>Ga0070683_100003255_pt1 | contig 13122 bp, 15 predicted proteins | sample KBSC713LmetaG_FD_64662 | JGI IMG/M metagenome (GOLD analysis project Ga0070683, IMG submission 64662) | Corn rhizosphere microbial communities from Kellogg Biological Station, Michigan, USA - KBS C7.1-3L metaG | ecosystem: Host-associated > Plants > Roots > Rhizosphere ...
CGTCGACGAGGTCGAGGTAGCGCTCGGCGAGGTCGTCGACGAGGCGGTAGAGGATCATCCCGCCCGAGTCGTCGTCCCGTACCGACTCGCGCACCGGCGCAAGGTCGTACGGAACTCCGTGCTCCGGCGTCTTGCGCACGGTCAGCAGCGCGTCGCACGTGACCACGACGCCGATCTCCTGGTAGTAGACGGTGTCCTGCGCCGGTTGCGCGACCGCGAGCAGGAAGACGCCGAAGACGTAGTCGCCGTGGCCCTGCAGCGTCGGGCGCGGCTCGTCCTCGTGCTGCGGCTCCGCGGTCAGCAGCGCGAACGCCGTCTCCTCGAGGTCGCGCGGCGCCTGCGCGCGGAGCTCGTCGGGCGTCGGATCGAGGAGGTCGATCCAGTTCGCGGCCATCCGGCCGCGGATTCGACGCGGAGGAGGCTAGACCTCCGCCGCTTCCGGACTGTGCACTTCGTCTCGGGGCGCCGTCAGCGCGGTGCCCGCGTGCCCCTCCTCCTCGGCGAGGAAGCGCTCGGCGTCGAGGGCGGCCATGCAGCCGGAGCCCGCCGCGGTGACCGCCTGCCGGTACGTGTGGTCCTGTACGTCGCCGGCCGCGAAGACGCCGGGGACGTTCGTCTCGGTGCTGCCGGGCTTCGTGACCAGGTAGCCGGCCTCGTCGTGGTCGAGCTGGTCGACGAAGAGCTTCGTGTTCGGGTCGTGCCCGATCGCGACGAAGACGCCGTCCACCGTCTGCTCCCACGTGCGGCCGTCCTCCGTGTCGCGCAGCGTCACCGACTCGACCTTGCCGTCGCCGTGGATCTCGTCGATCACGGCATTCGTGACGAACTCGATCTTCTCGTGGTTGCGCGCGCGGTCGAGCATCACCTTCGACGCGCGGAACTCGTCGCGGCGGTGCACGACGGTCACCTTCGTCGCAAAGCGAGTGAGGAACGTCGCCTCTTCCATCGCGGTGTCGCCGCCGCCGACGACGATCAACTCCTTGTCGCGGAAGAACGCGCCGTCGCAGGTCGCGCAGGCCGAGACGCCGTGGCCCTGGTAGGTCTGCTCGCCGGGCAGGCCGAGCCAGCGCGCGCTCGCGCCGGTGGCGATGATCACGGCGTTCGCGCGGTACTCGTCGCGGTCGACGACGACCCGGAAGGGCCGCTCGGAGAGGTCGACCTCGGTGACGTCGTCCGTGACGAACTCGGTGCCGAAGCGCTCCGCCTGCCGGCGGAAGTCGGCCATCATCTCCGGCCCCATGATCCCGTTCGGGTAGCCCGGATAGTTCTCCACGTCGCTCGTGATCATCAGCTGGCCGCCCCAGTTGAAGCCCTCGACCACGAGGGGGGCGAGGTTCGCCCGGGCCGCGTAGAGGGCAGCCGTGTAGCCGGCGGGGCCGCCGCCGATGATGATCAGGTCGCGTACGTCGTTCATCGTTCGTCCCTCCCGGAAAGTCGTTCCACTGTATTCAACGCTCGGGGCCGGACGGGCGTTCCCGCATGAGTAAGATCGTCCGCCGCGGGAAACGGACAACGGAGTCGTGGCGGCAAACGTGACCTGGGAACAACTGCGAGACCTGGCGGGATTCCGCGCCGAGAAGGGCTGCGCGCTCAGCCTCTACGTCGACCTCGATCCGAGCGAGGTGCCGACGCCCCCGTCCCTCGGGACGAAGGTCAACTCGCTGCTCGCGACCGCCGAGCGCCTGCTCGAGGAGCGGAAGGCCTCGATGCCCCGCGACCGGCGGGAGGGCCTGAAGCAGGATCTTCAGCGGGTGGCGGCCTGGTTCGAGGACGGCTTCGACCGTGGCGGGGTGCGCGGGCTGGCCGTCTTCGCGGACGGGCTGGACAACTTCTGGGCCACGCTGCCCCTCCCGGACCGCGTCGCCGACGACGTCCGGATCGGGCACGAGCTCTACCTGGCGCCGCTCGCCCGGCTGGCCGGGCGCGACGGCGGCCTCGTCGCCTTCGTCGGGCGGGAGCGCGGCCAGGTGTGGCGCCTGCGCGGCGGGGAGCTGCACGAGCTCGCCGACCAGTCCACGGAGGTGCAGGGCCAGCACTCGCAGGGCGGGTGGTCGCAGGCGCGGTACGAGCGAAGCATCGAGCACGACGTCGGCGAGCACCTGCGCGAGGTCGCGGCGACGCTCGACGGCTGCGTCCGCAGGCTGCGCGGGACGCGCGTCGTGCTGATCGGCGCGGAGGAGATCCGCTCGGAGTTCGAGCCGCTGCTCACGAACGAGGTGCGCGCGTCCGTCGCCGGCTGGGCGGCGGCGGAGGCGCACGCCGACCGCTCGGCCGTGCTCGAGGCCGCGAAGCCGGTGCTCGACGAGTGGTGGTCGGGCCGCGACGAGGAGCTGCTCGCCCGCTGGCGCGAGGAGGCGGGGAAGAACGGCCGCGCCGCGAGCGGCTGGGAGTCGACGCTCGAGGCCGCGTCCGACGGCCGCGTAGACCTGCTGCTCGTGCAGGAGGGCGCCGACCGGCCTGCGTACCAGTGCCCGCAGTGCGGGCGGGCGTCGCTGACGGACGGCTCGTGCCCGCTGGACGGGACGACGATGGAGTCCCGCGACGACGGCCTCGACCTGGCGCTGCACCAGACGCTCGCCCACGGCGGCACCGTCCATGTCGTTCGGGAGCGTCGTGACCTGGACCCTGTCGGTGGCGTAGGAGCCCTGCTCCGGTTCTGAAGCAGACGCACAGCGCTCTCGAACAAGCTGAAGGAACTGCGCGGGGGGCCGGCGCCCGCTCTCGGGGGCGCGCTGGTGCGGCTCGTGGCGCCGGCGACCCCCTACCGAGCTACTCGGGGCGGACGTACACCTCGAGGCGGTTCCCCGATGGGTCGGCGAAGAAGGCGGCGTAGTAGCCGGGCCCGTAGGGCATCGGCTTCGGGCCGCTGAGCTCGGCCGCGCCGGCCTCGCGGGCGATCGCCGCGACCCGGTCGACCTCGGCGGCGGACTCCACCCAGAACGCGATCCGGTTGCCGTTCGCCAGGTGATCCCGCTCCTCGGTGACCGCGAAATAGCCGGTTGACGGGAGCGGCTCGGTCGTCGCCCAGACCTTCCACGCGTCGCCGTGATACCGCTCGGTGAAGCCGAGCGCGGGGAGGAGCGCGTCGTAGAAGGCCACCGCCGCGCCGATGTCGCGAGCCCGCAGGTCGATATGACCGAATCGGCTCACCATGCGACCCTACGCCGTCCTCACGCAGCTCGCGCGAGCAGCTCGACGGCGTACGCCAGGCCGAAGCCTGCGGCCGGCCCGATCAGCCAGCCGCGCGCGATCGCTTCCAGCTGCTTCCGGTCGACGGTGTTGCGGCCGCGCGCGACGCCCGTCCCGGCCATGGCGGCGATCAGCGCCTGGTTCATCGACGTGAAGTAGCCCTGCGTCACGGCCAGGATGACCACGAGCGCCTGCACGCCCTGCGCCGCCGAGGCCATGGAGAGATCGAGCCTGACCACGTCGAAGGCGACGCGGTCGAGGATCCGGCGGCCCCACGTGAGCGCGCCGACGAACATGGCGGCGCCGCCGATCGCGCCGGCGGCGCGGAGCGAGGTGACGTGGACGAGGATGAGCGCGCCGGTCGCGTTGGCGACGTCGTTGGCGCCCATCGCGAACGACGCGCACACGCCGACCGCGACGAGCAGCAGCGGCAGCAGCCGCTGTGCGGGCGGAGCGACGCGGTCGAGACCGTGCGTGAACGCGTAGCCGAGGAGGAGCGCTCCCACGGGCGCAGCCGCCCAGACGAGCACGAGCCGTCCGAGCGTTCCCCAGTCGATCCGCAGGTGTGCGGCAACTGCCGCGCCGAGCACGCAGAAGACGAGGATCTGGATCGTCGACGTCGGCAGGCGGAGGTAGTTGAAGAGCATGGTCAGCGCGCCTGCGGTCGCGACGATCACGAGCGCCGTCGCGGTCTGCACATCGTGCGCGGGGACGAGGTGCTCGCCGACCGTCCGCTCGACGTCGCCGCTGGCGAAGACGGCGCCGAGGAGCGAGAACGCCGCGACGACCGCGAGCGCGGGCCACAGGGAGATCGACCGCGACGCGTACGGCATCCCCATCGTCGCGCCGGTGTAGTGCGCGCCGAGGTTCCACGCGAAGAGCACGACGACCGCGACGAGCGCGGCGGTCACGCGTCGGCGAACCGGGACTTCGCGAGCTTCGCCGGCGCTCTCGTCAGCCACGCGTCCTCGACGAGGTCGGCGAGCTCGCGCTTGCGCAGCTGCTTCAGATCCGGGATGTGCAGCAGCACGGCCGGGTAGCCGTTCCAGTGCGGGGTGGTGAAGAAGATCCCGCGCGGGTCGGCGAGCAGGAGCTCCTTCGTGTCGCTGCCGTCGATGCGGAAGACGAGCACGTCCTCGAACGGCGCATCCTTCCGCCAGGGCCGGTGGAAGCAGAACGCCTTGCCGTTGACGGAGTACGAGGGGCGGCCGTCGCCGGCCACGTCCTTCGTGACCTCCGGCAGGGCGAGCGCCAGGGCGTCGAGGTCGCGCATCGTGGCCATCGCCGTCGATGATCGCACGACCGGGAGTACCCTTCCCGCATGGAGCAGCAGCAGGAGTTCGTCGCCCTCGGCCATGCCGGCAGCGACGCCTACGCAGGGCTCGAGACGTTCCCGAACCCGGGCGTGGAGTGGGTGGAGCTGGTCAGCGACGAGCTCGTCGCCGTCTGCCCGATCACGAGCCAGCCGGACTTCTACACGGTGACGATCGCGTACACGCCGACCGAGAAGTGCCTCGAATCGAAGTCGTTGAAGCTCTACCTCGCCCGCTTCCGCAATGAGGGCGTCTTCTGCGAGGCGCTCGCCGTGCAGATCCGCGACGAGGTCGCCGCCGCGCTCGGGGTGGACGCCGACGACGTGAGCGTCACCCTCGTCCAGAAGGCGCGCGGCGGGATCACCATCACCGCGTCGGCGTAAGGCCGACGACTGAGACCTGCCTGAAGGCAGGTCTCTAGGCGGCGTTCTTCGAGACCGGCAGCTCGACCGTCTGCGGCGGCTGCGCGGCGATCTCGACGGGCTCGAGCTCCGGGAGCTCCTTCTTTGCCGTGATCCCGTGCTCGGTGAATTTGCGGGCGCTCGGCAGCACGCGCCGCTCGAAGGAGCCGATCGTCTGGTTGTAGTCGGCGACCGCGCCGTTCAGCTTCGTGCCGAGCCGCCCGAGGTGCTGGGTCATCGTCGCGAGCCGCTCGTAGAGCACGCGCCCCAACTCCGCGACCGTCTCGGCGCTCTCGGCGACACGCGCGTCGCTCCAGATGCACGCGATGGTGCGGAGCACGGTGATCAGCGTCATCGGGCTGACGACGATCACGCGCTGGCCGCCCGCAATTTGCAGCAGCGACGGGTCGCGCTCGACCGCCGTCCGGTAGAACCCTTCGCCGGGGAGGAACATGAACACGTAATCCGGCGAGTCCTTGCCGAACTGCTCCCAGTACGCCTTCTCGCTCAGCTGCCGCACATGTAGACGTACGTGCCGGACGTAATCGTCGAGGTGTGCCTCCCGCTCGTTCTCGGGCGCGGTCATTGCGTCGAGTAGCGGCTTGAGCGGGGTCTTCGCGTCGATCACGACCTTCCGGCCTCCGGGCAACCGGACGACCATGTCCGGGCGGAGCGAGCGCCCGTCCGCGGCGACGTGCACCTCCTCGTCGAAGTCGCAGTAGGCGAGCATGCCGGCCGTTTCGACCGCGTTCCGAAGCTGCATCTGGCCCCACGCGCCGCGGACCTCGGATGAACGGAGCGCGGTGGCGAGGCTCGCCGTCTCGGCGCGCACCCGCTCGTTCGTCTGCAAGAGCGTCTCGACGCTCTTCGCGAGCGCGCCGTAATCCTGGCGGCGCGAGCGCTCGAGCAGGTCGACCTCCTCGGTCATCCGCTTCAACGACTCCTCGATGGGCTTCACGTTCTGGCCGAGCCGGTTCGAGGCGACCTCGAGGATCTGCTCGTTGTTCTGCCGGAGCGCGTCGACGGCGAGCGCCTTGAACGTCGTCTCGATCGAGCCGCGCGCGGCTTCGATCTCGGTAAGGCGCGCCGCGTACTGGGTCCGCAGGATCAGCCAGGCGACGGCGGCGCCGAGGGCGAGCCCGACGAGGAGCGCGAGCAGGAGCATGGCCTGCGAACGCTAGAGCGGGGGTCGGACGGCACAAAAAATGCCGCCTCCGACGAACCCGTGAGTCCATCGGATGCGGCTCCAGGAGCCTATGCGCCCGGGGGCCGCCGGGTCAAGCAGGAAAAAGGTGCAAATTGCGGACGACTACTGCTGGGCCGCTGCGTCGAGGGCGGCCGTCGTCTGCGCGAGGTCGGGCACGGCGCTGGCCGCGCCGACGCGCTTCGGCTTCGTGCCGTTCTTGCCCACGAAGACGGTCGGCGTGCCGGTGACGTTGTTCGCCTGCGCGGACGCGTCGACGTCCGAGGCCGCGCTCTTCACGTCGCCGCTGTCCTTGTCGGCGAAGAGCTTGACGACGTTCAGCCCGGGGATCGAGGCGGCAGCCTGCGCGAGCATCGAGTCGTCGAGCCAGCCCGTGTTCTCGGTCTGCTGGTTCAGGTAGAGGATCTCGGCGAAGTTCCAGGCCTTGTTCTGCTTGGCGGCGGCGAACATCGCGTGCTGCCCGCGCGTCGAGTCCGGACCGATGAACGCCCACGGCTCCACCTTCACGCGCACCTTGCCCGTGCGCACGTACTTCCTGACCACCGTCGGCATCACGGTCGTCTCGTAGTTCTGGCAGAACGGGCACTGGAGGTCGATGTACATGACCATCTGCACCGGCGCGAGCGCCGAGCCGAGATAGAGGCCGTCCTGCGGGATCCCCTTGTAGAGCGCCTCCACGTCGGCGGCGCCCGGCAGGCCGGTCGCGACGCTGCCTACCGTCGGCGTCCCCTTGGGGATGCCGCTGGAGTCGCCCCCACCGGCGAAGACGAGGCCGAGCACGATGCCGAGGACGACGAGGACGACGACTCCGCCCGCCGCGGCGAGCACGCGCGGGCTCGCCTGCCGGCGGCGCGCGGAGCCCTTGGACTGGACGGGCGGCGGCGCGGCGGCCGCAACGCGGCGCGCCTGCTTGCTCTTCTTACCGCTGGGCATCGGCCGGAAGGGTAGCCGCCTCCTCGGTCGGCTCGGCCACCGCCAGCGCTAAGAATCCGATGAGCAGGACGAACGCGGTCAGCGCGAGCGTGGGGATCGTCATGTAGCCGAAGTAGTCGATCCACTTGACCGTGCAGCCGGCGGCGACCTGGCACTGCGGCGGCGTCGCGACGACGTGGTTCTCGATCAGGATGTGGTAGACGGACACGCCCGCGCCGACGAGGGGGAACGGGAGCAGGTAGCGGGACGCGCGGTTGTCCCCGTGCCAGGCCATGAAGAGGGTGAGGATCGAGAGCGGGTACATGCAGATCCGCTGGAACCAGCACATCTCGCACGGGATGTAGCCCGCCACCTGGGAGAAGAAGAGCGAGCCGCCGGTCGCGATCGCCGCGACGACGAACGCCGCCCAGAGCTCGTACCCCCAGAGGAGCTCCCGCACCCGGTCCCGCGCGACGAGGAGCGCGAGCACGAGCAGCACGACGAGCACCTGGCCGACGAGCCCGAGCACTGCGAGCGCGGTGACGACGCCGTGGGTCATCCGCGAGGACGTTACCCTGCGCCTGCCGGGGTGGCGAAACTGGTGAGACGCGCCCGACTTAAAATCGGGTGCCTTCGGGCATGCGGGTTCGAGTCCCGCCCCCGGCATGGTGGATGCGCTTCTGACATTCGCGGACGAGCTGGAGCGGCGCGACACGGCCGTCGCGGCCGCGCTCGCGCGCGTCGAGTCGCTGCAGGCCGAGGTGGAGGAGATCCGCGTGCACGCGGCCGCCGCCGTGGACTTCCTCGCCTCGCTCCCCGCAGCGCTGGAGGCGCACGCGCGCGACGAGGAGGACGCGGCGGCGGACCGCGCCGTCGCGCAGCGGCGACTCGCGGAGGCGGCGCAGGAGAAGGACGAGACCGTGCGGACGCTCGCCGTCCGGCGCGCGGAGGAGGCGATCGCCGACGCCGGCCGCCGCGCGGAGCGCGCCCGCGAGCACCAGAGCGTGCTCGGGCGCGAGGGCGAAGCGTGGCGCGAGGAGGGTACGCGACTCGCCGAGCGTGCCGGTGTCGCGGGGCTCGACGCGGTGCTCCCGTGGGCCTCGCAGCGGCGCGGCGAGCTCGTGCTGGAGCACTCCGGGCTCGAGCGGGAGCGCGAAACGGTCGTGCGCGAGGCGAGCGAGCTGCTCGCGTCCGTGCTCGGCGACCCGCTCGCCGCGACGTCCGTCGCGGGCCTTCGCTCCCGGCTCCAGCGCGCGCTGGCCTAGACTCCGTGCGCCGTGGCGCACGTGGAGGCAACGCAGCACCCGCTCGAATGGGATTCGCCGCTCTTCCTGATGGCGCGGGCCCAGTACGAGCAGTCGCTCCCGTTCGCGGACATCTCGCCCGACGTCGCCGAGCGGCTCGCGTACCCGGAGCGCGCCGTGATCGTGTCCGTGCCGCTGCGCCGCGACGACGGCTCGATCGAGGTCTTCCCCGGCTACCGCGTGCAGCACTCGAGCGTCCTCGGCCCGACGAAGGGCGGCATCCGCTACGACCCGGAGGTCTCGCTCGGGGAGTGCGCGGCGCTCGCCACGTGGATGACGTGGAAGTGCGCGCTGCTGCGGCTGCCGTACGGCGGTGCGAAGGGCGGCATTCGCGTCGACCCGCGCGCTCTCTCGCAGCGCGAGCTCGAGCGGATGACGCGCCGGTTCACGTCGGAGCTTGTGCGCGAGATCGGCCCGCAGACCGACATCCCGGCGCCCGACATGGCGACGAACGAGCAGACGATGGCGTGGATGATGGACACGTACTCGATGCTGAAGGGGCACGCCGTCCCGGAGGTCGTGACCGGCAAGCCGATCTCCGTCGGCGGCTCGATCTTCCGGCGCGAGGCGACCGGTGCCGGCGTCGTGATGACGGCGGAGCGCGCGTGCGAGCGCCTCGACCTGCCGCTGCCCGAGCAGCGCTGCATCGTGCAGGGGTTCGGCAACGTCGGCGGCGTCGCCGCGACCGAGCTGCACGCGAAAGGCGCGACCGTCGTCGGCGTCGCCGACATCAGCGGCGGGCTGCACGACCCGAACGGGCTCGACGTCGCCGAGTTGCACGCGTACGTCGCCGAGCACGGCTCGCTCGAGGGCTACGACCGCTGCGAGCGGGTCACGGGTGAGGAGCTGCTGGAGCTGCCGTGCGACGTGCTGTTCGTCGCCGCGCGCGAGGACCAGCTGACGGGGGAGAACGCGGGCCGCGTGCACGCGCGACTTGTCGTCGAGGGCGCGAACGGCCCGACGACGCTCGAGGCCGATGCGATCTTCGCGGAGCGCGGCATCCCGGTCGTCCCCGACATCCTCGCGAACGCCGGCGGCGTCACGGTGTCCTACTTCGAGTGGGTGCAGGATCTCGGCCGGTTGTTCTGGGACCGCGACGAGATCCGCAACCGGCTCGCCGACAAGATGACGGATGCGTTCGACCGTGTGTGGTCGGTGTCCGTGGAGAAGTCGATCACCATGCGCCAGTCGGCGATGGTCGCCGCGATCCGGGAGGTCGCGGGCGCGCTCGAGGCGCGCGGGATCTATCCGTGAGCGACAGCGAGCGTAGGCTCGACGGAGCTCGCCCGGGAGCGGAGGTGCCGGCTTCGCCGGCGCCGGAGCGGGAAACGGTCCGGGACGCGATGGTCTCCGAGCCGACGATGCTGTCGGTGGCGGCGAACGCCCAGGAGGCGGGACAGTGCCTCGAGAACGAGGACGTCCGCGCGGTGTTCGTGGTCGAGGAGGACGGCGCGCTCGTCGGCGTGCTGACGCGGAAGACGCTCGTGCGCGAGGTCGTCGCCGCCGGGCGCGACCCGCGCGAGGTCCGGCTGCGCGAGATCGCCGAGCCCCCGCTCTTCACGCTCGACGCGGCGCTGCCGCTGGAGGAGGGGTTCCGGCAGCTGGAGGAGCACGACCTCGAGCGGGTGCCGGTCGTGGAGGGCTCGCGGCTCGTCGGGGTGCTCTCCCGCGCGGTCGTGCAGCGCCGCCTCGCCGAGGACGAGCCGCCGGAGCTCGACCCGGACCCGGGCTCGCTCGTTCTCTAGAGGCTCTCAGCAGCACGTGAAGGCGCCGGGCGGCGCGGCGCCTTCCTCCGGTGCCGGCAGCTCGGCGGCGGCGAGCGCGATCCCGTCGAGGATGTCGCGCTCGCTGACGCGGATCTCGGCGAGCGCGTAGCGCTCGAGCGTCGCGACGAGGATCGCGGCGCCGGCGACGATCACCGGTGCGCGCTCGGGCTCGAGCGCGGGCACTCGGCGGCGCTCCTCGAGCGGAAGGGCGGCGAGGCGCCCGAGCTGCGTGCGCGCTGCGTCGCGCGAGAGGCGGTGTCCGTCGACCCGCGCGCGATCGTACGCCGGCAGACCGAGGTCGAGCGCGGCGAGCGTCGTCACGGTGCCCGCGACGCCGACCGCGCCGCGCGGCTCGAGGTCGGGGAGCAACGTGCTCGCCTCGGTGGTCAGCCTGTCGACGTCCTCGCCGTGACGCTCGGTGAAGCGGACGGCGCCCATCGGCAGGCTGACGTGGAAGTCGTCGAGGATCAGCTCGGTCGAGCCGCCGCCGATGTCGAGCAACAGCTCGCCGGCGCCCGGTTGTGCGCCGCGTCGGGTCAACCGAGCCTCCTCGTCGCCGGTGACGAGGCGGGCGGTGAAGCCGTAGCTCCATTCGAGCTCGCCGAGGAACGCCTCGCCGTTGTCCGCGTCGCGCACCGCGCTCGTCGCGACGGCGAGCACGCGCTCGGCCCCGAGCGCTTCCGCGGTGCGGCGGTAGTCGGAGAGCGCGTTGCGGACGCGCGTGACCGGGACGGGGAGGAGGCGGCGGCGCACGTCGACGCCCTCCCCGAGGCGCGTGATGCGCGTCTCGCGGTGGAGGTCGGCGTCGATGCGCCCGTCGACGACGTCCGCGACGAGCAGCCGCGTCGTGTTCGTGCCGAGGTCGACGGCGGCGACCCTCACGACCTCGGGTAGACGGCGGTGACGCGGCGGATCGAGTCGTCGACCTCGTCGACCGCGGCGCGCAGCACGTTCAGCCGGGCGAGCGCGACGCGCAGGCTCGCGAGGCCGGCCTCCAGCTCACCTTGGTCGGAGATGCGCTCGACGATGTCGCCGGTGTGGTCCGCGGTCTCGGCAAGGGTCGCGAGCGAGCGGGCGAGGTGCCGCCGGGCCCGCTTCCAGGTCCGCCAGCCCTGGAGGACGCGGACGGTCACAAAGGCGATTCCGGCCGCGATTGCGAGGAATCCGGCGATCAGCGCGCCGTAGACCACCCAATCCATCTCGGCTACAATGCCTGACGCGACGCGGGGTGGAGCAGCCAGGTAGCTCGCCGGGCTCATAACCCGGAGGTCGCAGGTTCAAATCCTGCCCCCGCTATAGGTCCCTCACGAACGACTTCCCGCGACCGGCCGCCTCTGGCGGCCGGTCTGGGTTCGCCTCCGGCGAGAGGCGGCTCGTCACCGTCGTGCGCGGTCGATCTTCTCCGAACCATGCGCCGCCGAGAGCGCGGAGGGCCGTCAGCGCGGTTTTGGACACGGCGTTGTTGCCTGCTACCGCGGATGATGGTTAGCTCCCTCGATGGCCGTCGAAACCCGCGGAACGTTCGCCGATCTTCGCGTGCGCCATCGGGGGCCGGTTATCGCACCCGAGGACATCGCATACGAGACGGCGAGGGCGACCTTCAACGCCATTATCGACCGCCACCCGGCCGTGATCACGCGACCACTCGACATCGCCGATGTGATCGCTGCGGTCGAATTCGCTCGCGAGGCAGAGCTGCCCGTGTCGGTGCGCGGCGGTGGACATGGTGTCGCCGGTCTGTGTGTCGGGGACGGTAGCGTCGTCGTCGACCTGCGCCTGATGCGCGAAGTACGCGTCGATCGTGAGACGCGGATAGCGGTCTGCGGTGGCGGCACGCTGTGGGAGGACCTCGACCCGCCCTGCCAGCGGTCCGGACTCGCCACGCCCGGCGGCACGTTCGGAGATACCGGCGTCGCCGGCTTGACGCTCGGCGGCGGTGTCGGCCACCTGCTCGGGGTGCACGGGCTGACGCTCGACAACCTCGTCGCCGCCACGGTCGTCACGGCGGACGGATCGGTCGTAACGGCATCGGCGAGCGAGAACGCGGAGCTCTTCTGGGCGCTGCGCGGCGGCGGCGGCAACTTCGGTGTCGTCGTCGAGTTCACATTCCAGCTCCATCCGGTCGACAGGCTTCTCGGCGGCCTGCTCGTCTACGACCTCCGCGACGCGGAGACTGTTGTCGCCGCGTGGCGCGACGTCATGTCGGCCGCGCCGGACGAGCTGACGTGCGTGGCCGGCGTATCACGCTCGATCTTCACCGGCGAACGCGCTTACGTCTCCGTCGCCTACCTGGGTGATCCCGACGACGGACGCGAGCTGATCCGGCCGTTGTTGGATGCCGCCACCCCGACGCGCGACGGCGTCCGGCCGATGTACTACCCGGAGTTGCAGGAGATGTTCGGCCGGATGCCGTTCGGACTCCGCAACTACTGGTCCGGCCGGTTCCTGCGCGAGCTTCCCGATGCTGCGATCGAAATGACGGCGAGCCATCTCCAGCCACCAGACGTGTTCGGGACGATCCTGTTGGAGCCGATGCACGGCGCCGCAGCCCGCGTCTCGCTTGACGCGACGGCGTTCGCAGGACGGGAGGCGAGCTACAACGCGACGTTCATCGGCTTCTGGCAGAACTCCGACGAGGACGTGCGGCGCATCGCGACCTCACGCGCCTACTCCGCCGCGCTCGCGCCGTGGACGCTGGGCGGCGGTTATCTCAACTACGCGTCCGAATCGGCCGGAGAGACGCTGGAAACAGAGTTCGGTGCCGACCGCTACGCAAGGCTGAAGACGGTCAAGCGCCAGTTCGATCCGACGAACACCTTCCGCTTCAACCACAACGTCCCACCTGTCTGAACGCGCTCCCCCGCGTCGGTTCGCGCGAGCCGTGCGCATTGGGCAGCGCGGCGCGATCTCGCCGAGCTCGTCGCCCGCAATCGCCCGACTGCAAACGACGCGTTTCCTCGATCCGGACCGCGGTCGCAGGAAGTCGTTCACGACGCGCCCCCCGCTATCTCGAAGGTGGAAGCCCCTGCGTAC
>Ga0070683_100003256_pt1 | contig 13122 bp, 10 predicted proteins | sample KBSC713LmetaG_FD_64662 | JGI IMG/M metagenome (GOLD analysis project Ga0070683, IMG submission 64662) | Corn rhizosphere microbial communities from Kellogg Biological Station, Michigan, USA - KBS C7.1-3L metaG | ecosystem: Host-associated > Plants > Roots > Rhizosphere ...
CAGGCGATCGCCGGGATTTACCGTGATGGTGGCAGCGACGCTGGCGCTCGGCATCGGGGCGAACGCGGTGGTGTTCTCGCTGCTGGACCGGTTGTTCCTGCAGCCGCCGGCGGGCGTGGCGCACCCGGACGAGGTGCGGCGGGTTGTGATGTCACAGCACAACGGCAGCGCCTCCCGGCAGCCATGGGTTCGCAGCGTGTACAGCTATCCCGAAGTACGCAGCGTGCGCAATGCCGCGCCGGAAGGAGTGAGTATCGCGGCGTACGTGCATGACGACGTTCGACTGGGTCGCAGAGGCGATGCACCGAGTGCAGCGGCAGCGTATGTGGTTGGTGACTACTTCAACGTGCTGAGGCTTCGCCCCGTGCTCGGCCGCTTTTTCGCACCAGATGAGCAGCAGGTGACCGGGCTCAGTCCGGTGGTCGTGGTCGGGCACGACTTCTGGGTCCATCATCTCGCCGGCCACAGGGACATCCTGGGCCAGATGCTCGAACTTGGACCGCATCGCTACACCATCATCGGCGTGGCGCCCGATGGCTTTCGGGGCGTGTCTCTGGACGCGGTGGACCTCTGGCTGCCCTACAACACTATGGGTAGCTGGACCGGGCGGAAAGCCGACTGGTACGAGGCACTCGGTACGCTGTCGCTGTCGCTGCTGGCCCGTGCGTCATCCGCGCCGCAGTGGCAGAGGCTCGCAGCTTCAGCGACCGGTGTGGAGCGAGTCGGGTTCTTCCGCGACAGCACAGCCACGGCAGCACTGGCATCGCTCAATGGAGCGCCCGGCCGCGAATTTCACACCGCGGAATTCTCCATCTCGCAGCGGCTTGGCGGCGTCGCGTTCATCATCCTGCTCATCGCCTGCGCCAACGTCACGAATCTGATGCTGGTGCGTGCCCTGGGGAAACGTCGCGAGATCGCCGTGCGGCTGGCGCTGGGCGTGAGTCGCCGGCGTCTGGTGGCCCAGTTCCTCGGAGAGGCCATTGTCGTCGCGACGATTGGCGGCGCGGCGGCATTGGTCGTCACCTGGTGGGGCGCCGGTCTGCTCCGTCACACGCTGCTCCCCGGCCTGAACTGGGGAAGCCACGGCGTGAGTGCGCGGGTGACACTGTTTGCGATTCTGATGACGCTCATGGCAGGAGTCGTGGTCGGGATGCTGCCAGCTGTGCAAGGCAGCCGGCCGGAACTGACCGCAGCGCTCAAGGCAGGCGCGCGTGAGGGATATCACGTTCGCAGCCGCACGCGGAGCGCCCTGCTCGTTCTGCAGGCTGCGCTCTCCGTGGTACTGCTGGCCGGCGCAGGTCTGTTCGTGCGCAGCCTGCGCCAGGTTCAGGCCATCGACATCGGTTATGACAGCCGCCAGCTGATCTTCGCGTCGGCTGTTCCGCTGGAGGACGACACCGCCCGACAGCGCGAGATTGCCGCAACGCTCCCTGATCTCGCGGCGCGGCTGGCTCGTCTGCCTGATGTCGAACGCACGGCGCTGGCCATGGTGCCGCCCATGTCGGGCTTCACGTTTGAGGATGTCTACATTCCGGGAGCGGATTCGCTCCCATCGCTGGGTCCCTTCGGACAGCCCATCGTCTCGTTTGTGTCGCCCGGCTATTTCGCGGCGACCGGAATGCGAATTCGGCGCGGGCGCGGATTTACCGCCTCGGATCGACCCGGTGCCGAGCAGGTTGTGGTGGTGAACGAACTGATGGCGAGAAGCTTTTGGCCAAAGGGTGACGCGCTGGGCAGTTGCATCATGCTGGAGAAACGCAACGCGACCTGCCGGCGAATCGTCGGCGTCGTGACTGACGCGCACATCGATCGCGTGACCGAGCAGCCGGCGCCTGCGTACTTTGTGCCGTTGGCTCAGGCGCCGGCTGGTGACGACGAGCCAGGCGCAATCATTGTACGCGCGCGCGTCGGCCAGGTGCGTGCAGCACGTCTCGCGGTCTTTCGGGAGATGAAGAGCGAGCTAGGGACGACGGCCGTGCCTCGGGTCGTGCCCATGGAGGCTCTGCTGGCGGCGGACTTCCACAAGTGGCAGCTCGGCGCAACGCTCTTTTCCGTGGCGGGGCTGCTTGCGCTGTTGGTAGCCGCGGTGGGCATCTACAGCACCATCGCGTACGTCGTCGGCCAGCGCCGCCACGAGATCGGCGTTCGCATCGCGCTGGGGGCGCCCGGCACTCACGTGGCGCGCGTAGTCGTCGCGCAGGGCCTGAAGATCGTCGTCGTGGGCGTATTGATCGGCGTGGCGGTGGCGCTCGCGCTGGGAAAGCTGGTGGCGTCGCTTTTGTACGGCGTGACGCCACACGATCCGGTTGTACTCGGAGCCGTGGCCCTGGTGCTCATTCTCGTTGCGATCGCGGCGTGTCTGGTGCCGGCATGGCGAGCCGCGCGAGTGGATCCCATGGAGACGCTGCGGGCGGAGTAGGGCCCCAGCAAGCGAGTCAGCCCCGGAGCGTCAGACCCTCAGCTGGAATGCAGAGGATCAGCCCTGCCTTCAATTCCGGTCTGATCCAACGGCCGCCGCCGCTCCCTCGCGAAAAGGCAATGGGGTCAGACACCGTTGGTGTCTGACCCCATTGATCGTGCCGGTCCATTCCCTGCGCCTACTCCGGTCCCCTCCGCTTCGCGGTGGGGGGCAGCTGCCCGTTCATCCGGAGGTAGTTGGACACCTGGCTGTAGTGGTCTGCCCAGTCGCCCGTGGTGATCGTCATGATTGCCGCGCGGGTCTGCGTCCGACCACCGAAGAACGGCAGTGATTCGCCGAGCTTGGAGTCGTCGAGCTTGGCCAGAGCACTGTCGCAGAACTGGAACGTATCCTTGAGCCGCGCGACGAGCACGTCCTTGCTGTCCGTCGCCGAGAGCTTGCTGCGCGTGGGCGCCTTTGTACCACCGATCGTGCCGCAGAAGTAATCGTTGCCTTCAGAGAGATGGACGGCGATCTGGCCGAAGCTCATCTGAGCCGGCGTCGGCTTGAAGCCATACTTGTCCGCGGGCATTTCCTCGAAGGCGGCGATGAGATTTTTGCCTTCGCTGGCAGCATTGTGCTTGAAGGCGTCTGCCACGGGGTTCGACTGCGCGGCGGCGAGGCCTGGCAGTACGGACAGAGCGAGGACCACAACACAGATTCGGGCACGCATGAGTCGCACTCGGTTGGAGAGGCGTTGATGTTGTCATCCGGGTCGCCGGAAGTCCAGACCGGCGGCCACAGGCAGGGGGGCGGTGTCCCGGGCAGGCCGGACCGCCACGGGATGGGTTCGGGCGCTGGTCTCCCGGGAGGCTCGGCCGTTCAGCCGCTGACCCGCCACTCCTATTGACTTCCGACAGGAGCCGGTGCATCCTCTGTCGGAAGTCGATAGGAAGCGCGCCGCATCGCCCCGGAGCCACGCATGACCGCATCGCCCGCACCACCCGCCGACGTCCTGCGCGGCACGCTCGATCTGCTCGTCCTCAAGACCCTCACGCTGGAGCCCATGCACGGCTGGGGAATCAGCCAGCGCATCCAGCAGTTCTCGCGCGGCGTGCTCGACGTCAACCAGGGGTCGCTCTATCCCGCGCTCCAGCGGCTGGAGCTCAAGGGGTGGATCAGCGCCGAGTGGCGCACGACGGAGCACAACCGCCGCGCCCGCTACTATCGGCTCACGGCGCAAGGGCGGCGGGCGCTTGGCGCGGAGACCGAGACGTGGCGCCGCTACGTGTCCGCGGTCGAATGGATTCTGGCCACCGGCTGATCGATCGGCCGGCTACGCGAGGCAGACGGTCATGAGCGTACTTCAGGGACTGGCGCGGCGACTGCAGCTCGCCTTCGGCACTCGCGCGGCCGACCGCGATCTCGACGACGAGATCCGGCTGCACCTCGAGCTCGAGACTGAGAAGAACATCCGCGCCGGGATGAGCGCCGAGGAGGCCGGACGGCAGGCGCGCGTCGCATTCGGCGGCGTGGAGGCCACGAGGGAAGCGCATCGCGATGGTCGCGGGATGCGCTGGCTCGACGATTTCGCTGGCGACGTGCGCTTCGCGCTCCGCGTGCTGCGGCGCAGCCCGGCGCTCACCCTCGCCGCAGTGGTCACGCTGGCGCTCGGCATCGGCGCCAATACCGCAATCTTCTCCGCGGTGAACGCGGTGATCCTGCGGCCGCTGCCGTTCGACCGGCCAGGCCGTCTCATGATGCTCTGGGAATCGAACCCGGAGTTCCACTGGGATCAGCAGGATGTCGCGCCCGCCAACATGCTGGACTGGCGCGAGCAGGTGCGCGCGTTCGCTGACGTGGCCGGCTATGCCGACGGTGACGAAGCGGTCACGCTCACCGGTGAAGGGGCGCCGCGACTGTTCACGGTGACGGCTGTGACCGGAAACTTCTTCTCGGTGCTAGGCGCGCGGCCCAAGAAGGGGCAGGCGCTGCGCGACGCCGAGACGGGGAAGTCCGGCACGCGCGTGGTGGTGATCAGCGATCGAATGTGGCACGATGCGTTCGGCGGCGATCCCCGCATCGTGGGGCGCACGATCACGCTGAACGGGAAGGAAGCGCGGGTGCTGGGCGTCATGCCTACAGCCTTTCGTTTTCCATCCGAAACGGTGGATGCGTGGATACCGCTGCGGTTCGACCCGGCGGATCGCGCGGACGTGTCCTTCCGGCGCGCGCACTGGATGCGTGCGATCGCGCGGCTCGCGCCGGGCGTGTCGCCGGAGCGCGCGAACGCGGAGCTGCAAACCGTCGTGCGACGGCTGCAGCTCCAGTATCCAGAGACCAACCGCGTGATGGGCGCGGGGATGACGCCGCTGCACGATTTCCTCGTGCGCGACACGCGCCGCCCGCTGGACACGCTGCTCGCCGCGGTCGCGCTCCTGCTGCTCATCGCGTGCGCGAACGTGGGCAACCTGCTGCTCGTACGGGCCGCGGGCCGCGAGCGGGAGACGGCCATGCGGCTGGCGCTGGGCGCCGGGCGGGCGCGGCTCATTCGCCAGGCGCTCACGGAGAGTGTCGTGCTCTCGGTGATCGGCGGCGCCGTAGGGCTCGCGCTCGGCTGGTGGGGCACACGCGTCCTGATCGCGCTGCAGCCGCCGGGCATGCTGCCCACGGGCGAGGTGCGGATGGACTGGTGGGTGCTGGGCTACGTTGCGGCGATCACCACCGTGAGCGGGGCCCTGTTCGGTATTGCGCCCGCCCTGTGGAACCGCCGGCGTATGCCGGCCGAGGTACTCAAGGAGGGCGGGCGCGGCGGAAGCGACGCCCGGCGCGTGCAGCGCTGGGGACACGCGCTGGTGATCGGCGAGATCGCGATCGCGCTGCTGCTCACCGTTGGCGCCGGGCTCCTGGTTCGAAGCTTCCACGCGCTCACGCAGGTGAATCCGGGTTTCGAGGCGCGCGGCGTGCTCACCGTGCTGCTCAGCGCATCGGGCCCGCGCGACAGTACGACAAACAACGTGCGTGCATTCTACGATGAACTGCTCCAACGCATACGGGCGCTCCCCGGCGTGAGCGCCGCCGCGGCGACGTCGGAACTGCCGCTCACGAGCTGGGGGTGGACGAGCCAGTTCTCGGTGGCGGGGCGCGCGGCGGACCAGTACGGCAACGAAGTGGCGCACCGGGAGGTCACGCCGGGCTACTTCCGCACGATGCACGTGCCGGTGCTTCGCGGCCGGGAGTTCACGGCGCAGGATGGAGCGACGGCGCCGCGCGTCGTGCTGGTCAACGCGGCGCTCGCGCGACAGTTCTTCGCCGGACAGGACCCGATTGGCCAGCGTGTCGCCTTCGACAAGGCGCCCGACTCGGCGTCGGTGTGGCGAACCATCGTGGGTGTAGTGGGTGACGAGCGCCAGACGTCGCTCGGCACCGAGACGAAGATCCAGTTCATGACGCCCTTCGCGCAGGAGGTGCGCGAGGAGATGACGCTGGTGATTCGTACGCCCGGTGATCCCGCGACACTGGGACCCGCGGTACGACGCGCCGTGGGCGCGGTGGATCCGGATCTCGCCATCGTCTCGATGCAGACCATGTCCGCCGTCCGCGCCGCGTCGCTCGCGCGGCAGCGGTTCCTCATGACGATGCTGCTCGTGTTCGCTGTGGTGGGTATCGCGCTGGCCGTGGTGGGCGTGTACGGCGTGATGGCGCAGTACGCGCGCGCGCGATCGCGTGAGATGGGAATCAGGCTGGCACTCGGCGCGCAGCGTTCGGAGGTGCGGCGGCTCGTGGTGCGGCGCGGACTGGGGCTCGTGACGGTGGGGCTCGTCGCGGGAATCGGCGTGGCGCTCCTTGCCACGCGGTTCATGCAGGTGTTCCTGTTCGACGTCGCGCCGGTGGACCCGGTGACGTTCGTGGCGGTACCGTTGCTGCTGCTGTTGACAGCCGTGGCGGCAACCTGGCTGCCAGCGCTGCGCGCGAGCCGCGCCGATCCCGTGGCGACATTGCGGGAGGAGTAGGGCCGCTACATCGCTGACAGGCTCCCGCGTGGCGGCGAGGCGCGGATCATCACGCTGGATTCACGTCAGCCCCGCGGCACGCCCTCGAAGAACGATGCCACCGTGGCGGAGAACCCCGGTACGACGTCTCCGCCGTCCATCGCGTCTGATTCCAGCGCGGTCCTAATGGGCTCGCCCGGCGCCCAGCGCGTCACCGTCCTCGCGCTCGGATCGATCACCCATACCAGTCGCACCCCGGCGTCGAAGTAGTCACGGATCTTGTCGTTCATGTAGCGCGCGGAATTGGACGGCGAGAGGATCTCCACCGCGAGATCCGGCGGTGCCGTCATCATGCCCGGACCGACGCCGTAGTCCGCAAGCCGCTGAGCAGAGACAAACGCGACGTCCGGACAACGCAGCGTGTCCGGGCCGCGCTTGAGCAGGAAGCCGGTGTCTGGCGTGAACAGCGCCCCAAGGCTGCGCGCGCGCACATATTGTCCCAGCGTCACCACCACATTGGAACAGACAAGGCCATGTGTCCCACCCGCGGGCGTCATACGATAGACGACGCCTGCGATGAGCTCGACGCGTTCGTCGGCCAGGTCGCTGCACATGAGCTGGTCAATGGTCATGATCGTGGTGGCGTCCATCATGGCCTCCTCGAAGGCGTGCTCCGGCATCGCGATCGTGCGCTTCACATCCAAGCTATGCTCGGCGCAATCTCGCGGCCAAGGCTGAGCCTGCCGGCGCGCGATCTGTCTTGCCAACCCCGGCGTGTCACCGCATATCTGATGCTACGAAGCTGGCGCCTCTCGCCGGCATCTTCCGATCGGACATCCAATCCCGCCCGCGCGCTTCTCGCGCCACATGGACCCCTACACTTTTTGCCTGTTGCTCGGAGCGCTTGGACTCGGCGCCATGGCCGTGTCCGGCGTAGGGCACCATGGTGGCCAAGCCGGTCACGCCGGCGGACATGTGCATCTGCACGCGGGTGCACGGCATGGGGCCGGGCCCGCGCGGGGCGGAGCACCAGCTTCGCACACTGGCGCTGCCACCGGCCACGCCGCCGCGGGTGCCACGGCGTCGCGCGCACTCTGGTCGCTCATGTCGCCGCGCGTGCTGTTCAGCGTGCTGCTTGGCATCGGGACCACAGGTGTGCTGCTGCGGAACGTGACGGGTGGCGGCGTGCTGCTGGCTGCTTCGCTCGCCGGCGGCGCGCTGTTCGAGCTCGTGATCGCGCGCCCCGTGTGGAACTTCGCGATGCGCTTCGCGTCGAAGCCGGCGCTCACGCTCGAGAGCTGCGTGATGGATCCAGCGACGGCGGTGACCTCGTTTGACGCCCACGGCCAGGGACTCGTCGCGGTGGAGCTCGACGGACAGATGGTACAGGTGCTGGCCACGCTGCTGCCCGCGGAGCGCGCGGCCGGCATGACGGTGCGCGCCGGCGACCGTGTGCGCATCGACGCCGTGGACGCCGCGCAGAACCGCTGCACCGTGTCAGTGGACTAGCAGGGCCCTCTTCTCCCTCACTGGAGCCGTAACATGTCGGGCATTTTCTCGGGCTTATCGCTCATCATCATCGTGCTTGTGGTCGTGCTGATCGGGCTGCCACTCATCGTCGCGGGATTTCTGCGCAACGTGGACGCGGGCACCATCCGGCTCGTGAGCTGGCTGCAGGGCGGCACGGTGATCTACCGCGGTCCGGGCAAGTCCAAGGAGATCCCGCTGCTCACCACGGGCACCACGATCTCGAGCAAGGTGATCAACGTGGATCTCGACATCACCGATCAGACCGCGGACGTGGATGAGAACGGCATCGCGCGGCCCATCAAGGTGCGTGTGCTGGCGAGCGCGATCGTGTGCGTGGGTGACACGGACGCGCTGATCAAGACGGCGGCGAACCGGTTCTTCTCCAAACGCGAGGCGGACCAGATCAGCACGCTCACCGACCTGCTCTCCAGTTCGGGGCGCCGCGCGATCAACCTGCTCACGCACGACCAGCTCTTCTCCGCCAAGGCGGCGCCGAACCGTGCGCTGCCGCCGGCGCCGGCGAGCACCGCGGTGGCGCACGCCGCCGCGTCGCCCACCGCGATCGTGCCCTCGAACGTCGGCGTGATGGAGGAGGACGACGATCCGCTGGCGGTGATCATTCGCAAGGCGTGCTCGCACGAACTCACGGACCTCGGCCTCATCTTCAATTCACTGAACATCAAGGTGGTGCAGTCGGAAGTGGCGGAAGCGCGGCGGCGGCAGTCGGCGGCCGAGGCGCAGGCGAACGCCGAGATCGTGGCGGCGAACCAGGCGCGCCGCGCGAAGGAAGCGCAGATCGACGCGGAGCGCGCGATCTCGGACAAGCAGCGCGAGCTGGAGCAGACCAAGGCGAGCAACGCGGCGCTCGTGGCACAGGCCGAGGCGAAGCGTCAGGAAGCAATGGGCGTGCAGCGCGAGGCCGAGCTGGACGCGACGCAGATTGCGCAGGCCAAGGCCGACGCGGCGCGCGTGCGCATCGAGGCGGAAGCCGCGGCCGACGCCGAAGCGATCCGCATCCGCAAGATCGCCGAAGCGAATGCCGAGAGCATCCAGAAGGTGAATCAGGCGATTGCGGCGGGCGGCGAGAGCTATTTCCGCTATCGGCAGATCGAGATGCTGCCGCAGATCGCGCCGGTGATTGCCGATGCGTTGTCGGATGCGAAGCTGGTGACGATTGCCGGCGGCGGCATGGGCGCCGGAGAAGTGGCGACGAACAACATCGCGAGCGTGATCCAGACGGTGCTCGCGGCGCAGTTGGTGTCGCGCGGCGGGATCCTGGACGGCGCGATCGGAGCGGCGGCAGCGCCGGCTGGAGCGGCGGTTCCGGCAGCGGCGGGGAATGGAGGTGGAGATGCGAGCCGGCTAGGCGGGACGAGTCGGTGAGGGTGGGCGGTGTGGTGTGATGCGGCCCGGTGTGGCGCGATGCGGCCCGGAGCGGCCGGGGTCCTGTCACGCTTGCTCGGCGCTGAGACGGGCGGTCGCGCACGTTATGCAGCATGGCCACGCAGCATAATCATGGAGGCGACGCCGGTGCAGAGAGTCATCTCCTTGCGCGATATGCGATTCGTCAGGGAATGGTTGGTGACGCGCGGGATTAGACTGCAGGGCGTCGCAGTGTAAATCGCGGTTCTGCAGCATAAGATGGCTGCATACTTCGATAGTTAGGCCGCCGCATCGATCTTTGGTCACGTAACGCGATGGACGATTCACATATCCTGATGCTTCGAAAGCTGGCGACTGCTTTTCGCGCTGCGATCGAGACCACTCGGGCTGAGCGCCTCCCGGGCGCGCTCCCCTACTTTCCCGAAGGGGCGTGTCGAATGACCAGCAGATTGTTAGCGCTATATCTCTCGGGCCGGTTCGATGACGACGACTTCGATCGGCCGCAGCTAGTCAGCGGCGTCTTGCCCAACAGCGAGCACGCCGCGCGCCATTTCTGGCTCGAGATCGATGGAGCGGTGCTCGATCTGACGGCGGATTCGTTCGGCGAAGCTCCGGTCGTTGTCGGCGCTCGAACAGCATTTCATCAATCTCTCACATCGCCCGTCGTGGAAGATGCAGTCGGGGCCGTTGCCGCACTCGGCGCCGACGAGAGAGCGCGGCTCGAGCGCCAACTCGCCGTGATTGAGTCGCGCCTCGCACAGCTCCTCCCGCCGGCGGCCTAACGAGCGCTGAACCTGTCGGGCGAGCTAGTGATTGCCTCGCTGCGCTCGGCTCTTATATGATTCGCCCGCAGGTTAGCTCAAGCGTTATCGCACCCAGCCTTCCATCAACTTTCATAGCACTTCACGTGAGCGCGTGGCACGACAGGACTCACTGGGCAACGCTTCTTGACGAAACCGGCTGCCCGATTTGCACGAGTGGTATTCCCGGAGATGTCATTGCTGAATTGGATTCCTCGTGGGTGACTATGTCCGAGGTGGCGCCGATGCGCGGCTATGCGTGCCTCGTCGCTTACGATCACGTCATCGAGCTCCACGACCTCGCTGAGGAGCAAGCGACAGGCTTCATACGCGATGCACGCCGTCTCTCTCGAGCCATCAGCCTTGCGGTTCAACCGATAAAGCTCAACTACGAGATCCACGGTAACACCATACCACACCTCCATATGCACTTTTTCCCCAGGTACGTCGGCGATCCGTTTGAGGGACACCCGATCAATCCGCGCTCGATCGTGTCACCGGTCTATACGCCCGGTGAGTTCGCGACAGTGTACCGCGCGGTCCGTCGAGCGCTCGCTGAGCGTGCGGTATAACGAACGCTGCGCCTGACAAGGGAGCTAGGGATTGCGGGCGGCTGCACCGCACGCTCTTATCTGATTCCCATGCAGGTGAGCTCAAGCGTCAGGCAGTACAACTGGGTGGGATTGAATTGACAGCGGAAGAACTGAACGACCAGGGACATCGCCTGGCTGACGAAGGTGATACTGCCGGCGCCGAAACCGCCTATCTCGGCGCCATGGCGCTCGATCCAGAATGGTCAGCTCCCGTATACAACCTCGGCCTGATTTACAAGTACCAGGGCGACTGGCACCGGTCGCGCGAATGCAACAAGCGAGCGACTGAGCTCGATCCGGACGACGAAGCCAGCTGGTGGAATCTTGGGATCGCCGCCACAGCACTCGGTGATTGGCCAGAGGCCCGCCGCGCCTGGTCGGCTTGCGGAATGACACCGCCGGATGGCGATGGAGCGCCTGATTTTCGCTGGGGAATGACTCCAGTGCGTTTGGAACCGAATGGTGATGGCGAAGTTGTCTGGGCCCGTCGCATTGATCCAGCGCGTGCCGAGATCGATAGTGTTCCTTTGCCGACATCACCCTATCGATGGCGCGACGTCGTTCTCACCGACGGTGCTGAAGAAGGTCAGCGTATCGTCGACGGGCGAGTCTATTCCGTCTTCAACGCCTTGCAGCTTCTGTCGCCGTCGCAATTTCAAACCTTCGTGATCGAACTCGGCACCGAAAGCGAAGAAGCCATTAATGCGCTCGGTGAATTGGCTGTGGACGCCGAGGCCGGAGCGGAATATTGGGGAAAGTCCACGCGGACTATTTGCAGGGCATGCAGCCTCGGCCTCCCCGATGGGCACTCACATGAAAAGGGCCCTCCAGCACATCCGCATTTTGGCCTTGCCGTACCCCAAGAGTCCGAAGCACGGGCCGTGATCGACAAATGGCTGGAGCGGACGCCCGGAGCTGATATGATCACGTTCTATGCTGTTCCTCGGTCTGCCTAACACCGCGTCGCTGCCGCCGGGGAAACTCCGCGGATTGCGACCTTGCTCGCTCCGCTCGCTGGCCGCAACTATGATGCTGCCCCGCAGCAGAACATGTTTCCATTAGACAGCTACCGGGCTCAATGATCGCACCTTCCGTCGCTCTTGCTGAATTCAAAAGCCGGTTGGCCCAAGCGGGCTTTGACGACGCTCAGCCTGATGCCGCGCTGGCGTGGCGTGTCTTCAAGGAATTTGCGCTGGTCGCCGTTGAATGCGCGGACGATGCACTTCTGTTTCAAACTGGCACCTACGCCTTTTCCGGTGAGCCATCGTTTCACCTTGATTTCACGCGCCAGTTTACTATCGAGGAGGACGGTGAATACGTCTGCATGGAGCAATTGCACTGCACCTTGCATTATGCGCCATCGGCAGAACTCAGCGAGCTTACATGGAACCTCTGGTCGTCGAGCTGCCCCTCACTCTCCGACTTTTGTTCGCAAGTTGAGGCGTCCGCGGAATTTCTCACACCGACGCAACATCATAAGCCTCTTAGGGCGGAGATTGACCAGGAGGAAGTCTGATCGCGAGCTGTCTAACGATCGGGGGAGCTGTCGAGTGGTCGTCGGATGCCCGCTTCGCTCGCTCTTATGTGATCCGCTCGCAGCTCAACTTTTGACGTCAGCCAGCATCGACCTGGTCTCCTGCACCGATGAAGCGCGTCTCTTCTATCCAGGCTTCGACCCGGGCGGCGTAGGCCAGTTCGGGTGGGCTGTTGGCACCACGGGAAACCTCGCACCGCCCGGTATCGTTGCTTCGCGATGCCGCCTCGGAACTACGGCTTGGCGTCGAGAAAGTCGTTCACCATGGGCACGATGATGGACATGCGCTGCATCAGCGTCACATGGGTGGTGTTGGGCAGGATGGCCAATCGCGATGCGGAGCGCGGCCTCAAGTCGCCGTAAATCCCACCGCCCTTCAAACGAAACATCTCCGCGACGTGCTCGAGTCGAATGCCATCGGCATCACCAAAAATGAAGAGCATGGGTGCGGTGGTTGACTGCAACTGTTCGGCGCTCAAGTCCTTTTCCCTGGAAAAGTCGGCGACCAGGCGTGTGACAAAATCCGAAAAGTGATTCGGAATCGGGCTGAGTCGCTTGTACTCGGCCTCGAGAGGAGAGCCTTTGAGGACTTCCGGCGTAAGGTGCGTCAGAGCGTCGAGCCCTTCCTGGGTCATGCCGTCACGGCGGAATGTGGACGACATGACAACAACCCTTCGCACCTGGTCCGGATGTCGAACGGCAACGTCCATGGCGACGCGGCCGCCCATGCTGTATCCGATGAGGTCCGCGCGAGGGAGCTTGAGATACGTCAGCAGCGCCGCAACATCATCGGCGAGGTTCTCGCTGGTGGGTTCTCGTGGAATATCCGCCGTCCGCCCGTGACCCTGCATTTCGACGGCAATGACTTTCCGGGTTTTGGAAAGTTCGTCGA
>Ga0070683_100003258_pt1 | contig 13119 bp, 15 predicted proteins | sample KBSC713LmetaG_FD_64662 | JGI IMG/M metagenome (GOLD analysis project Ga0070683, IMG submission 64662) | Corn rhizosphere microbial communities from Kellogg Biological Station, Michigan, USA - KBS C7.1-3L metaG | ecosystem: Host-associated > Plants > Roots > Rhizosphere ...
CGGCCGCGCGCCGTCGGGCGTCTGGACTGACGCGACACGCCGGCGAAGCCGGTGCGTGGCGCGGAGGGAAGACGGCCGGTAAAGGCGCGCTGCCGGGCGACCAGGAAGGCACAGCATGAGCGGTCATCCGTCCAAGGGCGCGGCCAAGGCCCACGGCAAGAAGCACGCCGTGCACGATGAGGAGCACGAGAACCACGAGCGCTGGCTGGTCAGCTACGCCGACATGATGACCCTGCTCATGGTGCTGTTCATCGTTATGTTCGCCATCTCCCAAGTGGACCAGAAGAAGTTCGCCGAGCTGAAAAACGGCCTCGCGGTCGGCTTCGGGTCACCCTCGACGACGTTCGACGGCGGCCAGCAGACGCTGATCGAGTCGTCGGACACCGACTCGCCGATGGACCTGTCCACCGGCATCGGCGGCACGGTCAGCTCGCCGGCCACCGCCCAGCTGGTCAAGGACGCGGTCAGCGCCCAGGACCGGGCCAAGGCCGCGCAACAGCAGGCGGCCGCCCGGCGGGAGGTCGAGGACTACAAGAAGATCGAGGAGAAGATCAACGCGTCGATGAAGGCTCAGGGCCTCACCGACGCTGTGCGCTTCACCATCGACGAGCGCGGCCTGGTCGTCACCGTGATCACCAGCTCGGTCGTCTTCGCCGGCGGCGAGGCCGAGCTGCTGCCGGCCGGCGGGCGCATCCTCGACGGCATCGGACCGGCCATTGCGCCGCTGCCCAACCGGATCGAGGTGGACGGGCACACCAACCAGCTGGCCGCCACGACGGGCATCTACCCGAGCGGGTGGGAGCTCTCGACGGCCCGCGCCTCAACCGTGGTCCGCTACCTGAACAGCCACGCCCACATTCCGGAGAACCGGCTCTTCGCGGCCGGCTTCGCCGACACCAAGCCGCTGTACCCGGCCAGCGACCCCCGAGCAGTGACGCTCAACCGACGGGTCGAGATCGTCGTGCTGTCCAACCTCCCGGCCGACACGAGGGCACTGCTGCCCTCGGCGGCAGCTGGCAAATAAGGGGCTGCGAAATGGGCAAGAAGAAGCTGATCGTCATCGTGCTCGCCGCCGTGCTGCTGCTCGGCGCCGCGGGTGGGGGCTTCCTGCTGTTCAAGCCGAAGAAGGCCGAGGCGAAGGCGGCCCCGACCCCGGGCATCGTGGTCGTCCTCGACGCGCAGACCATCAACCTGGCCGACGGGCACTACCTCAAGTTGAAGATGTCGCTGCAGATGACGACCGACGCCGGCAGCGAGACGCTAGACGGCAGCCGGGCGATGGACCTGGCGATCGACCAGTACAGCGGAATGCCCATGGCCCAGCTCTTCTCCAACGGCTTCCGCGAGCAGACCAAGGCCGACCTCCTCGCGAAGGTCGAGAAGGCCTACGAGGGCAAGATCATGGCCATCTACTTCACGAACTTCGTGATCCAGTAAGGGCGATCGTCGCACGTTCCCGGCCGGTCTGCGCCGGGAACGCGCGTTTTCCCAGATTTCTCAACCAGGCTGCTCCCCAGCCGATCCTTTTCGTGTGACCCAGTCATCCTCGGTGGCCAGTGGTGGCCGCTCCCACGGCCGGATGAGCCGGCATCGTGGGAAGTCCACCGGACCCGAGCCGTATGACTTCCGGCGCCCGACCAAGCTGTCCCGGGAACACGTGCGCACGCTTCAGATCGCGTACGAGACGTTCGCCCGCCAGCACGCCACGCTGCTGACCACGAGCCTGCGGGCGGTCTCGCAGGTCTCGCTGATCTCGATCGAGCAGCTGACCTACGACGAGTACATCTCCGCGCTGTCCAGCCCCACGATCGTGGCGATGTTCACGATCGACCCGCTGCCCGGTACGGCGATTCTCGAGTTCTCGCTCAGTACCGCGATGGCCTGTATCGACCACATGTTGGGAGGTCCGGGCGGCCCGCAACCACAACGGCCGCTGTCAGAAATAGAGACTCCACTACTGAACGGGCTGATCGAACGTACGCTCGGGGAGCTGAGGTACGCGTTCGAGACCATCGTGACGCTCAAACCTGAGATGTCCGCGATCGAATACAACCCGCAGTTCGCCCAGGCCGGCACCACCTCCGACGCCGTCATCGTGGCGTCGTTCGACATGCGGGTCGGCTCGGAGGAGTGCGTGGCGACGATCTGTCTACCGTTCGCGTCGATCTTTCCCAAGCTCCAGGGCGACCCGAACGCGACCGTGCTCACGGAGTCCCAGCGCCGTGCGCGTGAGGCCGCGTACCGCAACGTCGTCAGCGGGCTCGAGGGCGCTCCGATCGAGGTCTCCGTGCGCTTCCAGCCGGTCAAGATGCACCCGGCCGACCTGATCGGCCTGCGCCCCGGCGACGTGGTGCCGCTGGCCCACCCCACCAACGCTCCCCTAGCTGTCACGACCGCCGACATCACCTTCGCGCACGCGGTACCCGGTGCCCAGGGCACGAGGCTGGCCTGCCTCGTTGTTCAATCGCCGGCCCCCATCGCGAAGCACTGAGGAGACTGCCACCGATGTCCATCACGACCACCGACACGCAGCCGGCCCGCGCCGAGGCTGCCGCGCATGCCGCGGTCGCCTTGTTGCCGGCCAGCACGCCGCTGACGGTGGGTGCGCCGACCCAGCGGGTCGAGGACGTGGTGATCACCGGCCAGGCGGTCCGGGCCCGGTTCACCGGCGCGGCGCAGGGCGAGGTCGCGATCGTAGTCTCCCAGGACCTGGTCGACGCGCTGGCCAACACCCCGATGGGCAATCTCGACCTCGGCCAGGCGCTGCGCCCGGCCCTGGAGGCGGCTGCCACCACGCTCGGCCCGGTCGTGGTCGACCCCGGCGAACTGCTCGAGCCGGCCGCGGCCATGCTGGCCCTGACCGGCAACGGTGGCCTCCTCGTCCCGCTCACCGGCGGCGACGGCGCGATTCAGGCGGCCGTCGGGCTCGCGGTGGCCGCGCAGGTCGAGACGTCGGCGGCCCCGGCTGCGGGCGGCGCCAAGGACAGCCGGCCCGCGTTCGACCTCCTCCACGACGTCGAGATGGAGGTGACCGCCGAGCTCGGCCGGACCCGGATGAGCGTCCGCGAACTGCTGTCCCTGACCCCGGGGGCGGTGATCGAGCTGGATCGAGCCGCCGGTGGCCCGGCCGACCTCCTGGTCAACGGGCGGCTCATCGCGCGCGGCGAGGTCGTCGTCATCGACGAGAACTTTGGCATCCGGATCACCGAAATCGTCGGCCCGTCCGACCGAGCCTGAGCATGATCGAGCTCACCGTTCGGATCATCTTCTCGCTCCTGGTCGTCTTCGGGCTGCTGTGGGGGCTGGCGAAGCTCGCCCGCCGCCCGCTGTCCGGCCGCGGCGGCGGCTTCCTGCAGGTCGTGGCCCGCCAGCAGCTCACGCGAGGCTCGGCCGTCGCCGTGGTCAAGGTGGCCGACCGCGCGCTCATCCTCGGCGTGACCGAGCAGGGCGTGACGCTGCTGGCCGACGCCGATCCGGCGCTCTTCGAGGAGAAGCAGCCTTCGCCACCCGTCGCGGCCGAGCGTCTGGCCGGTTCGGCGCTGTCCCCGGCGACCTGGCGTCAGACGTTTGCCTTCTTCCGCAACCGCGGAGGTTCCCCGTGACGCGGTTTTTTGCACTGGTACTGGCCAGCTGCGCGCTTTTCGTCGGCTTGCTGGCCACCGAAGCGTCGGCGGCGCCCCCATCGCCGAAGCCCCCGGTCGCCCCGACCGTGCCGGCCGTTCCCGGCGATTCGAACGACAACGGGGTGGTGAACGTCAACGTGGGCGGCACCAAGCCGAGCACGTCCATCACCATCCTGATCGCGCTGACGCTGCTGTCGGTGGCTCCGGCGCTGCTGCTCATGACGACCTCGTTCACGAAGGTCTTCGTCGTCCTGTCGATCACCCGCAACGCGCTCGGCCTGACCAACGTGCCGCCCAACCAGGTGATCGCCGGCCTGGCGCTGTTCATCAGCCTGTTCATCATGTCGCCGACGATCTCGGCAGTGAACAAGGACGGCGTCCAGCCGTACCTGAAGGGCGACAAGACGCAGACGGTGGCCTATCACGACGGGGTCAGGCCGCTGCAGGACTTCATGCTCAAGCACACCCGCAAGGACGAGATCGCGCTGTTCACGAAGATCGCTGACAAGCCGCAGCCGAAGAACCGCGACGACGTTCCACTCTCGACGCTCGTGCCGGCGTTCGTCCTGTCCGAACTGCGCGCCGCCTTCATCATCGGGTTTGTCATCTACGTGCCATTCCTCGTCATCGACATGGTCGTCTCGGCCGCGCTGATGTCGCTGGGCATGATGATGCTGCCCCCGGTGTCCGTGTCGCTGCCGTTCAAGATGCTGCTGTTCGTGCTGGTGAACGGGTGGGGCCTGATCGTGACCTCGCTGGTCGCCAGCTACCGCTAGGGGGCCTGCATGACCGACGCGCAGATCATCGAGATCGCCATCCAGTCCATGACGATCGCTGCCAAGCTCGGCGCCCCGGTCCTGCTGACCGCGCTGATCGTCGGCTTCGCCGTCTCGCTCTTCCAGTCGGTGACCCAGATTCAGGAGTCGACGCTGTCGTTCGTGCCCAAGGCGGTCGGCATCGGCATCGCACTGCTGGTGAGCGGGAACTGGATGCTGCACGAGATGGTGTCGTTCACGACCCAGCTGTACAGCGAGATCCCGGCCTTCATCAGGGGCGGCTGACCGCGGGTGGATCTCCAGGTCGAGACGAACACGCTGCTGGCCGTCCTGCTCGGGGCGGCCCGCTGCGGGGCCTGGCTGATGATCACCCCGCCGTTCAGCGCGCGGGGCGTCCCGACCCCGATCAAGGCACTGCTCTCGGTGGCCATCGTGGTGCCGCTGACCCCGCGGCTGGCCGCGCAGGTGCCCGTCGACCCGTCGACCGCCGTGCTCATCGCGCTGCTCGTCGAGCAGATCGTGATCGGCGCCGCGCTCGGCTTCCTCACCGCGATCCTGTTCGCCGCCCTGCAGTCGGCCGGCAACCTGATCGACGTCACCGGCGGCTTCTCGCTGGCGTTCGCCGTCGACCCGTTCGGCTTCCAGGGCAACGCGGTGTTCGGCCGCTTCTACAACATCCTGGCCACCGCGCTGCTCTTCGCGACCGATGCCCACCAGCTCGTGCTGCGCGGCTTCACCGAGTCATACAAGGCGATCCCGCTCAACGGCGCGCTGTCGCTGGAGGCGTTCAACCGGGTACTGACGACCGGGCTGGCCGAGATGTTCGTGTCCGCGCTGCAGATCGCCGGGCCGCTCATCGCGGTGCTGTTCTGTACGGACATCGCGCTGGGCCTGCTGTCCCGGGCGGCGCCCGCGCTGAACGCCTTCAACCTCGGCTTCCCGGCCAAGATCCTGCTGACGTTGGTGCTCATGGCAAGTGCCATCATGCTGCTGCCGCAGGCGATCGGGTCACTCACTGACAAGGCGGTCCATGCGGTGCTCGCCGTATTGCAGGCGAGTCGCTAGTGGCCGGCGAAAAGACCGAAAAACCTACCGAGCAGAAGAAACGGAAGGCTCGGCGGGAAGGCACGATCGCCCGATCTCCCGAAGTCGGTCAGTGGGCCGGCATGTTCGTGGCGAGCATGGTGATCCCCATGGTGGCCAAGAACACCATCGACCGCGCCCAGTCCCTGTACGTGCGGTGCCTCGGCATCGTCGCCGACCCCGATCCGAACAAGGCACTGCACCTGCTCAAGACGGCCGTGCAGGACGGCGCGATCGCGGTGGCCCCGCTCGTGATCGGCCTGTTCGCGGTGACCATCATCGCCGCCTCCGCGCAGGGCGGCCTCCGCGTGGCGTCGAAGCTCTTCAAGCCCGACTTCAAGCGGGTCAACCCGTTCTCCGGGCTGAAGAAGATGCTCGGCCCGCAGGGGCTGTGGGAGGGCGCGAAGTCGCTGATCAAGGTGGCGGTCATCGGCTTCGTCGTGTACCTGTCGCTGCGCAAGCTCGTCCCGTCCCTGCTGAGCTCGGCCGCAATGTCGTTCCAGACGCTGGTCGACACGGTCAGCAGCGCGCTCATCGGGATCATCCAGGCGGCCGCCGGTGCCGGTCTCGTCCTCGCGATCGCCGACTACGGCATGTCCCGCCGGCGCACCAACAAGCAGCTCATGATGACCAAGGAAGAGGTCAAGGAGGAGCACAAGCGCTCGGAGGGCGACCCGCACGTCAAGGGCCACATCCGCCAGCGGCAGTTCGAGATGGCCCGCCAGCGCATGATGGCCGACCTGGAGAAGGCCGACGTCGTCCTGGTGAACCCGACGCATGTGGCGGTGGCGCTGCGGTACGAGCCGTCGAAGGGCGCCCCCCGCGTCGTGGCCAAGGGCCAGGGCCTGATCGCTACCAAAATCCGCGAGAAGGCGACGGAGCTGCGCATCCCGATGGTGATGGACGTTGCCCTGGCGCGGGCGCTGTACAAGAGTTGCGAGCTCGGGGACGAGATCCCGGCCGAGTTCTTCGCCGCGGTGGCCCGGGTCCTCGCGTTCGTCATGATGATGAAGGCCAAGGGCTCGGGCGCCGGCCTGCACACCAACGTCCTCGGTGCGACCGCTTAGCCGCCGCTGTTCCCGCGTTTGGCGGCTCCGGCCCAACCAGGCTGGCGGTGGCTCGACCGGAGACGGCTGGCCACCCGGCCCCATCGTGGGCCGGGCTTTTTAGTCGGCAGCCGAATTGCGGGCGTTCGTCATCGCGTCGTCGACGGTGTGCATTGACCAGCCGAGCGCGTTCAAATACGCCTTCGCCAGTTCCACCGGCGAGATCGGCGCATCCCGCAGGGCCGCCTCGTCGGTCGCCTCATACGCGCGGACGATCGACAGCACATCCCCCAGCCGGCCGTGGCCGTCTACCAGTGCCTCGGTGACCTCGACCGTGAGTGGCAGGCGTGCGACCAGCTCCCCGATCGGCTCGGCGATCAGGTCGGCGACCCCGGCCAGCAGCCCGACGGTGAACGCGGCGTCGCCGGGCAGACCCAGCCGCTCCGCCACCATCTGGCACAGCCGGGCCCGCGTCATCGTCGCGCTCAGCTGGTGCTCGTCGGCCGTGTCGGCGATGTCGCTGACCAGCATCAGGGCCACCCACTGCCGGATCCGGTCGCTGCCCAGCAGCACGACCGCGTCGCGGATCGAGGCGACCTTGCGCGGCAGCCCGGCCGAGGCCGAGTTGGTGGCGCGCAGCACCCGGTAGGACAGCGCCGGGTCGCTGGTGACGATCGCGACCACCTTGGCGATGTCGGCGTCGTCCGCCGACAGCTCGCCGAGCAGCTCGAGCCGGCGCAGCCGGGAGGGTGAGAGCGCGACCGCGCTGAGCACCTGCGGGCGTCCGACCGCATACCCCTGCAGCAGCTCGAACCCCACCCGCTCGGCCATCATGACGTGCTCGTCGGTCTCGACGCGCTCGGCGACGAGCTTGATCTGCGGGTACCGGCGGACCTGCTCGACGGCCTCGGTGAGCTCGTCCTCCTCGCGGATCAGGATGTCCAGCTTCACGTACGAGGCGAGCCCCAGCAGCCGCTCGTGCCCGAGCCCGAAGACGAAGTCGTCGAGCGCGATCTGATAGCCCTGCTCGACCAGCCGCTCGACGCCCGCCACCACGTCCTCGTCGATCTCGATCGTCTCGAGAATCTCGAGGATCGCGTGATCCGGGTCGAAGGGCAGCGGCAGGTCGCCGACGAGAAAGTCCCGCGTGAGGTTGATGAAGCACTTCCGGCCGCCGACCAGCTGCTCCAGCCCGAACTCGGTGAACGCGTTGACGATCACCTGACTGGTCGCAAACGCCGAGCGCCGGGACGCCTCGACCTCGTCGGCCGCTCCCCGGAACAGCAGCTCGTACCCGAACACCGTGCCGGTCCAGTCGTACAGCGGCTGCCGACCGATGTGGAGCATCTGAGTCGCTTCGCGCTTGGCGGTCACGGGTTGCACGTAGGGAGCATCGGCAGGCCCGTACAAGACATAAAGGAAAACCTCAGGGTGCGAAACGGTGCGCCGATCTGATCAGCGTCCTCAGGAAGGTTGCTTCGTGCCCAAACGCTTCACCCAGTACATCGTGCCCGTGAGCATCGTGCTGATCGTCGTCATGATGATCATCCCGATGCCCAAGGTGCTGCTCGACTTCCTCATCGCGACCAACATCACGCTTGCGCTGTTGATCGTGCTGGTCAGCATGTACGTGAAGCGCCCGCTCGAGTTCTCCGCATTCCCTTCGCTGCTGCTCATCGCCACCCTCTTCCGTCTCGCCTTGAACATCAGCGCCACCCGCCTCGTGCTGACCGAGGGCGACGCCGGCAGCGTCATTCACGCGTTCGGCACCTTCGTGGTCGGCGGCTCGATCGTGGTCGGCCTGGTCATCTTCCTGATCCTGTTCGTGATCCAGTTCATCGTGATCACCAAGGGCGCCGAGCGTGTGGCCGAGGTCGGCGCGCGGTTCACCCTCGACGCCATGCCCGGCAAGCAGATGGCGATCGACGCCGACCTCAACGCCGGGCTGATCGACGAGGCCGACGCCCGCAAGCGCCGGTCCGAGGTGACCGGCGAGGCGAACTTCTACGGCGCAATGGACGGTGCCTCGAAGTTCGTCAAGGGCGACGCCATCGCGGCCATCATCATCACGGTCATCAACCTGGTCGGCGGCTTCATCATCGGCGTTGTCCAGAATGGACTGTCAGCGACCGACGCGATCAACAAGTACTCGCTGCTGTCCGTGGGCGACGGCCTCGTCTCACAGATCCCGGCGCTGCTGCTGTCGGTGTCGACCGGTCTGATCGTCACCCGCTCGACCAACGACGGCGACATGGGTACCACGGTCGCGTCGCAACTGGGCAAGCACCGCCGGGCGTTGCAGATGGGCGGTGGCGCCGCGGTCGCCCTGTGCCTCGTACCCGGCCTGCCGAAACTGCCGTTTCTGCTGGCCGGCGGCGTCGTGCTGATCGCCGCGCAACGCCTGCCCAAGCCGGACGAGCGCACCGAGGAACAGCTCGCGATCGAGGCCGCCGAGCAGGCCGAACTGCAGGTCGCGCCGGACTCGACGGAGAGCCTCATCGGCGAGATGCGGGTCGATCCGCTCGAGCTCGCGCTCGCCCCCGACCTTGTCGACCTCGTCGACGCGAGCGGCGGCGACCTGCTCGAGCGCGTGCGAGCCTTGCGCCGCAAGGTCGCCCTCGAGCTCGGCATCGTCATGCCACCCGTGCGAACCCGCGACGACCTCGACCTTCCACTGTCGACATACGTGGTGCGCATCAGCGGCATCGAGGTCGGGCGCGGCCAGGCACCACCGGGCACGGTCCTCGCGATCGGCGACGCTCTGGACCATCTGCCCGGCCGCGCCGGCGTCGAACCCGTCTTCGGCCTGGCCGGCAAGTGGGTCCCGGCCGAACTGCGCCACCAGGCCGATCTCACCGGCGCGACGGTGGTCGACCGCGCCTCGGTCATCATCACCCATCTCGCCGAAGTGGTACGGGCCAATGCCAGCCGCCTGCTCGGCCGCGAAGACGTGCGCGCGCTCATCGAGATCGTCAAGCGCACGCACCCGGTTGTGGTCGAGGAGTTGACCCCGGCCGCTCTCAGTCTCGGCCAGGTACAGCGGGTACTGCAGACCATGCTCGACGAGGGCGTCCCGATCCGCGACCTCGTGCGCATCTTCGAAGCCCTGTCCCTGCAAGCAAAAGCCAGCACCGATCCGGATGCGCTGGTCGACGCGGCGCGGCTCGCGCTCGGCCCGGCGATCGCCGCACGGTATGCGACCGACGGCACGCTCACCGCGATCACCCTCGAACCGCGGCTCGAGCAGTCGCTGCTGGAAGCCTTGCGCCCCAGCGATACCGGCCTTCAGCTGCTCATCGACACCGCCCGCGCCGAGTCGATGCTGGCCGACCTCGCCCGCCTCGTCGAGTCCGGTGAGGCCCGCGGCGTCACGCCTGTCCTTGTTTGTTCGCCTCAGCTTCGCTCGCCCCTTCGCAAGCTCACGCTCATGGCTGCACCGCGTTTGCCGGTTTTGTCGTACTCAGAGATCGCCGGATGTACGCTGCGAATTGAGACGATTGGGGTGGTGAACGGTGCCTACCCGGTTGCTGCTTGAGGGTCGTGACCTGGAAGAACTCCTCGCCCAGGTCCGCGACGAGCACGGACCGGACGCGAAGATCGTCTCTGCCGAGAAGATTCGCAGCGGCGGGATAGGCGGCCTGTTCGGCCACCCGAAGTACGAATTGACGGTGGAGATTCAGGACAACGGGCCATCGGCGGCGCCCGAAGCGCCGACCGTGGCCACGTTGACCATCGACGATCTCGCGGCGATGGCAGACGCGGCCGAGTCGCGGGAGCCGGACACGGACGGGCAGCCGGGCGGCGACCGGTTTGCCGAGATGCTCGCCGAGGCGGTCCCGGTCGCCACACCGCGACCGCCCCGACAACTTCCCGATGAGGAAGCAACACCTTCGGTACGGCCGTTTCGCCCGGGTGCGGGCCAGAACGTCGCCAAGCTCGGCGTGAAGCCGATCAGTGCGATGCCGGTCAAACCGGAGCCAACCCCTACACGTCAGGAGACCTCAATGCCTGTTGAGGAAGCGGTCGCCACGATCGAGCGGCCCCGCACCGGCGACTCCAGCGAGCGGCTCGCCGCGACATACAGCAGCTCGGCCGCCGGCCCGTTCACCGCGACCGCGCCCAAGGAGCGGATGGTGGAACGCAAGGCCACCGCCGGCGACCGGACCGAGCGCAACGACCGCGGCGGCCTGCCGCGCCGGCTGCAGTCGCTCGGCGTGCCCACGGACGTCGCGTTCCGCGCCACCGGCACCGACACCTACGAAGCCATCGTCGAAGCGTTCCAGGGACTGCCGCCGGCCGAGCCGGCCCCCGACGGACCCGGCGAGACGCTCGTGGTCATCGGCGAGTCGACGCACGCCGTCGAGGTCTGCCGGCACGTCGCCACCCAGCTGCGCCTGGAGGCCGACGACATCCTCTTCGCCGGGCGCAACGCGGCCGCCGCCGGCGTCAACGGCAAGCGGCGGATCGCCGGCGCCCACGACGCGCGCATCTGGGCCAAGCGGTTGCGCAAGGCGGACTCCTCGAGCCTGGTCGCGGTCGAGGCGGCGCTCGACGAGTCGACCTGGGCAGCGTCCATTGTGGAGGCCATCCGGCCGGCCGCGGTCTGGGTCGTCATCGACGCCAGCCGCAAGACCTCCGACGTCGCCCACCACTTGCAGGGGCTGCGCCGGGTCGACGCGCTCGCGCTGCGCTCGACCCTGTCCAGCGGCGATCCGGCCAGCGCGCTGTCGTTGCGGCTGCCGATCGCGCTGCTGGACGGGCGCACGCCGACCCCGTATGCCTGGGCCGCCATGCTCTGCGAGCGGCTGAGCCTCGTCGGCACCGCCGACACCTGAGCCGATGTTCGGGTTGGCGCGGTTCTCCACGCTCTTCCTGGCCCTGGCCATCGCGTCGCCGGCGCTCTACGCGGCGTTCGTCAAACACACGCTCGACCTGCAGACCGCGCTGTTGCGCCTGCTGATCGCCGTCCCGGTCGCCGCGATCATGCTCGGCGTCGTGCGGGCGGTCACCCGGGACTACGGCAAGGACCGGCTGCGGCGCGCCGACAAGCGCGGCGGGCCGCCAGCCGGCTCGGAGCCGGTGCGGGCCGAGGCGGTGACCGGCGAGCCGATGCAGCGGCGGGCCGCCGACAACGAGCCCGGCTAGGCCATCTGGGCCGTCAGGCCGGCCGCGAGAACCTCGGCCTGGACGTCGGTGATCTCCTCGCCGTACTCGGCGATCAGCTCGGCCTTGGTGTAGATCAAGTGGCCGTCGGCGGCCTGCGCGTCCGGCACCACCCGCACATCGTCGCCGGCCAGGACCAGGGCCGGGTCGCCGTCCGTGGTCTGGGCGAGCACGCGAACGTCATCGGCGGTGATGGTGACTCCAGTACCCATACCCTGGCCATGCCCGCGCCGATGACTGGACAAACCTGCGTGGGGCATGCTCGAAGGCATGCACACCTTCGACGTGGCGATCGTCGGGGCCGGTCCGGCCGGCTCCGCGGCCGCGCTGGCGGCCTGCCGGGACGGCGCCCGCGTCGTGCTGCTCGACCGGGCCGAGTTTCCGCGGGACAAGGCGTGCGGCGACGGCATCGCCCCGCACGCGCTGGATGTCCTGCACGCGCTCGGCGTCGACGGCGTCGAGCGCGGCTACGCGCCGGTGCCTGCGCTGCGACTGGCCGGTCCCGGGGGCGACGAGGTGGCCCGGCCGGTCGCCCGCGCCGCCTACACGATTCCCCGCGCCGTCTTCGATGCCCGCCTCGTCGACGCCGCGGTCGCCGCCGGAGCCACGCTGGTGACCCACGCCGTTCGCGACATCGCCGTCCGCCCGGGCGAGGTCGTCCTCGACGGCCGGTTCGCGGCCCGCACCCTCATCGGCGCGGACGGCGCTTATTCACTGGTACGGCGAAAGCTCGGTCAACCCACCAACCCCGACGGGCACCTGGCCATCGCGATCCGTGGCTACGCTCCGGCGGTCGGCCCGGTCGAGCAGCGCATCGTCACCTCGTCATCGGCCCAGTGGCCGGCCTACGCGTGGAGCTTCCCGATCGGCGACGGCCGGGCCAACATCGGCTACGGCGAGGTCCTCCGCGGGCGCGCGGTCAGCCGCGCCCACCTGCTCGACCGGCTGGCCGAACTACTGCCCACTGTGGACACGCGGGCGGCCGAGGCGCTGCGCGCCCATCACCTGCCGCTGTCCACCCACCGGCCGGTCCCCGGCCGCGGCCGCGTCCTCCTGGCCGGCGACGCGCTCTCGCTCATCAATCCGTTCACCGGCGAGGGCATCTTCTACGCGCTGCTGTCCGGCGCCCTGGCCGGCACGGCGGCGACCCGGGCCGGGCGCGGCGCGGCTCGCCTGTACGGCGTGGCGCTGCACCGGCGGCTCGGCCGGCACCTGCGGCACAGCCGGGTCGCCGCCCGCCTGGGCCAACAGACCCGGGTGGTCGACGCCGCGGTCCGCGCAGCCCAGGCCGACCAGCGCGTGTTCGACGCCATCATGGACGTCGGCCTGGGCGACGGCCTGCTGAACGGCCGGACCCTCGCGGCGATCGCCCGCAACATCCGGTAACAACGGGCGCACTCGCTGTCGATCGAGGTTATGCGCTATGTG
>Ga0070683_100003264_pt1 | contig 13109 bp, 12 predicted proteins | sample KBSC713LmetaG_FD_64662 | JGI IMG/M metagenome (GOLD analysis project Ga0070683, IMG submission 64662) | Corn rhizosphere microbial communities from Kellogg Biological Station, Michigan, USA - KBS C7.1-3L metaG | ecosystem: Host-associated > Plants > Roots > Rhizosphere ...
GGCCAGGTGATCGGCTCCATCTCGGTGGTCGCGTTGAGCTTCATCGTGCAGGAGCCGAGCGGGATCATGCCGCGGTCGAGCGCGTAGTCCTTGTCGGCCAGCCGGCGCAGGTAGCGCAGCATCGCGGTCTCAGAGCGGTGCGTCGAGAAGACCGGGTGCTCCATGAAGTGGCTGGTCCGGCGCAGCGCCGGCGGCACCGCGTCGGCGGTGTCCAGCGCGCTGACGTCCACATGGGACAGTCCGAACGCGGCGAGCACGTCACGCAGGTGCCCGAAGGTGGTGGTCTCGTCGCAGGCGATGCTGACCCGGTGCGGGTCGACGAGGCGCAGGTTGACGCCGCGGGCGGCGGCTTTTTGCACGATCTCGGCAGCGCGACCGGGGATGATCGCGGTGACCGTGTCGAAGAACGCGCGGTGCTCGGTGGTGACCTCGCCGGCCCGGAGCCCGGCCGCAAGGCGGGCGGCCATGTCGTGCGTGCGGGCGGCGATGGCGGCCAGGCCGTCGGGGCCGTGGTAGACGGCGTACATGCTGGCCATGACCGCGAGCAGGACCTGGGCCGTGCAGATGTTGCTGGTCGCCTTCTCGCGGCGGATGTGCTGCTCGCGGGTCTGCAGGGCGAGCCGGTAGGCCGGGTGGCCGTCGGCGTCCCGGGAGACGCCGACCAGCCGGCCGGGCAGCGACCGCTCGAGCCCCTTGCGCACAGACATGTAGGCGGCGTGCGGGCCGCCGAAGCCCATGGGCACGCCGAAGCGCTGCGTGCTGCCGACGGCGACGTCGGCTCCGATCTGGCCCGGCTCGCGGAGCAGGCACAGGGCCAGCAGATCGGCGGCGACGGTCACGATGGCGCCGTGCTCGTGTGCGGTGGCGATCGCCGCCTCGTGGTCGCGGACGGCGCCGGACGCGCCCGGGTACTGCAGGTGCAGCCCGAAGCACTCGGTGATCTCCTCGGCGACGAGGTCGGTGACCCGGACCTCGAGACCGAGCGGTTCGGCGCGGGTCCGAATGACCGCGACGGTCTGCGGGAGCGTGTCGGCGTCGACGAGGTAGACGTTGGACTTGGCCTTCGACGTTCGCCGGGCCAGCGTCATCGCCTCGGCCGCCGCGGTCGCCTCGTCCAGCAGCGACGCGCTGGCGACCGGCAGCCCGGTGAGGTCGGCGACCACGGTCTGGAAGTTGAGGAGGGCCTCCAGGCGGCCCTGCGAGATCTCCGGCTGGTAGGGGGTGTAGGCGGTGTACCAGGCCGGGTTCTCCAGCACGTTGCGGAGGATGACGGCCGGCGTGTGGGTGCCGTAGTAGCCGAGGCCGATCATCGACACGAGGGGGCGGTTGGCAGCGGCGAGGGCGCGCAGCTCGCCGAGCACCTCCGCCTCGCTGGCCGGAAGCGGCAGGTTCAACGACTCGCGCCAGCGGATCGAGCCGGGGATGGCCGCGCTCATCAGGTCGTCCACCGACTCGTGCCCGACCGCCTTCAACATCAGCTGCTGCTCGTCGGCGGACGGTCCGATGTGGCGCCGGGCAAATGGGACGTCACTCATAGCGATCTCTTCCGGTCGGGGCCTGGGCGTTGCCCCTCCCCCTCTGTCGCGGACTCCAGAGGTGCCTGCCCGGTCGCGGTCCTTCTGCCTGAGAGGTTCCGGGGAGGATTTGCCCCTTCGGCGCCGCCGTCAGATGACCGGCGATCTCTCCCGCGCGGGTGTTCGGCTCACTTCGAATCTACCAGCGGCCGGCGTCCGCTTCTCGTCACGCCGCGCCGTCCCGGAGCGTGACCTGACCCACCCCATGAGTTGATCGTGGGGGCTATTTGCCGCCTGGGCGGCAAATAGCCCCCACGATCAACGTGGGAAGCGTGGTGCCGAAATCAGCCGGCTCGGCGGCGGGCGCGCCGGGCGGCCAGCTCGTCGGAGGCGGAGGCGGAGGCCGAGGCGGAAGGCGGTCCGGGCGGGTCCGGGGCCGGCTCAGCGTCGGAGTCCGCCGCGGCGGCGGCCGGCGGCTCGGTCGGGATGAGCGACAGCGTCCCCTCGATCTCCTTGAACGCGCCCGAGATCGCGATGCCGAACACGCCCTGGCCGCCCTGGAGCAGGTCGACGACCTCCTCCGGGGAGCGGCACTCGTAGACCGTCGTGCCGTCCGAGATCAGCGTGATGCCGGCCAGGTCGCCGACCCCGCGGGAGCGCAGCGTGTCGATCGCCTTGCGGATGTTCTGCAGCGAGACGCCGGCGTCGAGCAGGCGCTTGACGACCTTGAGCACCACGATGTCGCGGAACGAGTAGAGCCGCTGGCTGCCCGAGCCGGTCGCGTCCCGGACGCTCGGGACGACCAGGCCCGTGCGTGCCCAATAGTCCAGTTGCCGGTAGCTGATGCCGGCCGCGTGGCAGGCCGTCGGCCCCCGGTAGCCGACCGCGTCGTCGCCCTCCGGCGTCAACCCGGCGGCGATAGCATCCGGCTGCTGCATTCCGACCCACCTCCAGCGTCGACCACCAACCCTATAGGGCGGCTTGAGGGTTGAGGCCGAAACGACACGCCGCCGCACAATCGCCGCTCCGTCAGCCCGCGAAGTCCTCCGGGCTGACCTGCTCCAGGAACTCCCGGAACTTCTCCACCTCGTCCTCTTGCTCGTCGGGGATCACGATCGCGGCCTCGGTCAGGACCTGGTCGGCGCACCGGATCGGGGCGCCGACGCGCAGGGCCAGCGCGATCGAGTCGCTCGGCCGGGCGGACACCCGCACGCCCTCGCCGATGACCAGCTCGGCATAGAAGATGTTGTCGCGCATCTCGACGATCTCGACGGCCAGCAACGGCGCCTTGAGCGCGGCCAGCACGTCGCGCAGCAGATCGTGGGTCAGCGGCCGCGCCGGTTTGACGCCCTGCTGCTCATAGGCGATCGCGGTGGCCTCGACCGCACCGATCCAGATCGGCAGGTAACGCTCGCCGTCGACCTCTTTCAGCAAAACGATCGGCTGGTTGGTGGGCAGCTCCACGCGCACCCCGACCACACTCAGCTCTCGCACTGCCCGCCTCCGCGCTCGACACCCTCTCTCCTGCACGTTACACGGACCTACCCCCAGGGAGGCCACTCGTACGGGCGCCGAATTACCGCCCTAGAGTTTCGCGCAGCCCGGCCCGGACAAGCGCGGCGTGCACTCGTTGGGTGAGCGCGGCCAACTCGCCGACCGTGTCGGCCGCCTTGGCCCGCCCGGCCGGGCTCTGCTGGCGCGTCATCGGCGCGACCAGTTGGGTGAACAGGCCGATCTCGCGGTCCGCGGTGGTCCGGTAGGCGCGCAGGTGACGCGGTTCGAAACCGTATTCGTTGAGGCGGGCGGCCGCCGAGGCGATCTCGAGTGCGTCGGCGTCGTAGCCGCCGCCGTTGCGGACCGAGACCAGGCCGTGCTGCTCGAGCGCGCGCAGCAGCGCGTCGTCCACTCCCGCCCGGCTCATGAGCTCCTCGCGGCTCAGCCGTAGCTCCGCCGGTTCCGAAGAAGCAGAGGAGACCGGCACCGCCAACGAAGAGGAGTCCAGCCCGGCCAGATGCTCACGGATCACCCGCAGCGGCAGGTAGTGGTCGCGCTGGGCGGTCAGCACGTAGCGCAGCCGGGTGACATCCACCCACGCGTACTTGCGATAGCCGGCCGGCGTCCGCCGCGGCTCGACGAGGCCTTCGGTCTCGAGGAAGCGCAGCTTGGAGATGGTCACGTCGGGAAAGTCGGCACGCAGATGCGCGAGGACCTCCCCGATGCTCATGAGGCCTCGATCTGCTGACCCGTCATCCGCGCGGTGCCACGCGGCCGCCGACGACCCCGCCATCCGCGCTCAGCTCTCGTCGGGCCGCGGTCCTGCCACGAAGACGAGGCGGAACTTGCCGATCTGGACCTCGTCACCGTTGCTCAGGGTGGCCGCCTCGACCCGCTCGCGGTTGACGTAGGTGCCGTTGAGGCTGCCCACGTCCCGCACGGTGAACGTGCCGCCCTCGCGGTGGAATTCGGCGTGGCGGCGCGAGACGGTCACGTCGTCGAGGAAGATGTCGCTGTCGGGATGCCGACCACTCGTGGTCACGTCGTGGTCGAGCAGGAACCGGGCTCCGGCGTTGGGGCCGCGCCGCACGGCGAGCAGTGCGGTGCCCGGCGGCAGGGAACCCGAGACGCGGGTGGGCACCACGTCGGCGTCGGAACCCTCGATGGCGTCCTCAATCGCGCCAAGGTTCAACGTGGACGTGACGTCGAGCGGGGGGAACTCGTCGTCTGGGCGCGTCATCGAACCACCTCTGGGTTTCTGTCTGGCGTCTATCGAGAACCCGAATGCCCGGCCGACATCCGAGATGGCGCGACAACGAGCTCACACCGTTGCAACTGAGCGAGCCTAGCCACGCGTTATCACCACGAGCAAGCGGTTGATCATACCGCGCCCCGGACGCTCACTGGGACTCGGTCAGCTCCCGATATGCCGCCGCATCCAGGAGCGCGCCGGCATCACCGCTGGAGCTGGGCCGGATCTCGACCAGCCAACCCTCGCCGTAGGGATCGGTGTTGACGAGGTCGGGGGCGTCACCCAGGCCCTCGTTGCGGGCCACGACCGTGCCGCTGATCGGGGCGTAGAGCTCGGAGACGCTCTTGGTCGACTCGATCTCGCCGAGGGACTCCCCCGCCTTGACCTCGGCGCCGACGTCCGGCAGCTGGACGTAGACGATGTCGCCGAGCGCGTCCTGGGCGAAGTCGGTGATGCCGACCTTGTGGGTCTCCCCGTCGGTGGTTACCCACTCGTGCTCCGCGGTGTAGCGCAGCTGCTCAGGAATCACTTTTCCACCCCAAGATCAAGAGACCGGCCGTGCGTGCTTCAGGCTGACCGGCGCGTGCCGGGCGGTCACCCGCACGGGGTCGGCCTGATTCACCGAAACCGTACCGCCGTGCTGTCGTACCGTGTCGACGACCCCGCCCGGAATGTTCAACGCGGTCAGCATCGTCTGCGGATCGCCGATCACGGTCACCCGATAGGGGGCCTCCAGCACCGCCCCGTCGACGCGGAGGCCGCCACCGTCGTCGACGAAGTACGTCGAGGCGACGATCCGCACCGGCGCTGAGCCCGCCGCACCGGCCCCGCTGATCTGCATCGCCTCGGCCCCCGCCCCGCGCAGCTCCTCGACTGCGTCCAGGATCGTCTCGGCCCGCACCGGCTCCCCGCCGGCCACGAAGTCGAGTTGCAGCCCCGGCCCCTCGGCCGGCAGCGTCCCGGCCAGGATGCCGAGCTCGTCGGCCCGCTTCCGGGCGTCGGCGAGCGCCGCCTCCTGGCCCTGGGTCCCGGAGTCCAGCTGCCGCTTGGTGTCCTCGAGGTCGTTGATCTCGTTGCGCAGCCGGGTCTGCTGCGCGTCCAGATCGGAGAGGATCCGCACCAGGTCCTCGGGCCGTGCCGCCGCCAGGTCCGCGTCATTGTTCCGGCTTTTCAGTTGTACTACGAGAGCGAAGCCGAGCAGGAGCAGCAGCACGGCGATGCTCGCCGAGCCGGGCGTGGGTCGCTTGATCCGCACGGTCAGGCCCTCACGCTCGGAAGAGGTGCCGGCGGATCGCCGCCACGTTGCCGAAGATCCGCACGCCGAGCACGACGACCACGCCGGTCGAGAGCTGCCCGCCGACGCCGAGCTGGTCGCCCAGATAGACGATCAGCGCGGCGACCAGCACGTTCGAGATGAACGAGATGACGAACTGCTTGTCGTCGAAGATCTTGTCCAGCCGCGCCCGGATCCCGCCGAACACCGCGTCGAGCGCGGCGATGACCGCGATCGGCAGATACGGGACGAGGCCGACCGGCACCGTCGGCCTGAAGATCACGCCCAAGGCGACCCCGACGACCAGGGCGATGACGGCGAACATCAGCGACCTCCACTCGGTGACGGTGACGGCGACGCGACGCCGGCATAGCGCAGCTCGGGATCGGGCGCCGCGACCAGTGTGAGGCCTTTGCGGGACTTCACGGTGAATTGCATCCGGTACGTCTCGACGTACCGCCGGAACCGCTGCGCGGTCCCCGACCCGGCGAAGGCGTCCTGGTCGGGGCCGATCGCGGCGATCTGGTACGGGCCGGTGACCGGCCGGAAGTCGACGAGGATCGCCCCGCCGGCGGTCCGGATCGCCGACGTGGCGGTGAGCCGCTGGCCGTTGATCGCGATCGCCTCGGCCCCGGCCTGCCAGAGCGCGTTCGCGATGTCCTGCAGGTCCCGGTCGAGCACGACGCCGGGGTTGTCGTCGCTCGGCTTGCCGGTGACCGGGTCGATCTGCGGCGGCGCGTCGGCCAGCGTGACGACCACCCCGTCGCCGGTGACCTTGCCGAGCCCGGTACCGGCGGCCAGCTCGCGCAGCCGCTCGGCGTCGCCCCGGCCGGCCAGCGCGTTGTCGCGGGCCCGGGCGACCTGGTCGCGCAGATCCTCGGCCTGTTTCTGGAGCTGCTCGGCCTGCTTCCGCCGGGACTGCACGTCGCCAACCAGGTCCTCGCGGGCCTTGGTGGTGGAGGGCTTGGCGGCGACGGCGTGCTGGTACGCGACCGCGAACAGCAGCCCGATCAGCAGGCAGGCGAGCGCGGTCGCGCCCCGGCCGCCGAGCCGGCGCCCGCGGGACGGCGCCGGACGCTCGGCCTTGCGCGCGGCCGCGTCGGCGTACCCCGGGTCGAGCGGCGACTGGAAGAGCTGGATGAGGAAGTTGTCCGGTCCTGGTTTCACAGCCTCACGAGCTCACTCGTTCTTGACGGGCCTCCCGCACCAGCCCGCCGACCTGAACCACGTAGAACAGGCCGGCCACCCAATACAGGACGATGCCCCACCAGGCGAGGGCCCAGCCGCTGGTGTAGACGACGGTGTGCAGCCAGTCCGTCTCCTTGGCCAGCAGCATGATCGGGAACGCCATCAGCAGGATGAACGTCGCCGTTTTGCCGACGTAGTGCACCGGGAGCGGCCCGTAGCCGTAGCGCCGGAGGATGAGCAGGCAGAGCCCGAGCACGACCTCGCGGATCAGCAGCGCGATCGTGAACGCCCACGGCAGGACGCCCTTCACGGTGAACGCGAAGATCGTGGCCAGGATGTAGAGCCGGTCGGCGGCCGGGTCGAGCAGCTCACCGAGCCGGCTGACCTGGTGCAGCTTGCGGGCGGCGAACCCGTCGACCCAGTCGGAGAGCCCCCCGACAGCGAGGATGACGACCGCCCAGCCCCACGCGTCGGTGGCCAGGAACAGGTACAGGAACAGCGGCACACCGAGCAGGCGGGCAAAGCTGATGAGGTTGGGAACGGTCAAGACGCGGGCCGACTCCACGCCGCGAATCTAGCAGCCCAAGGCCCTGTCTCGCGGTGGGGGTCGGGGCCTCAGCGGTGGTTGCCGACGCTCGGGCCGACGTGGCGGGCGAGCCAATCCGAGAGGGGCCCGCAGTTGCGCAGGAACGCGACGACCTTCGGCTTGGCCTTGGCCGTCCCCAGCCAGGCCGCGACCGGCCACTGCTGCCAGGCGACGAGCCCCTTGTACCGGAGCAGATCGGACCGCGGGTGCTCCTTGGCGTAGCCGCGCGGCATGGACTTGAGCTGCTCGTGGCCGGTGATTTCGATCCCGAGTTGGCCGGCCTCGGCGACGATCGCGCGCAACTGCTCGCCGCGCCGGTCGTCGTCGACCGCTTCGCGGTACCGCTTGAGCTGGTCGGGCGCCATCATGTATTCGCCCCGGCCGGCGGCCAGCCCGCGCGCCGAGAGCTGGATGTAGCCGCCGCGCTCGAGGGTGGCGGCGATCGTCGTCTTGTACGGCGACTTGTCGGCGCTGAACCGGACGTCCCGGTAGGGGCGGAAGATGCGGCCCGGCCCGAACTCGGGCTCGAGCTCGGCGAGGAGCGCCTCCATCGGGGCGCGGACCTTGTCGTCGTAGGTCGCCTTGTGCTCGGTCCAGTACGTCTTCGAGTTGTCGGCCTCGAGCCCCTCGTAGAAGTCCAGTGCCTCGGCCGGCCATCCGCGGAACGCCATGCCCGCCAGGCTAAACCCCCGCGCTACGCGCGGTGCGTCGACGCCAGCTCGGCCGTCTCGCGGGCGGCGGCAGCCCGCTCGGCCTCGGCACGCACGGCGGCCCGCGCAGCCTCGACCCCGGCCGTCCAGGCCGGATCGTCGGCCCGCGCGTCGACTGCGGTCAGTTCGACGACATCCTCGCCGAACAGGGCGGCGTCGTTGACGAGCGACGCGAACGCCGGCTCGCCGGCCAGCACATTGCCGGCTGGTGCAGCCCGGACCGGCAAAGGCTCGACGGCGCCTTCGGCGATCGCGAACGCGTAGGTCTGCACCGTCCGCGCGGCGACCGCCGCCCACGAGTGCCGCTCGTGCACGGCGACCCGGGCGCGCGCGCCGAGCGTCTGGCCGAGCCCCGGGTCGCCGAGGAGCACGCTGGTCGCCTCGACGATCGCGTCGACGTCGCCGACCGGAAACCGCAACCCGGTCACACCCGGCTCGACGAACGAGGCCAGCGCCCCGATCGAGGCCACCGCGAGCGGCGCCCCGACGGCGGCCGCCTCGATCGCGACCGTGCCGCTCGCTGCGTCACGGCTGGGCAGGACGACGGCGTCGGCCGCGCCGAAGAGGGCGGCCAGCGTCTCGTGGTCGAGGTGGCCGGGGAAGCTCGCGGCCCGGTCGAGCTTGAGCCGGTGGGCCTCGGCGATGAACTCGGCGCGGGCCGGACCCTCGCCGACGAACACGAACCGGGTGCCGGGGTGCCGGTTGCGCAGCGGGGTGGCGGCCGCCAGCAGGTCGGCGACGCCCTTCTCGGGGACCATGCGGCCGACGTAGACCACGAGCGGGCCCTCGCCGGCGAACCGGAGCCGCGCGGCCCACACGGCTCGGGTGGCCGGCCGCCACCGGTCGACGTCGAGCCCGACCGGGACGGTGTCGATCCGCTCGGCCGGCACCCCGAAGAGGTGAGCGACCTCCCACGCGAGGTAGTCGGACGGGACCACGACCCGGGTGGCGGCCGCGCAGGTGCGGGCCTCGCGCAGATGAGCCGCGCGGCTCGCGGCGTCGGGCAGGAAGCCCTGATGCCGGCCGGCCTCGGTCGAGTCGAGGGAGACGACCAGCGGACCCGGGGGGACCTCGGCGGCGCCGAACACGTGAACGACGTCATACCCCTCGGGGTCGGCCGGATCATCCGTTACGGGGTGGCCGAGGGTGACGAGGGCGGAGACCAGGGCGGGAGACGCGGGGCCGACCAGCAAGATGCGCAACGCGTATTCCTCCCTTCGCCGAGAGTCATCGTATGCGCACGAGCCGGATGGCCCACGGGCTGGGACAATAGATGAACGAATCGGCGATTGCAGGGAGTGCAGATGCAGGTGTGGCCGGGCCAGCGGTACCCGTTGGGCGCCACGTACGACGGGATGGGCACGAACTTCGCAATCTTCTCGGAGGTCGCGCAATCGGTCGAGCTCTGCCTCTTCGACGACAGTGACGACGGCAACGAGCAGCGGATCCGCCTGCACGAGGTGGACGCCTTCGTCTGGCACGCCTACCTGCCCGGGGTCGAGCCGGGGCAGCGCTACGGCTTCCGCGTCCACGGCCGCTACGAGCCGAGCCGCGGGCTGCGCTGCAACCCCAGCAAGCTGCTGCTCGACCCATACGCCAAGGCGATCGACGGCGACGTCAAGTGGAACCCGGCGATCTACGGCTACGACTTCACCGACCACGACCGGCCCTCTCAGGCCGACTCCGCCCCGTTCATGCCGAAGGCGGTCGTGGTCAACCCCTACTTCGACTGGGGCAACGACCGGCTCCCCGGCGTTCCCTACCACCACTCGTTCATCTACGAGGCGCACGTGCGCGGGCTGACCATGCGCCACCCGGAGATCCCCGACGAGCTGCGCGGAACCTATTCGGCGATCGCCCACCCGGCGATCATCGGGCACCTCAAGAGCCTCGGGGTGACCGCGATCGAGTTGCTGCCGGTGCACCAGTTCGTGCACGACCAGTTCCTCGTCGAGCAGGGCCTGTCGAACTACTGGGGCTACAACACGATCGGCTTCTTCGCGCCCTACCACGGCTACGCCGCCATGGGCCACCGCGGCCAGCAGGTGCAGGAGTTCCGCGGCATGGTCCGCGCCCTGCACGCGGCCGGCATCGAGGTGATCCTCGACGTCGTCTACAACCACACGGCCGAGGGCAATCACATGGGCCCCACGCTCGGCTTCCGCGGCATCGACAACGGGCACTACTACAAGCTCGACGACAACGACAACCGCTACTACACGGACTACACGGGCACCGGAAACAGCTTCAACGTGCGCAACCCGCACTCGCTGCAGCTGGTCATGGACTCGCTGCGCTACTGGGTGACCGAGATGCACGTCGACGGGTTCCGCTTCGACCTCGCCTCGACGCTCGCCCGCGAGTTCTACGAGGTCGACCGGCTGGCCACGTTCTTCGAGGTGGTCCAGCAGGACCCGGTGGTCAACCAGGTCAAGCTCATCGCCGAGCCGTGGGACGTCGGGCCGGGCGGCTACCAGGTCGGCAACTTCCCGCCGCTGTGGACCGAGTGGAACGGCCGCTTCCGCGACACCGTTCGCGACTTCTGGCGCGGCGAGCCGGCCACGCTGGCCGAGTTCGCCAGCCGCATCTGCGGCTCCTCCGATCTCTACCAGGACGACGGCCGCCGGCCCTTCGCCAGCATCAACTTCGTCACCTGCCACGACGGGTTCACGCTGACCGACCTCGTCTCGTACAACGAAAAACACAACGAGGCCAACCTCGAGGACAACCGCGACGGCGAGTCGCACAACCGGTCGTGGAACTGCGGGACCGAAGGTCCGACCGACGACCCGGACATCCTGGCGCTGCGCGCCAAGCAGCGGCGCAACTTCCTGACCACGCTCATGCTGTCGCAAGGCGTGCCGATGCTCACCGCCGGCGACGAGCTCGGCCGCACCCAGCACGGCAACAACAACGGGTACTGCCAGGACAACGAGCTCAGCTGGATCGACTGGGAGGCGGTCGACGAGCAACTGCTGAACTTCACCCGCGGCCTGGCCGCGTTTCGCACCCGGCACCGGGTGTTCCGGCGGCGCCGGTTCTTCACCGGCGGCCCGATGACCCGCCCGGCCGGCACGCCGATCCCGGATGTCGCCTGGTTCGCCCCCGACGGGCGGCAGATGGCCGAGGGCGACTGGGACAACCACTTCGGCCGCGCGGTCATGCTCTTCGTCAACGGCGAGGCGATCGTCGAGCGCGGCGCGCACGGCGAGCGGCACGTCGACGACTCGTTCCTGCTGCTCTTCAACGCCCACGACAAGACGCTCGAGTTCGCCATCCCGCCGCAGGACTACGGCGAGAAGTGGGAGCTCGTCACCGCGACCGCCGCGGTGTCCGGCCGGGAGGCGACAACGGTCCCGGCCGGCGGGCTGATCCTCGTGCCGGAACGCTCGCTCATGGTTCTGGACCGGACAGTATGACGTTGCGAGTACGGCCGTCGTCGACGTACCGCGTCCAGGTGCGCCCGTCGTTCGACCTCGACGCGACCGCCGGGCTCGCCGGGTACCTCCGGGATCTCGGGGTCAGCCACCTCTACACGGCACCGCTGCTGACCGCCGCGCCGGGCTCCGAGCACGGCTACGACGTCGTCGACCACCGGTCGGTCGACCCCGAGCTGGGCGGCGAGGAGGCCCGGCTGCGACTGGTCGAGGCGCTGCGCGCCCGCGGGCTCGGCCTGGTCGTCGACATCGTGCCCAACCACATGGGCGTGGCCGTGCCGAAGGCCAACCCGGCCTGGTGGGACGTGCTCACCCACGGCCGGGACAGCGCCTACGCGCACTGGTTCGACATCGACTGGGCGCATCCGCGCATCGTGCTGCCGGTGCTGGGCGACGACGGCGAGCGCGACCTGCGCGTCGAGGACGGCGAGCTGCGCTACTTCGAGCACCGCTTCCCGATCGCCCCCGGCACCGGCCACGGCGACCCGCCGGAGGTGCACAGCCGCCAGCACTACGAGCTGGTCTCCTGGCGCCGCGGCGACACCGACCTCACCTACCGGCGCTTCTTCACCATCGTCGGGCTGGCCGGGCTGCGGGTCGAGGACGAGTCGGTGTTCGACGCGACGCACCGGGAGATCCTGCGCTGGCAGCCCGACGGCATCCGGGTCGACCACCCGGATGGCCTCCGCGACCCCGGGCAATACCTGGCGCGGCTGCGCGCGGCCGCGCCCGACGCCTGGCTCGTCATCGAGAAGATCCTCGAGGTCGGCGAGGAACTCGAGGAATGGCCGGTCGAGGGCACCACCGGATACGAGGCGCTGCGCGAGATCGGCGGGGTGTTCGTCGACCCGGCCGGCGAGGCACCGTTTACCGAGCTGCACGCGAGCCTCGGCGGCTCGCCGGACTGGCGCCAGGTCGCGTACGACCAGAAGCTCGAGGCCACGCGCCGGCTGTTCGTGGCCGAACTGCGCCGGCTCGGCGAGCTGGTGCCCGACCTGGCCGACGCCCGCTCGGCGCTCGGCGCGCTGGCCGCCGCGTACGACGTGTACCGCACCTACCTGCCGGCCGGGCGGGACCGGCTCGACCGGGCACTGGCCGACACCCGGCGGCGCCGGCCCGACCTCGGCGGCACGCTTGAGCTGCTGGCCCGCCGGCTGGCCGACCCGGGCGACGAGCTGGCCCTGCGCTTCCAGCAGCTGACCGGCGCGGTCATGGCCAAGGGCATCGAGGACACGGCCAGCTACCAGTGGACCCGGTTCGTGGCGCTCAACGAGGTCGGCGGCGACCCGAGCCGGTTCGGCGTGCCGGTCGAGGAGTTCCACGCGGCCAACGCGGCCCGGCAGGCCCGGTGGCCGCACACCATGACGACCCTGTCGACGCATGACACCAAGCGGGGCGAGGACGTGCGGGCGCGCCTCGCCGTCCTGTCCGAGCTGCCCGGTGAGTGGGCCGCGGCGTTCGGCCGGTGGCGGGCCGCGATGCCCGTCCCCGACCCGATGTTCGAGCAGCTCATGTGGCAGACCGTGGCCGGCACCTGGCCGATCGAGCACGAACGGCTGCTGGCCTACCTGCAGAAGGCGGCGCGCGAGGCGAACCGGGCGACGTCGTGGACCGACCCGGACGAGGCGTTCGAGGGCGCGCTCCGCGGCGCGGTC
>Ga0070683_100003265_pt1 | contig 13107 bp, 10 predicted proteins | sample KBSC713LmetaG_FD_64662 | JGI IMG/M metagenome (GOLD analysis project Ga0070683, IMG submission 64662) | Corn rhizosphere microbial communities from Kellogg Biological Station, Michigan, USA - KBS C7.1-3L metaG | ecosystem: Host-associated > Plants > Roots > Rhizosphere ...
CGCCGACCTGGTCGGCAAGGTCGAGGCGGGGATCCCCGAGGACGACCCCCGCAACCCGGCCGTGATCGCCGACAACGTCGGCGACAACGTCGGCGACTGCGCCGGCATGGCCGCCGACCTCTTCGAGACCTACGCCGTGACGACCGTCGCGGTGATGCTGCTCGGCGTCCTCACCTTCACCTCGGACTACTCCAGCAACGTTGCGATCTACCCGCTGGTGATCGGCGGCGTCGCGATCATCGCCTCGATCATCGGGGCGCTGGTGGTGCGGACGAAGTCCGACCGCGTCGAGGGCGCGCTCTACCAGGGCGTGATCCTGGCCGGCGTGATCTCGATCGCCGCCTTCTACCCGATCACGGACTGGCTGATGAGCGATCCGGTCAAGCTCGGGTTCGCCGATGCCGCGGCCAGCGCGGTCAGCGTCTCCGACCTCTGGCTCTGCGCGGTGATCGGGATCGCGGTCACGGCGCTGCTGTTCGTGATTACCGAATTTTATACGTCGACCCGGTTCCGGCCGGTGAAGACGATCGCCCAGGCTTCCGAGACCGGGCACGCGACGAACATCATCCAGGGGCTCGCCCAGGGCTTCCAGTCGACCGCCGCTCCGGCGCTGGTCATCGCCTTCGCGATCCTTGGGGCGAACGAGCTTGCCGGCATCTACGGCATCGGCATCGCCGTGATGGCCCAGCTCTCGCTCTGCGGCCTGATCGTCGCCCTGGACGCCTTCGGGCCGATCACCGACAACGCCGGCGGCATCGCCGAGATGGCGGAGCTGCCGGAGGACGTCCGCAACGTCACCGACCCGCTCGACGCGGTCGGCAACACCACCAAGGCCGTGACCAAGGGTTACGCGATCGGCTCCGCCGCGCTTGCCGCGCTGGTGCTGTTCGCCGCCTTCAAGAGCGAATTGGCCGAGGAAGCGCCGCAGGGCTTCGACCTCAACAGCCTCTTCAACCTCTCCAGCCCCGACGTGCTGATCGGGCTGATCATCGGCGGCATGATGGTCTACCTCTTTGCCGCCTTCGCGATCGAGGCCGTCGGTCGCGCCGGCGGTCAGGTGGTCGAACAGGTTCGCGAGCAGTTCCGCGAGCACCCCGGGATCATGGAGGGGACCGAAAAGCCCGAGTACGGGAAAACGGTCGCCATCGTCACCGCAGCAGCGCAGAAAGAGATGATCCTCCCGGCTCTGATCCCGATCATCGTGCCGGTGATCGTCGGCCTGCTCAGCGTCGACGCGCTCGGCGGACTCCTGATCGGCGTCATCGTCGTCGGCCTCTTCGCCGCGATCAGCATGACCGCCGGCGGCGGCGCCTGGGACAACGCCAAGAAGCTGATCGAGGACGGCGCCCACGGCGGCAAAGGCTCGCCGGCGCACGAAGCCTCGGTAACCGGCGACACGGTCGGCGATCCCTACAAGGACACGGCCGGGCCGGCGATCAACCCGATGATCAAGGTGGCGAACATCGTCGCCATCCTCATCATCCCGATCGTCAAGTTCTAGGAGTTCGAATCGGTTCTGGGGGAGGGGTCGTGTGCCCCTCTCCCAGAGACCGTCGCGCAGCTGGGGGCGCAGTGCTGGGCGCGATTGCGGTCTCAGTAGCCTCTGTGAGAGGGGCACACGACCCCTCCTAGAAGTACCGTTCTGTGATGCGCAGAGTTCTCGTTTACCCGTTCCGGCGCTGGCCGCGGCTTTCGAAGCTGGTGCTTGGCGGTGCCGTCGCGCTCGTGCTGCTGATCGCGCTTGCCAACGTCTACGTGCTTATGAAGGGCGGCGATTCGACTTCTCGGGTTGCCGACGTGCCGAAGGCAGAAGTGGCGATCGTGCCGGGGGCGCTGGTGCAGCCGGACGGGACGATGAGTCCGATGCTGGCGGCGCGGGTGGAGCAGGCTTCGCGGCTGTGGCACGCGGGGAAGGTGGAGAAGATCCTGGTGTCGGGCGACCACGGGACCTGGAAGTACGACGAGCCGGACACGATGCGGAAGGCTCTGGTGCGGGACGGGGTGGCCCCGAAAGACGTCTTCGAGGACCACGCCGGCTTCGATACCTGGGCGACGATGGTGCGGGCTCGCAGCATCTTCGGCGTCAACGATGCCGTGGTGATCACCCAGGGCTTCCACATGCCGCGGGCGCTCTACCTCGCCGACGCGGCGGGAATCGACGCCACCGGCCTCACCGCCGACCTGCAGCCGTGGGGCTACCAGGGGCGCAAGAGCGCCGTGCGCGAGGTGCTCTCACGGGTGAAGGCGGTCGCCGACGTCACCTTCGACACTCCCGCCCTCGCCGGCCCGAAGATCCCGATCGCGACCACCGACGGCCGCGAAAGCTGGGGGCCGCAGCGGGCGCCCGCCGGCTCATCCGCAGCGGGCTAGCGAGTTCGCGTAGAAGCGCAGGTAGCTGGGCCAGTGACGGCTCCAGTAGGCGCCGTCGTGGCCGCCGCTTCCCGTGTGGGCGCTGAGGTCGACGCCGTCGGCTTCGAGGTAGTCGACGAAGCCTTCGTCGTAGACGCGGAAAGGATCGACGTCGCCGTAGTCGTTCCAGACCCGCATCCCTGCGAAGGCATCGGGATTGCCGCGGACCATGCCGACGACGTCGTTGCGGTCGAAGTCGGCGGCATCGTCGAACGCGCCCGGCGCGGTTTCGCCGCCGTCGAACCAGAGGGCGGGGGAGTGGCCGCCGACCGCGCAGAACCGGTGCGGATGCAGCAGCGCCAGGTCGTAGGCGCCGAAGCCGCCCATCGAGATGCCGCCGATCGCGACCGCGTGGGGGTCAGTGCCGAAGTGCTTTTCCACCGCCGGGATCACTTCCCGCATCACGTACCTGCCCCAGTCGCCTTCCCGGCGGTCGTGCCAGTAGCTGTGTTCGCCGCCGTCGGGAAAGGCGACGATCGGCGCCCTGCGCCCGAGCTTCGCCAGGCCTTCGAAGATCGCCTCGTTGCCGGTGAAGGTCCCGTCCGAGCCGCCGCGGCCGTGGAGAAAGATCAAGAGGGGCCGCTCGCCCTTGGGTTTGGTCTTCGCCGGGACGACGACGCCGACGCCGAGCTTCCGCCCGACCGCTTGGCTGTGGATGGTCACGTGCTCGACCCGCGCCCCGTGCTCGTCCACGGGCGCGAAGACCGTCGCGGCGAGGGCAAGGTAGACGGCGGCGGTCGCGAGCACGGCGAGGACGATAAGCGCCGCGGTCCTGCGGCGACGGATCTGCGCGGGCGTGGGGCTCATCCGGCGGCAGCATAGGGCCGGCCGCAGTAGGTTCCGGCCGTGATCTCGGACTGGATCAATGTCGCCGACGCCCAGCGGGAGGGCGAACCGAAGCTCGAGCAGGGTCCGCGGGACTACTTCGCCGGCGGCGCCGGCGACGAGCTGACGCTGCGGGAGAACGTCGGCGCCTGGAGCAACTGGCGGCTGCGGCCGCGGGTGCTGAACGACGTGCGCGCCGTCTCGACCCGGACCGAGGTGCTGGGCAAGCCGGTGGAGATGCCGGTCCTCGTCGCCCCGGTCGCCTACCAGCGGATGGCGCATCCCGAAGCGGAGGCGGGGATGGCCCGCGGCGCCGCCGACGCCGGCACCGCGATCTGCCTCTCGACGCTTTCGACCACCCGCCCGGCCGAGGTCGCCGCCGCCGCGCCCGGCGGCCGACACCTGTTCCAGCTCTACGCGTTCAAGGACGCCGGCGTCACCCGGGCGCTGATGGACGAGGCGATCGCGGCCGGCTTCGAGGCGATCCTGGTCACCGCCGACGCCCCGCCCGGCGGCAACCGCGAGCGCGACCGCCGCAACCGCTTCACGCTGCCGAAGGAGCTGGGGACGCCGAGCCTGACCGCCGCCACCGGCGGTGAGCAGGCGCTGACGATCGAGCAGACCTTCGCGCTGATGAACCACGCCCTCACCTGGGACGACGTCGCCGACCTCGCCTCCGAATGCAGCATTCCCGTCCTCGTCAAGGGCCTGGTCACCCCTGAGGACGCCGAGCTGGCGCTCGACCACGGCGCCGCCGGCGTCGTCGTCTCCAACCACGGCGGCCGCCAGCTCGACCGCTGTCTCGCCACCGCCGACGCCCTGCCCGAGGTCGCCGATGCGCTCGAGGGACGGGGGACGCTGCTGGTCGACGGGGGCATCCGCCGCGGCGTCGACGTCGCCACCGCTCTCGCCCTCGGCGCCGACGCGGTGCTGGTCGGCCGGCCCGCCCTCTGGGGTCTGGCGGCAGCCGGCTTCGAGGGGGTCGCCGCCGTCCTCGGCCTCCTCCGGGCCGAGCTGGAGCTGACCCTCGGCCTCTGCGGCTGCACCGCCCCCGCCGAGCTGAACCGATCCCACGTGCGGAGGGCGCCAGCCGCGTCCGTATATTCGGTCTGAGTGACCCTCGTTCGCACCTCATAGATGGCCCAGCGGATACCCAGAGACGAATCGCTGAGCCGCGTCCACGGCGTCGGAGCGCTGTTCTCCGCCGCCTACGGCAACGTCGGCTCCTCGATCTACTACGCCCTCGGCGTCACCGCCGCCTTTGCCCTCGGCCTCACCCCGGTCGCCTTCGTGATCTCCGGGCTGATCTTCGCCGCCACCGCCGCCACCTACGCCGAGGCGACGGTGATGTTCCCCGAGGCCGGCGGCTCCTCCAGCTTCGCCCGCCACGCCTTCAACGAGCTGGTCAGCTTCGTCGCCGCCTGGGGGCAGATGCTCAATTACACGATCACGGTCGCGATCTCGGCCTTCTTCGTGCCCCACTACCTGGCCGTCTTCTGGCCCTGGCTCGGGGACAGCCCCGGCGACATCATCGGCGGCGCGGTCCTGATCGTCGGCCTCGCCCTGATCAACATCCGCGGCACCGAGGAGTCGGCGAAACTGAACCTTGTCCTCGCCGTCGCCGACCTCGCCACCCAGGTGGTCCTCGTCGGCATCGGCGTCGTCCTCGTCCTCAGCCCGCAGATCCTGGTCGACAACGTCCACCTCGGCGTCGCCCCGACCTGGAGCGACTTCCTGCTCGGGATCGCGGTCGGGATGATCGCCTACACCGGGATCGAGACGATCTCCAACATGGCCGAGGAGGCCAAAGACGCGGCCCGGACGATCCCCCGCAGCGTCGGCCTCACGGTGGTCGCGGTGCTCGGCCTCTACCTGCTGATCCCGATCGTCGCCCTCTCGGCGATGCCGGTGACCCAGGACGCCGCCGGTCACTACGCGACCGCGCTGGGGAGCAAGTTCGCCGACGACCCGATCCTCGGCATCGTCGAGAACCTCGGCCTCTCGAACGTGCCGACCGAAATCCTCCGCTACTACGTCGGCATCCTCGCGGCGGTCATCCTCCTGATCGCGACCAACGCCGGCTTGATCGGCGTCTCCCGCCTCACCTACTCGATGGGCCAGCACCGGCAGCTGCCCGAGGGCCTGCGCCAGGTCCACCCGAAGTACCGCACCCCCTACGTCGCGATCCTGATCTTCGCCGCGATCGCGATCCTCACCCTGTTGCCGGGCCAGACCGACTTCCTGGCGACGATGTACTCGTTCGGGGCGATGCTCTCGTTCACGATCGCCCACGTCGCCGTGATCCAGCTGCGGCGTAAGCACCCCGACGTCGCCCGCACCTGGAAGCCGCCGTTCAACGTCCGCGCCTTCGGCGTCTCGGTCCCGATCAGCGCCGTCCTCGGCGGCCTCGGCACCTTCATCGCCTGGCTGGTGGTGATGGCCCTGAACCCGCGCACCCTCGTCGTCGGGCTCGGCTGGATGGTCCTCGGCATTGCCGTCTACGTCCTCTACCGCCGCAACCAGAAGCTGCCGCTGACCCAGACCGTGAAGGTGGTGCTGCCGGAGCCGCTCGGGGTCGAGGAGGTCGAGTACCGAAGCGTGCTGGTCGGCTTCGAGGACGACGAGACCTTCTCGCCGGAGATGGTGGCGACCGCGGTCAAGCTCGCCGGCAAGAAGCGCCGCGGGATCCACGTCCACTCGATGATGACCGTGCCGACCAACCTGCCGCTGAACGCGGAGATGCCCGACCAGGAAGCCGAGGCGCAGAGCAAGATCGAGGAGGCGAAACTGATCGGCGGTCAGCGGGTGACCGGCCACGTCGCCCGGGTGCGGCCGGGCCAGGCCGGCTACTCGGTCGCCGACGAGGCGGCCGAGATCAAGGCCGAGGCGATCGTCGTCGGCCTCCGCTACCGCAACGGCATTCCCCTCTACGACAAGACCCTGCAGACCGTCCTCGGCGAGCGCCCCTGCCGCGTGATCGTCGTCTCCGACCCGACCGACAAGCCGCCGGCCCTTCCAGGAGCCGCCCTGGCCGAGGTGGCGCAATGAGCGGCGAGCGCGTCTACCGCGGCGCCGTCCGCGCCTTCTCGCTGGTCTTCGTCGCGATCGGGCTAGTGGTGCTGGTCGTCACCCTCGCCAACGGCGGCGGCCCGCTCTCGCTCGGCTTCCTGATGGGGGTCGCCTTCCTGCTTGTCGGCGTCGGCCGGCTCTGGTTGGGATCGCGGGTGGGCCAGTGAGCACGCCCGAGGCGCCCTCCGGCGGCGACGGCAGCCGCCCGCCGCGGCCGCAGGAGCCGCGCTCGGAGCCGGTGCTGATGCGCGGGCTCGGCGTCCCGGCGCTCTTCGCCGCCGCTTACTCTGCCGTCGGCTTCTCGATCTACTTCGCCCTCGGCGTCGTCGCCGACCGCGGCCTTGGCCTGACGCCGCTGATCTTCCTCGCCGCCGGCCTCCTCTTCGGCCTGACGACGCTCACCTACGTCGAGGGCGGGGCGATGTTCCGCGAGCGCGGCGGCTCCTCGACCTTCGCCCGCCACGCCTTCAACGAGCTGATCGCCTTCATCGCCGGCTGGGCGATCCTGATCGACTACCTGATCGTGATCGCGCTGGCCGCGATCTCGGTCCCGCACTACCTGGAGCCGGTGACCGGGGACTTCGGCGATCCGGGCTGGGAGGTGGCGATCGCGGCGGCGGTGATCGCCCTCGTCTGCGTCCTCAACATCTACAACGTCACCGGCCGCGAGCGGCAGGGCTCGCTGACCTTCCTCGCCCTCGCCGACCTCGGCCTGCAGCTGGCGGTGATCGTCGTCGGCCTGCTGGCGGTGATGCATCCCGACCGCCTCACCGACCAGCTCAACCTCTTCACCGACCCGAGCTTCCGCGACATCGTCTACGCCGCGGTGGTGGCGATGCTCGCCTACGCCGGGATCGAGGCCGCCTCCGACCTCGCCCCCGACATCGACGTCAGCCGCGAGGACCTGCGGCGGGTGACGATCGTCGGCGCGATCGGGGTGCCGCTGGTCTACGCCGGGATGGCGGCGATCGCGCTGATGGCGGTGCCGGTCGTCGGTGGCCCCCACGGCCCCCACACCGCGCTCGGCGGCGAGTTCGTCGAGGAGCCGGTGCTGGGCGTGGTCTCCGCCTACGAACCGGCATGGGTGGCCGAAACGATGCGCTGGCTGGTCGCCGCGGTCGCCACCCCGGTGCTGATCTGGGCCGCCAGCACCTCGATGCTCGGCGTCTCCCGCCACATCTACACGCTGGCGATCAACCGCCAGATCCCCAGCTGGCTCGGCAAGCTGCACCGCCGCACCGCGACCCCCTACGTGGCGATCCTGCTCAGCGGCCTGATCGCGATCGGGCTCGTCGTCCCCACCAGCGTCAAGCTGCTGGCCGGGATCTACGCCTTCGGCGCCACCCTGGCGATCACGATCGCCCACCTCTCGATCATCCGCCTGCGGGTGAAGAAGCCGGAAAAGCGGCGCCCGTTCCGGATTCCGTTCGGGGTCGCCTGGGGAACCGCGGAGCTGCCGCTGCCGGCGATCTTCGCCGCCCTCGTCAGCGCCCTCGCCTTCATAAGCGTCCTCGCTTACCACACGACCGCGCGCTGGGTCGGGCTCGGCTGGATGGCCTTCGGCCTCACCTTCTACGTCGTCTACCGCAAGGTCTTCGAGGGGACCAGCCTGACCAAGCGGGTCTCGGTCACCGAGCGGGCGCTGACCAAGCAGGTGCCGGAGATCGAATTCAGCAACATCCTCGTGCCGGTCTTCGGGACCAAGTTCGACGACGACATCGTCGCCACCGCCGGACGTCTGGCGGCGGCGGAGGCGGGGACGCCGAAGGGCGGCCACGACTCGCGCCTCGACGTCGTTTACGTGATCGAGGTGCCGCTGACCCTGCCGCTCGACGCGGCGCTGCCGAAGGAGCGCGAGGAGCAGGCGCGACGGGCGTTGGAGCGGGCCCGCGAGGTGGGGGAGGAGTACGAGGACGTCGAGGTCGTCACCGACGTGATCCGCGCCCGCAAGGTCGGCGCCGGGATCCTCGAGGCGGCGCGGCGCAGCAATGCCGAAGCGATCGTGATCGGGGGGGAGGCGCCGACTAAGATCCGCGGCGGCGGCGTCCTCGGCGGGATCGGCGCCGCCAAGCCGGCGGAGATCGGCGCGGCGACCGAGTACGTGCTGAAGAAAGCCCCCTGCCGGGTCTTGCTCACGGCTCCGCCCGAACCCGGTTAGCCGGGCGCGGCAGACTAGTATCCGCCGCATGTTCGTTCTGATCGTCGGTTGCGGCCGGGTTGGCTCCTCGGTTGCCAGGGCGATGCTCCGCGAGGGGCATCAGGTCTCCTGCCTGGACGAGGACCCGGAGTCCCACGCCCGGCTCGAGGTGGGCCTGGAGAAGAGCTGGGAGGACCTCGGCGGCCAGTTCACCGTCGGCGCCGGGCTCGAGACCGAGGCCCTGGAGGCGGCCGGGATCGAGAACGCCGACGTCTTCATCGCCTCCACCGATGGCGACAACACCAACATCGTCATCTCCCAGATCGCCCAGCGCCGCTACGAGGTGCCGACCGTGATCGCCCGCGTGCTCGACCCGCTGCGGGCCGAGTGGTACCAGCGCCAGGGCCTGAACACGGTCTGCCCGACCCGGGTCGCGATCGACCTGCTCGAGGGCGAGGTCCGCGGTGCGGCCGCCCGCGGCGGCTCCCCCGACGACGCGCCGGCGGCGGCGTAGGGGAGGCGGGAGGAGCATGTACATCATCGTCGTCGGCGCGGGGAAGGTGGGGTGGAACCTCGCCCGCGAGCTGCTCGACAAGGGGCACGAGGTGACGCTGGTCGAGAGCGACCGCCGCCGCTACCTGACCGTCGAGCAGGAGCTCGAGCACAACGTCTCCTACGGCGACGCCTCCGAGCTCTGGGTGCTGGAGCGGGCCGGGATCCAGCGCGCCGACATGGTGATCGCGGTCACCGGCGACGACGAGGACAACATGCTGATCTGCCAGGTGGCGAAAGAGAAGTACCTGGTCAACCAGATCATCGCCCGCGTCAACAACCCCCGCAACCGCCGCCACTTCGACCTCCTGGGGATCAAGCCCTCGGTCTCCGCCACCGACCTGATCCTCCGCCTGCTCGAGCACGAGGTGCCCGAGTACGGGCTGGTCCACCTGCTCGACCTGCAGGAGGAGCAGCTGGAGATCATCGAGATGCTGCTCGGCAAGGACTCGGGCGTGACCGGGCGCCGGGTCGGCGACCTGAAGATGCCCGAAGGAAGCCTCCTGATCTCGGTCCTGCGCGAAGGCAAGGGGTTCGTCCCCAACGCCGACACGGTGCTGCAGGAAGGCGACGAGATCCTCGCCGTGCTCGATCCGGGCAAGGAGGAGGACCTGAAGACCCTCTTCGGGCCGGAGGGCAACGGCAACGGGGCCGTCGCCGGGTAAGACCGGGGCGGGATCGGACGCTAACGGGGCAATGGCCGATCGCGAAGTCGATTTCCTGCTGATCGGGGGAGGCATGGCCTCCGCCCACTGCGCCGCCGAGCTGCGCCGCCGCGGCGCCGAGGGCTCGGTCCTCCTAGTCGGCCGCGAGCCGGAGCCGCCCTACGAACGGCCGCCGCTCTCGAAGGAGTACCTGCGCGGCGACGCCACCCGCGAGGACGCCCACGTCAACGGCGGCCGCTCCTGGTACGAGGAGAACGGGGTCGAGCTGCTGACGGGGAAGAACGTGATGGGCCTCGACCCGGAGAGCCGGACGGCGAAGATCCAGGGCGGGGAGGAGGTGGCCTTCGGCAAGGCGCTGCTCGCGACCGGGGCGATGGTCAACATCCTCCGCGTCGAGGGGGCCGAGAACGAGGGGATCCACTACCTGCGCGCCTTCGGCAACTCCGACGCGATCCGCGCCGACGCCGAGGCGGCGGAGCACGTGGTCCTGATCGGCGGCAGCTACATCGGCTGCGAGGTCGCCGCCTCGCTGGCCGCGCAGGGGAAGAAGTGCACGATCGTCGCGATGGAGGAGGTGGCGCTCTCGCGGACCTTCGGCGACGACGCCGGTCGCTGGTTTCAGGGGCGGCTGGAAGAGCACGGGGTGAGCTTCCACGGGGGCGAGACCCTGAGCGCCTTCGAGGGCGACGGCCGGGTCAGGGCGGTCATCACCGAGAGCGGCCTGGCGATCGAGTGCGACACCGTCGTCGTCGGCGCCGGGGTGCGGCCCGACGCGATGCTGGCGCAGCGGGCGGGGATCGAGGTCGGCGACGGCGGCATCGTCTGCGACGCAAAGCTCGAGACCTCCGCCCCCGGCGTCTACGCCGCCGGCGACTGCTGCTCGTATGAGAGCGTCGTCCACGGCCGCCGCATCCACGTCGAGCACTGGGACGTGGCGATGCAGCAGGGCAGCCACGCCGCCGCCAACATGCTCGGCGCCGACGCCGACTACGAAGTCGTCCCCTACTTCTTCAGCGACCTCGCCGACTGGGCCGGCCTCGAGTACGTCGGCCCCGCCTATGAGTGGGACCGCGAGGTCTGGCGCGGCGACCGCGAGGGCAGTGAGTTCTCGGTCTGGTACCTGCAGGGCGACCGCGTCGCCGGCTGTCTCAGCGTCGGCCGCTCCGAGGAACTCGCCGAAGCCCGGCAGATGATCGCCGAGCGAACTCACTTCGCCGACTAGGACGGCCCGCGTCCCTTATCCTGAGGGAACGCCGTTGCGGCCTGGTGTAATGGCAGCACGCCTCGCTCTGGACGAGGTAGTCGGGGTTCGAGTCCCTGGGCCGCAGTAAATCGCCACGCCCCTAACCCCCTGCAAAAGCGTCTAATCGCTTTGCTAGCTTCGCGCCCATGCGGATACCCAGTCACAAGCCGGTCCTCCTGATGTTCCTCGCCCTGGCGGCGCTCCTGGTCGCCGGCTGCGGCGGCGGGGGCGGCGGCGAAACCGAAACGACGACGACCCCCACGGTCGAAGAAACGACGGCGCTGACGAAAGAGGAACTGCTCAAGGAGGGCGACGGGATCTGCGCCGAGGTGAACGCCGCCGTCGGCGCTCTCAGCGGCTCCGAAAGCGAAGAAGCCTCGGCCACCGGCAACAGCGAAAAAATCTCCAACCTCTACCTGGGGATGGTCGAACGCCTGCAGGAACTGGGGACGCCCGAAGGCGACAGCGGCGAATACGCCAAATTCAGCGAAGCCGCCGAAGAGCTGGGCAAGGTCGAGGGCGAATTGAAACTGGCGGCCGAACGCGAAGACGTCGCCGCGGTCGAAGAAAAAGGCGGCGAAGCCGGCGCAGCGCTCGAAGGCTTCCAGTCCCAGGCGGCGATCTACGGCTTCGAAAAATGCAGCGAAGAACCGGGCGCCGTCACCCCCGCCGGCAGCGGCACCACCCCTGGCGGCGAAGAATTCGAAGGCGAAGAATCTGAAGGCGGGGTCGAAGTCGAACCCGAATACGAAGAACCCGCCCCTGAAGAAGAATTCGTGCCCGAAGAAGAAGTAGCCCCCGAAACCGGCGGCGCGGGCGGCGGGCCGGAAGCGCCTGAAGCTGCCCCGGAAACTGGCGGGGAAAGCGGCGGGGTAGGACCCGGTTGATCTGAGGTCTGGGGGACGGGCCGGTGGGGGTCCCGGCGAGCACCTCCGCCGGCAGAAGCGCTTCCTGCTGTCGCCCGTAGCTCTCGGGCCGGCTCCATGCTGAGTACGCCAGGACCCCCACCGGCCCATCCCGATCAGCTCATAGAAGAGAAAACCCTGGAGCTGATTCACCGAGTCCGTCGTTTTCCTTGTAGAGCAAGGAATTTGACGGACTCGCTTGAAGTGCCGCCGGTTTCTCAAGGTGGGCAGATGGATCGAGATCTGCGGGGGAGTCGGGTGGGGGTCGTGAGGTACTCAGCATGGAGCTGGCCCCCTACTCCTGAGGCGTTAGCAAGAGGCGATCCTGCCAGCGGAGGTGCTCCGAACGACCCCCACCCGACTCCCCTAAGCGGCCGAAGAGTCAGCCCACGCCCCGTACAACTTGCTGTACGGCCCGCCCGCGCCGATCAGCCCGTCGTGCGACCCCTGCTCGGCGATCTGGCCGTTTTCGAGGACGACGATCTTGCCGGCTCGGCGGATCGTCGAGAGGCGGTGGGCGATGACGATCGCGGTGCGGCCGTGTAGGAGGCGCTCGAGGCCGCGCTCGATCGTTTTCTCGGTGCGGACGTCGACGTTGGAGGTGGCCTCGTCGAGGATGAGGATGCGGGGCTCGGCGAGGAGGGCGCGGGCGAAGGCGAGGAGCTGACGCTGGCCGGCGGAGAGCTGGATGCCGCGCTCCCCTACTTCGGTGTCGAGGCCCTGAGGGAGGCGGGTGACGAAGTCGGTGGCGCCGACGGCGGCGATCGCCGCTTCGATCTCCTCCTCGGATGCCTCCGGCCGGCCGAAGGCGACGTTTTCGCGGACGCTGCCGCTGAAGAGGAAGCCCTCCTGGGGGACGATTCCGAGCTGGCGCCGCAGCGCCCGCTGCTGGACGCCGCGCAGGTCGTGGCCGTCGACGCGGACGATCCCCTTCTGCGGGTCGTAGAAGCGGGCGACCAGCTTGGCGAAGGTCGACTTGCCGGCGCCGGTCGCGCCGACGAGGGCGAGGGTCTGTCCCGGCGGCACGTGGAGGTCGACGTCGCGCAGGGCCCAGAGATCGTCGTCGGCGCCGTTCTCGGCAGCGCCCCCGTCCGCGTAGGAGAACCAGACGCCGTCGAGCTCGATCTCGCCGCGCAGCGTCCCCGGGTCGATCGCGCCCGGCGCGTCGACCATGTCGGGCGGCGTGTCGAGCAGGTCGAAGATCTTGTCGAGCGCCGCCATCCCCTGCTGGTAGGTCGTGTAGAGCTGGGAGAGTTCCTGGATCGGTTCGAAGAAGCGGGTCAGGTAGCCGACGAAGGCGAC
>Ga0070683_100003266_pt1 | contig 13106 bp, 11 predicted proteins | sample KBSC713LmetaG_FD_64662 | JGI IMG/M metagenome (GOLD analysis project Ga0070683, IMG submission 64662) | Corn rhizosphere microbial communities from Kellogg Biological Station, Michigan, USA - KBS C7.1-3L metaG | ecosystem: Host-associated > Plants > Roots > Rhizosphere ...
TGCCGTCAGCGACGGTGAACACGGGGTGCCGCTGCTCCTCGTCGGCGTACTCGCTGATGAGGAATGACGTCGCCTCCCAGGTCGTGAGGTAGATGGCGAGGCGCTGGACGAAATGCTCCAGTCTCGCCAGCGCGGCTGGATCTGCCCCGGAGATCGTCGGGCCAAGTGTACGAAACGAATCCACCACGACGAAGCCGGGATGGAGCCGCTCGACCTCGTCGATGATGCGCCGCAGCACCGCATCCAGATCGCCGGCCTCTGCTTCCCCGCTCAGATTGAGCAGGTGGATGTCGGTCCCCACACGCTCCGGCTCGAAGAACGTGTACTGTCGCTGATAGCGAATCATCTTGAGCGTCGGCTCGCCAAGGACAGTGAAGTACAAACCGGGGCGCTCGGGCGTGGCGTTCGCGAAGAGGATCTGTTGTGCCAGCGTCGTTTTCCCGGCGCCGGGCCCGCCGGCGATCAGGTTGAACGACAATTCGGGAATTCCGCCGTTCAGCACGGCGTCAAATCCGGGCACTCCGGTCCGAATACGGGTCATGGCCGTTGCACCGCTGGTCATGACGCCCCTCCTTTGCTGCCCGGTTCGCTGGCCTGCGGCCCAGGAAGCGGGACGGGTGGGTCAAGCAGCTTGAGGGCCATGTCTTCTCCGATCAGGCGGCTGAGCAAATCGATGAATGCCATCAACGTCGCAACTATGCCTTCGTTTACGGCGTCCGTCCCGTGAAGCGCGATGCTTTCGGGCAGGCCCTCGAGAGACGGTTCCATGGCCGAACGAATCTGGACGCCGGCGAGGGCCGAATGATGACTCCTCGCTTCAGCAAGCGCTCGCGAAAAGAGCGCATGGAAGCCGAACGGGCCGAACCAACGGCTCAGCTCAGCGGCGAGCCGCTGAAACGTCTCTTTCGTGGCGGCAACGGGGTCGGGCCCATCGGATGCGGCCTGGCTCGGCGCTCTGTCCCGCGCGAGCAAGCGCAGCGCAACCCTGCGTACCTCTGGTGAGTTCGGCGTCATGCGTAGTCCGATCCGTGCATCCGTAAAATTACGCGTGCGCCGACGGGCAAACGGTCGAGGGCAATCCGAAAAAAACTCTGATTACGCCACGGCACTCGATGGCGAGCGCATTTTGGCTCGTTTGAGACGCTCGCCGAACACATGATATACGACTCTCATACGTACATGCGGAAGTACGGTTCGGCGACAAGAGGGGCGGCGCCGAGGCGCTCTGGCGCTGGCCATGCATTTAAACATGGTCGTTCGCACATGTGCGCGCCTGCCGACGAGGTCGTCGATTACCGGACTTGCGAGTTTCATCCGCGAAAACAGCGAGCAGATCCTCGCCGAATGGGATGCATTCGCCCGCAGCCTCACCCAGGGTGCCTCCATGAACGTCGAGGCGCTCCGCGATCATGCGCGGGAGATGCTCGACGCGATTGCGCGCGAAATCGAGACGCCACGGACACCCCAGCTGGCGGCCGCGGATGCCGAGGGTCGAAAGAAGTCCGGTGCCGATGTCTCGAGCGCCGCGCGGGGGCATGGAGCCGGCCGCGCAAATCGAGGTTTCAGTCTCTCCGAGATCGTGGCGGAGTTTCGCGCGCTGCGCGTAAGCGTCATCACCCTCTGGATGACCCGACAACGCGAGATGGACAGGATCGATCTCCTCGAGATGAGCCGGTTCAACGAGGCAATCGATCAAGCGATCGCCGAATCCGTCACGCGCTACTCTTCCGATCTCGAGCACGCGAAGGATCGGTTTATCGCCATCCTCGGCCACGATCTGCGTTCGCCACTGAACGCAACAATCATGGCCGCCGATCTCCTGAGTGAAGCAGGAGATCTCAGCGAGCCCCACCGGGACCTCGTTGCCAGAATCGCCGCCAGCGCGAAGACGATGAACAGCCTGGTGTCGGACCTCCTCGATTTTGCGCGGATCCGCTTCGGGGTCGGAATTCCGATTGAAACCGGTCCAGTGGACCTGGAAGCAGTCATTAAAGAAGTCGTTGCCGAAGTTACAGCGTCGCAACCCGAGAGCGACGTGCGTGTCGAGGTGGCCGGAGATCTGCGCGGTGAGTGGGACTCCAGCCGTATCGCGCAAGCCATCACGAACCTGGTCACGAATGCTGTGGAGCACGGATCAACCAACTCGTCGATCCACGTGGAAGCGCGCGGCACGCCGAGTGAGATCGCTGTCTCCGTGCACAATCACGGACTCGTCATTCCCGCGGAGCGGCTGGGGCGACTCTTCGACGCCATGGCACCGACGCCCGACGATGAGGCGCGGGGTAACGATCATCTCGGGCTCGGCCTCTACATCGTCCACAGCATCATCGTCGCGCACGGTGGAACCGTCCACGTCGATTCGTCGTCGGACGAAGGGACGACTTTCACTCTGCGGCTGCCGCGCCACTCGTCCCGCCCGTCCGCAAGCCGGCCAAGCGATCGGGCAAAACGTCGACAACGGGCGCCCCGGAGTCGCGAATCTGTGTGAGTCCGCCTAGAGGTTTCGAAGGCTCAGCGTTTTCAAACAGCGATCACCAAGTCTGTGACGCTTTTGGTCGCTCCTCTGCCGACCGCGCGATCGCCCGCAACATCCCCGCGAACATCACCGTGTGGACGGGATAGAGCGCATACCAGTAGAGAAGCCCGAACAAACCAATGGGATCGAAAGTCGCCGTCTGTCGAATGACGACCGGACCAACGCCGCTTACCTCGAACTGCAGCCAAGCACGGCCCGGGAGCTTCATCTCGGCGTGCAAACGCAGCAGGCGGTCGGGGATCATTTCGTCCACGCGCCAGAAGTCCAGCGCGTCGCCCGCCAGCAGACGCTCGGGATGCCGGCGTCCGCGCCGCACGCCGACCCCGCCCGCCAGGAGGTCAGCGAATCCGCGCAGCCGCCAGAGCGCGTTGGCGTAGTACCAGCCTGTTGTTCCGCCGATGCGAGCGATCGGCGCGAAGGCTTGCCGAGCAGTCACGTTCACCTCGACCGCGCGCGAATCGACGCGACGCACGCCGAACCGGACGCCGTGCCAACTCTGCGAGCGCCCGCGCGACGAAACCGGGTCGGACCAGTGCGTCTCCGCAAACTCGCGGTCTTCGTTGGCGAGCGCTCGTTGAAAGGCGGCTCGCATCCCGCGCGGCTTCACATCCGGGAACAGCTCGCGAGCGCGTGGGTCTCGCACGATGGTGTCCTCGCGCACGCTCTCGATCAGGCGACGGCCCGCCCGCGCGTGCAAGGGTGTGATGAGCCGGAGCCACCAGCTGGACAGTGTCGGCGTTAGCACTTTCACCGGGATGATCGCGCGGCGCAGCCCGCGCTGATGGGCGTACTCCAGCAGCATGTCGCGATACGAGGCGCGGTCCGCGCCTCCGATCTCCACGACTTCGCTCGTGGCCAACGGCACCTCGAGGGCGGCAACCAGATAGGCAAGCACGTCCTCGATCGCGATGGGCTGCGCGCGGCGACCGACCCAAAGCGGCGCGACCATGACGGGCAGTCGCTCGACGAGCGCGCGGATCATCTCGAACGACAGGCTTCCCGATCCCAATACGATCGACGCGCGAAATTCGAGCGTCGGAATTCCGCTGTCGCGCAGGATGCGTCCCACGTCGTGGCGAGTGGCCAGATGTGGCGACGTCGTCGCCTCCGACCCCAGACCGCCGAGATAGACAAGCCGCTCGACACCGGCCCCAAGAGCCGAGCGGACGAAGTTCGTCGCGGCGGCCGTCTCCTCCTCCCGAAGATCGCCGGACGAGGCGAGCGCGTGCACGAGGTAGTAGGCCGCGCCGGCGTCGAAGTGCTCGACAGAGAGCGAGTCGGGCTGCAGAAGATCCCCGCCGACGATCTCGACACCTGGCTCGAATCGGCCACGTGCCTTCTCAGGCTCTCGTACCAGGCAACGCACGCGGTAGCCTCGGCGAACCAGCGCCGGCACCAGCCGGCCCCCGACATAGCCCGTGGCGCCGGTGACGAGAACAGTCCGCTTTCGCATCGCTCGTGCTTCGTTGCACAAGTGATGCGAGCGAACGCACGGGTCAGGTGATCACCGAGAAAGAGAATCCGACGGGTGGTCCGTCTCCACTTCCACCTCGGCGATACCCGTTTCGGAGCCGAGGTTGGCGAGCACGATGGCCGCGTTGCGCTTGAGCCCCCCGAGCTTCGCTCGCTTCATCGGTGATCCCTTGAACGCCGTGCGAAAATCCTCATCGCTCATCGCGAGGATCTCGCGCGACAACGTCCGCGCATCCTTCCCGGCGATCGCGGCCCGCGACGCGAACGCGGGCTCCTTCAACGCTCGTGCGAATCGAACGTTCCATGGACACACGCTCTGACAGATGTCGCATCCGTACACCCGTTCGCCGATCGCGGGCTTGATCGCGTCGTCGATCTCTCCCTTCAGCTCGATCGTGAGATACGAAATGCAGCGCGTCGAATCGAGCACGCGCGGTTCTCGGAACGCGCTCGTCGGACACGCGTCGAGGCAGCGGCGACAGCTGCCACACCGGTCCGCCTCAAATGGAGCATCAGGCTCGAGCTCGAGATCGAGCAGGAGTTCGCCGAGAAAGAAGAACGAGCCCATTCGCGGATTGATGAGCATCGTGTTCTTGCCGAACCAGCCGAGCCCCGCGCGCCGCGCCAGATCCCGCTCGAGAATCGGTCCGGTGTCGACGTACGGCTTGCCGGAAACCGGCGCACCAACGGCAGTCTCGATGTAGTGATGCAGCTCGCGAAGGCGCGATACCATCACGTCGTGATAGTCATCGCCGCGAGCATAGCGCGACACCGGCCCGGACGGCTCACGCCCGCCGTAATCCAGTGCCACGACGATTGCCGACTTGGCCCCAGACACCGGCCGCCGGGTGTCGGCCCGCTTTTCCGCGCCGCGCGCCAGGTACTCCATCTCGCCCGCGTACCCCGACGCCAGCCAATCGTCGAACGCCGCCACGGTCTCGGCCGGGCCGAGCGTCGTGATGCCGACGAGATCGAAGCCCAGGCCATACGCCTGGGCTTTGATCAGCTGCTCGATCGTTCCACGCTCGGCCGCGATCACCGGTCGCGCACCGCCCAACGCGCGTAACGCACGATGTCGTCCGCTGGAGGCACGATCTCCTCATCGCCGTACGCGGTGTACATGCGCCATCGGAGATAGCCGGCGTCCGGCACGGGAAGGAAAGGGAAGCGCTTATACCAATCGCGGGCGCGAAAACGCCAGCCGACCCGCAGCAGCGCGGCCGCCGTGCGCGGGTTGCGCAGCGCGCGCCATGTCAATGTGGCGACAAGCCTCGTCCAACTCCCGTTCGTCGCGACCGGTGCGCTCATGGTATGAACGCTAGCTACAGAAACGACTCACCGTCCAATCCCGGCGGCACCGGAAGGCCGAGCGCGGCGAGCGCGCTTGGCATCACATCCACGGTGCGGCGCGGCTCCCGTTTCACCGGATGATTCACGAGGAGCGGCACGAGCATGTGCTCGCGGTGCAGCGCGCCGTGCGAGCTGATGTGCGGGATCGGCTCGTACCGCGCCCGGAAATCCCAGTCGCGCGAGGCGGAGAGAATGATCTCGCCCGATCGCGGCGCGGTCGCCAAGTGCAGGATCTGAATGATGCCGTCGGGATAGTCCGATTCGAGCGTTGCGTCGTACGCTTCGCTCGTCGACGCGGCGGAGATGTCGGTGCCGAGTCCGAGCGGGTCGCCCGAGTCGCGACGGTAGTGGTAGCCTCGCGCGTCGCGCCAGACGGTTGCGACGCCACGGTCGCGCGCGCGGACGATCGCCGACTCGTGCGCGGGGGTGATGAGCAGATCGACGGATGGGCGCCCGAGCAGCATCGGGACGAGCGAGCGAAAGCGCGCGTCGCGCGTGGTCGGCCGCGATCGCGATCGGTCCGGTACATCCAGATACAAGTGCGCCATCGCGTTCCCACTCACCATGACCGCGACCTCGGGCGCGATGTTGTAGACCCACGGGTGCGACATCGTGCGCAGTCCCGTTGCCTCGATCAGCGCCGCGAGGTCTTCGTGATGCGACACGCGAGAATGGCCGTGGTCGCTGACGACCCACAGCGACATCGCTTCCCAGCGCCCGTCTCGTTCGGCGTCGTCGCGGATGCGCGCCGCGGTGTCGTCGACGATGCGAAGCGCGTCGAGCACCATCGGCGATTCGTGCCCTCGCGCATGCGACACCTTGTCGACGCCGGTGAGCGCGGCGAAGGTGAACGCCGGCCGATCCTGGCGCACGCGGTCGACGATCTGGTCGGCGACGTCGCGATCGATGTCGAGCCAGCCGGCGACATTCCCGCGAAAATGCGTCGTCGCCGCGCGAAAGGCCGATCGCGCCGTGATCGCGCCGATGCGACGCCCCTTGTCCAAGCCTCGGCTGATGACGCTGAGCGCGGCGAGACTCTCCTCACACAGCTCGAAGATCGTCGGCGCGTCCGGATCGAGGTCGCGATCCACGGCCGACATCTGGTAGCCGACGTAGCTTCGCGTGTAATCGGGAAAGCGGCACGCGGTTCGCGCTCGATCGAACCAGCGCAACCCCGGCAATCCTACGGGCCCGGGGAAGCGTCCCATCAGAAAAGGCGTGTAGGCTGGTCCCGTCACCGATGGAAAGCATGACGTCACGACATGGAAGCCTCCCTCGTCGCGCAGGCGCGCGAGCGCGGGAAGTGCTCCACGTTGCAGGGCGGCGTCCAATGTGTCGGGACGCGCGCCGTCGGCCAGCAGAATGACAACGGGCAATGACGGATACGTGATGGTAGGATGGCAAGCTCGCCTCTGTGCGCACCTGCCTCAACCCCGTAAACTCTACGCATGGCACAACGAGAGAGGCGCGCTCCGAAACAAAAGGTCGCGCGAACGGCTGGTGGAAAGAAGGCGAGTCCCGAACTCCTCGCCGAGGCATCGGCGACGGCGCGCGAAGGAACGCGGGAGCGAACGGAGGCGGGCCATCGCATGGCCGGCCGCACGCCGCCCTCGGAAAAATCCCCCGCGCGATCGTCCGGCGCCGTCAAGGTTGTGGATGATTCGATTCGGTCCTACGCGCCAGTCACGGAAGACGAGAAGCTCCTCCAAGCCGGCAGCGACCGCGACGACTTCACGCGCACCGATCCGTGGCGCGTGCTCCGGATCATGGGTGAGTTCATCGAGGGCTTCGACAACCTCGCCCACGTGCGTCGCGGGGTCAGCATCTTCGGCTCGGCGCGGACGCATCCGGATGATCCGCAGTATACGGCGGCGCAAGAAGTCGCGCGCCTCCTCGCCGAGGCGGGCTTCGCGATCATCACCGGGGCGGGACCGGGGATCATGGAGGCCGCGAACAAGGGCGCGAAGATGGGCGGCGGCACGTCGATCGGCTGCAACATCGAGCTGCCCTTCGAGCAGGGCGCGAACCCGTACGTCGATACGTTGATCAACTTTCGCTACTTCTTCGTGCGAAAGACGATGTTCATCAAGTATTCGAACGCGTTCATCATTTTTCCGGGCGGCTTCGGCACGCTCGATGAAGCGTTCGAGGCGCTCACGCTTATTCAGACGGGCAAGATTTACCAATTTCCGGTCATCATGTTCGGACGACACTACTGGGCTGGCCTCATTCGTTGGATCCAGTCGCGCGTGCTCAGCGAGTCGAAGATCTCGCCGGGCGATCTGGATCTCATTCTGCTCACCGACGATCCGCAGGAAGCCGCGCACGCGGTGATCCAGGCGTGGGAGGCGCAGAATGCCCGCTAAGCGTCCGAGCGCGGCCGGCCCGAAGGGCGAGCAGAAGCGCGCAGCGGAAGAGCGCGAGCGCGCCGGGTCGCGCCACACGTCGCACGAACGATCCAAATTCTTGCGCGGCGAACGGATCGAGCCGAAGCCGATCAATGGCGCGGAGACGACTGCCGACCTGATCGACAACGCGTTCCTGGCGTACAACGCGGCCCGTCTCCGCGAGGCGTGTCAGCTCTTCACGCGCAAGATGCTGGACGTGGACGTCACTGTCGGCATGACACTCACCGGCGCGCTCACGCCGGCGGGCCTCGGCATGGCGGCGCTCATCCCGCTCATCGAGAGTGGGTTCGTCGACTGGATCATCTCGACCGGCGCGAATCTCTACCACGACACGCACTTCGGGCTCGGTTTGGCGATGCATCGTGGCAACGCCCAGGAGTCGGACGTCGTGCTGCGCGAAGAAGGAGTCGTCCGCATCTACGACATCTTCTTCGACTACGACGTGCTCCTGTCGACCGACGCGTTCTTCCGCACGATCATCCAAGGTCCGGACTTCCAGCGCGCGATGTCGAGCGCGGAGTTCCACTATCTGTGCGGCAAATACGTGCGCGAGCGCGAGAAGGCGCTCGGCATCGGACAAAAGTCGTTGTTGTCCGCGGCGTACAGCGCGGGCGTGCCGATCTACACGTCGTCGCCGGGTGATTCTTCGATCGGCATGAACGTCGCCGCGCTCGCGCTCGAGGGAAATAAGTGCGTGATCGATCCGAACCTCGACGTGAACGAGACGGCGTCGATCGTGCTCGCGGCGAAGCGCGGCGGTGGGAAGTCCGGCGTGTTGATTTGCGGCGGAGGATCACCGAAGAACTTCATGCTCCAAACCGAGCCGCAGATCCAGGAAGTGCTTGGCATCGACGAGAAAGGTCATGACTACTTCCTGCAGATCACCGATGCCCGCCCGGACACCGGCGGTCTCTCCGGCGCGACGCCCGCCGAGGCGGTGAGCTGGGGCAAGATCGATCCCGACCGGCTGCCGGACGCCGTGGTTTGCTATCTCGATTCGACGGTCGCGCTGCCCTTGCTAACAGCCTATGCGCACGCGCGGCACGACAAGCGTCCGTTGCGCCGCCTCTACGAGAAGCGCGGCGAGATGATGGACGTCCTCCGCCGGGAGTTCGCGAACGCCAGCGGTGAGCCCGCCACGGCCGAGGAGTCGGACTCGAAGCTCCCGATGCATCGCTAACCCGCCGGCGAAATCGGGGCGAGATACAGGTCAGACACCGTACTTCGGAGCACCGTACTTCGGAGTCTGACCCCTAACGCCGTGGTTTTGCTAGCATTTTTCCGAGTCTGACCCCTAAGGCCGCGGTTTGGGTTCGGGCTGTACTGTTTTGGTACACGGGTTGGCTTGCCGAGCGGCCCTGGCGCGGACATACTCGCGGGGTAACCTGGCAAGTGCCCTGGAGGCTTCCGATGTCGCGCCGCGCGTTCATTCTCCCATTGCTCACCGTTTTCGGTCTTCCGCTCGCCGGGTGTACCGACCGAAGTATTCCGACGATTCCCGCGCCGAGCGTCTCGGCGAGCTTCGCCAAGGAACCTGGCGAACCGGAAACGAAGAAGCTGTTCAAGGAATACGTCGCCATGGGATCGTCGATCGCCGCCGGTTTCATGTCGGGCGGCATCAACGATTCGACGCAGCGTTTGGCGTATCCGGCAATTCTCGCGGAGCGCGGAGACGCCAAGAAGTTCGATATACCGCTCCTGGCCAAGCCGGGATGTCCGGCGCCGTGGATCGCGCCGCTCACGCCATCGGCTCCGTCGTGCGCCGGACGGGCGAACGACGTGCTTCCGCCGGACGCCAACAATGTCGCGGTCCCTGGACTCCGCGTGGCCGAAGCACTGTTGCCACCGGCGAGCCCCGCCAGCGTCTACAGTCTGTTGCTCGGCGGAAGCTCCGAGGTGAGCGCGATGTTGGCGGCAAAGCCGACGTTCGCCACGGTGGAACTGGGCGACAACGACGTCTTCGAATCGGCGCTCGCCGGAACGATCGGGCCGGTCGTACCGAACGGCGACAGCCTGCTCACGAGGCTCGCGAGTTTCCAATCTTCTTATGGGCAAATCGTCGGCGCACTGGCGAGCGTCAACCAGCTTCGCGGCGCCGTGCTGATTGGCGTGATCGACCCGCTTCTCGGCTCGCCGGTCGTTCAGCCGGGCGCGTACTTCTTTTTGGCGCGCGACGCGTCGGGGCGATTCTTCGGCAAGCCGGTGAATGCGAATTGTTCGCCCATCGGTCCGTTAGGGCAGCCCAATCCGCTCGCCACCAATCTGATATCCTTCCAGATTCTGTTGGACGCCAACCTGCCGGAGATCAACTGCGATCTCAACGCCTTCCCGCCGGGTGATCCTCGGCGAGGCGCCTATCTGCTCGATCCCGCCGAACAGACCACGATCCACACCCGCGTGCTGCAATACAACGCGACCATCGCACAATTCGCGGCCGCCAACGGCTGGGCGTACGTCGATCCAAACGCGATCGTCGTCGCCGCGCTCGCGTCGCGGACCAACGGCCGCGCCGACCAGCTCCGGAAGTGTCAGGATCTCCCCGCGGCCACGACCGCAATTGCGCTCCAGGCGGCGGTGTTGAACACCTGTCCCGTGACAGGCATCACGGCCGCGCCAAACTTCTTCGGCGCGCTCATTTCGTTCGACGGTGTCCATCCGTCAGCGGCCGGCCAGCAGGCCATCGCGAATCTCGTCGCGGCGGCGGTGAACGCCAAGTATGGAACGGCACTCGCGACGTTTTGAAACGACCAGCGGCTTGTCTTGCTCGCGACCAAGCCGAAGCTAGAGTCGTCGGCGGACGATGCGGACGAGGTTGAGGCGGGAATAGTGGCCTCGTGAAACGACGGCGGCGGCGTCCTCGCCGCCGAGAACTCGACGCACGATCGTGGCATCGGTCTCGCCGGCGTTGATCCGCGATTCGATCGTCGCGAGCGTCGTCGAAAGCCAATCGATCTTGCGATCGAGTGCCTCGTTCGCCGGCTCGATCAGTCCGCGATGGGCGTCGAACATCCGATCCGGGGACAGCGCTCGAACCGCGCGCAAGCTTTCGACGATAGCGTACGGATCCTCGGTCGAGTGGACCGTGCGCGCGCGCACGCCGAGCCAGAGGTCTCCAGTGAACGCCGTCCCCGTCGACTTGTCCCAGACGATTTGATGATCGCTCGAGTGGCCGGGCGTGTGGACGCACGCGAGGTCGGCGACGTCGGGGGGGTGAACGTTGTCGGCGAGCGAGGGGGGTGGCCCCCACACGAGGCGGCGATAGAGCTCTATACGCGGAAAGGAGCGTAGCGTGGCCTCCGTATCCGCGCGTAGCGTCAGCGGTGTGCCGAGGGCAGCGAGCGCGGCGACATTGCCGGCATGATCTTCGTGCCAATGCGTCACGATCGCGGCGCGAATGTCGAGCGATCGCGCGGCACGCAGCAGAAGGTCGCGCGCGCGCGCGAAGCCGGTGTCAATCATGACGCCGCGAACCACATACGCGCTGACGTCGATGCCGATCGCGCGGCCGGCAGCGCTCACCATGCGCAATCGCGTCACGTCACCGTAGCGCTCGACTCGAAGCGAGGCCAACGTCGGCTACCGTTTGCGAGGGTTCGGCACGCCGAGTAACTTCTTAAAGTCTAACGCGCCCGGCCTACCGGCCGGGCGCTCAAGTTTTGTCCCATGACTCTCGCGGTCCGCGTATGATCGAAGCACTGAAGCAAAAGTTGGGGGAAGAAGTCGAAAAGCTCCAATACGAGCTCAACGTCACGCTGCCCAACGAAATTCGGAAGGCGGTCGAGCTCGGCGATCTTCGCGAGAACAGCGAGTACAAAGCCGCGCTCGAGCGGCAGCAGTTCGTGCAGGCGCGTCTTGGACAGTTGCGGATGCGGCTGAGCAAGCTCTCGTCCATCGATCCGACGCAGATCCCGCGCGACAAGGTCGGCTTGGGCTCCAAGGTCGTCGTCGAGGACCAGAAGACCGGACAGAAAGAGACCTATTATCTCGTCTTTGGTGACGCGCTCGAGTTCGAGGAGGGCCACGTCACGATGGCCTCGCCGATTGGACGCGCGTTGCTCGGGCAAGCCGTGGGCGACGTCGCGTTTCTGAAGCTGCCGACGATGGTGCGGCAGCTGAAGGTCGTCGAGCTCAAGACGCTCCACGACGCCGAAGAAGCCGACGTCTAGCGCTCGCTAGCTCGCGACGGCGATCGCCGGCATCTGTGCCGGCAGATGATACATCCGGGTGCTGCGGATCAGGCGATCGAAGCGCGCGAAGAGGTCGGGATCGAACGTCCGGCCCCGCTCAGCGGTCATCATCATCAAGGCTTCGTCGCGGGTGAAGCCGCGGCGGTACGGGCGATCCGTCGTCAGCGCGTCGAACACGTCGGCGACGCAGACGATGCGCGCGCTGAGCGCGATTTCCTCGCCGGCGAGGCCGTCCGGGTAGCCCGAGCCATCCCAGCGCTCGTGGTGGCTGCGCACCATCGGCAGGATGTCCCACGGGAAATCGATCGTCGAGAGAAGCTCCGCCCCCGCGGCGGCGTGCTGCTCCATGATCACGCGCTCTTCCGCGGTCAGACGTCCGGGCTTGTTCAAGATCTCTGACGGCACCGCGATCTTGCCGACGTCGTGCAGGACGGCGCCGATCCGGAACCAGAACATCGTCATCTCGTCGAATCCGACGTCGCGCGCCAGCGCGCAGGCGTAATCCGCGACACGCTCGCAGTGGCCGCGCGTATAGGCGTCCTTCGACTCGATGTCCCGCGCCCAGCGCGCGACGACGAGGTAGAAGCGATCCTCGAGGCGGGCCACGCGGCGCTGCAGGTCGGCGAGGTTGCGCTCGGCCCGCAGACGGCTGAAGAGACGATGCGACAGTGACAGCGCTTGCAGCGTTTCGCGGTTCTTCGTCAGCTTCTCGAAGAGCTCGGCCTGCTCCGTCGCCGTTTCAGCGGCGAGCAACAGATCCTCGCGACGGAGCGCGTTCTCGTACGCCGCCTGCAGGTGTCCTTCCGCCGCCGCGGTGTCGCCTCGCGACCGGCAGATCACGCCGAGGTTCTTGAACGTCTCGCCGAGCGCCCGTTGGTCGCCCGCGTCGCGCGCTTCGCTGAGCACCGCGCCCGCGACAGCGGCGGCGCGGTCGATCTCGCCCTGCGCGATCAGCAGACTCACCGAGCTGTTGAGCGCGAGCAATCGATGCGGCACGTCACCGGCGACGCGGCAGTGCACGACGGCTTCCTCGTAGGCGGCGCGGGCATCGTCGTAGCACTCCATCTGGGTGTAGACGAGGCCCATGTTGTTGAGCGTGTGTCCGATCTGCCGGTGCAGCGACTGCGCCCGGTAGATCGCCAGGCTCGATCG
>Ga0070683_100003267_pt1 | contig 13106 bp, 8 predicted proteins | sample KBSC713LmetaG_FD_64662 | JGI IMG/M metagenome (GOLD analysis project Ga0070683, IMG submission 64662) | Corn rhizosphere microbial communities from Kellogg Biological Station, Michigan, USA - KBS C7.1-3L metaG | ecosystem: Host-associated > Plants > Roots > Rhizosphere ...
CGATAGCGTCTCAATACAGCCTCGCACGCATACTAGGGAAGCATGCTCTCATCCTGCATCGGCATCGACTTTGGAACTACCAACAGCTCCGTAGCGCGCGCGACCGGTGCCGGACAGGTCGATCTGGTCCAGTTTCCCCACGCTGCCGGCATGACCGACTCCTATCGCTCGCTCCTGTACCTGGAGGAGGTTCGGGAGCGGAACGTCAGAGTCGTTAAATCGTGGTCCGGACCGGAGGGCATCGAACGCTATCTGGCAGCCGAGACCAAAGGCCGGCTGGTCCAATCGCTTAAATCCTTTCTGACCAGCCGCAGCTTGCGAAGCACCGACGTCTTCGGCCGCCGGCGGACCATGGAGGATCTTATTGGACGAATTGTCCGGGACCTTCGAGAGAAAGCGGAACGGCAGTTTGGAATCGAGATCCGATCCGCAGTGGTGGGCCGGCCCGTAACCTTTGTGGGAGCGGAGACCGAAGCGGACAATACATGGGCGCAAGAACGCCTGGAACAAGCATTTCTCGCCGCCGGGTTTGAATCGGTCCAATTCGAAATGGAGCCTGTCGCCGCGGCGCACCACTACGAATCCACGCTCGATCATGACGAGCTGATTCTGATCGGCGATTTCGGTGGCGGAACCAGCGATTTCTCGGTGGTCCGGGTTGGGCCGGGCGTCCGCCGGCGCGGAAGACAACCGGCCGATCTTCTCGGCAATGCGGGGGTCGGTCTGGCCGGCGATGTCTTTGACGCGCGGATTGTCCAGCACATCGTTTCACCCGCTCTGGGGGCGGGTACTCAGATGCGCTCCGTCGATAAGCTTCTTCCCGTTCCGAGCTGGATCTACGCGAAGCTGGAACGGTGGCATCATCTTTCGTTTCTGAAGAGCAACGAAGTGATGAACATGCTCAAGAGCGTGCAGGCCCAGGCGCTCGAGCCGGAAAAAATTGATGCGCTTCAGCACTTGATACGCGAAGACTTGGGCTACCATCTGCATCGCGCTGTCCAGAAGGTGAAGTGTGAACTTTCAGATCGACCCGCGGCTGTATTCCGCTTCTCGGACGGGGCCGCCGATCTGGAGTCGCCTATCAAACGCGCCGTATTCGAAAAATGGATTGCGCCGGAGCTTGAGCAGATCGCGACGTGCGTGGATTCCCTGCTCCTCAGTTCCGGGATCCAGCCTGCCGATATCGACATGGTGTTTCTGACCGGCGGGTCGTCCTTCGTGCCATCCGTGCGGAGGATATTCGAAAAACGCTTCGGGAAAGCCCTCATACGTGCGGGAAATGAATTTACTTCGGTGGCTCGCGGTCTGGCGCTACGAGCTGCGGAACCGGTCTAACGGCGTTAGTCGACTACTTCTGCGTTTTGTCACCGACAGCCAGACCGCCCGTGATCCCATCCACCTGATACCCCTTCTGGATGGTTCGGATCTTGGCGATCTCTGCCGGCGTCGCGGTTTTCGGATCGACGTTCGCGGAGGAGCAGGTGAATCCCCTCAGCGTACATTCGGACGTAGTGTGCTCAATGCCGCGTTTCTTCATTTCGGCGGCCATGAGATCCATGACGTCCTTGTGGATGATCACTGCATTGTTGGGCACGAACGTTCCCACGCCAATCGCGTAGTCGAGGGGCATGAGAGGCTCGACGCTAGACCCGAAGGCGCCATCATTCTTCTTGCCGAGGTCGTGCGCGCCGAGATCCGCGCCTTTGGAAATAAGGTACTTGACGATCTCGATATCCCCAAGATTCGCCGCGACCATCAGCGGCGTGATTCCGTAATTATCGGCCGCGTTGACGTCTTCGCCTGATTCGATCAGCAGCTTCACCAGTTCCAGCCGATCCGCTGAGCTTCGCTGGCGGTGATAGCCGTTGATGAAGCCCGTGCCACATGCCGCCATGAGCGTTGTTTCGCGGTCCTTGGAGATGATATGCGGATCCGCTCCATGCGCCAGCAGTAATCGCGCCAGTTCCACGTCTCCGGCCAGGGCCGCCCGCATCAGGGCCGTGGCGTAAACCAGCCGCGGCGATCCCTCTCGCATACGCGCACGAGGCGTGGAGTTGATGAGCGCATTCGGGTCTGCTCCCGCATCCAACAGCTTCTTGATCAGCGGAAGCGGGTCCCTGGTTTCCATCCACGGAAAATTGGGCGCGGTCTCCATATTGCGCCGATCGACGGCCCAGAACAAAGGAGTGAATCGCTGCGCGTCCTTCTGGTTCACATTCGCGTGGCTGTCGATCAGGAATTCGGCGACGTCATAACTTCCGTCAAAGAACGCTAAAGAGAGGGCATCCTTACCATCGGCCGCCTGCGCATTGATATCGGCGCCGGCTTTCACCAGCAGGCGCGCGGATTCCAGACCATTCTCGCGGGCCGCGAACATTAAGGGAGTGAGCCAGCCGCTCGCGAATTCTTCGAAGTCTTTCCCAGGCTTCTGCGCTACCGGCGTGGTCCCCTCGAAGCCCCGCCCCGATGCGGACGGCACGTAATAGGATCGAGCGTTCACATCGGCGCCGCGTTCCACCAGAAGCTTTGCCACGTCCGGATGCTTTTCCGAGACCGCCCACATCAGCGCCGTGGTGCCACCCCAGGTCTCCTGCGCGTTCACTTTGGCGCCTTTGTCCAGCAACACGCGGACGGCATCGACCTTCCCCGTGCGCGAGGCGATCATCAAGGCTGTGTCTCCGGACCGTGTCAGCGGCGCGTTGGGATCCGCTCCCGCAGCGAGTAGCCGGTCGAGCATAGCGGCGCTACCGTTCAACGCGGCCATCTGGATCGGTGTAGCACCTGCGACGGTCGCGATCGACACTTTGGCGCCATTGCGGATCAGGAGGTCGGCCAATTCCAGGTCGTCGGCCTGAGCAGCCCAGTGCAGCGCCGTGGCTCCGTCGATCTGGGGGGCGTTCACGTCAGCCTTCTTCTGAATCAGGCTGCGAACGGCGGCTTTATCGCCACGCTGGGCGGCGTCAGCGACGTCGCTTTTCGCGGGTGCTCCAATGGCGTAAGAGATCGTCAGGGCAAGCGCCAGGCACAATTGGATTTTCATAGTGAGGCCATTCCTATGGCTTTCTAGCCGTTGTTTCCCCGGCGCGTATGCGGACGTTATGGAACACAGCCGGCAACGCGTCGTAGCTTTCCAGGGTCACAATTTTAGCGGAGGCGTCAGGAGCCACCTTACCGACGAGTGAGACCCTTCCCTCGCCTTCGCCCTTCGCGTTCAAGCGCAGCTCGATCACCGAAAACTCGTAAGTATTCGCGGCGCCCTCGAACGTCGGATTCCAACGTGAATTAACCGCACCCAGGCGCCTCTGCGTGATCAGTACGATCTTCTGCGATCCGTCCGGGTTGTCGATCTTGCCTGCGTAGCGCAAGGCGTAGCCGGCCATTTCGGAGGACCACAGATAGCCGACCGTCGTGGTCTCATTCAAAGCTTTTGCCAGCGCGGACTCAGGATTTGCATTGTTCGCTGCCGGACTCGCAGGTCCCCGCCCTTTGGCTTGTGCCTTCCCCTGCTTTGCTCCTCTGCCTTCGCTTGGCCCTGCAGCGGACGGCTTGAGGTTCCAGGCGTCCATCAGGCGTTCCCGTTCCTCATCGGTGGACCATCGCATGATCTCGATTCGCACCGGATCCGGAGCGCCAGCCACGTTGGCCGTGGTGGCGATCAGCTGCAACACGCCGTTGGGATTTGCGGACGGGGTCTCCGCCAGCAAAAGGGCTGCGGCGAGAATCGATACGATCAGCGCGGACCAGGCGACCGTACGGCTTGTCGTCATTTGTCCTGATTCGTTCCCCACACGCGATCCAGCCATTCCACCAGCCGTTCCAGTTCTTCGTCCGATAATTGCGCGCCGCGTTCCCGCATGTCGACCAGGGTGACTCGCCAGTCTTCGGCCGCCTTCCTGGCTCCTTGAACCTTATCAAGCGCGTGGCAGCGCGTGCAGGCGCGGTTCATGAGGCGGAACGCTTCGGGATCGGAGAAGAAGGTAGTGATCTCCGGAGGAATGTAGGTTCGTGGGAAAGGTTTGGTGGAAGGACCGAATCTCTCCGCCAGCCAGCCGAGCAACAGATTACTGTCAGCCTCGGAAAGCTTGGCGTCGGCCGGCTTGTGTTTTTCGGCGATCAGCTTCGCCCATCCGGCCTTGTCCATCGCGTAGAACGCGTAGTCGTCGATGCCGTGGCACGCCGTGCAGTTCTTACGAATAACTTCCCAGACGGGGCCATCCGGCCGCTCGATTTTAGGACGAGTGGCCCGATTCCCCACCTGCGCGGCCAAAGGCAAGGCCATTAGAATCGCGATCGTGACGAAGTGGCGCATGCCTCTACAGAGAAAGCGGCTTGGTGCTGGAGCCGAACGATTTTTGAGTCCCGGTCTGGCGTCCAGCCGCGTCGTACTTCGGAATGTCTTCGATACCGTACTTGTGCAGCAACGCGAGCAGCATATTGGAGGTGCGCTCGGTATTGTCCGGGAACACGATGTGGCGATTTCCCTGGAACGTACCATCCAGGCCACCCAGCAGGATCACGGGAACCTTGATATGAGCGTGGCGGTGCGAGTTGCCCATATTGCTGCCCTTGTAAATGAGGATGTGGTCGAGCACCGTGCCGTCACCGTCCGGAATCTTGCTCAGTTTTTCGGCGAAGTACGCCAGGTTCTGCACGTGATACCGGTTCATCTTGGCGTAGTTGGCGACGTTCTCGGGTTTGTCGCCGTGATGCGAGGAGCCGTGCCAGGCGCCATTGAAACCCGATTCCGGGAAACTCGCGCCGGAGAGATCCTTACCTAGCATGTAGGTCGCGGAGCGGGTCAGGTCGCCTTCGAAAGCCAAGGCCAGCAGATCGTACATCAGGCGATAGTGAACGTGCTTATTTTCTGGAATACCAAACGGGATCTCGTTTGAGGGTTCCTTTACGGTCGATTCCATCGCGATGCGGATGCGGCGCTCGATTTCGCGGATGTTTTCGAGATACGTATCGAGCCGCTGCTTGTCGCCCTCACCAAGAGGCCGCTTGAAGTAGGCGATCTCCTGCGTGACGGAGTCCAGAATACTGGCGCTCTCTTTGCGTCCTCTTTTGCGTTCTTCCGGGTTGGTACCATCGCCGAACAGGCGCTCGAAGGCCACGCGCGGATTCACTTCCGTCGGCAACGGCTGCATCGGAGAGGTCCAGGAGACGGAATTGGTGTAGGCGCAGCTATATCCCCAATTGCAGTTTCCGAAGTTCCCATCTTCTTCGACGCCCAATTGAAGCGACGACAGGATGGTGCCCTGTCCATACTTCTGCGCGATCAACTGGTCAACCGTGACCCCGAGATAGGGGGTCACAGCGTTTCTACGCGGGCGGGCCGATGACAGCAAAACAGCTCCGCGCGCATGATCGCCGCCGGGCTCTTCGGTTGTCGCCGCGGCCTCCGGCATATCCATTCCCGAGATCAAGGTGACCCGATTGCGGAACGGTTCCAGCGGCTTCGTGATGAAGGAGAAGTCGAAGCCCTTGCCCTCCTGCAGCGGGCTCCAGTAACCGGGCGCCGCACCATGCGGATGCCAGATACCCATGAACCGGGGAACCGGCGCCGCGGCCGTGTTCTTCAGGTTGGTCTGGGCCGGCACCATGCTGTCCAGCAGGGGCAAACCAATCGCCACGCCTGCGCCCCTCAGGAACGTCCGGCGCGGGATGAACTTCTTGGTGAGAAACATATGGACTCCTTTAGTTCTCTGCCGACTGCTTCACTCTCATCTGGAAAGGTTCGCTCTTGATGATTCCCATCAGGATCGCCATGAACCGGTCGTTGTCTTTGTCCGCGTCACGCGCGATGGACCGGACCACCGGCATGTCTTCGTACTCGACGCCGCGCCCCAACGCGTACGTCATCAGCTTCTCGGTTACGGTTCGCACGAACTGCGGCGAGTACTTCAGCAGCGCCTGTCGCAACTCGGTGGGGCCGTTCACTTTCGTGCCGTCCCAAATGGTAGACGATGCGTCGATCGGTACGCCGCCCTGCCCGCCTTGCATCGTGCGCCAGGAGCCGTCGGCGTCGAAGTTCTCAAGCGCGAATCCGATCGGATCCATTAGCTTGTGGCAGCCCGCGCAGGGTTCGTTTTTACGGTGCAGCGTCATCTGCTCCCGAAGCGTCATGACTTTCTTATCGGCGTTACTGTCTTCGAGCGGCGGCACGTTCGGAGGCGGCTCCGGCGGCGGCGTGCCCAGGATGTTTTCCAGTACCCACACGCCGCGTTTCACCGGGGACGTGCGAAAGTTTTGCTGCCACGCCAGAGCGAGTACGCTGCCTTGGCCGAGCAGCCCGCGTCGATATGCCTGCTCGGGGCCCCACGTGACCCGGCGGAAGTCCGCGCCGTAAATGTTGGGCACTCCGTAGTGCTTGGCCAGCCGCTCATTCAAGAACGTATAGTCCGCATTCAGCAGATCCAGAACGCTGCGGTTCTCTTTGATGATGCTCTGGAACAGCAGTTCCGTTTCCCGGCGGAAACTCTTGCGCAGCTCATCATCCCAGTTGGGATAGAACACGCCGTCGGGGGAAGTCGTCGGCAGGTTGCGTAAGTAAAGAAGCTGATCGCCGAAGGTTTCGACGAGTGCGTCTGCTTTGGGATCCGCCAGCATACGGCGAACCTCGCGCTCGAGCACTGCCGGAAGATGAAGCTGATTCTTCGCCGCGACATCGATCAGCGCGTCATCCGGGACGCTGCTCCAGAGAAGGAACGAAAGCCGCGAAGCCAGTTCCATGTCGGTGATCCGGTAGGCCTGGCCGGCGCGAACGCCTTCAGGTTCCCGTTCCGCGCGCACCAGGAACTGCGGGCTGGTCAGGATGCGCCGCAGGGCCAGCTCGATACCGTCCTGGAAGGTCCCTTCGCGGCGGCCCTCCTGATAGAAGCCCTGCACCCACTCCATGTCCTGTGGGACCACAGGTCTGCGATAGGCGCGGCGCAAGAGCGTCGTGAGGATTTGTTTGGCGCACGGCCCTTCCTGCTCCGCGCTGGAGGGTTGGCAGACGTACACTTTGCGAATACTCCGGGAGTCTTCCGCCCGCGTCGCCGTGAAAGGCCCGCGAATGCGTACCGTTCCGATGGCTGGATGGTATTCGAGCTGCGGAATCGGATTGTCTTCGAGCGATTTGCGATCGTATTGCCGGATCAGGTCCAGGCTGGGCCGAAAATTCTCTGCGAGAAACGTTATGCCCACCAGATGCGAACCGGCCTTCAACGGGATGGTGACGTCGATCGATCCATCGTTATCCGAAGAGTTGGCAGCGGACAGACCCACTCCACGATAGTCACGGGTTTCTACCAGTTCGTTATCGATGAACAGCGCCAGCTTCTCGTTCGGAATGAACTTCCCTAAACCGAAGTTGGCGATGGAGAACTTATATTCGCCGTTCGACGGGAAAACATGGCGGATCGCCATTCCTCCGCGCGTTCCGAACGGCAGCCCACTCACGCGCTCGGTCTGCGAAGTATCGGCGGGTGAGATATACGCGGCTTCCGTCGGCGATTTCCAGAAGCCCACGGCCATCCGAGAGATACGAGCCGCCGCCGATGTGTAGGCTTCAAGAAGCGTGGGCGAAATCGTTAAAGAGCCCGCAATATTGTCGAATCCATGAGCCGAATCGTCCGGAGGAAGCAGCGACGCGACATCGATCTCCAGATCCAGAAGATCGCGGATCGCGTTTCTGTATTCGGTGCGATTCAGCCGATGCAGAATTACGGAACCGGGATTAGGATGGGCAGTGGCTTTCTTATCAACCTCCGCTTCCAGCCAGTCGCGAACGCCTTCGTACGTCGCAAGCGGCGGTCTAGGCATTCCCGGAGGAGGCATCATGCCTGCGCGCATCTTGCGAATCACCCGCTCCCAAATCTCCGGATGGTCGCCGGCGATGGCCAAGTCGACTTTTTCCAGCGAAAAGTTCGCGGTCTTTAGTTTGTCGTTATGGCAGCCGACGCAATACTGGTCGAGCACGGTCTTCGCGGCTTGAGGTGTTGCCGTTTGGGGCGTCGCCGTTTGAGGCGTCGTTTGAGACGTTGTTCGGCGGGCAGCCTGCTGGAAGCCCGATAGTGCTGCGGTGGCCATTAACCCGGCCAATAACAGTTTGGTCTTCATTTGTGCGCCGCGTCGCCGAAATGATCGTGATGTTGCATGTGCTCGCTTCGCTGTTTGTCCTGACGCCTCACCGCAGCACGCTGGTGAGCCGCGCTCAGGTTCGCAGCACGGCTAGACTCGGAACTGACGGCGCAAAGAGACACCATCCGCTGCACGCGGTCCGCTCCGCAAGCCGGACACGCCGCCTGGGGACTGTTCGCCCGTTCCAGGTGCTCAAACTGCTGTTCGCACTCAAGGCATTCATACTCAAAAATGGGCATAACACATCCGTCCCGCGAAGCGGCACACTCCGCCACCTGAGATGGTATCCGAATCCCCGGCCGGATACAATCGTTTGTTCTTCTGGAATGATACGGTTAAGTTATGGGAGTACGGCTCGAATGGCCCAACTAATTCGCTCCTGCGGGTCCAATCGGCCCTCCCCAGCGAAATCAGAAGGTCAGGCGGCCCACCAGGAGGCCGCTCCGCTCGCCGATTACCGCTGACGCTGGTTGGGTTGCAATTGCGCCGAAGCCGGCCGCATTCACCCGGTTACCGTTAAAGCCTAGCTGCGTTGTAATCCCAGTGGTGTAGTTGCCGCCGCCCGCCGTTGGCGAACCGCTCACAGGATTTGGAACTTGCGCCCGGTTAAAGGGATTCGTGAATTCGGCGCGGAGCTGAAACTTCACGTTTTCGCGGATGGTGAAGACACGGCCGAAACTCAGAGTCTCCTTGGGACGGCGTTGATACCGATAATCGTCATAGAAGATGGGGCTCGCCGCAAAGGTTCCCGGAGTTGGATCCGTCCACGCCTTGGGATTGAGCACCTGCGTCTTGGCCGGGTCAAAGCAATGGCAGTTCAAGTCCGCCAGAAACAGAGGCTGTCCTGGAACCCGCTCGGCGTGAGTGCCCCGCAGCAACGCTGCCGAGTTGTTGATGATGGCCGTGTTCGGAACGCCAATGGGTTGGCCGCTGCCGTACTGCAACACCGTTCCAACCGTCCAATCGCTGAGAACGTAGTTTACGTAGCGGTTGACCTTCGCCTTGGGTGAAGTGTAGTTCAACGCCAGAACGTTCCACAGCGGCCGGGAAAAGCTTGAGAAGGTCTTGTTCGTGTTGCGATTGAAAACGTCGTTAATCTCGCCGGTCCCTCCGCCGGTGTCGCTCTCCACGCCCAATTGGAGCTCTTTGGACCACGTGAAGCTATAGGTGGCATCGAGGCCGTACGACAGGCGCTTGGTCACCTTCGTTTGCAGCGAATCGTACCACGTCTTGCCGAGCGGTCCAGCACTGGTGATGCTGGCCGAGTTAGCGAACTGCGGGAATGGGAGTAGCGATCGGGCCACGCTAAAAGTGGTTGGGAATCCCGGGAAGGGCACCCGGTTTTGGAAGCGTCCAGCCGCGGGCTGTCCGACTTGGGCCGCAAGAATTGTGCGATCTGCGGCATTGGTGATGTCCAGGCCGTAAACCTGTTTGAGAATATCCGGCTGCAGGCCATTGTATTGATTCAGGGAGCTGGTTTGCCACCACGCGCCTCGATTGGCGACGTAGGATGCATCGATAACCAGGTTGCGGGCGATTTCCCGCTGGAAGCCGGCCGACCATTGCACCTGGCGTGCGGGACGTCCTGCGTTTTGGTCCACGAGATTCGGCTGTCCGGCAAACGTTCGCGGATCCGGGAACAGGTTTGCACGAAGATCCGGCCACACTGGTGAAACGGGATAGCCATTACTGAGGGTAAAGGCAGGATCGCCAAATCCAGGAGCATTGGCGGTCTGCGAGGCGCCTGAAACGCCTTGGCTCCCGCCTGGACTCGAGGAATACATTACTCCCAAGCCCGCGCGAAATACAGTTTTCGAATTGATTTGATACGCAACGCCTAAGCGCGGACCGAAAGCGAAGGGGTAGTTTTTCGCAAACGAACAGCCGCAACGACCGGGACCATCGCCTTCAAAGATCGAAGCGCCCAAACGGCCTGCAGCGGTGGAATTCGGAGTGGTGGCCGAAAAATCCGGAGTGCGGCCGTACTGTTCGCGGGAATACGTCAGGTAGTCGTAGCGCAGGCCATAATCGAGCGTCAACTTGCGGCTTATCTTCCATGTATCTTGGGCGAAAGCTCCCAGAAAGAAACGCCCGCCCCGAACCTTGGCGGGGGCTGCCACCGTTACCTGATTCACGCTTCCCAACAGGAAGCTGGCAAACGGAAAGCCGGTGGCTCCGTTGGTCACAGTGATACCGGCATCGTTGTACCAGGGGTTGGCAGTCTGGTCCGCGCTGAAGGTTAACGATCCAGAGTTGTTTTCGTAGGGAGTTTGGATATAGCCCTCAGTGCGCGCGTCCGCGCCAAACTTGTAAGTGTGTTGTCCCTTCACCATGGTGAGCGATGCGTTAAATGTCGGCTTCAGCTCAGTCACAAGGTTTTGGGTGATCGGGCCCATTCCGTTCATCCCACCGGAACTGTTGCCGCCTGTCATGGCATTAAATCGCGGAAAGCGTTGGTCCTCTACAGGTCGCGTGGCGCCCTTGATGCCTAGTTCCTTGAAGACGTCGTAGCTCTTGACTGGCGGTTCGTACTTGAACTCGGTCGACTGGAAGCCGGCGCCGAGGTGCAACAATGTCGTCGGCGACAAGGTGTAATCGAAATTCAAGCGCTCGGTGTTCGAGCTGATATACGTACTGGACGTCGTGTCAATGGGCTGAGGAAGACCCACGCTCGAGCACAACGGAACGCAAAGGACGACACCCGTGCTCGTGTCGGACCAATAGCCTGAAATCTTGGCCTTAGCTCCGAAACTATGATCGATCTTGAGCGCCGGGATGGGCGTCTTACGATCTGTAGGAAATGGACTATTGTAATTGCTTACCAATCCGCTGCCGGTCGGATGGGGAATCAACGCCAGCACCTTAGCCGAGGAAAGATCGAATCGCGCCGCCGGAATGATATTGCCGGGAAAAGGATCCCGCACTCTGTAACCATCGGACCCCGCCCGCGTGGTTGTCGGGTCAAAGATCTGGCCATCGATCACAGTCCGGCCCGTGCTATCCACCAATCTGCCGCCTGTCGCAGTGATTGGGGCGGTATTTCGATTCAAGGCCTGGGTGAAATTACCCTGCCGGTAAAGGTCTGTCGGCACGGTGGGATTCTGGGTCGTGATGATGCCCTTCTCGCGAAACGCCTCGTAGTTGAAAAAGAAGAAAGTCTTGTTCCGTCCGTTGTAAATCTTGGGAAACCAGATGGGGCCGCCAATGTTAAACCCGTAGTCGTTACGGCGCGTCTTCGGCCGGATGCCCGTAAAGGCCTGCGAAGCATTCAAGAACTCGTTCGAGAAGTAATCGTATGCAGATCCGCGGAACTGGTTCGTTCCCGAGCGTACTGTGTAGCTGAAAACCCCTGAACCGGCCTGGCCGTACTCGGCTGCATAGTTCGAAGACTGGACCGCGATTTCCTCAAGGGCGTCGACGCTCGGCTGTGCGTGGGACTGGAAGTTTGCCCCCGCCACGTTCACAGTTGCATCCTGACCTTCCACGCGCACCGATTCTGTATTCGAGGGAGATCCGTTCACCCGGATGTTCGAGCTCGGGGCGAAGTAGGTTCCCGGAATCAAGTTCGCCACCGCCTGCGGAGTGCGGACTCCATGGCTGCTGGAGTTGCCGTTGCCGATCGGCAGAATCGGCAGTGACGTAAGGCGGCCCGTGTCCACGTTGGTAGACATATCCGAGCTATCCGTTCGAAGAAGGGTCACCTCCGCCGTGACGGTTACCGATTCGGTGGCCGAGCCAACTTCCAGCACAATGTTGAGGGGAATGACCTGTGAACTTTGAACTCGAATATTGCTCCGGCTCAACTTCTTGAATCCCGGAATCGCGACGGTAAGTTCGTACGTTCCTACCGGCAATTGCGAGAAGGTATAGTTGCCCGTGGCCGAAGTCACCGCAGGGTACACCGTTCCTGTCTCAACACCCCGTAATTCGATGGCTGCGTTCGCGACGACGGCGCCCGCGGGGTCCGCAATAACACCGGTCAGCGTTCCGCGATCAGTTTGAGCCAGGGCGACCATGCCCATAACAATTCCTACTACGATCAGTCGAATCATAATCTTCAGCTCCTGGAGAGGATCCATGCAGTCAGAACAGGTGACAGGCAGCGGCGAAGAACGATTACTCTACCTGAACTCAACCCCACGCGCGGACTTAGGGAGAGTATATTGGAGGCCCGCTAAAAGCTCCAATACTGATTTCTTATCGTTCGATACGATTAATCGCGTCTACAGAGTTCCGTGCCCGATTCCGAGCCGTTGGCCGCCGAGGAGCGACGCAAGAAAATCGCTGTAGATGAATAGGCATCCTTCGCATTCACTTGCGCTGGACTCATCCAAGCTGCATACCATAGCAGTCTGGAGATCCTGTGAAAGCACTCGTCAAGGCGCACGCCCGACCCGGCCTGTGGCTCGAAGATATTCCTGAGCCGACTATCGGCATCAATGACGTTCTGATCCGCGTCCACCGCACCGGAATCTGCGGCACGGACGTGCACATCTATGACTGGGATTCCTGGGCCCAACAGACCATCCCTGTGCCCATGGCGATCGGCCATGAATTCGTCGGCGAGATCGCGGCCGTCGGCTCCAACGTCATCGATTTTCATCCGGGCGAGCTGGTCTCGGGCGAAGGCCACGTGGTGTGCGGGCGCTGCCGTAACTGCATGGCTGGCGATCGTCACCTGTGCGCGCACACCTCGGGCGTCGGCGTGAACCGGCCCGGCTGCTTCGCCGAATACATCTCGTTACCGATGACCAATGTTTGGCGACACGATCCGCGGGTGGACCGCGATGCGGCCGCCATTTTCGATCCCTTCGGCAACGCCGTGCATACCGCGCTCTCATTTAACGTGCTGGGTGAGGACGTCCTGATCACCGGCGCAGGCCCGATCGGCATCATGGCCGCCGCTGTGGTTCGCCATGCCGGTGCGCGGTATGTAGTGATCACCGACGTCAACGACTATCGCCTGGATCTGGCTCGCAAGG
>Ga0070683_100003269_pt1 | contig 13105 bp, 24 predicted proteins | sample KBSC713LmetaG_FD_64662 | JGI IMG/M metagenome (GOLD analysis project Ga0070683, IMG submission 64662) | Corn rhizosphere microbial communities from Kellogg Biological Station, Michigan, USA - KBS C7.1-3L metaG | ecosystem: Host-associated > Plants > Roots > Rhizosphere ...
CTCCTCGGTGGGGTCCGGCTCGGCGGCGGCGGCGTGCGCGCGTACCGCCTTCACGGGCGCGCTCTTGGCTGCCCTCTTCACTGCGGGTGGCATGTGCTCTCCCTCTGGTCGATGGTGCGTTGACGGGACTCTACTGCGGGGCCGGGCGTCTGGTCAGACGCTCGGACGGCCGATGTACTGCGTGGCGTCGCCGATGTCGACTACCTCGTACCAGCCGGAGTTGCCTCCCGTGCCGGTCTCGAAGGTCACGATCACGGCGGTGCTGGGCTGGATACCAATGGCTAGAGCTGCGGTTACGTCGGCCGCGGTGCTGTTGACGAAGATGCCCTCACGGATCTCCTCCAGGTCGAAACCGGTCAACGGAATGTCGACGCGGCCACCGATCAGCGTGGTACCGGCCAGGTTGGTTTTGTGGACATTGAACCCTGGCGCCTGGGCCGTGGCCGATTTCTTGAAGCCGCGCACCCGGAACTGGAACGCGCGGCCTGCCGGGAACGTCATCGAGACGGTTGTCAGCGCCAGCTGCTCCGTGGTCGATGTGGTCGAGTTGAACGTGAACGATGTCAGGCTCGCGAAGCCCACGTAGCCGCGCGGAAGCGACTCGTTTCCCCAGCTGATGTTATTCGTCGGATCGGTCGGGTCGCCCAGGATGATGTTGCCGAAGATCTTGAACGTTCCCGATGTCACGTCGCCGAAGATCCGGACCCAGTCGCCCGTGGCTGACGGAGCCGGCTCGAACCAGGTCTCTGTGACGTTCCCGGACCGAGACCAGCCCTCCGCGTGTGCCGGTCCCTGACTCGACACGCTCAACGTCACCTGGTAGCGGTAATCGTTCGCGCTGGTCGCCTCGATGACGACGAAGTTGGCGATCGTGCCGCCCCACTGCGCGGCGTAGAACGTCACCAGCTCGGCCGGGATCGTCTCCGTGATCTCCATGTTCGGCGGCGTGAGACCCCCCACCACCAGGTCTCCGCGTAGGACACCGTTCAGGAACTCGACCGATCCATCTTTGTTGATCGACCAGCCGGCCACCCCGGACACGAAGTTCGGCGACTTGATCCGGTCCCTGATGAGCGCGCCGTTCGACCCGGTGATCGCGTTCGTGAACGGGCGTGTCATGGCCGCTAGCATACGGAACATGAATCTCTTTCAGGAACGTCGCGAGCGCGCCGCAACGCTCGGGCAGCTGATAGTTGATGGGAAGGGCGCGGCCGAACAGGTGGCGGCGGCGGCCCGGGAGTCCGAGCGCGCCGCGATGATCGTGTCGACGGTGGCGATCCTGGCGCTGCTGCTGGCGGCGGCGGCGATGGTCGTCGCGTGTCGCGCGGTCGGGGCGGGGCGGTCGTGATACCGGCTCCCCCTCCGGGGCACCGTTTAAGGGCTCCAGACGCCGCGCAGCGCTTCTTTGAGGCGTGGCAGCTCCACCGGTCGGTGCTGACGCTCGACGAGCTTCTACGGGGCCGCTGGATGGCCGTGCAGCTGGCCGATGGGCGGTCGGACAACACCGCGTACGAGAGCCTGGCCGATGCGGTGGAGTCGGCGACCAACAATCCGTCGCGCTGCTTCTATCCGCGCATCCTGCCGGAGATGGTCAACCTGGCCTGGTGCGACCTGATGTTGTGGTACGCGCGGCGGGTCTATGACAACGGGTGGCGCGAGGACCCAGCCCGCGCGCTCATCCTGCCTACCCGAATCGAGGACGTGCGCGGGCGTGTCCTGCGCACTGTGAACTGGAGGCGTTGAGATGGAACCTGACGAGTGGAGCGGCGGCCAGGGCGACCCGGAGGCCCCGTACGGCCGGCGGTCGGATGGCAAGCCCTACACCGTGCCGCTGGAGGAGCGCCAGGCGCGCGCGGCGCGGATGACGGCCGGGCGGAAGGCGAAGGCGGCGGGTGGCAAGTCGGCCGGCGCGGGCATGAGCCCCCCGCCGCTGAACGTGTCGAACGTGGTCCCGGGGCCGGTGAGTAAGTCGATCGCCGAACGGCGTGCGGGGCTGATCGGGTTCGCTCAGTTGCCGATCGGGCTGCTGGCCACGGTCGGCAAGGTGTGGGAACCGGCGATGCTCGACGCGATGACCCTGACCGTGGTCGCGCCCGAGCTGGCCCACGGCGCGGCGGTGCTGGCCGATAGCAACGAGACCGTAGCGAAGTGGATCGACAAGCTCACCGCGTCGTCTCCGTACCTGCCGCTGGCCATCGCCGGTATGGGGCTGCTGGCCCAGGTCGCCGTGAACCACGGGTTGATGCCGCCCAACCGGCAGCTGGGCTCGATGTCGGTCGACGACATGAAGGATCGGTTCTACGCCACCATCGGGGCTGAGCGCCCGGCCAGTGACCCGCGTCGTGATGCTCCCGTGGCCGTGCCGGACTACCCGCCGCAGGACATGAGCAGTGTCTCCGCCGCTGCTTGAGACCTTCCCCCGGGAGGAGTGGCGGCGTAACCGGCTGCGGTACGAGCCGAGCCAGGGCATCACGATCATCGGCGCGCCCGGCACGGGTAAGACTCACCTGGCGTTCGACATGGCCGAGGTCATCACGAGCCCGGACAACCCGTTTCTGATGCTCGTGAAGAAGCCCCGCGACAAGCTCATCGAGACACGGGGCAAGGCGATGGGGCTGCGTCGGCTCGACAGGTGGCCCCCGCCCGCGTGGCATCGTCTGGCGGGGGCGAAGCCGCGCGGGTGGCTGGTGTGGCCTGAGACGAACTACAGCGACATCAAGGCGTCGAACGCGCACAAGGCCAACGTGTTCCGGGCGGCGATCCTCGACACGTACAAGCGCGGCCACCGGCTGATGTTCACCGACGACGCGTACGGGCTGTCGGAGATCCTGAAGCTACGCCTAGAGATGATCGAGGCGTGGACCGAATTCCGCAGCCAGCCGGCGGGGTTCATGTCGGCGTTCCAACGCGCGGCCGGCGTGCCGCTGTGGTCCTACCAGGCGGAGCACCTGTGCCTGTTCAAAGAGACCGACAAGCAGGGGCGACGCCGGTTCGCGGAGATCGGCGGCGTTGATCCGGACCTGCTGGCGTGGCACAACCAGCGGCTCTTGCAGCACCAGTTCCTACATGTCACACGGACCGGTGGCCCTGGCGGGGGACCATCGGTGTGCATCGTTGACCGGTGAGTGGCGCGCCGTGCACCATGTCATAGGCCGCACGGCGCGGCCGGTCTTTCCCCCATGCCGCATGGGGCATCCACCATAAGGAGAGCAGTACATTGAGCACCTGTGACGTCTATGTCTGTGACCGCTGTCAGTGCTTGATCGACCTACCCGACGACACCACGCCAGGCTCCGTACGGATCGCCATACCGTCCGAGTTGACCGGCCACGACGGCGAGTCGCACGCTCCGGGACTCCACTACTGCAAGCCCTGCCAGCCGCTCGTGGCCGCGCTGCTGGCCGGACTGTTCCGGCCGGACGTGATCGCCGCGCTGACCGAGCGCGAGTTGGGCCACAGCGAAGAGTGGTTGGCCGAGACGATCAGCCTGGCCGACACCCTGGCCGCGTACGTCAGCCGCACGCAGCCGGTGTTCACCCTCGCGGGGGCCGACCGTGGAGAGTAGCCACGTCACGCATGTCGACGCCCCCACCGGCCACCGGCTGACGCTGGGCTTCTATGTGGGGCCGCGCGTGGAGGGTGCGCCGGAAAGCGCCCGGTCGCGGGCCGTCATCCGCCTCGATAACAACGCGGCCACGCTGGACGTGCCGGCGGCCGAGGTAGACCGGATGGCCCGGGAGTGGCTCAACGCGCGCGGTCAGTTCAACCTGGAAGCGTTCCAAGCGGCGATGGCGGCGGCCGACGACGACCAGGAGGCGGGAGCATGAGCGCGGCGATGCCGCCCAAAGCGCAGCGGCCCGATGGAGACTGGCTGGAGGCGGCCCGTAACCACCTCGCGGCGCACTTGGCCGGTGACCTGGAGTCGGCGTGGGTGGACGGCGCGGTGGCGGCGTTCGACACGCTTGACCTGGCTTACGCGCAGATGAATCCCGGCGGGTACGTGACCGTGACCGAGCTGCGCGACACGCTCAGCGATCTACGTCGCGCAGCCCGCGACTACGCCCCGCCGCTCACGAAGCGCAACGCCGGCGGGAACACACCGTGACCGGCGAGCGCGTCGTGACGCGTACTCCGCCGATGATGATCGAGCTGGTTGCCGAGCTGGCCGCGCTCGCCGCGTCGCAGGGCTGGGACCTCGTCGGCATCTTCACGGAGGACGACGGTTCCAAGAGGATCGGTATCCGCAACGCCGTGGGCGACGGGTTGCAGATCAGCGTGACACCCGGGAAGGTCACCCCCCGGCAGTAGGTGGCGCACACGGAACGGCCCAGGGCTCCGCGAGGACCCTGGGCCGTTCTGTGTCTGCCGCCGTTCGAGCCCTCCACCGTAGGCGAACCGCGGTTTGTAGGAATCCTACAAGGGTCGTTGTGCAGGTGCTACAGTCGCCGACATACCGGCAGGCGGGCCGGGCCAACGACTCTGCTCGAAGGGGGTAGAGGTGCAGCCACAACAGGGTGGGGGGAGCGACACCAAGGACAAGCCGGCCGTTGTTCTCCGGCCGTTCCGGATCGGTGTGCAGTACATCGATGACGACGTGTTCGATCGCACGGTCACGCTGAACGCGGGTACGCAGAACCTCGACCAGTACAACATCCCATCCACGGGGTTCCTGGATGACGTGTACCTGGTCGTCGAGAACACGGTCACGGCCACGGCCACGGCCAGCGGCCAGGGCGCGGGGCTGGAGAACGCGCCGTTCTGCGCGATCGACTCGTTCACGTTCACGGACACGAACTCCAGCGAGATTTACGGCCCGATCGACGGGTGGGATCTCGCGATGATCTCGAAGTGGGGCGGGTACGCGTTCAACGACGACCCGCGCGCCAACGCGGATCTGTTCGTCGCGCCGACCAGCGCCACGGCCAGCGGCAGCGCCAACGGCAGCTTCTCGTTCCTGCTGCGCATCCCGGTTGAGCTGTGCCCGCGTGACGCGCTCGGCTCGCAGCCGAACAAGTCGTCGAGCACCCCGTTCAAGATCAAGATCACGGTCGCGTCGATCGCGGCCATCTACACCAGCTCGGCGACGCAGGCCGGCTCGTGCCGGTTCCGGATGATGCCCAAGTCGTACTGGGAGCCCACGGCCACGGACGGATCGGGCAACCCGATCGCGAACCAGCCGCCGGGGGTCAACACCACGCAGTACTGGAACAAGACCCCGATCCAGGGCCTCACGGGCGCGATCTCGCCCGACCTGCCCAACTCGGTCGGTTTCCCGGTCCGGAACATGATGTTCGTCCTGACCACGCAGGAGACCACGCCGAGCCGCGCGCACGGCGAGACGGACTGGCCGAGCCCGTTCCGCATGCAGGTGCAGAGCAACACCACGATCGACCGCATCAAGCCAATCTGGAAGAAGGAAATCACCGAGAACTACGGCTACACCGTGGCCGGTGATCTCGCGGGGCAGAAGGACAACGGCCTGTACATCGAGCCGTACTGCCGGGACTTCGGCGCCAAGCCCGGCTGGGAGACCCGGCGCGGCTACTGGCGCACCACGGACGGCATGCGCGTGAAGGTCAAGGGCACGATCGGCACGACCGGCTACAACGGGCTGCACCAGCTGAACGTCTACACGAACTACGTGGGCATCGGCGCGGGCAGCTCGCTCGCGGCGCTCACGTCCTGACGCAGCACGCCGGCCAGCTCGACCAGGCCGACAACCCCATTCTTATGCACTGGTTGCATATGCAACCGCGACAGAGAGGCACGGCGATGGAGAACAAGTACGTCTGGTTCGGCGTGGGTGTCCTGGTCGGCATGTTCGTGGTGCCGAAGGTGTCCGCCGCGCTCGCCAAGAAGTAAGGCTCCCGGGGCGGGAGGGGGTACCGGAGTATGGCCAGCCGAGCTGGGGTCAACGGGGCCGCGATCGGGCTTATCGCGGCCGGCGTCGTGGTGGCCTACTCCGGTATCAAGAACGCCACTGTCCCGGACACGCTGCGCGCGCTCATCCAGGGCCGACCGGTCCAGGGAAGCTCCTCCGGGAGCTTCATCGAGTCGCTAGTCACGATCAAGGGACAGATCGGCGAGGGTGCGGCCGGTGGGGAAGGTGGCCCGGGGGTGGGTGGCCAGGCCGGTCGTGCCATCGCCGGAGGTGCGCTCAACGCCGACATCTTGGCGGCGGTCGCCAAGTACAAGGGTGTCCCGTACCTGCTCGGCGGGGCGAGCCCCAGCGGCGTGGACTGCTCGGGGCTGGTGACCCTGGTCTTGCACAAGGACCTGGGGCTGAACCTGCCGAGCAACACGCACACCGTCACCGGCCAGTTCTACGTGTGGGGTGGGGCGGTCACCGTCCCGTGGGCGAGCATGCTGCCCGGTGACCTGGTGTGCTGGCCCGGCCATATCGGGATTGCGGCGTCGTCGCCCGACGCGAAGGGCAACGCGACCATGTGGGACGCGCCGCACGCCGGCTCCGTGGTGCAGGTCCAGCGGATCTGGAAGGTTCCGCCACCGATCGTCAGGCGGGTGAGGCCGCAATGAGCATGTCGACGGGACCGGTCCTGATCGCCGGGGCGGTGACCCTGTTCACGGACGTGATCGTGCGCGAGCAGAGCCTCATGAGCGATACCCGCGTCGTGGTCGGCACGGGAATCGTGGCGCTCGGGCTGGCCGGGCTGGAGAGCATCGCACCGCGTACCGCTGTAGCGCTCGGCTGGCTGGTGCTCGTGTCGGTCCTGTTCGTCAAGCACGGCAACACACCCTCGCCAGCGGAGGCATTCGTCAGCTGGTACGGCAGCGGGAAGGGGTAGAGGTGGAGATCTTTAAGGGCGTCGAGCGTATCGCCGCGTGGATCGTGGGTGTGGCGCTCGCGGCAACGCTGGTCGCTCCGAAGGCGCAAACCGCGAAGGTGGCCACGGCGGTCGGGAACATCTTCACGGGCGGTATCCGGGAAGCGAAGGCGTAGCCATGGCCTACAACCGCTACGCGTGGGCGCGACCTGACACCCCGTATCAGGCTGTGCCGATCCAGGCTCCCCCGGACCCGGAGCACCTGCACCCGACAGACCAGCAGTTCGTGGATATGGACCCGATCTGGCGCGAGGGTGGGGCACCGGTCCCGACGCTGCCGCTGGAGTACACCAGCGGTGACGGGGTGGCCGCGATCGTGGCCCCCGGCGGCCCGGTCGACGCCACGCCGCGCAGCCACGCGTACGGCGTCGGTGTCGGCCCCGGCCTGACCACCGACGAGGCGGCCGAGATCCGCGACGAGTGGGGCAACGTCAACCGGGGCGACCTGGCCGCGCGCCAGTACGTGCCGATGACCGACCGCGTCGGCGACACCACGGCGACGCTGATCGACGACACCCCCGGGCACGGCGACAGCCCGCAGACCAACGCGCTGAAGATCAGCGGCGTCGGCGGGACCGACGACCCGTACGCGCGCACGGGCAAGCGGCTCCAGCGCACCTGGGCCATGCCGTGGGACATGCACCGGTACGTCGTGGAGCAGCGGCCACAGTCCTATCGGGGTGCCCTGCCGCCCAAGCAGCAGCCGGCCGTGCCGGGGGGCAACCAGTACAACTCGCCGTACGCCAACGCCGCGTCAGGGTTCTACCTGACCCAGCCGGAGGACCAGTTCGTGGTGCCGCAGGAACGGCGCACCCCGGAGCCGTGGGACCAGGCGCTCACGGTCCAGGGCACCGTGTACGCGGCCGAGCCGATCACCTCGTGGGGGCTGTAGATGGCCGAGCTGCCCGAGCTGCCGCGCGTCGTGCGTAAGGTGCCGAAGCCGGTCATCGTGGTCGGCGTCGTCGCGGCCGGCGTGGCGGCGGCGATCTGGTGGCGCAACCGCAGCGCAGCCGCTAGCACCGTCGATCCGACGATCGACCCCCTGACCGGTCTCCCGTACGCGGCGGAAGCCAACGGCGGGGCGACCGGCGGTAACTCGGGTATCGGCGCGGTGGGCAGCTCCCCCGCAGTCGACATGTCCGGCACCGGCATCCACGACCAGGCCAGCTGGACCGCCGACGTGATCGACAAGCTCGGCGGGACCTACGACCCTGCCGCGATCTACGACGCGCTCGGCGCGTACCTGGCCAGCCAGCCGATCAACGCCGATCAGGCGGTCATCGTCCGCGCGGCGTGGGCCGCGTCGGGTAAGTGGCCGTTCATTCCCGCGTCGTACACGCTCAGCACCACGAACTCGACGCCGGGTGCGGGCGGCAGTACGCAGGTCACTCCGGCGACACCGGTCGCGACGAGCGTCACCAGGTCGTCAGTCAGCCTGACCACGGCCGCGCTGTCCGGGGCGACCAGCTACGAGTGGGCGGTCAACGGGGCCGACCACGCGCACACCACCAGCCCCAGCTACCGCTACGCGGCGAAGCCGGCCACCACCTACAGATTCTCGGTCCGGGCGATCATCGGCGGGCACGACACCCGCCAGTCCGGAACGCTCACCGTCACCACGAAGGAGTGACCATGCCACGTATGCCGCGTGAGGCATCGCTCGGGGTCGGGCTGGGAGCAGCCGCGATCGTGTGGACGATCTACGATCACCACCTGCCCGGCATCGCCGAGACCCGCGTCAACTCGGCCCACGATGACGAGCTAGCAGGCACGGAACGCACCGCGGCTTGGGTCTCGGCCGCGTTCGTGGCCGGCGTCGCGTGGATCGCGCAGGACCCCACCGTGTTCGTGATCGGCGGGGCGACCCTGATCGCGCTGTCGTGGGCCCACCGGCACGCCAACGCGCACGATCCGATGGCGGCGGCCACCGGGGTCAGCCCCGCGTCGCGTCAGGTCGCCGCTGAGTCGCCGTACGCGCCGAGCCACTGAGGACACGCTGTGGCGACGGTTGACCAGGCCCTCGACGCGTTGCGCGCGGCCGGATTCGTTGATGCCGACCTGGGCGTGGGCGCGGCGATCGGCTGGGCTGAGTCGGGGTTCGACGCCAGCGCCACGCACCACGAGCCTGACGGATCGACGTCCTACGGGGTGTGGCAGATCAACTCCAGCCACGGCTACCCGGAGCTGGCCAGCGGCGCGTGGGCGAGCATCGGGGTCAACGCGCAGCTGGCGAAGCGGGTACACGACGCGCAAGGCTGGAACGCCTGGTCAACGCACAAGCCATCCGATCCGGTGGGCTTCGCCCGATACACCGCGTACCTGCCGATCGCCATCGCGAACGTCACCGGCAAGTACGGGCCAGCGGCCGGCGCGGCGGCGGCGGCCGGCGCTGGGCTGTCCACTGCCGGGGGTGCGGTGGCCGGCGCCGAGGACGCGGCCAGCGGCGTCCTCGGCGGCGTTGAGAAGCTGCTCGCCGAGCCGCTGGCTGTGGTGCACTTCCTGACCACGCCCGGAGCGTGGATACGCATCGGGAAGGTTGTCATCGGCGCGGCGGTCATCATCGCCGGAGCGATGCTGCTCGCCCGCAAGCCCATCGAAGTCGTCGGCGGTGACGCGGTCAAGGCCGGCGTCGCCGCGCTGTAGAGAGGTGGCCAGGATGCCCGCGTACCCCGCTGAGAACGACGCTGCGGCCCCAACCCCGGCGAGTCTGGTCGAGGTGTTCCAAGAGGCTTACGGGGTCTGTGGCGTGCCCGTGAAGCCGGTCGGACCGGTCACCGTGACGGAGCTGCCCGCGCGCTGCGGCGCGGCGTTCAGCGTGCCGGTCGCCGCGCCCGTGGCCGGGGCCGACAACTTCCCAGTCGAGGTGCTGGGGTCCGACGCGCGGCGCAAGCGCGTAGTCCTGATCTGTGACCAGGACTGGGTCTATGCCCGCAAGGCGTCCGACAAGAACGGCGCGAAGTGGCCGAAGACCGTGCCGCTGGAGCTGCTGCACTGCGACGACATTTACGCGCGTGCGCAGACCACGGCGGGCACGCTGGCCGTGATCGTGGAGACCTGGGCCGACTGATGACGGACGCGCCGAGGTTCCCGCTCGACGAACGGGCATCCGTGACGCTCGATGCGAGCGGTAACGGAACGGTACGACTCGGCCCAAGATCGTTACGCGAGACGTGGATCGTGGATGGCTGTGCGACGACTCAGACATCGAGCGTTGCCATTCCCGCTGAGCCCGCATTCAACTTGTTCAATTCCTCGTTGGCGTCGAAACTCGGCGGGACGTTCACCGGATCGCAAGATCAGATCGGGTTGAACGTGACCCTCCGGGGAGGTTTCCTGATCGGAAAGTGGACCGGCGGAGAGCCCGGCGCATTGGCCGAGATGAATGTGACGGGTCAACGAATCATGACGCGATCTTGACGTTACTGACCGACCGCTCAGTCGGCGGCCACGCTCACGGCTACGGAGCGTGGCCGCCGGCGTTTTGTATCGAGGTTTGTACCACGATTTTGTACCAACCGTTGTTAAGGGCCCTGAGAGCCCCGTAGAGCGATTGACCCCCCGTTTGCACACAACCACCCCGGGAAGAAATTCTGTTAGTTTTCCCAGGTCAGATGGGGTGCGGCAACGGCCCCGGCCGACCTGTCCGGCCCGGTGGCCGCGAACCGGCCGAGGCGAGCTGGGTCACGCTTCGCACTCCCGGATATGCAATGTGTGCATACTCGTGGTAGCCTTCCGTCATGGATGAGCCCCGAGAGTCGACCGCTTCCGTCGTCCGCCGGAACGTCGAAGGCATGTTGCTACTGACCGGTAAGAAGCAAAAGGATCTTGCTAAGGGGATGCGAGTGAATCAAGGAACGATCTCCCGGAAATTGACCGCCTTCACTAAGTGGGACCTGGACGATCTTGACTTGGTCGCTCAGTTCTTCGGCGTGACGGTCGCGGACATCGTCACCCCTGGATGCCTTCCCGCCGCGTACATGATCGTCGCCGACACGGAGGGTGACCGCTGATGTTCCAACGAGCGGGAGGCGGGGCCGCGCTGTGGTCCCTCGGGAAGTTCCCGAGACTCATACAGATCGATGCACGGAGGGTCCGCGCGGGCGGTGACGCGATGCTGTCGACGACGGAGACCCTGCGCGGTATGCCGCCTATGGCCATCGCGGCGGAAGACCTCGACCGGTTCGCGCGGGCGTGGCTGGCGTTCCGGGAGGGCGAGTGAACGGGTACGGGGTGTACGGGTGGAACGCCGGCCAGGGCGGAACCAACTTCCACCGGATCGAGGAGCCGCTACGAGTCGCGCGAGAGCTGGGCATCGACGCGGAGAGCGGGACCAAGTTCGGACAGGCTGAGTACGAGCGGTTCGACACCGTGATCGCCTACCAGCTGACCCAGCCTGCCGCGTCCGAACAGTGGGAGAGACTGGCCCAGCTCGGCAACACGCGGATGGTGTTCGACATCGATGACGCGATGTGGGCGCCCGACTGGGCGCCATTCCAGCGGTACTACACGCCCGATGTCCTGGCGCGGCTCTACCGAAACGCGAGTATCGCTCACGTTGTCACCACGTCGTCTCACCTGATCGCCGACCACATGCGCCGGTACAACCGCAACGTGCATTTCGTGCCCTACACGATGCCGGCGTACCTGCTCGACATCGTCCAGCGCGGCCCCACGATGCCGCGTCGATCGATGGGCTTCGCCGGATCGGCCAGCCACGAAACCGACATCACACCCCGCCTGAGAGCGGACATGCTGCGGTTCCTGGGCCGTAACCCGTGCTGGGACTGGCACTTTTGGGGTCGGGACCGCCGCGAGCTGGAGGGCTGGCCAGCGGGCCGCGTCCAGACGTACCCGTGGACCGACCGGCGCCAGCAGTACTACCGGTCACTCCAGATGGACGCGTGCGCCGCGCCGATGAAGGTCACCACGTTCAACCGCTGCAAGAGCGCCTTGCGCTTCATCGAGAACAGCGCGATGGGTATCTGTTCGATCATCGAGGATCTAGACCCGTACATCGGATACCTGGACCATGGTCGCAACGGTTACCTGGTCGGGCCGCGTGGCTTCCGCAACTGGCCAACGGCGCTCGACTACGTAGCCCAGCACCCGGTGGAGCGGCACGCGATGGCCAACCAGGCGCGCCGCGATGCGGCCGGCTGGACAACCGAACAGCAGATCACCATGTGGATCAACGCGTGGAACAGTGTGTGAGGGGAGAGACAGTGAGTGGTGTGAGTAGCAAGCCCCGGAGTGTGTGGTCTTTCGTCGCTCTCGTGTGGCTGGTCGTGCTGGCGTTCAACGTGGTGGAGGGGTTCGGCTGGCTAGACGGCCGACCGCACCTGTTCAACCAGGTGTGCGCCGGAATCGGTGTCGTCGGCTCTCTGGCCGGTGCGCTGGTCATCTGGCGGGCACGCGTGATCGACCGCCGCACGGAGGCGCTGGCCAGGCACATTCGCCAGGGCTGGGAGGGCCTGAACCAGACGACCTACCCCCCTTCGACGTTCACCGCGTACCACCCCCCTTCGCCCGCCACGCTGCGGCGGTGGAAGGAACTCGACCAGGACACTCCGAGCTGGCGGGAGCGGCCGTGAACCAGGACACGGCAGTAGGTCTGTTCGTCGAGGTGGCGCTACTGATCGCGGTGCTGCTCTGCCTCTACATCACATCGCTGATCGCGAACGCGGACCGGCCGGTCACACGCCGGCCGGCGTACCGTGATCCTTTCGGTCGCTATCACGGAGGGCACGAGTCGACATGGTGAATCCCAGGAACACCATCACGACCAGGTACGGCTATCAGGAGCGCCCAGGTCGCCGGTACACGCCCGAAGAGCGCGCCCGGATGACCCGTGACGTGGTGGCCGCGTACCAGGCTGGCTGGGGCTTGCGCGCGGCGGCAGCCCTGGCCGGCTGCGGGTACAGCACGGCCCGGACCATGCTGGCCGAGGCGGGAGTCCAGGCGCGAACCTCACGCCGGCCGGTGAGCGGTAGGGCGCCCGGCGAGATCATCGACGCGAGTCCGGAGCAGCGGGACGCGATCAGAAAGGAGATCCACAGTGAGTGAGCCGATCGTCATCGTGTCGTCGGCCGAGCCTGAGCAGCCAGCCGCCGAGGGGGCCGCGTTCGCGGCCGGCGTGGCGGCGGCAACCGCCGAGCAGGCGGCGGAGGACGCGGCCACTGCGGAGGCCACTGCGGAGGCCGCTGTATCGACCGCTGAGGCCGCGCTAGACATCGCGGTCACCTCCGCCAGCCCCGCCGAGC
>Ga0070683_100003271_pt1 | contig 13103 bp, 13 predicted proteins | sample KBSC713LmetaG_FD_64662 | JGI IMG/M metagenome (GOLD analysis project Ga0070683, IMG submission 64662) | Corn rhizosphere microbial communities from Kellogg Biological Station, Michigan, USA - KBS C7.1-3L metaG | ecosystem: Host-associated > Plants > Roots > Rhizosphere ...
GCCGTCGAGCAGGTGGATGTTGTCGGCACCGAGGGTGACGTCGTGGGTCACGATGTTCCGGTGCATCCGGCTATAGATGCCCTTCAGGTAATCGACCTTTTTGGGCGCTTCCCGGAGTTCCTCCAGGCTCGGCGCGCCCGGCGCGCGGAACGCGTTGTGGGTCAGGAATTCGTCGCTATCGAACAGTCGGATTTCGCGGACCGGCGTCTTGGCGACGAGGTCCAGGATGTAGCCGCCGGTGCCGCCGACGCCGATGATGGCGACGCGCTCGTTGACCAGCCGTTCGGCCAAAACGCCGATGCCGACTCGGTCCGAGGCGGTCTCGACATAATTGAAGACGCTGTCCTCCTCCTCCTCCGGCGCGCGGAAAGTGCGGGGGGTGGCACCGGGCTTGAGCACCGCGGCTGGCCCCGCGATGATGTTGGCGTAGCTTGTCATCTTGTGGTGGTAGTCGGAGTAGCCGCCGTCCGGCTTGCTGGAGAAGCCAAACGCCGCCTTAAGGCCGTGACCGAGATCGAACGCGCCGGCGATATGGGAGATGCCCTGGATCGGCGTCCCATCGGCCTGACATGGAAAGTCGCCGTCCCAGTGGACGACATGGGTATCGGGCGTGCGCGTCTGGTCGCCGGCCAGGGTGAGGCTGGAGATCAGGGTGCCGGTGCGCACCTGGCGGTGCGCATCGACATAAGGCACATCCCGCATCACGAGATAGCCGCCCTGCTGCTGGACGAAGTAACCTTCGTCCCGCAGCCGCTTGAGGTCCTGGTTACGACTGAACAGTTCGCGTGACATTGAACACGGTGCCTTTCTTTTTGACATCGACCGAGCCGCCCGCGCCGAGCTCGCCGGCGTGCGGCGTCGAGGCCGCGTGGCGGAAGGTCATGGAGAAGACGACATTCGGCGCGTGCTGGCCGGGGAAGGCCAGCTGGACCACTTCCTCGAACGTGACCTTGCGCGCCGGCACGGTCCGCGGCCGTGAATTGACGATGATCTCATAGCCCGTCTTCGCCGTGATGAAGTGTTCGATGCCGGGCTGCGTCAGATCGATGAGATCACCGGGTTCAATCAGGCGATAATCGCCACCCGGGATTTCGAGGAAGACGGCTTCGCCCTCGCCGGGCTTGGCGAGACCGTAGAGCACCGCACCGCTGATCGCCGGCTTGCCCCAGCGCAGCTCCTCCTTGTTGAGGGTGAGCTTGAAATCGCGATCGGTCTGAAAGGCGATGAAACGCTCGGCGCCGCGCCCGCGCAGGTCGAAGGGCTCGTTGAGCGTCACGTCTTCGAAATCGCCGGTCGGCATGATCGCAAACAGGCTGTAGCCGCCCTGCGGGTCGAGGCCCGCGGCCTCGAGCAACTGGCGGCCCAGCGGCACCGGATCGCCGACGTGGCGGGACTGGAAGTTCAGATCGCCCTGCGCGAGGAGAAAACGATACTCCCGCGCCGGACGCAGCGGCCGGCCTTCGCGCAGGGCGTCGCCGAGGTCGTCGTAGTCAAGCAGTTCTTCAGTGTTCATTAAATTGGTTCCTTAGGTTTGGCCGCGGCGGATGCCGGGGCTCTAAGGGTCCAATCGGGGCGACATCGGCCAACCGGTAAGGTCAGGCGAAGTTTTTTTTCAGGGGGCCGTCGGGGGTCTGCCCGCAGATGAAGAAAGCGGGGCAGTTCGGGCAGGTGCGGAACGACACCTCTGCCGGGAACCGGCCGGCCCGGATGTCGCCAAGGAACCCGGCGAGCTTGTCCTTGCGCCCTTTTAACTCGCGGTCAGACAAGGAAAGGGAGTGAATGTCACCGTCAGACAAGGTAGACAAGCTCGGCGACGGCCCCAGGGAAGGCCTGCTTGACCGCCAGCATCAGCGTCGCGGCGCCGACATCCTTGGCGTCGGCCGACCGCATGTGGCCGGTGCGAACCCGGCGGACCGCGCGCTTGCCGTCGGGCCGGACCAGCACCTCATCTGGTCGGACCAGGATCTCTTCGCGACCGAAATTGACGGTCAGCGCGACCGGCGGCTCGGGAGCCGCACCGGCGCGGTTGTTCAGGAAAAAGCGCAGCATTTCCAGCGCCAGATCGCGAAAATCGGCGCGGTAGCCATGCTCGGCGAGCCCCTCCGCGGCGAGCGCCGCATCGGTGCGCTCCTGCAAAGCCCGCTCGCCCAAGGGCTCGTCCGACGCGATCACGGCTTCGACGACCGAACGAACCGCCTCGTGCAAATGCATGAAGGCGGTCGCCGTTCGCCGCCCACCGACCTGCAACACATGGGTGTAGAAAAAGCGCCGCGGGCAGGATTCATAAAGCGCGATCTGCGCGGCGCCGAAACGGAGCTGGCCGTCGACGACCAGGTCTATGCCGCGCGCTTCCGCGGCCACGGGAAGCGGTCGGGCGGGAACAACAGAGCGGCGGGCCAAATAGCCGCCAAGACGATCGAGGAACGGCGAAAGGGGCCTGTTATGGCCGTTGCTCTTCTCGGTCGGCGCATAATGGATCAGGCAATCGCGCGCTCGCGACTGGCCCACATAGAAAAGGCACTCCTGCTCCTCGGCCTGACCCGCGCGAAAGACCTCGAGCGCATCACCCTCGGCGCCGGCGATCATGCCGTCAGGCGCCGGACAGGGCGGCGCCGGCGGGACGCGCGGCATCGTATCGCTGTTGAGGCCCGGTATGTGCACCGCTCCGAATTCGAGGCCCTTCGCGCCGTGGATGGTCATCAGGCGGACCGCGTCGAGATGTTGCGCTGCCGCAGGCAGCTGGCGCAGATCACGATCATCGCCAAGACGGACGAGCCTGCGCACGCGGTCGAGCAGACGCGTGATCGGCAGTCCACGGCCCGCTGGTTGGACCCGCACAAAGTTCAGGAATTGCCAGATGGCGATGCCGCGCGTGCGATCGGCGAGGTCCGCCGATGCCCCGAGCCGTGCGGCGATGCGGGTGCGATCGAGCAGCAACATCGTCAGTACCATCCAAGGCGAGGCGGCCTGACCGAAGCCATCGAGGGCAGCCGCGAGCTCGCCGAGCGCTCGGCGTCCGGCGTCACTTAATCCCGGAATCGCTTCGTGCTGCCGCAGCCAGCTGCCCGGCGCATGCTCGGTCGCCCGCAGATGATCAAACACGGCCACGACGTCCGAGAAAGAGGAGGCGAATTCAGGCCAGCACGCAATGCGCACCAGGCCCATAGCGCGGCGATCGACCAGAAGCGACAGCAGAGCCAGGAGGTCCTTGACCTCGCCCCGCTCGAACAGGCTACCCAGAAACAGGACCGGCACGCCCAGCCGCTCCAACTCCTGGCCGATCTTGGAAAGCTTTTCATTGCCGGTGCAGAGAACCGCCTGGTCGCGATAGGCGTAACCTTCGGACCGGAGTTCCTCGATCGCATCGGCCAAGGCGACCTGCTGTTGCTCGGCGCGCCGAACGGTGCGCAATTCCGGCTTATGTCCGTTGGCATTCCGGTCCGCCTCCAGGCCGCTGTCGGCATCGCCCGCCAGCATCTTGGTCGCGAAACTGGAGAAGGCGTCGACGATTTCTGGCACCGACCGATAGTTGCGTTTCAACCGGCCACGCTTGCCGCCGGCAAAGTCCTCTTTACCGAAGCGGGTCATGTTGAAGGATGATGCACCGCGAAACCGGTAGATCGACTGCTTGGCGTCGCCTACCATCCAGAGATTGCGCCCGTCGGGCCGCAGGCCGCTCAGCAATCGCACGCTGCTGCGATTCACGTCCTGGTACTCATCGACGAGGACGTGATCATATTGCGCTTGCAGCGTTGCCCGGATGGCCGTGTCCTTGTCGAGCAGCTGCACCGGCAAGGTCACAAGGTCGCCAAAGTCGACGCAGTCCGCGTTGCGTTTGAGCTGTTCATAGGCGGCATAGACGCGGGCGACCTCGCCGGCGCGTTCCGCGCGTTCGCGGACCTCGGGACTTCGCGCCTTTGACAGCATGGCGGCCGCAAGCGAGGCATAGGTTTCGGCGTCGACGACCTCGTCCTTGGCGCGCGACACGGCAGAAAGCATATCGGCGATGATCTGAGTCGGATCGTAGAGATTGCGGTAATGCGCGAGCCGCAAGCGTGGAAATTCCTCCTCGAGGAGTTCCACAGCTTCGGTCCGGTCCATCATGCGTGGATCTTTCGGCAGTCCGAGCTCCGCATGGAATCGGCGGATGATGTCGAGCCCAAAGGCGTGAAACGTACCGATCCACATCGCAGCCGCTGCATCTGGACGCTTGCGCGCGATCCGCTCTGCCATCTCGCCTGCCGCCTTGTTGGAGAATGTCAGCAGCAAAATGCGCCTTGGATCGATGTCTTCGTCGACAAGACCTTCGACACGCGCGATCAACGTCTGTGTCTTTCCGGTGCCGGGCCCGGCCTCAAGCAGATACGCTTCACCACGGTGCGTCGCTGCCGCAACTTGCAGCGGATTGAGCGGCCGCTCGACCTGCGTCGCTTCTGCCGTCGGCGGGACCGACGGCAGAAGCAACGCATCCAAGAGCTGTTGCGACACGACCTCGAATGGCGCACCGAGCTTGGCGGCAATGGCGGACGCGGAAAGGCCATCGTTGACATGGAGCGCCCGTGCAACGGGGCGGGGAAGCAGCAACTCGCGCGCAAACAGGTCCATCTGGACTTCACGGCGTTGCTTGCGCCCATAATCGACCACGCGGTCCATGCCGACCGGCGACGGCTCGGCGGCTCGGGCCGGATCGATGGTCGCCGGCGCCGGCGCCGCGCTCACCGGATCATCGCCTAGCTCAACATGACCGATCTCGTGCGCGACAAGGAAGGCTTGGTCGAAACCAGAGCCAATGTTCTCGTGGATGATCAAATCGTCGGCGGCGACGAAGGTGGCGCGGCCACCATTTAGCACCGTAGCTCCCGCCGCTGTCGGCTCGACATCGATCCCTCGTCGCCTGGCCTCGGCGACGGCAAGATCGTATGGCGACCAGGGATCGGCGCCGCCCGCAACAAGGCGAGCGTGAAGCTCCGCGGCAATCTGCCTGGCCAGCTCCACCCCGTCCATGTCAGTCAGCCTCGGCCAACAATCGGGCCCGCTTCTCCGCCGGGACGCCGGCCTCGATGAGGACCTGCTCAAGGGTCACTTGCTCACCGATTGCAGGCTTGCCGTCGGCCTTGTAGCTGCGCGCCAGGGACGCTTCGGGCGGACCCCACGAGGCCTCGATCAGCGCGATGGTGCTGCCGGCGGCGTCAGCGAACGTCTGGAGAAATCGTTTGGGAATGCTGACAAGCAGAACCCGCTGCTCTCTCAATGCAGTGACGACCTGTCGGGGTACGTCAAGACGGCGGGCCACGGCGCGCCAATCGTCGGCCGTCAGCGTCGCGAAGGGCTCAGTCGTTGTCGTCGGCAGGGCTGCCGCGTGTCGAGACCAAGCTGAGTCCAGCAAGTTGCGATCAGCAGCCGTCAACGGGGTCGTATCGTCGTGCTCTTCGCGGCAGAGTTCCCGCGAAAGATCGATGAGTTCTGCCGCATATTCCGGGTAAAGCCGCAGATATTGCTCCAGAGTCGACCGATCAGGCACGCTTTCGACCGCGAACGCGTCGAGCACGGCCTCACGGGATGGTCGTTGGCCGGCGGGGCTCACTGCTCACCTCCATCCGCCATCGCGGCCCGGATGGCGGCAAAGGCTTTATCTCGGTAAGTCCGGACGGTCTTTTCGGAACGGCCGAGGGCCTTGGGGATGGACATGGCGTCTTTATCCTTGGGGTCGATGGGGTAGCCCTGTCTCAGCATATGAATGATCCTGCTTTGTTCTGGTGGCAAAGCGTCAATCGCCGCCTCCAGGCGCAACCGGTAAGCCGGATCGTCAAAATTTGATGCGGCGAAGGGATCATAGGTTCCTGCGGCCTTCTCAACCTCCTCCGACAGTTCCCCGCTTTCCTCATCATACTCCAGAGGCTGGGACCGGTTCTCGTCGCGCCACGCCTGTTCCTGTGCGTCCCGGCGCAAGCTGGCCAGCGCACCATCGAACCGCACCTCGAAATAGTCGAGCTTGTCGACATAGTCGGCGCGATCGGCCGAAAGCAGCTCGACAAAGCGGCCGAACACCTTGTCGCGCACGATGGCGCGAGTCAGCGATTCCATTTTGCCGTCTCGGCTCTCAGCCTTGGGCAGGCTGCGTAGTACCCTTTCGGTCAGGATGCGATAGAGCCGCTCGAACCGGGCCTCGTTATTGTCGCGGCGGCTTGCGCGGACGAAATAGATGAGACATTCGCTCGGAATGTAGGCCTTCTCGGAGCGCTTGGTGATGGCCGCCCTGGCGACCAGGGCGTCACGCGGCAAGAGCGCGAGCTCGGCGATGAGTGCACTCACTTTCGGATCGCGTTCGTAGAGTTCACCACTGAGGCGGCGCTTGCGAAGCGGTGTTACGACGACGTCGCTCGCCGACCCCACATCCGCCTGCGGCTTTGCGCCAGCATTGTCTTCTGATCGTTTCATCGCGCTGTTTTGCCTTCACCAGCGCTTTTGTTCAGGCGCGCCTCGAGCGCAGTGACGCTCTCGAGCACGGCCTCGAACCTCGGCGGGTCGCCGAAGATCATGCCAGTCATGGCTCGGTAGTCGACACGGAGCTGCTCGATCATCTCGTCATGTGGTGCGAGCGCAAAGGAGCCGGGCGCGGCGCTTGCGAGATCGAAATCGGGGCGGTTGAAGAACATCCGTGCGTGCGCGACACAGTCGACTCCGAGCTTCGGGTTCTTGATGGCGGAGGCTCCGGCCCGCGTCGGAAGCAGCTTATGCAGGTCATAATAGTGGCGGGACACGCGCTGGCCGCCGCCACGCAGCTCGCCGCGCTTGTCGAACCAGCGCCGCAAACCGTGCAGAATGACGACCTTGTCCCAGAAGGTTCGTTCTGGGTCGACGGTCCGTACCGCCGGGACGGTCAGATCGAGGGCCGGCAGATCATCGTCGACATAGGGTTTGATCGGCACTTCGCTGTTCGGATCGAGGGCTGATTTGGCGCCCGACTCGATCTTGATCGCGGCGCGCACATAATCCGATTGCGGCGTCGCTGTCGGATACCAGATCAGAAGCGTTTGTTTATCGGCATCTGTGTCGTCTGCTTCAACCCGCGCCGCGCTTGGATCGAGACCAGCGGCCTTGAGCCGATCCCGCAGGATCTGCGTCAGTTCAGAGTGTAATGGACCGTTGATATAGGCTTGGCAGGCCGCCTTGATCGCATCGAGCCGCGCGCGGCGCTTGTTGTTGCTGAGAGCGTTCAACTCCTCGATGGTCGCCGGCTCGCCGATGTCGTCCCGAAAAACTGTCACGTCGATATCTTCCGAAAAGCGATCGATCAGACCGAAGCCTTTGGACAACGATGTTCCGCCCTTGAATAGCAGGCGGGGCCCTCCCTTCTTCAAGCCATGGAATAGGGCGTCGAGCGTCCAGCAGACCCAGAAATCCTTTTCGATATTCTGGGATGCCGTGCCGAGGCGCTGCGCGGTGGTATCGAAGGCGCTCAACATCGCGTCCGTTCCGGCTGCAAGGACCTCGTCAAAAGCCCGATTCATGTTTTCCTCGCCCTGCGCCGCTTGGCTGATTGCACCTTTTTGGTTGGGTCGACGCCGGCGGCGAGACGATGATCATCATGACCGGTATGATCATCATCATCGGCAGCATAGTTGTCATCGGCATGCCGATCTTGGACGTTGGTGTCGCTTTCGATCAGCGGCTTGAGGAACGCCCACATCCAGGTCGGAAGCGCGGTCTTGCCGGCGTTGATGTCTGCCTTGAGCGGCGGCCCTACCGACGGGTCGTCGAAAAGCTTGGCTAGCTTCTGTTTGACCCGATCGCTCTCGCCTTCACGGGTCAAGAGATCACGCAACCAGTGAAGTGCCTGGATGACGCGCATGGCTGGCCGGCCAGCCCAGAACAGCTTGCTGGCTGCGGTCAAGCGGAAGGTTATGGTGACGTTGCCAAGCTTGATCGGCTGTTTGCGCGCGTCGGTATGGACCACGATTTTCGCCGGAACGGCGTCGGTCAGGCCGAGGTCGTTCGCGGCGGTCATGCCGTCGACGAGCATCCGGGTCTGGTCGCGCCGTCCGACGGCGTCGATGACGGAGCGCGGATCGGGCGGGTTCGGCTTCTGGGTCAACTTGTTGAAACCGAGCTGGTCATAGAGCCCGCGGTCAATCCTTCTCAGGTTTTTGGCGTTGGTCAGCCGCTGCAACGTCTTGTCGACGGCGTCCCGGGAGGCGAGGTCGACGAAGTCGGTCGGCGTCCAGACCTTGCGTGACGCGTCGGCCCGGATTCGCTCCAGGATTGAGGCCTTCAGATCAGGTGATTCCTCTGTCATGTCCGAAAAATGTATAACTTTTTCGGACCAAAGGCAAAATCGACCGTCCGAAACTTGTATACAGATTTCGGACAACCTCGTGGTCCAGCCCCAAATTACGCCGATTTTCAGCGATTTCCGGCATTTTCCGCGAGCCACGCCCGTGCCGTCTGGACCCGCATCTGGTGCAGGGCCATCAGTCGCGCATAGAGTTCGGCCAGCAGTCGAAACGTGCTCAGTCCGGTGCGGTTCGCGAGCTCCAGATAGCCCGAGTAGTTGATCTCGAACCGGCGCCCGCCCTCCGCGTCCCCCAGCAACTCCCGGCAGTACTCCTCCATCGAGGCCGCGCCAGCGGGGTCGCGCTCGATCGCCGACCGCATCAGCTCCAGATGGTATTGCCAGCCGCTCTTGGCGAGTTCGAGTTGCCAAACCGTCTAATATCCCGATTTCTCGTAAGCCCGGCGGAGGTGCCTATCCTCCTCGGGATGGGCCAGCAAGTAGCCGATGATGTCGTTGAGGCTTTGAATGCTGTCGGACCGCTTGCGTGCGGCTTTAAGAACCGCATTCGTCGTCTCAGACATTGCTGTCAGCGTGTTGGTTCTGGATTCCCAAAAAGCGACCTCTTGCTCAGAAGCAGGTAGCTCCACGTCGGAAATCTCAATCAGCTCTCCGCTGGTCCGAAGGTCTTCGGGACTGCAATAGTCGGGATCCGGCACGAGGTTGATCCCTGCAGAGGCATAAGCCTGGGCGGCGAGCCGAGAACAGAACTGCTTGCGGCTTCCTGCGCGCCGCATCTGGCGTGCGACCACGGCCATCGCCTCTTTTTTGGAGTATTCGGTCCCAGTGGCGGCCCTGGCGAAATCGGTGACTTGCCGGATCACCTCTTCACTCAACGGCGTCCGATGCCGCAAGACGACGACGACCGCGTCGTGTTCCAGGAAGAGTCGTTGCAAGTTGCTGGAATGGACGCCATGGGCCGTCGCGTCGATCAGCGAGGAGTGTTGAACGTAGACCATCGCGTGCGAAATCTCGCTTCTGGTCGTACGCCGGACGGCTTTACTCACCTTGCCGGGGCCCGAGGTCAGGATGATGTCGCTTACCTGCAGGCGTTGAGGGTTCACCTTTTTCATTGGTTCAATCAGATGTCTGTGCGCCCGCGTTTAGACCAGAAAAGCTCGGAAGAAAGACCTTGCGGAGTCACAACCTCTCCGTTAAAAGCCGCCCCCCCGCATTTCCCGATAGAACATTTCGCTGGATTCGTCGAACCATGCCGATCCTTCGCGCAGCGCCAGCCGACCTTCCGAACTCGCTCCGGAACGTGGTCGAGTACCGGAAATCCGGTCTCAGCCTCAATCATGTCGTCGGCTGCCCGCTCGATTGCGGCTATTGCGTCCGCCATCTCTTTCAGAATTTCGAGATGAAGCAGCCGCATCTGGTGGTCAGCGATAGCGAGGCGGTCGGTCTTTTGACCAGCCACTGGGCATTCGGGCCTCATGAAACGCCGATCCAGATCTTCAACCGGGCGACTGACCCGTTCCTGCCAGGCGTGAAGGACCACCTGTTTGCGACGCTGGAGCTGCTCGATCAACGGGGACTGAAGAATTCCGTGCTTGTCATCACCCGATGGAAAATCGAGCCTGGCGACATCGCGCGGCTGGAGCGGCTGAAGAACATTCGCCTTACCATCCTCGTCACCTGGTCCGGCATCGAGGACGTAAGAGTGGAGCCCGTCGATAGCGCGCACGCGGAAAACTCGCTGCGTGTCCTTCACGACCATGCGTCAAGAACCAAAGCCATCCTCTACTGGAGACCGCTGATCGCCGGGCTTAACGACACCGATAACCACATTGGCCGGGCGTTGGCGTTGTCCGAGTATGCCGATGCGACGGTATTCACCGGTCTGTTTCATCGCGCGGAAATCCGCGCGCATCTTCGTGAAGCTGGCGTAGCGGACCTCTACCCGGAGATCGCAAGGCGCAAGATCTTCCCCGCAGAGATCGAGCGGCGCGTGACGGAGGCTTTTGCGGGCAAAGCGCTGTTCCGGAAGACGTCCTGCGGCGTGGCCTATGCGCACGCCATCGCCGATTACAACGGCCATTTCGGAATACGCGAGATTTGCGACATCTGTCCGCGGCAGCAGGTCGATCGTTGCGCGCAGACTCACGTGAAACCCGAACTGTCACGCGTGCAGGAGCTGGCGGCGCTTGCGAAACTTGAGACCGATCACATATCGATCGACGATCACCGGATCGAGCTAAGCGGCAGCACTGAGCAGCAGCGCTACTTCATCCAACACACGCTCAATTATCAGGTCCACGATCGATCGCACCCGCATCTTCGCGGGCGACATGGACGGGCTGAAATCGGATGGGAATAGATAGCGAGCGGTTCTGGGTTATCGACGTCGAAGGAAGCGGCAGCTCTCCGCCGGAAATCGTCGAGCTGGCGATGCTGCAGATCGATCGGCTCGTGCTCACCGAGAACAAACGGCATTGGTTCGTGCGGCCGGAGAACGGAATCAAGCCGGCTGCCACGCGCATCCACGGGCTGACGGACGACGATGTCGTGGGATCTCCGGACATCGCCGACATCGCCGACGACATCATCACGTGGATCGAGGACACGCCGATCGTCGGTCACAACGTAAAAATCGAGGTCGATATTCTGTCGAGGTCACTCCCCGACTGGAAACCCAGTTCCGCGATCGACACGTTAAAGCTCGCAAAAATCCTCAAGCCGGGATTGGCATCGTACGGGCTTGCCAATCTGGGTATCGAAATTGGCCTGGCTGACGAGGCCGCCAATCGCACCGGCGCAAAGCATCATTCCGCGCTCTACGACGCTACGCTGACCGCCCTTCTCATGATCCATTTGCTTTCGCCCCTACCGGTTGACGAACAGCGCAGAGCCCTCATGGAAGCGAACATTCTGGATCCGAGACAGGGATCTCTATTGTGATTTCGTCAGCGATAAAGATCGCCATTACGGGCACGCATTCGTCCGGCAAGACCACATTCCTCAAAAATCTCGGGCAAGAGCTTAACGGCACGGGCTTGAGAATCCACCGGATCGGCGATTTCGCACGCAGGGCCCAGGACCTCGGCTTTCCGATTCTGACGAACCACACCTACGAAAGCACTCTCTGGATCATGGCGGAATGCTTGCGTTGCGAAGCCGTGGCGTCACTTCAGAGTGATCTTATTCTGGTCGACCGACCGATCATCGATGCGTTGGGATACCTGCAAGCCGCGTTGCAGCTGTCCGGTCGAACACTCGACAGCAGACGGTCGGAAGAACTGGTGACGATCGCGACGGCGCATACCCCCGATTACGATATCCTGATTAGAACGGCGCTGGACAGTAATATCGAGGTCGGTGAGGGACGGGATTTGGACGGCGAGTTTCGCGTGGCTGCGGCGACCGCGATCGAACGGCTTGTCAGCCAGATCAAGCCAAACGCTCTAATCCTGACCTCTGCCAATGGGAAAGAACTGGTGCAGCGCGTTGTTGAGATCGTTCGATCCCGACTATCGGATGTTGGTCCTGCATGAACCAGACACCTTGCGGCCCCAAGCGTATCGGTTTGGGATGCATGCCGTTGACCGGAATCTACGGCCATATCGCGCGTGATGTTGCCGTCGAGATCATCCGGAAAGCTCTCGATATGGGCGTCACGCATTTCGATACGGCCGAGCTTTACGGTCCCTTCGTCAACGAAGAGCTGCTAGCCGATGCCCTCGGCTCCCATCGCGCCCGAGTCGAGGTCGCCACTAAATTCGGATACCGACTCGAAGCCGGCAAGATCGCAGGATTGGACTCTAGGCCGCAATCGATTCGTTCAGCCGTAGAGGGGTCGCTGCGCCGATTACGCCGTGACTACGTTGACGTCCTGTATCAGCATCGACCCGATCCAAACGTTGTGGTCGAAGAGGTCGTTGGCACGATGTCGGATCTCGTAAAAGAAGGGAAAGTGCTTGACCTTGGCCTGTCTGCTACCAACACAGAAGCGGTGCAGCGAGCGTCCGCGGTGCACCGGATATCTTTCGTTCAAAACGAGTATTCCCTGATCCAGCGCGAGCCGGAAAAAGGGCTTCTCGCGCATCTGAACAACCAAAGGATCGAATTTGTCTGCTACTCACCTCTCGGGCGTGGGATACTCGGACGCATTCCCGATGTGGAAACGAAACGCTCGTCAACCGATCATCGCGCGAAGGACCCGCGCTTCGAACCGGGACGTCTGGCTGAAATCAGCCGGGCTCTCGATCCGCTCTGGGACGTAGCGGCCGCTCATTCGGCCGCACCAGCTGCGGTCGCCCTTGCATGGCTGTTGGCGAAGTCTCCTACCATTCGGGTCATTCCGAGCGCCACATCAATAGAGCAATTGAAAACGAACCTCGGCGGAGCCGAAATTGTCCTCTCTTCAGAAGAGATGGCCGCCCTCGACAAGCTGACAAAAACCTAACGACATTCGGTTTTCAGTAGCCCCAATCAACAGAGCTGCCGACGAAAAATTCTCCCCAGGCTAAACCCAGACTAAACTGAGATTTAATCTGCGGTTCAGGCCAATCTCAAAGTCGGAGCCTATATGAGTTAAATGGCGCGCCCGGAACGATTCGAACGTCCGACCCTCAGATTCGTAGTTTGAGTGGCGCTTGTACACCGGAAGTTGCTAATGGTGCCGAGTGAGCGCGGGAACGTCAGGCTAAGAGTGTTAATCGGCGTGGGGTCCCGACGCCGATCGGCCCGATAAGTGTCTGATCGACATGGTGTTTGAGGGGTCATGCTTCGTTGCCGATTTACACATGCGAACATCGGCCACATGACGGGC
>Ga0070683_100003272_pt1 | contig 13101 bp, 13 predicted proteins | sample KBSC713LmetaG_FD_64662 | JGI IMG/M metagenome (GOLD analysis project Ga0070683, IMG submission 64662) | Corn rhizosphere microbial communities from Kellogg Biological Station, Michigan, USA - KBS C7.1-3L metaG | ecosystem: Host-associated > Plants > Roots > Rhizosphere ...
CAAGCACCTGCACCAGGTCTCCGGACAGCTGGTCGAGTTTGCCGAGCGGCTCTCCGCCGACGTGGGGCCGGCCGAGATGGCCGAGTTCGACGTGCTGATCGCCCGCGAGGCGGCCGCACTGAGCCAGCGCGTCGACGCCTTCGGGGCGCTGGGCCTGGGCGCCGGCAGCATCGACGCCACCGGCACCGGCGACGACTAGCCGTCTTCCGAGCCAACTCCGCGGCGCGACGACTGCAGCCCCACGGCGAGCTCGACGCTCTGCCCCTGGTCGTAGCCGGCCTGCGCGCACGGCACCCGCACGTCGGGGTCGAGCGGATTCGCCCCGAACGCGCCCACCGACGCCTCGTCGGGCGTGATCACCTGGACCTGGGCGTGCGACCGCAAGTCCAGCAGTTGCTGCTCGGCCATCGGGTCGAGCATCGGGGCGAGCAGCAGCACCTGCTCGAAGCCGTCGGCCAGGTCGACATTGGTCGCCGAACGGATGCCGCCGTCCATGTAGCGGTGGTCGTCGATCGTCACCGGGGGCCAGACGCCGGGCACGGCGCAGCTGGCGGCGACCGCGTCGACCAGCGCGACGCCCGAGTCCTTGTCGAACACGCGCAGCTCGCCCGTGTAGACGTCGACCGCGGTCAGCTGCACCGGGCTGTCGGCCGGCCAGGCGTGGTCGGGCAGCCGGCCCTCGATGACCTCGCGGCGGACGGACTCGGAGACGGTCTTGGCGTTGAGCGCCATCTCGCCGACCCGCAGTGGCAACTGGGACATGTCACCGGACTCGGCCGCCTCGGTGGCGAGCGTGGCCCACAGCTCCATCAGCTCGGGGACCGTGATGCCTTCGGGCGTGAGCTCACGGGTGTGCTTGGCCGGGTCGGCCTGGCGGTCGAAGAGCTCGGCGATCGGGATGCCGCTGCCGAGCTGGGCGGCGACGGTCGCGCCGGCCGAGGTGCCGACGATGCGAGTGGCGGTTTGGACATCGAGGCCGCGCTGCGTCAGTGCGTGCAGGATGCCCGTCTCCCAAGCGATGCCGGCGAGACCACCTCCGCCGAGAACCAGGGCCCACTGGGTTGGCATCGCGGCCTCCTCTCAGGCGCTGAGACGTTCAGTCAGATTAGCCTCCTCGTATGACATTTCCCGCGGTCCGAGGCGGCCCGAACAAGACGGACGACCTGGTGATCGCCGTCCTCGGCCTGGGCGAGGCGGGCGGCGCGATCGCAGCCGACCTCATCGCGGCCGGGGCGACGGTCCGCGCCTACGACCCGGCTGTCGACGCCCCGGACGGCAGCGTCGCGTGTGCCGGCGAGGCCGATGCCGCGACCGGCGCCGACATCGTGCTGAGCGTCAACAGCGCAGCGGCGGCGACCGACGCGTTGCGGGCCGGGCGAAGAGGGAAGCCGAAACTGTGGGCCGACCTCAACACGGCCGCGCCGAAGCTCAAGCGCGAGCTCGCCGAGCTGTGCGCGGAACGCGGGGTCGCGTTCGCCGACGTCGCGCTCATGTCGCCGGTACCCGGGAAGGGGGTGGCCACCCCCGCACTCGTGTCGGGGACGGGCTCTGCCCAGTACGCGGAAAGCATCAACGTCCTCGGTGGACGCGTGACGGCGCTGGACGGCCCGGCCGGGTTGGCGGCCACGCGGAAGCTGCTGCGCAGCGTGTTCTACAAGGGGATGGCGGCGGCTGCGCTCGAGGCGCTCGAGGCGGCGCGGGCAGCCGGGCACGAGGACTGGCTGCGCCAGAACATCGTCGACGAGCTGGTCGCCTCGGACGAGCGGACGCTGGCGCGGCTGGAGACCGGTTCCGTGCGGCATGCGCTGCGCCGATCGCACGAGATGGCGGCGGCCACCGAACTGCTCGACGAGCTCGGCGTGCCGCCGCGGATCGCCGCGGCGTCGCGGGACTGGCTGCGGGACCTGGTGTAAACACACAGATGCCGACTGATCTCTACATCTCCACGGACGTCGAGGCCGACGGGCCGATCCCCGGGCCCTACTCGATGTCGTCCATCGGCATGGTCGCCGCCGCGACGTTCGACGGGACGACGTTCACGCGCCTCGATCTGTCCGAGCGCTTCTACCGGGAGCTCAAGCCGATCTCGGAACGCTTCGACGAGGCGGCCGCCGCGGTCAGCGGGCTGGACCGGGCCGAGTTGATCGCGTCCGGCCACGAGCCGGCGGCCGCGATGACCGAGTGCGCCGCCTGGCTCGGCGAGGTCGCCGCCCGGTTCCGTGCCCGGCCGATCTTCGTGGCCTACCCGCTTGGATTCGATTGGCTCTTCACTTATTGGTACTTGGTGCAGTTCGCCGGCTCGTCGCCGTTCGGGCATTCGGGTCATCTCGATATGAAGAGCATCTTTGCCACGAAGGCCCGCGTACCGGTGCGCACCGTCGGGAAGCGCTCGATGCCCAAGCACTTGCTCAGCACCCGGGCGCACACGCACAACGCGCTCGACGACGCGATCGAGCAGGCCGAATTGTTCGCCAATCTCTTCGAGTGGGCCGGTTAGTGTCGGATGGCTTTTCGTTTGCCGCCGCCGGTTGCCGTACGCTGCACCGCATGTCCGACTACTACCCCAACCCGGAGCCGCCTCGGCAGTACGGCTACCCCCAGCAACCGACGTCCGGGCCGGCCTACGGTCAGCCGACGTCGGGCTCGGCGTACGGTCAGCCGACCTCGGGCCCGGCGTACGGACAGCCCGGCCCGATGGTGCCCTACCAGCCGCAGCAGCAACCATACGGATACCCCGGCGCGCAGCCGCAGTACGACCAGTACGGGCGGCCGATCTCCGACAAGAGCAAGGTGGTCGCCGGGGTCCTCGGGATCGCGCTGGGCGGCTTCGGCGCCGGCCGGTTCTACACGGGGCACACCGGGATCGCGGTCGCCCAGTTGATCGTGACGCTGGTGACGTGCGGGCTCGGCCACTTCTGGGGCCTGGTCGACGGCATCATGATCCTGGTCAACGGCGGCACCGACGCCCAGGGGCGAGTGCTCCGCGACAACTGACGAGTTCTGACTAGTATGGCCCGGTGTTCAGCGGCCGGAGAGCTTTGCAGGCGGTGCTGGCCGGCTGCCTCACGGTGACCGTCGTGACCGCCTGCACCGACGACAAGAAAGACGAGGGCCCGGCGATCACCATCGGCGCGGTCCAGTCGGCTTTGCTGCAGGCCACCGACCTCGGCTCGACCTGGTCCCCGCCGGAGTCCAGCCAGCCGCCCGCGTCCCTGCCGGTGCTGTGCGCGGGCGACGCCAAGCGGCCGGCCATCCCCGGGAAGCCGACCACCGTAACGGCCGCCGCGGTCGACTCGGGCGAGGCCGGCGCGCAGTCGTTTGACCAGTTCGGTCTGGTCTACGCGGACGCCAAGGCGGCGGCCAGCGCCCGCGACACCCTCCAGGCGGCGGCCAAGGCGTGCGCCGCCACCGCCAGCCACTCCCCTCGCGCGACCAGCGAAAGCCCGGAGGCCGGTTACACCGAGACGCTCGCCATCCGGCCGCTGAGCTCCGGCCCATGGGCCGGCTTCGCGGCCGTGCGCCACAAGGTCTACGAGAAAGGCTCGACCGCCACCGGCGACACCGCGGTCGCCGTGCTGGCCTCGCGCAACGCGGTCCTGGTGGCGAGCTACGCGGTGTACCGCATCGGCCAGGCCAGCCAGCCACCCGACTTCTCAGGGGACTGGCAGCGGCTGGTCGGCGCCCTCATCAGCCGAGTCGACAAGCAGGCCCCATGAAGATCGACCTTCCGCTCGCTCTCGAGGCCGGCGCGCTCGCCGAGGTCGCGGCGGTCGCCGCGGCGGCCGAGGCGGCCGGCTTCGACGGCGTGTCCACCAGCGAGATGACCTCCGACCCGCTGCTGCAGCTCACCGTCGCCGCCGGGGCCACCGAGCGGGTCGAGCTGATCACCAACATCGTCGTCGCGTTCGCCCGCTCGCCGATGACCCTCGCCGTGCAGGGCCGGGCGCTGCAGGACTACAGCCAGGGCCGGCTCATCCTCGGCCTCGGCAGCCAGATCAAGCCGCACATCGAGAAGCGCTTCTCGATGCCGTGGAGCGCGCCGGCCGCCCGCATGCACGAATACATCCGGGCGCTGCGGGCGATCTGGCACTCGTGGGAGAGCGGCGAACCGCTGGCGTTTCGCGGCCAGTTCTACACGCACACGCTGATGACGCCGATGTTCACGCCGCCGTCGCGGTTTCCGGCGCCCCGGATCTACCTGGCCGCCGTCGGCCCGCGCATGACCGCCGTGGCCGGGGAGGTGGCCGACGGCCTCCTCGTGCATCCGTTTTCCACCGAGGCGTACGTGCGGGAGGTCACGCTGCCGGCGCTGGCCAACCCCGATATCGACGTCGTCAGTGCCGCGTTCGTGGTGACCGGCCGCGACGAGCGGGAGATCGCCGAGTCGGCCGCCGCCGTCCGCGACCAGATCGCGTTCTACGGCTCGACCCCGGCCTACCTGCCGGTGTTCGAGCACCACGGCTGGGGCGAGCTCGGAGTCGAGCTGAACCGCCTCTCCAAGACCCGCGACCCGGACAAGTGGCGGCAGATGGGCACGCTCATCGACGACGACGTGCTGCGTGAATTCGCCGTCGTCGGCGAGCCGGACCGGGTCGGCCCGCTGCTGCGGGCACGGTGGGGCGATCTGATCACGCGGTACGAGCTGAATCACGTCGGCATCCAGGACCCGGCGCTGCAGCTGGAGATCGCGCGGTCACTTCGCTAGCGCGGCGGCGGCTTCCCGGACCATCCGGTCGATGACCTCGGCCGCCGGGCGTACGTCGAGCACGAGGCCGACCCCCTGCCCGGCCAGCAGCGGCATCTCTTCGAGGTCGCCGGTCGTGGCCTCGCGCATCGGGACGAAGCTGGAAAACTTGCGCAGCTTGGTCTGCTGGCCGCCGAACGAGAACGTGCCGATCACCGGCAGCGTCTCCGGGTCGATCGGGATCTCGTTGATCCGGTCGTGCCACTGCGAGACCACCCGGTTGCGCACGACCCGCATCGGGTTGAACTGCGGCATCTCCCGCCCGAACACGTGCGTGCGGACCGTGTCGGTGCCGGTCGCCGACACCAGCCGCCGCTTGTACTCCTCGTGCGCGGCCGACTCGGTCGTGGCGACCAGCCGCGTACCGAGCCAGACCCCGTCGGCGCCGAGCATGAGGGCGGCGGCCAGTCCCCGGCCGTCGGCGATGCCACCGGCGGCCAGCACCATGGCCGGCGCAACGGCGTCCACGACCAGCGGTACCAGCGTCATGGTCGACAGCCCCCCGTAGCAGTGGCCGCCGGCCTCCTCGCCCTGGGCGACGATCAGGTCGATCCCGTCGTCGACCGCCTTCCTGGCGGCGTCGACCGAGCCGATCTGCTCCCACACCTTGATCCCGGCCGAATGCAGCGCGTCGATCCAGGCCCGCGGCGGGTGGCCCCAGTGGAACGACACGACGGGTACCTCGGCTTCGATGGCGACGTCCAGCTGCTCGCGCGTGGTCAACCCGGTGATGAAGTTGACGTTGAAGGGCCGGCCGGTGCCGGCCCGGATCGCCTTGATGGTCATCGCCAGGGCGGGCGGCGGCATCAGCCCGACGCCGAGCGAACCGAGCCCGCCCGCCTCACACACCGCGACGGCCAGATCCGCCGTCATACCGACAAAGGCCATACCCGCCTGGGCGATCGGATGGATGACACCGTAAGTCTCGGTCAGGCGAGTGGGGATTACAGTCATGACTGCGAGGGTCCCACGGCCCCCGGGGTCCGGACATTGCCGATCGCGCAAGGAATGGTGGCTGGGAGCGCAGCATGCAGTGGACGACCGGAGTCGTCGCGCCTTCCGAGCAGTTCACCTACTGGCGGGAGCTGATCTGTGCAGCGTTCCTTGATCTGACGCCGGAGTCAAGGCTGCGCGACGGATTCCGTGGCACGGTCAGCCAGCACGAGTTGGGCCGGCTCGACCTCGCGCGGATCGACTCGCAGGCGCAGGAGGTGCGCCGGACCGAGGACGACATCAACCGGTCGCCGCATGTCGGGCACTACGCCAACCTTCAGCTGCGCGGCGAGTGCCGGACCGAGCAGGACGGCCGGGTGACCATCCAGCGGCCCGGCGACCTGACCGTGATCGACACGACGCGGCCGTTCTCGTTCGAATTCAGTGGGGACTTCCGGCAGCTGTCGCTGCACCTGCCGGACGGGCTGCTCGAGACGCAGATGACCGGTTCGCTGCGCGCGGCCACGCGGATACCGACCGCGGCCGGCGTCGGCGCCGCGATCCGGCACGCGCTGCAGACGATCCAGACCGGCGAGCTGGCCTCGGAAAGCGCGGCGCGGCTGGCCGTGCACACGGCCGGGTTGCTCGCGGTCGCGCTCGACCGGCCCGAGCCGTTGCCGGTGACCGCCCGGCACCACCGGCGGCTCCTCGACGCGGCGCTCACCGACGTGGACGAGCACCTCGCCGACGACGACCTGGCCCCGGCCACGACCGCCCGGCGGCTCGGCATCTCGGTTCGCCTGCTGCATCAGCTCTTCGCCGGCCGGGCCGACACCTACACCGCGCACGTGCAGCGCCGTCGCCTCGACCAGGCGCGCCGCGATCTGCTCGACCCGGCCCGCTCGGCCCTGCGGATCATCGACATCGCGGCCGGCGCGGGCTTTGCCGATGTGAGCCATTTCCACCGAGTCTTCCGGAAGGTGTACCGGGAGACGCCCGGTCAACTGAGGAAAAACGCATTGCAGGACGTATAGAGTGCAGCGGTGCGGCACTGGCTCGGCGTTGACTTCGGCACCTCGAACACCGTCGCCATGCTGCGCTGGCCCGACGGCCGCGTGCGCCCGCTGCTGTTCGACGGCGGCCCGATGCTCCCGTCGGCGGTGCTCGCCGACGCCGAGGGCTCGCTGCTGGTCGGCCGGGAGGCCCAGCACCTTGCGCGGCTGCGGCCGGAGGCCTACGAGCCCAATCCGAAGCGGCGCATCGACGACGGCACAGTGCTGCTCGGTGACCGCGAGCTCAGCACCGTCGAACTGTTCGCGGCCGTCCTGCGCCGGGTCGCCGAGGAGGCCTCCCGGGTCGCGCCGGCGATCGAGCAGGCGACGCTGACCTGCCCGGCCGCCTGGGGCAGCCGCCGGCGCCAGGTGCTCCTCGACGCGGCCAACCGGGCCGAGTTACCCCAGCCGCGATTGGTCGACGAGCCGATCGCGGCCGCCAGCTACTTCGCACGGATCACGGCCCTGCCGGTCGGCGCGTCGGTCGTGGTCTACGACTTCGGCGCCGGCACGTTCGACGCCGGCGTGGTCCGGCGCGGCCCCACCGGCTTCGAGGTGCTCGCCTCCGAGGGTCTGGCCGACGCCGGCGGCCTGGACATCGACGCGGCGATCGTTTCGTACTTCGGCGGCCAGTACTCGGGCCCTCTCTGGCAGCGGCTCTCGGAGCCGAAGAGCTCCCCCGACCGGCGGGCCAACCGGCTGTTGTGGGACGACGTCCGCTCGGCCAAGGAGACGCTGTCGCGGACCAGCACGACGCTCGTGCCGATCCCGTTGCTCGACGCGGACGCGCCGCTCGGGCGTGAGCAGCTTGAGCAGCTGGCCGGGGCGATCCTGCACCGGACGGTCGAGGCGACGGCCGCCGCTCTGCGAACCGCCGGGCTGGCCCCGCACCAGGTCGCCGGGGTCTTCCTGGTCGGCGGGTCGAGCCGGATCCCGCTGGCGGCGACGCTGCTGCATCGGACACTGGGCGTCGCGCCGACGGTGATCGAGCAGCCGGAACTCGTCGTCGCGGAAGGCAGCCTGGACGCGGTCGCCGAGTCCGCGCCGGGGAACGCGGGTGCGCGCGGCGTCGCGGCGATTCCGCTGTGGCCGGGCGACCCGGTCAGCCCGGCGCCGTCGGAGCCCGCGTCCGGCGTGCCGTTCCCGGCCCCGATCTCGGCCGCGCCGGTCTCGCCGTCGTTCCCGACGTCGGCGCCGCCCGACTCGCCGTTCTCGACCTCCGCACCGCCGGGCTCCGCACCTATCTCGGGTCCGCCGGTCACCGGTTCGTCGTGGCCACCGCCGTCGGCCGCCGCGGGCTCGCCGTCGTCCGCACCGACCTCCAGCCCGCCCGGGCCACCGCCGCCGTTTCCGTCCATGCCCGTCTCGGGCCCGCCCGTCCCGGTGTCGCCCGCATACGGCTCATCCGGGTCACCGCCGCCGGGCCCGCTGTCACCCGCATCGTCAGCCGCCGGCCCGCCGCTCGGCCCGGTGTCACCCGCACCACCGCCCGTTTCCGGGGCCGACACGCCGGTCGCCGTCGGGTTCGCGGCCGTCGGCCGGCCCGCAGCCGCGGGAGCACCGGCGGCTGCCGCGCCCAACTACCGGCTCCTCGCCCAGATCGGCGCCGTCGTCGCCGCACTGGTCATCGCCCTGCTGATCCTCGGCTCACCGTTTGCCCGCATCCTGTTCGCGATCGGCGCCACGGCCCCGCTCTCCTACCCGGTGTTCGCGCTGGTTCCGGCCGCCGTGGTCGGGCTTGCCGCCGGGCCGCGCGAGGGACTCGTGCGCCGCGGTGCACTGCTGTTGGCCGGCTACATGGTCGGCTTCACCGCCACGATGTGGGTCACGACGGGCAGCGACGGATCCGCGTACACCGCCTCCGCCGCGATCAGCGCCGTCCTCGCCTTGATCGGCGGCATCTGGTTTGTGGTCGCCGGCATCCGGCGCATCGTGCGCCCGCAACGCCCAGCCAGCGGGCGGTGGACCGTCGCGCTGGCCGGGCTGGCCTTCGCGCTCGGCCAGTTGCCGGACACCGGCGCCGGTACGCGCGTACCGCGCGAGATCGTCTCGTACACCTTCCTCTCGGGCGGCCCGATCGTCACGGCCGCCGCGGTCTACCTCGCGTACATCGTGGGTGTCGGCTGCGCCGTCGGCACCGGGACCGCGGCCGCCGCGCTGATCAAACGCCGGCCGGCGACGGACGACCAGGCCGGGCGCCGCGGCCGGCCGGTCACCGGGATCGTGATCATGCTCGGCGGGCTCTTCGTCGCGTACGTCGGCATGATCAGCTTCCTCTTCGCGGTCGACGACGGCATCGTCTACGAGTACAACCTCGCAAGGCTCGAAGGCATCGAGCTCTACGAGGCCGTCAACCCGGCGGTTGTCTGGGGCGGCACCGGCGTCATCATGCTCGTGCTGTTCGTCGTCCTGACCGCCGCGGCGACGCTGGCCGCCCGGAAACGGACGGCCGGCGTGTCCCCCGTTCGTCCGAGCAATTGAGGTCGTCGCCCGACAGCGGGGACCGGCTCGGGTGCGGCAGAGTTGCGGGCGAACCAAACAGGTTCAGGGCGAGGCATCGATCCGCCGGGCGTCACTGGTCGCAACCGGTCCGGCGGGGAGCCAGTGCGAAACCGGCGCCCAGAAGCAGCTAGCCAGCTAGCGACTCCTGAGGACGGGCACATGACGCGACCTGACCGCATCTGGGACCTCTGGGCCGGACCCACGCGGTAAGCCCATGACAATCCCCTACGAGACCGGCTCGGCGCTCCCGCCGCCGGTGGTCGTGGCCGCTCCTTCCGGCGCCGCCCGGCCGCGGCTGACGTTCCTGGGGACCGGCTACCTCGGCGCCACGTATGCGATCTGCTTCGCCGAACTCGGCTATGAGGTCCTCGGCTTCGACGTGGACGAGGCGAAGATCGCCAAACTCGCCGCCGGCGAGGTCCCCTTCCACGAAGCCGGCCTCGAGGACCTGCTGCGCCACAACCTGTCCGCGGGCCGCTTGCGCTTCTCCACGTCGTACGAGGAGAGCGCCGCCTTCGGCGACGTGCACTTCGTCTGCGTGGGCACGCCCCAGCTGGCCGGCCGCCTGGCGGCCGATCTGTCCTATGTGGAGTCAGCCGTGACCGGGCTGGCCCCGCACCTGACCCGCAAGGCGCTCATCGTCGGCAAATCCACCGTACCCGTGGGCACCGCCGAACGGGTCGAGCGACTGGTCGCCACCCATGCCGCACCCGGCCTGGGCGTCGAGGTCGCGTGGAGCCCGGAATTCCTGCAGGAGGGCCACGCGGTCGAGGACGTCATGCGGCCCAACCGCATCGTCGTCGGGGTACGCAGCGAGTGGGCCAACAACATGCTCTACACCGCGCACAAGGGCGTGTTCGACCTGGCCGCCGGCGAGGAACGCGAGGTGCCGGTCGTGGTCACCGACTTCGCCACCGCCGAACTGGTCAAGGTGGCCGCCAACGCGTTCCTGGCCACGAAGATCTCCTTCATCAACGCGATGGCCGAACTGTGCGAGGTGGCCGGCGCCGACGTCACCGCGCTCAGCCGCGCGATTGGCTACGATCCCCGGATCGGCCACCGCTTCCTGCAGGCCGGCATCGGCTTCGGCGGCGGCTGCCTGCCCAAGGACATCCGGGCGTTCCAGGCGCGCGCCCAGGAACTCGGCGCCGGCGACGCGGTCCGCTTCCTGCACGAGGTCGACCTGATCAACCAGCGCCGCCGTACCCGTGTCGTGACGCTCGCCGTCGAACTGCTGGGCGGCACGGTCGCCGGCGCGCGGGTCGCCGTGCTCGGGGCGACGTTCAAGCCCAACTCCGACGACGTCCGCGACGCGCCGTCGCTCGCGGTCGCCCGGATGCTCGCCGAGGCCGGCGCCGGCGTGCACGTGTACGACCCGGCCGGCCTGGAGAACGCCCGCCGGGTGCTGCCCGGCGTCGCGTACGAGCCGACGCTCACCGACGCCGTCCGCCACGCCGACCTGGTCTGCGTGCTCACCGAGTGGGCCGACTTCAGAACGGCCGACCCGGTGGCGCTCGGCCGCCTGGTACGGGGCCGCAACGTCATCGACGGTCGCAACTGTCTGGAAGCGGCGGCCTGGATCGCGGCCGGCTGGCACTACCGCGGCATGGGCCGCAACCCGTCCTAGTCGTGTTTGCAGGACAGGCCGGTCTGGGCCCACAGGTCAGGCGCGGGAGCCTGGCTTGTTGCCGGCGCCATTGACGGCCCGATTGACGGCCCGATTGACGGACGGATCGACGGCTTCGCCGACGGGGTGCGCTTGGGCGCGGCTGGACCGTACATCATCGTCGTGGTCTTCTGCCGTTTGAGCGGGGACAGGGTGATGCCGGCAACGGTGGCCTGGTGGCCGAACACGTCGGTCAGGCGCACGGTGAACGGCCCGCGGCCGTCGCCGTCCTCGTCGAGCCAGTAGTTGTAGTCGGTGTGCTGCATCGCGGCCCAGCCGCCCGACGGGGTGCGGACCTCCATCTTGGCGAGCGGGTTGCCGTGGTTGTCGGCGAGGATGGCCAGCCAGTACTGCGAGGCGCCGTCCTTGACCGTCATCGTGATCGGGCCGGGGAGCGGCGGGTTCTGCACTGCCTTGTACGAGATGGGAATGATGCCCGCGCTGACGTTGCCGATGCGCGCAAAGGCGGCCTGGCTCAGGTCGAGATGGCCCTTCTCGCACTCGGGGCACTGGTCGACGACCTTCACCCGTACGCTTCCCTTGGGTCCTTTCACGTCGATGGAGCCGCCGCAGGCCGCCCCGGCCTGATACTCCTGCGGGCCGAGCGCCACATAGAGGTTGGTCGACGGCGGCCCGAAGGAGCAGTTGCCGCCCTTCGAACCGTCGAAGTATGTGGCGCGGCCCGAGCCGCTCACCGGCGCCGCACAGGCCGGCGCGCCCGAGGCCGCCATGACGAGCGCGACAGACACCGCCGCCACCCCAAGGACACCGCCGCCGATCGCGGGAACCAACCACCGTCGCATAGCGGCCCGATCGTATCGGCGGGCGGTCGACGCCCAGCCGCATCTAAGCCATCCTTAATGTGGTTCTCATGCGCGATCAGGATTTGCCGGCCTTTTACCAGTCGCTCGGGCTGCCCGGGGTCGTGGACATCCACGTGCACTTCATGCCCGAACGGGTGCTGCGCAAGGTGTGGGCGTTCTTCGACGGGGTCAGCTGGCCGATCGCGTATCGCCTGGACGACGCCCAGCGGGTGGCCGCCCTGCGGGACCTGCGGGTGCTGGCCTACCCGGCGTTGTGCTACCCGCACAAACCCGGCATGGCGCAGTGGCTCGGCGAATGGGCGCGGGACTTCGCCGCGGGGACCGACGCGTGCGTCAGCACCGGCACGTTCTACCCCGAACCGGGCGTCGACCGTTACGTACGCGAGGCGGTTGCCGCCGGTACCCGTGTCTTCAAGGCCCATTTGCAGGTCGGCGCGTACGACCCGCGCGACCCGCTCCTCGACCCCGTGTGGGGCCTGCTCGCCGAGGCGCGGATCCCGGTCGTCTGCCACTGCGGCAGCGGCCCACTCCCGGGCCGGTTCACCGGTCCCGGCCCGATCGGCGAGGTGCTCGCCCGCCACCCCGATCTGACGCTGGTGGTCGCGCACTGCGGCGTCCCCGAGTACGGCGAGTTCATCGACCTGGCCACCCGGTATCGCAACGTGCACCTGGACACGACGATGACGTTCACCGCCTTCACCGAGGCCACCGCGCCGTTCCCGGCCGCACTCCGGCCACGGCTCGCCGACCTGGCCGACAAGGTCGTGCTGGGCAGCGATTTCCCCAACATTCCGCACGCGTACGCGCACCAGATCGAGGTGCTGGCCGACCTCGGACTGGGCGACGACTGGCTACGCGCGGTGCTGTTCGAGAACGGTCGCCGGCTGTTGGCTTCTTAAGGGCATCCCCCGAGGCGGCTCGCGGATTCGCGGCTCATGCTGGAATCCTAGGAGGTCGCGATGGACGTTTTCCGCACGCTGAGCGCGGTCGGGGCGGCGCTGGCCGGCACCGTCAGCGCACCCGGCGACGCCGCGCCCCCGGCCGACCCGCGAGACGTCCGCGGGATGCTGGTGGACGTGGGTTTGGTGCGTTTGGAAGCATCGGACGGCGACGTCGAGTATGCGCTGCGGCGGTTTCAGGCGCACGTCGGCCTGGCGCCGGACGGCGTGGCCGGCCCGCGGACGGTCCAGGTGCTGGCGCGCTACGCGCGGGAGGCGCGCGACATGCGGGAGCTGGGGTTGGCCGCCTAGGGCTTGCGGGCCCGTCCGTCCGTCCGTCCGTGGACGGTGGTCGATCCGCCCCGGCCCGCTCCGGCTCGGCCCGGCCCGGCGCGGCTCGGCTCGGCTCGCACTCGGCTCGGCCCGCACTCGGCTCGGCCCG
>Ga0070683_100003274_pt1 | contig 13096 bp, 11 predicted proteins | sample KBSC713LmetaG_FD_64662 | JGI IMG/M metagenome (GOLD analysis project Ga0070683, IMG submission 64662) | Corn rhizosphere microbial communities from Kellogg Biological Station, Michigan, USA - KBS C7.1-3L metaG | ecosystem: Host-associated > Plants > Roots > Rhizosphere ...
ACCGCCTGCGGGGAGGGGGTCACCGCCGCCGGCGACGCGCCGCTGGAACGTGGCTACAGCGCCGTCCTCGCGAAGGCCAGGTCATGACGGCCACCGCGGAGCGGCCGCTGGCACGACCGGCCAATCGGCGCATTCCCCTGGCCGCGGCCGGCCGGCTGGTGCGCCTGGAGCTGCGTCGCAATGCCATGCTGTGGATGCTCCCGGTCGTCGGTGCCCTGTTCTGGTTTCTCACCTACCGCCGCAGTGTGGCCCTGCCGCCGATGTGGAACGTGCGCGCGATGAGCATGCAAGGCACCACCATCGCGGTGTTCATGCCGACGGTCGTCGGCGCCGCGGCCTGGACCGGCTCACGCGAGGTCCGCCGCAACCTCACCGACCTGCTCGGCGTCACGTCTCGGCCACGCTGGGCCCGCCAGCTCGCCGCCTGGTTCGCCACCGCCGCCTGGGCGCTGGCCGGTTACCTGGTCTGCGTCGGCGCCTTGTACGCGGTCACCGCGCGACAGGCGGCCTGGGGCGGACCGCTGTGGTGGCCGGCCACGATCGGCGCGGCGAGCCTGCCGGCGCTGGCCGCCCTCGGAGTCGCCGCCGGGGCGCTGGTGCCCAGTCGCTTCACTCCGCCACTGGCCGCGGTCGGCACGTTCGTCGCCCTGGAAGCAAGCCTCGAGCTGGTCCACAGCGCAGCCTCGCCCGGGCAGATTTCCCCGCTGGTCGCCGGTCCCTGGAACCTCGGCAACACCGAGGGCCTCGCGACGTTCTACCGCTACCTCCCCGATCTGCCGATCGCCCAGCTCATCTTCCTCGGCGGATGCACCGCGGCCCTGCTGGGCATCCTCGGTGTGCCGGCCGGCGCCGGCGGACGGTGGCTCCGCGGATCCGCCGCGACCCTTGCCGTGGCCGGGGTCGTGGCGGCCGGATCCGCTGTCGGGCTCGCCGGCACCGGCCACCTGGATCCGCACGGCATGGTCGCCATCCCGGCCCTGCACGACGCGGCCGACGACCGCGCCGTGCCCTACACGCCGGTGTGCAGCCAGACGGCGATCCCGATCTGCCTGCACCCGGCCTACAGCGTCTACCTATCGGCCTTGGCCGGCGCCCTGCAACCGGTGCTCGGCGACATGGCCGGCCTGCCGGGCGCACCGGCCCGGATCAGCCAGGCACCGGTCACCTACCGCGAACACGACCAGGGCATCGAGGCCGTCGTGTCCGGGCGGTCGGCCAGCGACGTCGCGTCGGTGTACTGGATCGTGCTGCCGAACCAGCTCGCCGGACCGTCCATGACCGTGGCCGAGTCGGCCGCCGCCGTGCGGGAGCGAACCGCCCGCGGCATTGTGGCCGCCGTGATCGGCGACGGGTCCGACCAGGCCCAGCGGGCGGTGACCGCCGCCATCCTGGGCACCGATGACCTCCCGCCGGGCTCGCCCGTCGCCGCCGCGGCGCAGCGGTTCGCGGCACTGGCCGCCGCTGCCCGGCACGCTTGGCTCCAGGCCCACGCGAGCGATCTGCGGGCCGGCCGGATCGCGCTGGAGCAGTTGCCGTGACCCGGCTGGTCCGCCTGTACCTGGCCAGCCGCCGCACACCCATGGCGGCGGCCGCGCTGATCATGTGCGCGCTCGTGCTCCGGGCCGCGCTGAGCCGGCCGTGGGACGCCTACGGCGCGCTGCAGCTGCCGCTCCTGTTCGAGACCGCCTGCGCCTGCGTGATTGCCGTGGCCACCGCGAGTCCGTTCGGGGAACTGGAGCGAGCCGCCGGCCGCAGACTGCCGTGGCTGCGGACGGGCACCACAACCGGGCTGGTCGCCGTCGCGGCCGGAGCACTCTGCGCCGCGGGGATCGGCACGCACCTTGACGGAGGCGGGCAGTCCGTGATCCGTAACCTGGCCGGGCTCACCGGAATCGGGCTCCTCTGTGCAGCGCTGCTGGGCGGCGCCTTGGCGTGGACGGGGCCGGCCGCGTACATGCTGATCGGCATCTACGGCCTGTACCGCCAGTGGCACGGACCGGCCCTCGACACCCCATGGATCTGGCCGGCCCGTCCCCCCGACGACGTCAGCGCCGCGCTCTGTGCCGGCCTTGTCCTCGCCGCCGGTCTGGGCGCCGCCGCGGTGCGCGGGTCCCGCATCCGGCCCGAATGAAGGTCCTGCAGATCGCGCGCTACAACAGTTCGAGTCGGGCGAGCTCGCCGCGGGAGGAGACACCGGCCTTGGTGAAGATGTTGCGTAGGTGAAACGCGACGGTCCGGTGGGATACCCAGCACTGGGCGGCGATGTCCTTGTTCGACAGGCCCTGCCGGGCGAGCTCGGCGACCTGCCGCTCCATCGGGGTGAGGTGCAGGACGGTGGACACGTCACGCTTGCGGGCGGTCTCGCCGGAGGCGCGCAGCTCCTGGGCGGCACGGGCGGCCAGGGGGCCGGCGCGGAGGTCTTCGAACGTCTCGAGTGCGGCCCGCAGGTGGGTGCGGGCGTCGACGCGTCGCTGTGCCCGGCGCAGCCACTCCCCATACGCGAGGTGGGTCCGGGCGTGTTCGTACGGGTGGGCTTCGCCCTCGCCGGCAGCGGCGTGGTGAGCCAGCGCGCTTTCGAACAGTGCCGCGGTGTCGGCACGTGCGCCGAGCAGGGCACGGCCGTGGTCGACGACGGCATTTGCCCACGGCCGGGCGGTTCCAGCAGCGAACACGGCCAGGTCGTCGATCCAGGCGGCGGCTTGCTGGCGGTCACCGGCGTGGACGGCGGCCTCGATCCGGTCGAGTGCCGCGAGCCGGCCAAGTGTGCTCACGCGCATGCCCGCGAGGTGGTGAAGCGCTGTCTTGGCGTCGCCGTCGTACGCGGCGCGGGTCGCACGTGCCCAGCGTCCGAGATCCTGGACGGGCTCGGCAAGGACGCCCAGCGGTTGGCGGGCCGCCGCGTCGAGGCCGCCCAGGAGGCCGTCGAGCTCGGTGGCGGGGCGACCTTGGACGGCGCCGAGCACGGCGAGCAGACCGAGCGGAACGGCTCCGAGCGGCCGCTGCCCGGCGCTCACGCTGAGCGAGAGCGCCTCTTCGGCGTCTCGGCGCAGGTCGGCCCAGCGGCCGGTGCTGAGCTGGGTGAATCCCAGTCGGGGCAGCGTATACAGGACGAGCATGACGGCGCCTGCGTCGCGGGCGCCGGTGAGCATCCGGGTGAAGCATCGCTGGTGAGCCTCGTCGTCTCCGAGGTGCAGGGCGGCGTTGCCGAGATGCGCCAGGACGTCCGGGCCTTCGAGATCGGCGCCTTCGCGAAGGGCGCTGTGCAGTGATGCCCGGGCTGCCGGCCAGTCGTCTCCGGCGGCCTGGGTCAGGCTGAGCAGGAGGTGTCCCAGGCATCGGCCGTACGCGGTGACGCTGCTCGCGGCGGCGGCGGCGAGGGCGTGGACGTCGTAGGCGGTGCCGCTGTCGGCGCCGTAGGTGCGCAGCAGGGCCGCGGCGACCGCCAGGTCGAGGGCACGGGCCGGATCGATGCCGGCCACGCTGCGTGCTGTCGTGGTGAAGGTGCGGTGGGCGTCGATGGCGGAGCCGACGTTGACCTCGATGCGGCCGCGGAGGCGCTCGATGTCCGCCCGCAATACCGGGTCGCGGGCGTGTTCCCGGGCAGCTGCGACCAAGGACCGGGCGAGGGCGGCCTGCCCGGCGGACCAGGCGTTGCGGCCGGCGGCGAACAGACGGGCGGCGCGTGCCGGCTCGCTGTCGGTGAGGTCGGCGGCGCGCGCATGCGCCGCGGCGGCTGCGGCGTATCCGCCGCGTTGCTCCGCGCGGGCTGCGGCCGCGTCCAGCGCGGCCACGACGGCAGCGTCCGGGCCGTCGACCGATGCCGCTCGGTGCCAGGCATGCCGGTCGGCGTCGATCTCGGCGTCGAGGACGTCGGCGATGGCCCGATGCGCATGGCGTCGTTCGCCGCTCGTGGCCGCCTGGTAGACGGCGGACCGGACAAGAGGGTGCCTGACCCGTAGGTGGTCGCTCTCGACAACGACCAGGCCGGAGCGTTCCGCGACGTCGAAGGCCTGGTCGTCGACATTGAGCAGGGCCGCGGCGCGACGAACGGTCGCGACCCGCCCGGAGTCGTCGGCCGCCACGACGAGCAGGAGCGTCTGCACGGGCGCGGGGAGCCGGCGGCACCGGTCGAGGAAGATCCGTTCCAGTCCGGCGGTCAAGTGAGGCTGGGCCGGCAGCGGTGCTTTGCCGCCGAGCTGATCGGAACTGAGGGTGGTGGGCAGCTCGACAAGGGCCAGCGCATTCCCGGCCGCCTGAGCCATGAGCTGGTCGACGACCTCGTCGGCGACCACTCCACCGGGCACCGCGTCACCGGCCGCCTCGGTCAGGACGGCTCGCGCGGCGTCGCCGGTCAGCGGCGCGAGCGCCATGCTGGGGACGCCGTCGGGGTTGAATGCGCGACCCTCGCCGTCCCGCGCGGCGAACACGACGGCGACCTGGTCGGCGCCGAGCCGGCGAGCGGCGATGAGCAACGCGTCCGCGGTGGCCTGGTCCAGCCATTGCGCGTCGTCGACGAGGCACAGGACGGTGCCGGCCTCGGCCGCCTCGGTCAGCATCGAGAGCGTGCCGAGCGCGACGAGGAAGGGCTGCAGGGTAGCGGTGTCCCGTTCGCCCACCGGTAGCTCGGACTCCAGGCCGAATGCGATACGCAGGCAGCGCGCCTGGGGCGACGGGAGCCGGTCGAGGAGGTCCAGGACCGGGCGCAGCAGCCGGTGCAGCGCGGCGAACGCCAGGGGAGCCTCGGACTCGACGCCTTGGGTACGCAGGACGCACACGTCCCTGCCGGCGTGTGCGACGAGGTCGTCGAGCAGCGCGGACTTGCCGGCCCCTGGCTCGCCGTGCACGAGCAGCGTCCCGGCACGGCCCGCCCGGGCGTCGCGCAGGACGCCGGCGAGACGCGCCCGCTCAGCGTCCCTCCCGTGCAGCACACCGTGAACATACGCCGCGCACCGATGGCAGCGCGTGGCACGAACCTCGCACGAACCTGGCGATTTTGCCGGGGCGAACCGCGCCGGGCTAGCGGCAGCCTGGGGCAGACGCCGAAGCGGCGTCGCTGACCAGCGGTTCGCCCTGCGTCTTCCTGGAGGACTTCATGTTCGGCACATCGGCCCGCACGATAGAGATCGGCACCCATGGCTGGGTGGAGCGCACCGGTGGCGCACTCACCGCCAAGGAGCGGCGGCAACTGCTCAGGCCGCTGGTGGCCACCCACGCCGTCAACGCCGCCGGTCGGATGGCGATGCTCTTGCGGATGAACGCGGGCCGACGCGTGGCCGGCACTCCGGGACGCCGTCCGCGGCCGGACTCAACCCTGACCCGCAAGGCCGAGGCCCTCGCGCAGCACCGGCTGAGCCCGGCGATGCTGAACCATTCCTACCGGACATACGCGTTCGGGACGGCACTGGGCGATCTGGGCCATCTCGACGTGGACCGCGACCTGCTGTACGCCGCAGCCATGCTGCACGACATCGGGCTCTCGAAACCCGCACCGCTGGTCGACTTCACCCGGGCCGGTGCTCAGGCCGCCCGAGATCTGGCCGAGCAGGTGGGGCTCTCCGCGACGGCGACGGACACGCTGCTGACCGCCATCACGCTGCACCACAGCCCGGGCGTCACGCTCGCCCACGGCCCGGTCGCGTACTTGCTATCAGCCGGCGCCGGGCTCGATGTCATCGGGCTGTGGGCCTGGAAGCTTCCCATCGGCCTCCTGGCCGAGGTCACCTCCACGTACCCACGGCTCGGCTTCAAACGCGAGTTCACTGCCGCCTTCCGGATCGAGGCCGCCCACGTCCCCGCCGGCCGAGCTGCTTTCTTGCGCCGCTACGGCGCATTCGACCTGGCCATCAGGCTCGCCCCGTTCCGGGGGTGAACAGCAACCACCCGGCAGATCGACGTCATGCCCGACCGGGCAGCTCCGTGTTCGGGAGGTGCGCGGCTTGCGGTGGCCGGGTCCGCCGGGTGGCCACGCTTATCGCGCCCAGTGCCGCCGCCAGGAAGCAGCCGAACACCACCACGACCATGTAGGGCTCGAAGATCTCGACCCGGCTCTGTGCGAGCCGGTCCGCCGGGGTGAGGGCGTGCGGCGTGATGTTGGGGATGAGTCGCGCCGGCCCGTAGCTGGCCAGCACCAGGACGAGGACGGCGATCAGCGCGGCGGTAACTGCGCCGGCGAGGGCCGCAGCCACCGCGGCGCGCTGTGGGCTGCCCGCCCGACCGGAGTTCAGCGCCGCTGCGCTGATCGCGGCGATCGCGGTCAGCGCGAGCGCCCCACCGATCGACGGTGAAATGGGCGGCGCGACCATCACGGCCACCACCCACAGCGCGGCCGCTGCGAGCCCGCATCCGGCGGCGGTGGCCCGTAGCCAGGTGGTGGCCGTCGACCGGCGGGCGGACACGGTGGCCAGCCCGAGCAGATAGCAGGCCAGGACAACGACGAACAGCCTCGGGCCGAGGCGGTCGTCGGTGGCCGGGTTCAGCTGCGTGGCGCAGGCCACCACGATCGTGCCGGCGAGCACGTAGCCGCCGACACGCAGGAGCCAGGCCACGATGCCGTCATCGACCGGCCCGAGCATCCCGGCCCGCCGGCCCTGCCAGCAGACCCAGGCCAGAGACAACACCAGGATGTCGAGGACTCCGGTCAACGGCGCGTAGCCGAGCGTTGCCGCCCAAACTCCAACGGCCACCACGACCCCGAGCACGGCAATCAGATGCAGGCCGCCGCGCAACAACCGCGGCTGGGTTGCGGTCGCGCGCAGGCAGCCCCAGGCAAACGCCCGCCGGGCCGATCGCGGCTCGACAGACGCCAATTCCGCCAGCATGGCCTCAGCCCAGTCGGCCCGATCCGCGGGGAGTGCCCGGACCGCGGCCGCGAGCAAGCGGCTCGCCGCGTCGGGGCCGGACCGCGGCCGCATCGGGATCACCATGCCGCACGCAGCTCGGCGCGCCGATTCCCGCTGGCCGGGGCGGCCTGCACGGCCAGTTCGCCGGCCCATCGCAGACCGTCACCGGTCAACCGGTACAAGTGCCGCGGCGGGCGGCCGACCGGCGGTTCGGCCTCCCAACTGGCCTCCAGCATGCCGCGGTCACACAACCGGATCAGGATCGGGTACAGCGAACCGGCCTTCAGACCGATCTCCTGGCCCAGTTCGTAGCCGTATCGCCAGTGGCCGGGCTGCGCGGTCAACGTGCGCAGGACCAGCAGGGTCTGCGAGGAAGGACGTCGTGGACGAGCCATCCGCGAACTCTATCTACATAGAGATCACGGGGCGCATCGTTCGTTCGGCCAAAGGCGGACCGCCGGAACGCCCCGAAACGGGGCGAGCTCCGAGGTGGTCTTGCCAGAGGGGGAGCGAGCACCTAAAATCGAGTACTTATACGTGTCAGTTGACACGTATAAGTACTCCAATCCGACGTTCATCGGGGCCATCATCATCGACGCGTTGACCAGCAGCGAACTTGCCGATTTTCCAGCCGGCTTCCGGTGGGGCGCGGCCACGGCCGCGCACCAGGTGGAAGGAGGTACCGTCAACAACGACTGGTGGGACTTCGAGCACACCCCCGGCACCGGGGCCCGGGAGTCCTCGATCGACGGCATCGACCACTTCCACCGTTACCGGGAAGACTTCGCACTCCTGAAGTCATTGGGCCACAACGCCCACCGGCTGTCATTGGAATGGTCACGCATCGAACCAGCTGAGGGCGAGTTCAGCCGCACCGCGCTGGCGCATTACCGACGGGTGCTCACCGCGCTGGCCGACACGGGGATGACCGGCTTCGTCACGCTGCACCACTTCACACTGCCGCGGTGGTTCGCGGCGCGGGGTGGCTGGTTGGCCACCGATGCCATACCACGGTTCGCCCGATACTGCCGGAGGGTCGTCGCCGAACTGGGCGACCTCATGCCCTTCGTCTGCACGATCAACGAGCCCCAGATGCTGGCCCTGCACGGCTACCTGGAGGGTTACCACCCGCCCGGCATCACCAGTCCAGCCCTCTGGAAGCGGGTCGGCCCGATCCTGCTGCAGGCCCACGAGGCGGCGGTCCGTGCCGTTCACGACGGGTCCCCAGATGGCCGGGCCGGGCTCGTCGTCCAGCTGCCGCTGCTGGCCCCGGCTCGCAATGACGAGAGCTGCCAGACGTTCTACCGCATCATGCGCGGTGAGCTGATCGACCTGTACCTGGATGGTCTGACCGGCGTGGACCGCGGCGACTGGCTCGGTGTGCAGTACTACCGCAAACAATGGGTCGATCCGGCCTCACCCACCCTGTTCGCTGATCCGCCACCCGAATTGCCGCTGACCCAGATGGGCTGGGCGGTCTATCCCGACGGTCTGCGTCAGATGCTGCACCGCGCCGCGCGAACCGGGCTTCCGCTCTACGTCACGGAGAACGGCATCGCGACTGAGGATGATGCCGAGCGTGTCCGGTATCTGGCCGCGCACTTGGCTGCCCTGGCTCAGGCCCGCGCCGAGGGCGTTGACGTGCGTGGTTACCTGCACTGGTCGGCCTTCGACAATTTCGAATGGGCCGAGGGGTACCGGCCGAAGTTCGGCCTGATCGGGGTGGACCGCGACGCGGGCTTCACCCGCATCCCGAAGCCCAGCGCCCATGCCTTCGCCCGGATCGCCGCCACGGGTCGCCTCGCCGCTCTTGATCAACCGGCCGGCGCACCGGCAGCGGTCGGTCCGGCGGTGCTCAACCTCGGAGCTGCGTTGCGTCGCTGAGCGACGCGAGTGGCGACGAACGTGCTATGCGCTGTCGCGGCGGATCAGCTCGATGACGTCCTGGGCGGGACCCGGCGTGACGGGCTTGCCTTCGAGTGTGTTGATGACGGCGGCGGCGAGGTGCTGGCCCAGCGCCGACATGCCGGTGGCGATGGTGGTGAGCCCCGGGTCGGTGAGCGCGCCGGCCGGGATGTTGTCGACGCCGATGACGGCCAAGTCGTCGGGCGCGCGCAGCCCGCGGGTTCGCATTCCGGCCAGCACGGCCAGCGCGACCTCGTCGTTGTAGGCGCAAATGCCGGTGACGCTGGGCCTGGTGCGCCGCCAGCGCCCGATCGCACCGGATGCCGAGGCGGCGTCCAGCGCGACGGTCTGGATCAGTGGCTCGGCGACGTCGGCTTCGGCGCACGCTTGACGGACGCCGTCCAGCCGCGGTTCCGAGAATGCGCAGAGCCGGTCGTCATCGGTGAGGGCGAAGCCGACTCGGCGATGGCCGTTGGCCACGAGATGATCGGCTTGCAGGAATCCGATGCGCCGCTGGAAGTCGGCGAAGGTGCTTATCCCGTCGACGTCGTAGATCGGTGTGATGACCGGGATGCCGGTCCGGCGCACGGCCTGCAGTTCCACGTCGTTGAGTGCCTGATGGTTGATGACCGCCGCGGGAGTGATCGCCCGCCACAGGTCGCCGACTGGACGGGCCGAGCGCAGATGGACATGCATGACCAATGTGAGCCGGGCGGCGACAAGGGCGCGGGTCAGGTCCTCGACCAGCCGGGCGATGGAGGCCCCGATCGGCCATTCGGGGAGCAGGAAGACGACCACGTCGCTGCGTCCGGAGCGCAGCGCTCGAGCCGGTGCATACGGTGTGTACCCGAGCCGTTCGGCAGCGTCGAGCACCCGTTGGCGGGTCTCGGCCGAGATTGTCTGGTTCGGCGTGCCGTTGAGGACGTAGCTGACCGTCGCCCGCGAGACCCCGCTGTGTTGCGCGACCTCCAAGCTGGTCACCCGGTTTCTCGGCGTGGACACGGCCGCCTCCAACTCTGACCCGAGGCGCATCGCCAACGCCCGCGACGGAGTCTACTGTCGCTACTTAACCGTGTCACAGGACACGGTTAAGCTGTCCGCGCGGGCGTCCGCCTCCACGCCCGCGCCGACCAGCCGCTCATTGTCGATGCTGCCGCGTCGAGGAGCAGGTAGCTGAGCGCCACTGGTGGGCACCCGCGCTGGGTGTCGCCATTGACATAGACTGCCGGTTATGCGGAGCGTGAAGACGGGGGCGCTCGTCTGCCTGTTCGTGGTGTTAAGCGGCTGCTCGGCGACCTCAGGCAACGGCTCGGCCGCGAGGACGTTGGCGACACCTTCGCCGTCGACCTTTTCATCACCAAGCCCGTCGGCCGGAGCGGTGGATATCGTTCCCAAGTTGACGAATCCAGCGGGCTACCCGCCCTGCGGGTTCTACACCTGGGTCGAAAATGCCTACAACCAATTGACCACCCACTTGTCGCTCGCGGTTGCGGCGGCGCCGGCCGGTACGGACGAGGAAGCCGACGTCACCGTCACGGTCAATGGTGATGAATACCGGTCGGCCACCTTCCGAGCCGGCCAAATTGTGCGGGGAAAGTACTGGTCTCCGCCCGGCACGACGGCGCTGTACCTGACACTGCACCAGGGACCCATACCGGGCGTCGGATCGCCGTACCTGACGCGGACCACGACAATCAAGGTGGAAGTCGACCCGGCAAACAAGATCCAGGAGTCGGACGAGACGAACAATACGGTCACCATGCAGGTCAAGCCGACCAAGCGGGACGACATCGCGGTCACCGACAACCGGTGCGCGGTCGCTCGGTAACGTCTGCTGCCGATCTAGCGGCCGATCGCCCCCGGCGCTGGTCGAGCGGTCCGGCAACACCGCCACGGCCAGGATCGCCAGGTAGTTTCGCAGGCGCGGACGGAACCTATTCATGCGCGGGCCCTCGCGGTATCTGTTTATCCACAGTACCGGGTCGCGTACGACCCGTGAAAAATCTTTGCAACCCTCGCCGTTGATCGCACGTGTTGTGATGTGGCCCGCCCCCATTTCGGCGGGGCGGCGAACGGGAGGAAGGACAGTGTGACCGCAGTGATGGCACACCTCGACGCTGTGGGGGCCGTCGATGTTCAACGCGACTTCGACGAGTTCTACGCGGCGACATTTCCGGTCCTGAGATCGCAGTTGTTCGCGTATCTCGGCGACCGCGCCGAAGCGCAGGACGTCGTCCAAGAGGCGTTCTGCCGGGCGTTCAGCAAATGGAAGCACGTCAGCGAATACCAGGACCCGTTCGCGTGGGTCAGGCGAGTCGCGTGGAACCTGGCCACCAGCCGGTTCCGGCGCCGGAAGACCGCCGCGAACTTCTTGCGCAGCCAGCGCGAAGAGCACACCGAGGGCCCGTCGCCGGACCGGGTCGCCCTGGTCGCGGCGCTGGCGAAGATACCCACCCAGCTCCGCAAGGCCGTCGTGCTGCATTACATCGGGCAGCTCACGATCGCGGAGATCGCGCTTCAGGAGGGCGTGGCGGTCGGAACGGTGAAGAGCTGGCTGAACCGCGGCCGGGCGGCCCTGGGCGAGCAGTTGGCGGACACAAGGAAAGGCAAGAACGATGACTGAGCCCTACGACGACTTGATCAACAATGCACTCTCGGAGTTCCACACCGCCGAGGCGTCCGCGCCTGGACTGGTGCCGGGTCCCGCAACTGTACGAGCGACCGTGAAGCGCCGCCGCACGATCCGTTACGCCATGCTCGGTGTGCTGGGCGCGATACTGGTCATCTTGCCGATCACGGCCTTTGCCGCTAACCCGCGCGGCAACAACTCGCCGCCGCTGCCGGGCGACTCGCCGAGCATCGTCGAGTCGACCAGCCCGACGCCGAGCGAGACGCCGCCGGCGTCGGCCAACCAGGCCCCGCCCGCGAGCGACGGCCGGATCAGCCTCGACCAGCTGACCTCGAGCAAGCTCGATCTCCCACCGTTCGAGACATACGGCGTGTGCCCGACGCGGCGAGTGAAGTTGGTCAAAACCGAGGATCCGTCGGTCAGCCGGCCGCGCCCATGGGTGGTGGGAAAGCTCGTGTACACCAACCTCGACGATGACCCGGCCCTCGAGACGGCGGCGCTGGTGCTGTGCCGGACCGGGGAGACACAGGACAGCGAGGTCGTCGCGTTCGATCTCGACGCTTCCGGAAAGATCCGCACGCTCGGCGCCGTCGTCGTCCAAGGCGACATGCTCAATATCCGCGACATCCGCGTACGGGCAGCCGGCGGCATCACCGCGGATGTGTCGGACATCATCGCCTGCTGCGGTGCCGCGAAGTCCCGCGAACAGCATCAGACGCGCGAATACGCGTGGAACGGTACAACGTTTGCGCAGGCGGGTGGGCCGACGCTCTGGGGCGACCCGCGCTACATCACCGACCTTCAGGTCACCGCGACCGACGTGACCCTCGGCCCGCGGGTCAACGGCCAGCGCACTGGCAAGGTCACCGTCACGGTCAAGAACAACGGTCCCAACCCGTCGGGACGCTTCCAGGTCTGGTTCGTCGACTGCTCGTTCTCCTGCGACGGCAGCTTCCCGCCGGTCGCCTGGGGCACCGGCTACGGCGACTATCATGCGCCCCTGGCGGCCGGCCGGAGCGTGACCGCGACGTTGGAGTTCAGCTTCAGCTCCGACACTCCCGGCGGTGATATCACCGCTCAGCTCAAGATCGTCAGCCGTACCGACGAGCGGGCGATGTCGGACCCGGACCCGACCAACAACCAGCCGAAGTTCCACGTCAAGGCCGGCTGACCCAGCGCGATCCAGGGTTTCCCGCGGCGGCGCCGGAAGCCCTGGATCAGACGTTCCAGCCGGTGACCGTCACGACGGGGCGGGCACCGCGCAGTTCGTCGTGCCGGTAGGACGCGCTGAGTGTCTGGCTTTCTCCTGGCCAGAGCGTCACGTCGTTGTCGCTCCACAGGATTGGCAGCACTTGGTCATCGCCGCCGACCGCATTGCCGCGCCGCACGTCGGCGCGGGTGAGGAACGCGGGCGTCCGGGACGTACTCACGTTGGTGATGGTGACCTCGGTGACGTCGGTGTCGCCGTGCCGGTGGGTGACCGACCTGACCTGTACCGCGGCCGGCGCGAGGGACCGCAGCCCGGTCAGATCCGCGTAGCCGGTGAACGCCGCGCCGTCGCCCTGATCGATGGTGTCGGCCCAGTCGATGGTGTCCGGCTTGGTCGACAACCAGTACACGTTGCGGCTGACCGTACGGTGGTCGCGGGTCAACGTGAGCCGGAGGAAGTGTGTGGTGGAGATGCCGGCCGGCACGGTCGGCGCGAGCACGGAACGGACGTCCT
>Ga0070683_100003276_pt1 | contig 13091 bp, 13 predicted proteins | sample KBSC713LmetaG_FD_64662 | JGI IMG/M metagenome (GOLD analysis project Ga0070683, IMG submission 64662) | Corn rhizosphere microbial communities from Kellogg Biological Station, Michigan, USA - KBS C7.1-3L metaG | ecosystem: Host-associated > Plants > Roots > Rhizosphere ...
GGTGTATTGACGATTTATGATCATCCCTGGCCCGGTTTTACACCAGATTTATTAAGTATTGTTTTGGTAGTTGCCATACAGGCAAAAGGTTCGTTGCTGGTGCATCAGAAAATGTTTGAAAGCCGCTTGTTCTTCGTTGATAAGTTGATTGAAATGGGAGCACAAATTATTTTGTGCGATCCACATAGGGCCGCGGTTATTGGCCTGGAGAGGAAAGCCAAACTGCGGGGTATAAGAATGAGTTCACCGGATATTCGTGCAGGTGTTGCATTATTGATTGCAGCATTAAGCGCTGATGGAAGGAGCATCATACAAAATATTGACCAGATAGACAGGGGCTATCAATACATCGACACAAGATTACAAGCACTTGGTGCAGATATAAAACGAGTACCTAATCTTTAATCCACACAACTTTTTCTTCAATTGGTTTTCTTTTTCCCTGAGGCGACGCAACAGCAACGTACCCGAGGTAGAAGAAACCGAGCAATTTATCCTCAGATCCCAATCCGAAAAAAGGTTTTGCCTTTTCATTATAGGTAACACCGCCTGTGGTCCAATACCCGCCAAGGTCATAGGCTGTAACTGATAAATACATGTTTTGAACAGCACATGCAACTGCAGCAATTTCTTCTACTTCCGGATGTTTTTTGTTTGGATCCCTTTTCATACATAAAGCAATTACATGAGAAGCAAGCAGCGGGTTTCTCTGTAATTTTTGATAAGTAGCCTCCTTAAATTTTTCACCAGCTGTTTCTTTATATAACTCACTTTGGAAATGCGCAAGTGTTTTTAAGCCATCCGCTGTAAATACCATAAAATGCCAGGGCTCTGTTTGTCCATGATTAGGAGCCCAGGTGGCGTTTTCTAAAATCTGTTCTACAATTTCATTTGGTATATGTTTACCTGCTTCAAATTGGTCCGGAAAAACTGACCTTCTGTTTCTCATTAAACGATTGATTTCTTCAACGGTGTATTTCATCCTCCAAAATTGAAGAATCGAAATGAATAATCACTTAAAGAGATGGTAATATAGTGGCTGGAAAAAGAATGACATTACCTTTTCGCACATGTGACATTTAGGGGATGACCATTAACGTCATAGAAGTGAAATGTAGAAGGGTCACTTTCGGTACAAGTATCTTTGGTTGGTAATGGTTGTCCTGTCACTTGTTCACTCAATGCACATCGCCAGCAAGTCTTATCAGTTTTTCTTGTACATGAAAATATGGTTGCTACCAACATAGCTGTTGCAATCGTTTTCATTTTTCTTTATGGTTTTTTACTCCTGTATCCGGAATTAAAAATGTCGTTAGACAGTTTTAATGAAGCACTATTTAAAAATAGTAAAGTAGTTCAAATATAATGTCGAATATAGATGCTCAATTTTTGAAGCAAAACGTTTCAAGGCATTGCAAGGTTTTTAAATTGAAACGAAACAAGTCCGGTTTTGCATGTCATATCGCTACAACCATCCATGAAAACTGACTTCTTATTTGATATAATTGGCTGACCAGGTATGTAAAAAACAGACACGATCTTTTTCGTACAACTTTCTGTTTTATCCATTCATATTTCGGTATTTCATGTTGACGTAGTTTATCTATTTCGTCAGCAATATTCTTCAGTTTTTTGAGGTAAATCATTTCAATAATGAAAAATTTTACCCTGATTGTGTTCTTTGTTTTATGCACTTCGTTTGTTTTTGCCCAGCAAAAGGGCAAGGTGTCGCTCACCATTTTTAATGATCAACAATTACCTGTTGAAAATGCTACCGTAGAATTGCTGAGAAGCAAAGATTCGGGGCTCGTGAAAACGGCATTAACGGATAAAACAGGTCTGGCAGAGTTTGAAAATATTGGTTTTAATTCTTACATCATTCGGGCAACAGTTGTCGGATTTAAAACCGGTTACTGTAATCTATTTACCATCAATGAATCACAGCCGTCCATGGAATTGTCGTCAATTAGCCTGGTTGCAAAACCAGCAGCTCAAATGCAAACCGTAACGGTAGCCGCTAAAAAACCCTTCATTCAAAAGCTAAATGATCGCATAGTTGTGAATGTAGAGAGTAGTATGTTGAATGCGGGTAGTTCTGCCATTGAAGTGTTGGAGCGTTCGCCCGGCATTACAATTGATCAAAACGATGCGATCAGCCTCCGGGGAAGAGCAGGCGTAATTATAATGATTGATGGAAAACCCACACCAATGTCCGGCCAGGACCTTGGCAATTATTTGCGCAGTTTGCCCAGTAGCGCCATTGATAGAATTGATATCATCACAAATCCGTCATCCAAATACGACGCAGCAGGTAATTCGGGTATTATCGACATCAGGATGAAAAAAGATCAGCGTATCGGTGCTAATGGAACTCTTACTGCAGGTTTTGGACAGGGAGTTTATCCAAAAGCAAGTGCAGGTACAACTTTTAACTATCGAAATAAAAAGCTGAACATTTTTGGCAATTACAATTATTCATACCGGGAAAATCTTAATCATCTTATCATCAACAGGAATTTTTACGACAACGGCGTTTTCAAAGGATCAGATGATAAAGACAATTATGCATGGATGCCTTTTAATTCAAACACCATCCGTGTTGGAACCGATTTTTTCCCTTCTAAAAAAACCATCATAGGTTTTGTCCTTAATGGAACTTTCAATGGTTTTCAACGTGACGCCAACATTACTACAGTTGTAAATAATGAGCAAAATCAACCTGACTTTAAATTTCTTTCACATGGTACCAACGACGATCATTTTAAAAACGGGGTTGGTAACATCAACTTCAAACACACATTTGATAGTACAGGAAAAGAGCTCACTGCTGATATTGACTATGGAATTTTTAAATCATCGTCCATTACGCGAACAGCCAGTAGCTTTTATAATATGGATGGAACATCAAAAGCAGAAGATGATATTCTTGATGGAAACCAACAGGGTGATTTAAGATTCAAAACAGGTAAGGTGGATTATGTAAATCCAATGAAAGGAGGAGCTAAGCTGGAAGCCGGTTTTAAAACAAGTTTCGTTTCTTCTGACAATGACGCCAAATTCTGGCAGGTTTATCCTGGTGGACCTGAAGTTGACACTGGCAAAACCAATCGCTTTTTCTATAATGAAAATAATAACGCCGGGTATCTCAACTTTAGTAAAGAGTTCAAAAAATTCAATTTCCAACTGGGATTGCGGGGTGAACAAACAAATTTAAAGACAAGACAGGTACAGGGAGATAAACAATACAAAAACGATTACTTCCGTCTTTTTCCAAGTGCATTTTTTAATTATAAGTTGACACCGGAACAAACACTCGGCGTGTCGGTAAGTAAAAGAATTGATCGTCCAGGTTATAGCCAGTTGAATCCATTCCTGTTCCAGATCGATCCCACAATTTATGGTACAGGCAATCCCTATCTAAAACCACAAATGACGTGGTCGTACGAATTAAGCTATACAATGAAGAGTATGAATTTCACGATTGGATACAGTCATACTACTGATGTTCAAAACACAGTTTTGTCAAGAATTCAAGATGTCATTCCCGATTTTGTAATAAAGCCAGGGCAATCAGAAAATATTACTGTTCAAATTCCGGTGAATCTTTCCTCATCAGATTATTTTGGTCTTACAGCTACTGCTCCGGTTAAGATCAACAGGTGGTGGAACATGATCAACAATTTCAATTTATACTACAATAAGTTCAATGGCAATCTTGGCGGAGTGGCTTTAAATGAAGGTGCTCCATCCGCCAACATCAGAACGAATAACACATTTTCATTCAAGAAAGGCTGGGGAGCAGAGTTCAATGCAAATGTTAACGGCGGCGGACAATATGGTTACGCAAAAACAAAAACGCAATGGGGAGTTGCAATAGGCGCACAAAAAACTGTACTGAAAGGCAAAGGCACATTGAGGGCAAACATCACGGATATGTTTTGGAGCAACCTGCCAAAAGCAACAGTTACTTATGAAGGACGTTATGTAGAGCATTGGCATGCATATAGAGAGAGTCGTGTTGCCAACATAAGTTTCAATTATCGCTTTGGTAACAATAAAGTTCAACAGGCCCGCAAAAGAACCACAGCTTCAGAAGAAGAGCGGCAACGTGCTGGCGGCAATTAATGTTTTCTCTTAGCATTTATAGTTCATAAAGCGAGTCCCTTTTCAAAGGGACTTTATTATTGTTTAGCCTTTAGCAGTTGCAAATGAGGTTGGGCAATGGAAACCGAATGCTGATTTAAGAATTGTTTAAGGTGCTTATAAAAATGACTGTAATCATAATAGCCGTAAGTGCTAAAATGAAAATCATTGGGAGATGATGTCAAATGTTCAATGGCTTTTCGTATCCGCATTATTTGCAATGCCTGTTTGCTGTTGATGCTGGTAGTGGCTTCGAAATACCGCTGCAACGTTCGTGAGCTGATGTTATATTGTTCGGATAAATTTTCTATCGGGATGTCAAATTGATTTTTGTCAGCGCAGTCATTCAAAATTTTGGTTACCACTTCTACCTGCTTCATTGAGCCCGAATATTTTTCCACAATGTGATCGTAATAATCTGACACAATCTGCATTCTCTCTGCGAATGATCCTGCCATTTTTATTTTTTCTATAATTTTTCGGTCAATGAGATAGGCAAGCGGAAAAATATATTCTTTGTATTCGGAAAAATTCACCTTTTTTTCAAAAAGAACCGGTGAAACCTTGAATTTGATACCAAAAATCTGATTGCCTTTCGAGTGATGACATATCATGTTTTTGTGTCTCGGCAGAAAGCCGTCCGACTTCATTTCAAAATGATCATCTTCAAGTTGCATCACAAACGGAGTACCCAGGTTAATCAAATAGGTATATCCAACATTCGGAAAGAGGGCGTCCGAAAAGCCGTCGGGAAATTGTTCATACAATTCATCAAAATCCGTTTCCCAAAAAAAATCAATGAACTGTGATAATGATTTTTTTGCTTTTTTACGATGATAGCGGAATTCGAAATGGTCTCTATGGAAAAATTCTACATGCTGCACGGTTCCAAATTATCTTTTTCTGATTTGATCAAAAAGTTAAAAAGCTGCGGTTTATGAAATAAAGTACAGCCTAACTTCGCCTTTTATCAAGGCATGACCGTAAATACTCAACAGAAGATCGTTATTATTACCGCTCCATCAGGTGCAGGCAAAACAAGCATCACAAGGCACTTATTAAAAACATTCCCCGACAAACTTGCTTTTTCTGTTTCAGCTGCTACACGAAAGGCCAGGAGCAACGAGAAAAATGGATTTGATTATTACTTTATGACGCAGGAAGAATTTACAAATAAAATTCAGCACGATGAGTTTATTGAATGGGAAATGGTTTATGAAGGAAAGTATTACGGAACACTGAAATCAGAGCTGGCAAAAATATGGAGCGAAAATAAATTCCCGGTTTTGGATATAGATGTAAAAGGTGCCATTCATGTTCAGCAACAATTTCCTGAAACAACACTTTCGCTTTTTATTGAACCTCCCAGTGTTGATGAATTGAAACGACGGCTTCAGTCAAGAGGGACAGAGAGCGAAGAATCATTAAATGCACGTGTTAATAAAGCTTCTTACGAATTGCCTTTTAAACATTCTTTTCATCATATTATCGTTAATGACGATTTAGAAAAAGCAAAAAAACAGGCCGAAGAGATTGTAAGATCATTTATGTAGGCCTTTCGGCGGTTTTTATATCTTTACCCCAACATGATCGCCGTTACTACACTGGTTTGGTTTTTTGTAACCATTCTGATGATGGGTTTTTTTGCAGGGATTGAAATGGGGTTTTACAGTGCTAACCGTTTCGGAATTGAATTAAAAAAGAAACAGGGCAGGCATAGTGCCATATTATTATCCCGCTTTATTGAAAATCCACAGCTTTTTCTAAGCACTACATTAATTGGATTTACACTTTTCCTTGTTTCGTTTGTTTTGCTGTTCAGCGAGGTTACAAAACCACTTTGGAATTTAATAAGCCTTCAAAACGATATTGCACGTTTATTACTCGATATCTTATTAGCTACTTTCATTGTTCTGGTGTTTGCAGAGTTTATTCCGCGGGCAATCTTCAGGGCAAATAGCAATAGTTTACTTGTAAGGCTAGTCTGGATCATCAATTTCTTTTACCAAATGCTTCAGCCTATCGGCCAGCTGTTTATTGGTCTTTCCGATTGGGTTTTAAAATACCTTTTTAATGTACGCATCAGTGAATCGAAACAGGTTTTCCCCGCAGGTTCGCTGGATACGCTCTTTCAACCCAATGCAGAAAACGATGAGCCTGCAAAACTCGATACGGAATTATTTGATAATGCATTGAACTTTCATAATACCAAGGTGCGGCAATGCCTGGTACCAAGAAAGGAGATCATTGGAGTGGATATTAAATGCCCAATTCATAAACTGCGGGAAAAATTTATTGATACCAAGCTCAGTAAACTAATCGTGTATGAAAATAATATCGATCAGATACTTGGCTATGTTCATCAACTTGACATGTTTAAAAATGCCCAGGACCTTCAATCAATTTTACTACCAATACCCGCTGTGCCGGAGAGTATGAGTGCTATCGATCTCATTACCAGGTTTACAAGGGAAAGAAAAAGCATAGCATGGGTGGTAGATGAATTTGGAGGTACTGCCGGAATTGTAACGATGGAAGATGTACTGGAAGAAATTTTTGGCGAGATTCATGACGAATACGATAGCGAGGAATTTGTTGAGAAGCGCCTCTCCGAAAATGAATATATTTTTTCAGGCCGTCTTGAATTAGACCATATCTGCGAAAAATATGAACTGGAATTTCCCAATAATGAATCGGAAACTTTATCGGGATACATTATTAACCACTATGAAGCCATTCCGCAACAAAAAGAGCGGATCATTATTGATGATTATGAGTTTGACATTATGAGTGTAACCGACACACGAATAGAGATGGTAAAACTTAAAGTTCTTAAATAACCTGGTTTCAGTACTTGTTACAAGTTAAAACCTTCATTAATCTTCAAATCCTTTTACAATCCTATCAATCCACAATTATCTTTGCCGCACTTAAATAAAAATGGCGCTCAGTTTTTTAAATCGAAATGAAGGTGAACCACGCTCAGAGATGTCTTTCATAGACCATCTGGAAGTTTTGCGTGGCCATTTATTTCGGAGCGTAGTTGCCGTTGCTATTGGGGCCATTGTAGCAGGAATTTATAACAAGTTCATTATTAAAAATATTTTGCTTGGGCCTACGCACAATGATTTTCCAACCTATGGCCTCATATGTGGAATTGGTAAAGCACTCAACCTGGGTAATGCGCTCTGCATGCAGGGAATTCAATTGAAATTGCAAAGCACTGAGGTATCAGGCCAGTTCAGTATGTGGTTTTCTGTGATATTGATCAGCGGGTTGATACTGGCATTCCCATATGTATTTTATCAATTTTGGAGTTTCATACGCCCCGCACTCACTAAAAAAGAATTAGGAAGGACGAGAGGTGTCATTTTCTGGGTGTCCTTTTTATTTTTTACAGGAGTGTTATTTGGCTACCTGGTAGTTGCTCCTTATGCCATCAATTTCTTTTTTCATTTTCAACTGGATGAAATTGTTCAAAACATTTGGACGATCAACAGCTATATTGATATGATGCTTCCGTTGGTATTAGGAAGTGGATTAGCCTTTCAATTGCCATTGGTTATGTATTTTCTCGCGAGGATCGGAATAGTGAATGCCACTTTTTTGAAAAGTAAAATCAAGTATGCCATTGTTATCATCCTCATTGTAGCCGGAATTATTACTCCAGGCCCAGATGTGGTGAGCCAATTGGCAGTTGCCATACCGTTGCTATTGCTTTATGTGATCAGTATAATTTTAGCCGCACGTGTTGATAAGGAAAGAGCACAAAAAGAAGAAGAAGAATGGAGTTAGGCGTGCTTCGAAAGGTGAAACCTCTGTGTGTTTGGTGGTAAAATAAAAAAAGGTGGTAAGAACGATACTATAGCAGTCTTCATGGTAGAACTAAAAGTGAGCATCAATGGTAATTTTATGAGTCAGAGGATTATTAGATGAGCAACTCTTATGCCTGGACAAGTCAGCTATGCAGTACGATTTAGGCGCCTTGGTGGACTGTTTCTCCTACATTTGTAAAAACACCGTTATGAATTTGAATTTCGATCTTTCAAAGCCAGTCGCTATCGGTGCTGACCATGCAGGTTATGAATATAAAACAGTCATTGTAGATCTACTTCAACATAAAGGTTTGGCCGTTAAAGATTTTGGTACTTATAGCCGCGATTCTGTTGATTATCCTGATTTCGCACATCCGGTTGCCAATGCTGTTGAAAATGGTGATGCTGGATTGGGAATATTAATTTGTGGTAGCGGAAATGGAGTGGCCATCACTGCCAATAAACACCAGGATGTTCGGGCCGCCATATGTTGGTTGCCTGATCTTGCACGGTTGGCAAGACAGCATAATAATGCAAATATTCTTTGTATTCCAGCACGGTTTGTTTCAACACCTGCGGCAGAAGAAATGGTCAACGTATTTTTAAATTCAAATTTTGAAGGCGGGCGACACGAAACACGGGTCGAAAAAATTGCCTGTAAGTAATTAAAATTCAAACACAGTTTCCTCATGATGAAAATTTTTGTATTTGTACTTGCCATAAGTACGCTCCACAGCTTTGCACAAAAAACAGCAAGCCCTGATGCTTATGCTAAAATCATTTCGCCTGCTGATCTCAAAAAACGTTTGTACATCGTTGCCGGTGCGGATATGCAGGGAAGAGAGACAGCAACGGAAGGCCAACGTAAAGCCGCAGCTTATATCGAATCCGAATTCAAATCCCTGGGGCTTCAGCCGGGCAATAAGGACAACTATCAGCTATACTATAATGTTTACCAGGATTCGTTGGCTGATGCAAAACTGGAAGTGAATGGTTTGAGTTATCAAATGGATAAAGATTTCAATGTTTCAGGTAATAATGTTCCTGCTACTATGCGTTTCAGCGAAGTGGTATTCGTCGGTGCAAATGCAGTTGATTCTTTGAAAAATGCAAACCTTGCAGGAAGGGTAGTAATAATTAACGGGGCCGTTCCACAGGGACGCGGAGCGCAAGGAGGTGGAATTTATGCAGCTCTGGTAAATAAGGGTGTTGCAGCCATCATCTCAATTGCCTCCAATTATCCAAGAACAACACCTGCAAATCGTAAAGGCTTTCAAACAATGTCATTATTTCGGAGAAATATTAGTCCGCAAGTTTATACAGTTTCAGAAAACGTAGCGAAAGCAATTCTTGGTAATGAATACGACAAAACAAAATCCAATACTTCCTTAATCAAGACGTACGCCTCTGAACTTTTAATGGATGTGAAGAAAGAGACATTAAGTCAGCAAAGTAGTAATGTGATTGGACTGTTGCCCGGAACTGACCTGAAAGATGAATACTTAGTGATTAGTGCACACTATGACCATTTAGGAATTAGGAATGGAAATATTTATTACGGTGCAGATGATGATGGGTCCGGAACAGTAAGCATCATTCAAATCGCACAGGCCTTTGCCAAAGCAAAAGCAGAAGGAAAAGGTCCAAGACGTTCGATTGTATTTTTAGCAAACAGTGGTGAAGAAGAAGGGTTGTGGGGATCGGACTACTACACAAATCATCCAACCTTTCCACTTGATAAAACCACGGCCAACTTAAATATTGACATGATTGGAAGGACAGATTCAAGCCGTAAAATTGGTGACTCTTTAAATTATGTATACGTAGTTGGCGATGATAAATTAAGTACTGATTTAAGAATGATCAGTGAAGCGGTAAACAAAAAGAATTTAAAGATGGAATTGGATTATAAGTTCAATGATCCGAAGGATCCCAATAACATATACTTCAGAAGTGATCATTATAATTTTGCAAAACGCGGTGTGCCTATCATCTTTTATTATGACGGGATGCTCGGGGCTGATTATCATAAACCAACAGACACTCCCGATAAAATCAATTATAATTTAATGGCAAAAAGAGCGCAGCTGGTGTTTTATACTGCCTGGGAAATGGCCAACAGAAATGAGATGCTTAAACGCGATATTTCCATGCCGATACCTACGCGAAGGGCCATGTAACTAAATCATAAACAATTGAAAGCGAAGATCATTCTTCGCTTTTTTGTTTGTATAAGCAGCATTAAACCCACATCAGCTGTCAAAGTCTTAGTAGTACCTTTAAAACAAGGTGGTTCGTACTCTCTGTTAAAACCCCGTCAGTGGCAAGCATGAGCGGGGTTTTTTTATTTGTATTCGTAATAACCTTTACCTGTTTTTTTACCCAATTCGCCTTTCTCCACTTTTTGTTTTTGAATATCAGAAGGTTTCAGTCTTTCGGGATGATTCAATTGCTCAAATACAGAACAACTTACCGCATAGTTAATATCATTCCCGATAAGATCCATCAGTTTAAAAGGGCCCATTTTGAAGCCTTTGCTTTCCAATAATTGATCAATGATTTCAAAGTCGGCAAGTCCTTCTTCAACCAATCGAAGCGACTCAATATAAAAGGGCCGGGCAACACGGTTGACAATAAAGCCAGGAGAATCTTTGCAAACCACGGGGGTTTTGCCAAAAGCTTTTGTCAGTTCTATTAATTTAGAAACGGTAATATCAGAAGTTGTATCGGCTTTCACAACTTCAACGAGTTTCATTGCAGCTGCTGGATTAAAAAAATGTAAACCTGCCACTCTTTCCGGCATGCTGATTTCTTTTGCAATTGCTGATACAGATAGGGAAGAAGTATTCGAAGCAAATATTGAATGATCGGAATTCAACGAATTCAATTGATTGAACAAGGAAACTTTAACCTCTAATTTTTCTATCACAGCTTCTATAATAACATCTGCAATGCAATCATCAATGTTTGATGTAAAAAATATTTGTTGAAGAATGTCTTCTATTGTTTGCCCGGTGATTTTTTTCTTTTCAAGTAAAGACTGGAGATCGTGTTCAATTTTGGATTTGGCTTTTTGAATGATTTCGTCTTTTACATCATACAAAATTGTTTTGAATCCGGCCGTTGCAGAAACTTGTGCAATGCCACTGCCCATAGTGCCTGCTCCACAAATGCAAATCGTTGTCATAAAAATTGACGTAAAGATAGTTGCCTTCAAAAGATTTAACTTTCATAAAGAAAAATTGTTTATGCAAGTCTCCAGCAAACCTTCTCCTAAAATCCGTTCGGGTTCCGTAGCATTTTTGATCGCTATTCTTCTTTTCCTGATGCCTTTTGTAAATATTAAATGCAACGACCAGAAGTTCGCAAGCAATACTGGAATTGGCCTGGCTTTCGGTATTAACTATAAAACTACTTCGCAACTGAAATCGGATAAAAACAAAGGTGACAGAAACTTATCTATTAGTGAGAAACAGTCTGGTAAAATGTATGTTGCAGCGTTAATTGCGCTCTTGCTTGGAATTACTGGTTTTATCTTAACCATTTTAAAGCCCGGCTACAATAAACTCTGTACAATGATTGCAGTTTTAGCAGCCCTGGCTTTAATTGTATTACTGCTCCAGATTAAATATGACGTTAAGGACAGATCCAGTCACGACATAACGGATGGGTTGACTGCCAATTTAAAAGTGGCTGTTGTATTTACTGTTTGGTATTATCTATCTCTTGTAAGTTTCATAGCCGCTTCATTTTTAAGTTATCGGCAAAACACATCGTGACGGGGATTCGATACTGGTACAAAAATTTATAATTTTAGGTAAGAAACCTGCGTTATGAAAAAGAACAACAAGATTCTTATTGGTATAGGTGTAGCGCTTGCAACAGTTGCTGTTTTCTTTTTCCAAAAGAAAAAAAAGAGACTGGATAATTTGCCGTCAAAAAAAGCACCCCAATTGCACATTGATAATCCGGGCGAACAATCGGAATTCACTACATCGGCAAGTGAATCCGAAATTGGATAAATCCAACAAGTCCTAGAGCTAAGTTTGCTTGCGGGTAACTCTTTCCTCATCTTCGCTTTTTTCGGTATTAATAATACTTCATCCGGCAATGGTAAGGAACTCAGGCATGTTTTTTACAGCATATTTATTAAACAATAATTATGCTTTGGCAAGGAAGAAGAGAAAGCGGTAATGTTGAAGATCGTCGCGGCATTGGTGGTGGCGGTATAGCAGTTGGTGGCGGAATTCTTGGCGTTATTGCGTTACTCGTTAATTATTTATTAGGTGGCAGCGGGGGAGATACACAATTACCTCTTCCTAACCAGAATCAACCCATTTCTGCTGAAGAAAAAGCCGCACAGGATTCACAGGCAAAATTTGTAAAAGTAGTATTGGCTGAAACGGAAGACGTTTGGCACCAGTTAATGCAACAGGCTGGCAGAACATATACAGATCCTACACTTGTTTTGTTTTCCGGTTCTACACAGTCCGCATGTGGCTTTGCCAGCTCTGCTACGGGACCTTTTTATTGTCCGGGAGATCAGCAGGTTTATATCGATCTTTCTTTTTATGATGAATTAAGGAACCGTTTCGGTGCCCCGGGCGATTTTGCTATGGCTTATGTGATTGCTCACGAAATTGGTCATCACATACAAAAATTGATGGGAATTTCCGACAAGATTGATCGTCTTAGGCAGCAGCTTAGCGAAGGTGAATTCAATAAATACTCCGTGCGCCTGGAATTGCAGGCTGATTTCCTGGCTGGTGTATGGGCGCATTATGAGCAGGGGAAAGGTATTTTAGAAAAAGATGATGTTGAGGAAGCACTTAATGCCGCCAATGCTATTGGTGATGACAGGCTGCAAAAAGAGGCACAGGGCTACGTAGTACCGGAATCGTTTACCCACGGAAGCTCTGCTCAAAGAATGTATTGGTTTAAAAAAGGTTACCAAACCGGCGATATAAACCAGGGCAATACATTTGAAGCTGACGATTTAGGAGGTTAATGCGCTGACGACACTTTTACATAACTAACCAGTTGCATTCCATAGGTCGAATGATTGACATCATCATGTGACATTGCACTCTATCTTTGCCGGCATGGAGCAGTTGTTAGAACAGATAGAAGCCT
>Ga0070683_100003277_pt1 | contig 13090 bp, 13 predicted proteins | sample KBSC713LmetaG_FD_64662 | JGI IMG/M metagenome (GOLD analysis project Ga0070683, IMG submission 64662) | Corn rhizosphere microbial communities from Kellogg Biological Station, Michigan, USA - KBS C7.1-3L metaG | ecosystem: Host-associated > Plants > Roots > Rhizosphere ...
TTACGCGGGGACGTTCGCCGTCTGCTGTTGCACGAGCTTCGCGGTCGACGGCTGCTGGCGCATGACCGTGGCGGCGACGCAGACGGCATCGACGATGTTCTGGTAGCCGGTGCAGCGGCAGAGATTCCCCTGCAGCGCGTGGCGCACCTCCTCCTCGGTCGGATCGGGGTTCTGCGCGAGCAGATCGAATGCGGTGAGGATCATCCCCGGCGTGCAGAAGCCGCACTGCAGCCCGTGCTTGTCCCAGAACGCCTGCTGCAGCGGGTGCAGCCCGTTCGCGCCGAGCCGCTCGATCGTCGTGATCTCGGCGCCTTCCGCCTGGACGGCGAGCATCGAGCAGCTCTTCACGGCGCGTCCGTCGACGAGCACGGTACACGCGCCGCACTGGCTGGTGTCGCAGCCGATGTGCGTCCCGGTGAGCCCGAGCTGATCGCGCAGGACGTGCACGAGCAGGGCGCGCGGCTCGGCGTGCACCTCGCGTGGGACGCCGTTGACCGTGAGCGTGATTGGTGCGACCATCTGCGCCTCCCTCTGAAGTCCGACCCCTTCGTCGTGGTTCGTGGACAGCAGGTCCTACCGATCCGACCAATGCCCATCACGAGCATCGCCACCTTCACCATGCGCGCGGGCCGCGAAGCCGACGCGCTCGCCCTCATCCGCGCCGTGAAGCGCCAGGCCGAGCGCGAGCAGCCCGGCACTCTCGTCTACCTCGTCCATCGCGTGCTCGACCGGAAGGGCAAGCCCACGCGGACGCTCTACTTCTACGAGCGCTATCGGAACGAAGCCGCGCTGCAGGCCCACCTCGCGAGCACGTCGTGGCGGCGCGTCATCGCGCAGTGGGCGGAGCACTTCGAGGGCAAGACGCCGAAGACCGGGATCAAGTTCTTCGGCGTGAAGCGCATCGCGGCGTTCGAGCGCGCAGGCGCCATCCCGATCGCGCCAAGCTGACGTCGACGGTCGCTCGGGCCCTGCTGTCATCCCGAGCGAGCGGAGCGAGTCGAGGGATCTGCACTTCACAGCGTGAACTCGAAGCTCGGCCCGACGGTGGTGCCGTCGCCGCGCCCGGAGGGGATCGCCATGAGCGCCTGCGCGCGGTACTTCATGTCGTACATCAGCGGCACGGCCTGGAGCAGCACGGACGGTTGGCCGTCGAACGCGTTGTGCAGCACGAACAGCAGCGCCGTGTAGGCCCGGTTGAACTCCGTCATCAGCCGCTGGATCTCCGGCTGGCCGGCGTAGTCCTTCACCTTGGGGTTCGGCGACATCGGATAGCGCGCCGACCAGTCCACGACGAGTGCCGCGCCCGTGGGATAGCCGTTCGGCGTGTCGGTCGCCTGGTAGCGGCGGCCGGCGCGGATCTCGTTGAAGCGGAAGAAGTGCGCGAGCTCGTCCACCTGGCCGAAGCGGTTGTCGCCGTCGTACAGCGTGTGGTCGTAGCCCTCACCCTGCTCGGTGATCTCGTCGATCGCCGCGAGCGCCGTCTTGAGATCGTACACCGCGAAGGGGACGCCACCGCCGCCGTAGTACCACGACGCGCCGTCGACCTGCCTCGCGCGGCTCCCCTTGAAGAGCGCCTTCTCCTTCGCCGGCGTGTCGGCGAGCAGCTCGAAGGCGTCGCGGATCGCCTTGTAGAACTGCGCGATCGTCTGCCAGTCGCCGCTCTGCGGCGGGGCGCCGACCGCGGCGGGCATCTCGATCTTGAGGAAGGTGTCGATCGCGTCGGTGCCGAAGGGGAGGAGCTGGACGACGAACCGCTTGTCGCTGTGCGGCAGGTACGTCGGATACTCGGGGACGAACCCCTTGTGGTTCACCTTCGGCCTGCCGTCGATCGCGTTGAGCAGATTGGCGGCGAGCACCATGTGGAGCATCTCCTCCATCACGACGCTCCGGATCAGCGAGCTGGCCGAAACGTTCGCGCCGTTCGGGATGGAGTAGAGCGCGCAGAGATAGGGCGGGATCGTCGAGTGCTCGATCTCGAGCGCCGTCTGCAGATGCGTCTTCAGGTCGTCCGCATTCGTGATCGGCGGCGGGAGCACCGGCGTCAGCGGCGTCGTCTGCGGCGATGTCGTCTTCATCAGCGGAGCTGCGTGAGCATGTCCTTCACCGAGCGCAGTGCGAGGGCGATCGCCGTGAGCGTGGGGTTGGCCGTTCCCGTGGTCGGAAAGCTGCCGCAGCCCACGACGTAGAGATTGTCGTGGTCCCAGCTCCGCTGGTCGCGGTTCACGACGCTGTCGTACTTCGTGAAGCCCATGCGGTGCGTGCCGATGTGATGCCCCGCCCCGATGAAGTTGAGCGGATAGGGCTTGCCGTCCGGCGCGACGTAATGCTTCGAGTCGGCGACGCCGTCGATGCGGCCGTGGAAGTGCTGATCCACCGCCGGGATGCCGAGCGCGTCGAACACCACCTTGGAGACCTTCATCGCCTCGACCATCGCCTGCCAGGTGTAGTCGCTGACGTCGTACTTGAGGATGGGGCGGAAGCACCCCAGCGCGTCCTTGTACGTCGGGTCGATCTCGACGCAGTTCTTCCATTCCGGGAGTTGCTCGATGTCGTAGCCGATGCGGACCTGCCTCGGCAGCGTGTTGGCGAGCTGGCTGCGCAACTTCTTCCCGAAGACGTTCTGCTGGAGCGCGTCGTACACGTCGCCGTTCGGCGGATAGTTGACGATGTCCCAGCCGGCGTTGCCGACGTCGGTGCGGAAGGCGGCGAACTCGCGACGGAAGTCGCCGTCGCGCAGCGTCTCGATGCCCGACGTCTGGATCGGACCACGGAAGCTCCCCATCGACTGTGGGGCGAGCGCCCACGTGTACGAGAAGGGGTGGTCCATCAGGTTGTGGCCGACCTCGTTGTTGTACTTGTTCGCGACGTTCGACGCGAGGAGCAGCTTCGCGTTCTCCACCGCGTGGCCGGCGAGGACGTAGATCGTCGCCGTCGCGGTGTACGTCGTGTTCGGCCCCACCCCCTCCTCCTCGTACCGCACGTATTTGACGCCGTCGACGCGACCATTCGGGCCGAGCGTCACCTGCGTCACCACCGCCTGCGTGAGCAGCGTGAAGTAGGGCGAATCGATCAGCGTGGCGATCGTCTTGAGCGCGCTGTACTTCGCCTGCACGGGGCAGATCGGGATGCACGCCGCGTTGCCCTCGCAGCGCTGGCCGAGCTCCGGATTGCCGACCGCGCCGACCGGGGCGTAGCCCTTCCGCGGGATCGAGTTGCGCGCCTGGGCGAGGCTGGTGACTTCGACCGGGTATTGCTTGCCCGCGAAGGTGACCGTCTTCCCCTTCACCGCCTTCCCGATGACGTTGTCGCTCCAGCTCGGCGGGATGCGCTCCATCGGATAGTCGTATCCGGACGGGAAGGTGATGCCGTGCATCTCCTGGTCGGCCTTGTTGGCGGCCACGCCGATCGACCACTCCGCCTGCCCGTAATAGGGCTCCAGCTCCTCGTACGTCAGCGGCCAGTCGACGCCCTTGTCGTACTTGGTCTTCAGGTGGAAGTCGTTCGGGCAGAAGCGCGGCGTCGTCCCCAGCCAGTGCAGCGAGGTGCCGCCGAGCTGGCGCAGATACGTCGACCCGAACGCCTCCGGCCCCATCTCCACCTGATAGCCGACCATGTCGGGCGTCCCCTTCACGATCTTGAGGATGTCCGTGTCGTTCGGCGACGGCGCACTCGGGTTGTACGGGTAGGGCGAGTTCGTGTCCTTGATCACCCGCGTGTAGTAGGTGTCGACGTACGAGCGGTAGCTCTGATACGTCAGCCCGCCGGCGCGCCCCGCCTCGAGCATCAGCACGCGCTTGTTCTGCGCGACGAGCTCCTTGGCGACGTGCGCGCCGATCGGCCCGCCACCGACGATGATCGCGTCGTAGTTCCCGTTCGGCGTCACGCTCGCACTCATGGAGCATCCCCCGCCGTCACCGGTGGGAGCGCCCACGAGCCATAGCCCGGCTGCTTGGCGGCGGGGGGATGCGTGTGGATCGCCTTCCAGACGAGCCCCTCGGTGTACGATTGCGGCGAGACGACGAAGGTGACGTCGTTGGCCCACGCGCCGTGCACGTTCCGCCACTCGGCGGGGAGCTGGAACCACATGCCGAGATACCAGAGCCGCGCGACGTTGCGGGCGATCGGCCCGATGCCCGGATCCTCGAGGATCTGCTCCGTCACCAGTTGCTCGAGGAGGAGATCGCTTCCCTTCGCGCGGATGTACGTGTCCTGCCAGATCATAAGGAGCCGGCCGAACAGCGTCTCGCCGACGATCGTGGGAACGAGCGCGAAGTACGTCTTCGCCATCGCCGTCCCGTGCAGCTCGGCCTCGCTGAAGCCGGTGAGGATGACCGAGAGCGAGAAGAACAGATCGAACGGAGGCTCACGCGGCGGGGGCGGACCCGCGGGGCCGGTGGGCGGCGTGTACGCCGTCGGCTGGACGGGTGGTGCGGGACGTCGGCTCACGCGCGTGGCCTCCCGGTGGTCGAGCGCTTACAGGTCGGCGTAGTAGCCGGCGGCTTCAGCGATACAGGTCGGGCTCTTGTACATCTGGATGGCCACCGGCTTCGACGTGCCGATCACGTTCTCCATGTCGTGGCGCATCGGGTTCTCACTCTTGCCGTATTTCAGCTGCACCGACGAGCTCACCGCGGGCTGCAGATACGTGTCGAACAGGCCGAGGTAGTTGCGACGCGAGCCCACCGGTCGACGCGACGTCTTGTCGTAGGAGAGATCGATCACCTCCGACATGTTGCCCGGCACGCAGGACAACCCGTCGAGCTTGAGCTGCGCCTTGTAGATCTCGGCGCCGGTCGTGTCCACGCAGGCCCAGTTGTATGTGAACTGGTCCGGGCCGGAGCGCGAGTTGTTGGCCCCCGGAATGTCGTAGTCGTAGCCGACGAGGAACTTGTTCTCCATGAAGACCTGGATGCCGCACGCCACGGCGACCGGATCGTCGCACGCCACCCAGACGCGATAGTTCCCGATGCGCTTCGTCGGATCGCCGGAGATGAGGTACTGCTCGAGGGAGAGCCCTGATGGCACGTTGGCGGCCACCTTCGTCGCGTACGCCATCACGTTGATCTCGGTCTCGCTGAACCCACCGAGGCCCTGATTGCCGGGCTGGCCCTGCCCGTAGAAGCAGACCGCGTTGAAGAAGTTGATGTTGACCGCCCCCTGCCCGCCGCCGAAGTCGTAGGGCGTCATGCCGAGCGGCTCGACGTAGGCACGCAGGATGTCCATCGGCGCCCGGTACCAGAGCCAGATGGCGGAGATGCCCGCGTAGTAGAACGACAGCGCCGACGGGATCGATTGGTCGGGAAGCTTCGTCTGCGTCGTCTTGAAGACGGGGATCTTCGTCTGCTTCGGGAAGGGCGGGATCGGTCCAGCGGTGGTCGCCGACGTGAAGGTCGGGACCGGCGAGGAGGTGGGAACCGACGACATGATCGGCCTCGGACTGTATGGCGGTGGGCGGGAAACTTCGCGCTCCAGGGCGCGTCGACGGCAAGGCGATTCTGGAGTTCGACTCATGCGGGCGCAAGTAGCGGTACCCGGCGCTGTCATCCCGAGCGAGCGGGAGCGAGTGTGTCATCCCGAGCGAGCGGGAGCGAGTGTGTCATCCCGAGCGAGCGCAGATCCTGAGCGAGCGCAGCGAGTCGAAGGATCGTCATCCGCTGGCGTCGAGGGATCTGCACTTACCGAGACTCGGCAACGACGGAACGCGGATTGTCCCGGATGCACCGGACACGGCCGGATCTCCTCCGTGTGAAGGAGAGATCTCTCCCCCACACCATTAACGAACATTTGACGTTGTGGATGGAGGGGAGTGGTGCCCCTGAGTACGCACCTCGACCCGGAGCGGCGCCGATCCGGCATCTTCCGGTGCATCCGGCCGTATCCGAGGCCTGCCTTTCAGAAGGCCAACGGGAAATCCGGCCCTTTCCGCGTCATCGCAGTCGAGGATCCGCGTTCCGTCGTTGGATGTCCTCTAGAACCGGATCGTCCGCCCCTGCTGTGCGCTTCGCTTCGCCGCGTCGAGGATCTCCATGACGAGCATGTTGTTCTCGAGCGACGACGGATCGTACTTCGCCGGCTGGAGGCGGTGCTCGATCAGCGCCTTGAGGTAGGAGAAGGGATCGTTGCGCGGTGAGTCGAGCTCGGGCAGCGAGACCGTGCTCTCCTTCGCCTCCTCCGACACGCGCGTACGCATCACGCTGCGGTTGTCGGTCATGACGTAGCCGCGCGTGCCGTACACCTCCATGTCCTTCCGCCCGATCGGCCAGTTCCACGAGGCCTGGATGATCGCCTGGGCATCGGGATACGTCACGACGATCGTCGCCTCGTCATCGACGTTGGGATAGTCGGCGGGCTGGAGCTGCTGCGTCACCGCGGTGACCGACGTCGGCCGCGTCCCCTGCGTCAGGTACGTCATGAGGTTCGCGCCGTAGCAGCCGAAGTCCATCAGCGCGCCGGCGCCATTGCGCACCGGATCGCCGAGCCAGTCCATGAACTCCGGATCGACGCCGTTGATCTTCTTCGGGCCGCGGTGTCCGTCACGGACGACGACCTTGCGCAGCGGACCGATGCTGTCGGCTTTCACCGTCTCGAAAGCACGATAGAGCGTCGGATACCACGTCGTCTCGTAGTTCACCATGAGGACGATGTGATGCCGCTCGGCGAGCGCCTCCATTCGGCGCGCGTGATCGAGGCTGACGGCGAGCGGCTTCTCGACCATGACGTGCACGCCGCGCGGTGCGGCGGCCTGGACCGCGGCGAGGTGCTCGTACGTGCTGCCGAACGCGGCGATTGCCGTCGGCTTCGTCTTCTCCAGCATCTCGTCGACGGAGTCGTAGACGAGATCCATGCTCAACCCGTAGCGCTTCGTGTAGCGGCGCGCGAGATCCTTGTTCTTCTCGGCGATGCCGACGATGACGATGTCGGCCGGTCCCTTTCGCCCGAGCAGGCCGTGTACGTGGGAGTGCGTCAGCCCGACGACGCCGAGCCGCAGCGGCGCGCTGCTCTGCGCACCGGCGCGTGTGGTGACGAGGAGCACGGCGAGTATTGAGAGCAGGCGGAAGATTCTCATGCGCCAGAGCTTACCTCCCGCCCAGCGCGTCGTCCAACGGATGATGACCAGCGCCGTCGCCCCCTCCCCATCGACCTCGAGACGCTCCACGCGCCCGCGCCTCGGCGTGATCATCGCCGTGGGTGTCGCGTTCGCGATCCTGCAGACCTGCCTGATCGCGACCTTCCCGCTGCTCGACGGCCCCGAGCTTCGATCGCGCCTGCAGAGCGCCGTGGTCTCGGCGCTCGACTTCCCCCTCGGATTCGCCCAGCCGCTCGTCGCCGCCATCACCGGCTCGAGCGGTGCGACGGCGTTCCTGGTCGGACTCGCGCTGACTTTCCTGAATGGTGCGTTGTGGGCCGTGGTGGCGATCGGCGCGTGGAGACGGATGCGGCGAATGAGGGGATGAGGGGATGAGGGGATGCGGAACGACACCGCCTCGGGGCGCTCTGGCGCTCAGAGGTCGTTCGAGTTCATGACCACGCCGTCAGGCTGACCGCTCTCCGCTCGCCGCTGTCCGCTCGCCGCTCCCCGTCAACCGCTCGCTGCTCGGCTCATTGCCCGCTGGAGAAGTGCGCACTCCGTAAAGCCCGTTTGCCGCCCCGTGCCGCCCGCCGTATGGTTGGATCCATGACGGCTCCTGTTTACGCCTTTGGTGACCATGAGCTGGACACGCGGCGGCACGAGCTCCGGCGTGCCGGTGAGCCGGTCCGTGTCGAGCCACAGGTGTTCAGTGTGCTCGCGTTCCTCTTTCAGCGCCGCGATCGCGTCGTCACCAAGGACGAGCTGCTCGACGGCGTCTGGGGACACCGCTACGTCGCGCCGACATCACTGAACAGCCGGATCAAGGCGGCGCGACAGGCAGTCGGCGACGACGGCACCGCGCAGCGTGTCATCCGCACGGTGCACGGGCTCGGCTTCCGCGTCGTGGCCGAGGTGACCGAGAAGCCCGACGGCGCGGGGGCGTCGCTCACCATGCCCGCACCGGTGATCCCGGCCCGCGCGCTCGAGCAGACGATCCGCTTCTGCACCGCGGACGACGGCGTGCGCATCGCCTACGCGACGAGCGGCAGCGGTGCGCCCCTCGTGAAGCCGGCGAACTGGATGACGCACCTCGAGTTCGATTGGGAGAGCCCGGTGTGGCGCCACTGGCTCCGCGAGCTCTCGAGCGATCACATGCTCGTGCGCTACGACGAGCGCGGCTCCGGGCTCTCCGACCGCGATGTCGCCGACTATTCGTTCGAGGCGTGGGTACGCGACCTCGAGACGGTCGTCGACGCGATGGGCCTGGAGCGATTCCCATTACTCGGCATCTCGCAGGGGTGCGCGGTGGCGATCGCGTATGCGGTGCGCCATCCGGAGCGCGTGACGAAGCTCGTGCTGTACGGTGGCTACGCGGAGGGGGCGTACGCGCGCGCGCGTACACCGGAGCAGCTCCAGGAGGCCGACCTCATCATGCGGCTGCTGCCGATGGGATGGGGACGCGACAACCCGGCCTTCCGGGTGTTCTTCGCGGCGCGCTTCCTTCCCGAGGGAACACCGGAGCAGACGCGCTGGTTCACCGAGCTGCAGCGGATGACGACGTCGCCGGAGATCGCGCTCAAGCTGCGCGACACGGCGGCGCACATCGACGTCACCGCACTCGCGCCGCTCGTGCGCGCACCCACGCTGGTCCTCCACGCGAGCGGCGACGCGGCGATCCCGTTCGATCAGGGACGACAGCTCGCCGCGCTGGTGCCCCACGCGCGGTTCGTGTCGCTGGAGAGCCGGAACCACATCCTCCTCGAGGACGAGCCCGCGTGGGGGCGGTTCTGCGAGGAGGTGCGGAAGTTTCTTGTGTAAGTGCGGATCCCTCGACTTCGCTCGGGATGACAGCCGTTGTCATCCCCAGCGAGCGAAGTGAGTCGAGGGATCTGCACTCTTCTCGGCGGCCGATCATGCGACCACGACGAACACCGCGGCGGCGATCAGCGACATGCACCAGAGTGCGTTCACGTTGATCCACGCCGAACGCAGGATGCGCAGCCCGACCTTCTCGTACACCACGACGGCCAGCATCACGGTCACCGCGAGATAACCAGCGGTGTGCACGAGCGGCGCGACGAGTGCGGTCGCATCGAGACCGGCGATCCCCGCCGCGCGCGGGATCGCGACCTCACCCAGCATGGCCATGTGATCGTGGTGCATCCCACCCGGCGCGGGCGCGGCGGCGCCGAGCACGAGGGGGAGCACCATCAACCCCGCGCCATGCGCCGAGGCCATGAGGAACGACCAGGTCGCGAGCTGCCGCCCGTTGACGCGCATGCCGCCCAGGCGGACGTGCCGGTGATGCAGCAGTCCGTCCACGCCGACGGCGAACAGCGACGCGGCCACCAGCCAGCGCAGCCACGCCAGCGGCAGCACGGCTCCCACGGCAAGGGTCAGCCCGATGGCACAACCAATCGCCAGCGCGTGGCCCACCGCGAGCGGACCGAGCGCGCGCCACACCGCGCGCCGGTCACGCGCCTGCAGTCCCCGCGCGACGGCGAACAGCCAGCCCATCGCGGGGTTGATGCCGTGCGCCGCGCCGAGCAGGAGCAGCGCCGTCCAGGGAATCGACGCGGCGCCCATCTCACTCGGCGTAGCAGAAGGAATCCGACGACGCGTCGCCGCCGAGCAGCCGGACCTGATGCGGACGGAGGCCATCCTCGAACTCGACGAAGAAGTCGCGGTCGAACGCCATGCCACCATCGACGTCGGTGTCGATCTTCGCGAGCCAGCCCCTGATCCCCGCCGGGTAGAACTGTGCGTCCCATGAGGTGTACAGCGCGTTGGTGAGATACACGCGCTTTCCATCGCGGCTCACCTCCACCATCTGTGGCCCGCCGTTGAGCGGACGGTCCGTGTCCTTCGGGTGCGCGGTGCGACGCACGATCCCGCCGATGTGGAGGGAGCTCCTGAGCGTCGGCGCCGCGGGGTCGGTCACGTCGTACTGCCGCAGCTCGCCAGTGCCCCAGCAGCTCACGTACAGCGTCCGGTCGTCGAGCGAGAGGTTGATGTCGGTGACGAGCGGGGGCACGACACCGAATCCCTGGAGCAGCGGCGGGAGATCATCCGGGTCGGCGGGCTCGGCGGGGATCTCGATGACCTTCCGGATTGCCCACTGTCCCGTCACGTCGTCGCGGTACCACTGCCAGATGGAGCTCGAGAGATCCTTCAGGCTCATGACGACGCCGACGAAGCCGAACGCTTTGCGCGGGTCGTGCGCCGGCCGCAGCTCGAGCACCATCTGCTGCTCCGCACCGAGGTCGAGCGTCTGCACGTGGGTGCGCGTCGGCAGATCCCACACGTGGAGGGCGTGGCCGTACTTGCCCGCGAGGAGCAGCTCCGGGTTCACGCCGTCCTTCACCATGTTGGGCGTTCCCCACTCGCTGGTGATCATGACGTCGTGGCCGAGGTGCCACCAGAAGTCGTAGGCGAGGTGCTGGGGGCCGCGCTCCTTCTCCCACGCCCCCTTCAGCTGGAAGGTCTCGTGGTCGAGCATGAAGATGCCGCCGGGTCCGTCGCCGCCCGGCGCGCCCAGCGCGTTGACGTAGATCCCCTCCGGGCCGCAGTGCACCGTGTGCGGCGCGGCATAGCCCGTCTTCGCCATCACCTCCTCACCCTCGATGACCTTCACGAGGCGCGGCGCGCGCGGATCGGGTTGCGTGTCGACCACGTGGATGCGCGAGCTGTTCGTGCCGGGCAGCACGAGGTAGCGCCGTTCCATGTGCGGGTTGGGCGCGTACGCGCAGAGGTGCGAGCTGCACGCGTTCCAGCCGAAGTGGTGGAGCTCGTTACCGCCATTCGGCAGCTCGAGCTTGTTGAGCAGCGAACCATACGTGGGCGAGTCAGGGTCGGCGTCCACCACACCGAGCGCGTCCCTCTTGCCGTTCACGCCGGGGGTGAGGAGCGCGACGTACGCCAGCGACTCCGCCGGCGCCTCGCCGGCCTGAGCCGGAGAGGGATAGAAGGTGGGATCGGGGAGCAAGCGAGCCATGGTCGGGACCTGTGTCGAGTGGAGAGCGGGGCGGCGCGACGTCGTCGCCCGCGATGTGACGACAGGATGCTCCCGGCCGGCCGGGAATGCTTGAAGACGAGATGGAGACGAGGTGGAGCTTTCGTGGAGATCGGGTTCGACAACGCGCGTCAGGCGAGACAGATTGGAGCCGACCCGATCACGACAGGCGTGTTATGGCCACCGTCCTCATCTCCACTGATGATCGCAAGCCTCGCGACGACGAGATCGACGTTCACGGGCTGACGCACCCTGGCAAGGTCCGCAAGGAGAACCAGGATCACTTCCTCCTCGCCACGGTCAACAAGCAGGTCCACGTGCTGGCCACCAACCTCGGCCCGCAGAAGCATCTGCCGAACGGCGAGCAGCGCGTCGCGTTCATCGCCATGATCGCCGACGGCGTCGGCGGCCTCGAGGGAGGCGCCGAGGCGAGCGCCACCGCGCTCGAGTCGGTGATGCAGTACGTGAACGACAGCATGTCGTGCCTCTACGAGCGCAACGTCACCGAGAAGACGTTCACCCAGCAACTGCAGGAGTGCGCGCTGCGCTCACACGAAGCGATCCTGGCGCGGCGGGCCGAGTCGGGGCAGGAAGGGACGATGGCCACGACGCTGACCCTGTTCATGGGCGTCTGGCCGGCGTACTACATCGTCCAGGTCGGCGACTCGCGCTACTACCTCTGGCGCGACGGCCAGCTCACGCAGCTCACCCGCGACCAGACGATCGCGCAGGAGCTGGTGGACCAGGGGATCCTCACCCGCGCGCAGGCACCGCACACGCAGTTCGCGCACGTGCTCTCCAGCGCGCTCGGCGCCGACACGGCGGAGCCGGTGGTGACGCGCTGTCAGGCGGACTGGAACAACGTGCACCTGTTCTGCAGCGACGGGCTGACCAAGCACGTGAGCGACGAGCAGATCGCCGAGCGGCTGCGCACCATGACGAGCGCGAAGCAGGTGTGCGAGCAGCTGCTCCAGGATGCGCTCGACGGCGGCGGCACGGACAACATCACGATCATCGTCGGGACCCAGACCCGGCGCGACCGTTAGCATCCGATGGCGGCACGAGGGGGAAGCTCGAAGGCATCCGTCGGTCCAGCACTGCTAGCTAGTCCGTATAGATGACATTGTGGCCGCCGCCTTCACGCGAGAAGCGAACGAACTCCAGGGCCATCTCGCACACCGGCTGGCCACGATTCAGCGCAGGCTTCCATTGCAATCGGGGAAGCGATTTCACGACGGCGGTCTCGAACTCGCGGCGTGTGACGCCGAGCGTACGCCACGAGGTGCGCTGCGCACGGCCGGTCGAGTCGACGATGAACTGACCCATGACACTCCCCTCGACGCCGGACCATACGACGCCGTCGGGCCAGAAGATCGAGTGTAGCCGCGGAATGGCTTCGTGGCTCGTCCAGCCGCTGTCGCTTCGCTCCTCACGCACGTAGCCGGCGGGGAGTGCGTATTGATGCTGGTTCTCCTTCGACTCGGATCCACGAACCACACTGTCGGGCACGAGCGCCGTCTTGAAATCGAGCGCGTAGCTGCGTTCCCTGAAGTCTCCGTCCTTGAGCGTGTCCAGCGGCCCGAAGAGCGGCTCCCAGTGATTGACGATGAACTTGACTCGATACGCGCCCGGGCGAGGAAGCTGAAAGACGAACTGGCCCGCCGAATCGGTGACCGTGTGGTCGATCGGCTTCCCTGTGGAATCGAGCAGCGCGACGTGGAGACACTCGTAGGGCGTGCCGCGTGCGGCATCCCGCGCCGTCCCTGACTCGAATGCCTGCGCCGAGAGGGACGTCGGGACGGCGGCCGTGATGCAGAGCGTGCAGAGCACGCGGGCGAGCGTCGAGGACATCTGCCGTGCGGGTCTCGCGGGAGGGGGATGCCACTCGCCGATCGCCGACAGGCGGCGGCGGCGAGAATCTAGGCGCGCTGGGCATTGTCCGCTGGCGTAGATTGAGTCTCGGCTGCACACTCTCCGAACGCGAGCGCTCCGTCGTCGGACCCGCGCGC
>Ga0070683_100003279_pt1 | contig 13087 bp, 13 predicted proteins | sample KBSC713LmetaG_FD_64662 | JGI IMG/M metagenome (GOLD analysis project Ga0070683, IMG submission 64662) | Corn rhizosphere microbial communities from Kellogg Biological Station, Michigan, USA - KBS C7.1-3L metaG | ecosystem: Host-associated > Plants > Roots > Rhizosphere ...
AGCAGTGAATCGTTTCATATTGGCTTTCTCCTTTTTTATTTATGTCATCGCGTGTGGTTCTCAGCACTAAGGTGAGTAATGGGTAAAGACCAAGTCGCGAGCCTTGATAGGCTCGTGGCACGGGAAGCAGGTCTTAAGGTCTGCCTTGTCGTCGACTTTGCCATCTTTGAATTGAGCGAAGCCCCAGCCGCCGGTAGAAGCGTATTTTTTTGAGTCCTTCACCATAAACTGCACGTTCGTGGGGGAGCCGGCGACAAAAGATTGTGTCCGTCCGAAGACTTTGTTGTTTTCCTCCGAAGGGACATAATTCCATGCCAGCCGCGTGATGATTGTCCCGTCTGGGAACGGCAACTTTCCTTCCCGATAGGCCTTGATCGCTACATCATTGCCCAGAACAGCGCGCAAATCGTTGAGATTGCCTTCTTCATGGGCAACGGAAATTAACTTCCAATCACGATATCCCGGAGGGATTCTGATTCCAAAGATGGGTGCGGCTTGATCATCAGCCTCTCCAGATGTGGGCTCGGTTGAAATGACAACGCTCGCCACAACTGCAATTGCAACTAGTAAGAAAGCGATCTTTTGCATAAGACCTCCTCTCGATGAACTCGTCATCCAAAGGTGAACGAGAATGCTTCGACGCCTGAATCAAGAAACTGGATCTCGAATTGGCGATCGACGATCGGCGACGATTGCCGGATCAGTTGGTACATTCTCGGTTCCGTGACTGCACCATTCCCTTGGGCATCTACATCACTTCCGTGGACAGCGCTGGCCGACTTTCCGTCTATAAATACGCGGAAGCGTACAGGCTTTCCCGGCGTGGCCGTTCCCATCACCAAATGCAGATCGCGGGCGTGAAATCGATATGCAATGCGCCCCCCGGGTTGATTCAGGACGATTGCTCCCGCTTGTATTGTCCAATCGCCCGAGAGCGCCCAATGATTGTTCTCTAACCCCGCGGGAACAGAGTAAACGTGCGGCCTGTCAGATACCGGACCGCTTGGCGACGCAAAATTTTCCGTACGCTTATATCCGAGATAATTTTCTCCTGAGCCAAGATTAAGCCAGTCGGCATTAGCTTCAGGACCTTCGGCACGAACGAAAACTAGATCACTGGGAAAATTGTTTGTTCCGGCTTCGGCAAGCAATTGCTGAATGACTCGCTCCGATTTGTCATACTCGCCCTCACCGAAGACGTGATGCCGGATGCGTCCCTGGGCATCGGCAAAGTAAAGGGCGGGCCAATATTCATTATCGAAAGCACGCCAAATCGCATAATTGCTGTCGATCACGACCGGATAATCAACGCGAGTCTCTTGGGTCGCGTGGCGAACATTCTCCGGCTTCTTTTCGAAAGAGAATTCTGGCGTGTGTACCCCGATCGTTACCAACCCGTGAGCCTTGTATTTCTCTGCCCAAGCGCGGACGTACGGGAGCTGCCGTCTCCAGTTGATGCAGGTGTACGTCCAAAACTCTATAAGCGTAACCTTGCCCCGCAAGCCGCTGACGGTTAATGGTTCCGAATTGATCCAGCCCAAGCCACCTTCAAGAGCAGGCAGGTTGCCTTCCACTGCTAATTGAGGATCTGCGGCAGGGTGCGTACTTGCGCTGAGCATACCGAACTTCGCTGCAACAAGCGTCATAGCGGCACCCCTGAGAAAACGACGTCGGTCATAGTTGATTTGCTCAAACATCTCGTCCCTGAAGTTGAAAAATCACCTTCTGAGCACATCCCATCACACCAGAACCTCATTTCGGGAACAATTACACGATGGTATTGGTTTTACCTTGGTATTGGCCTTGATGATTAAGGCCGGGAGGCATTTTTTTTTAACATTAGTTTTAACATTGGCGAAAAGCGATAAAGTACAATTGACACACGCATGACACGCGCAGATTCAGCTGAAGGAGCAATGGAGTATGGACGCGTCGTCTCGCCTGACCAAGGCTGCACGCGTAAGACACCCTCATAAGGAAGCAACTCAAGTTGATTTACAGACCGTAGCACGGGCTGACGAACTAGCCAGTGTGCTGGAATTTCTTTGTCGCGCAATGGAAGACAGGTCGGTCGATCGGGTTATCGCATGCATTCATCCGCTGAACGATGATGCAACAAAGTTTCGCGACCCCGCGGCGCCTAGCCTTGACAAGAGTTATCGCGAGTCAACGGATGGAGTGCTCGTGTCATCCATGACGGGGCCATGCTGCCAGGCAGTAGCCACGCGGCAAACTGCGGTTGTGCCTGACTTGGCGGCTGATCCAAAGTGGGCCAAATTCCGTGAGTTTGCTGATCCTCTCGGCATTCGATCTGCCTGGTCTACGCCGATCTTTTCCAATGAAGGAAAAATACTCGGAATCTTTGCCCATTATTACTTTGAGGTTCGCGATCCGAGCCCCCGTGACAAACGGATGGTGCAACTGCTGAGCCGTGCCGCGGCAGTTGCTATCGAGCGGGGTCGTGTGGAAGAGGCGCTTCGAGAGCTTAACGAAACGCTCGAACAGCGCGTTCAAGCCGAAACGTGGGAGAGGCTGCAAATCTGGAGCATCTCCCAGGATTTGCTGGTGATCTCCGATTTAGATGGTACGTTTGTGAGCGTTAATCCAGCCTGGACAGCTATGCTTGGCTGGTCAGAAGCGGCTTTGGTGGGCAAGTCGGCCCAGTCGTTCGTGCATCCCGACGATTGGGAAACAACTCGCACAGAGCTTGATCATCTTGCCACCGGCCGTAAGACTCCGCGCTTTGAAAATCGCCTGCTTGCCAAGAACGGTTCCTATCACTGGATTTCATGGAATGCGGCACCCGACAACGGTCGCATCTATGGCATGGGGCGCGACATTACTGATCGCAAACGGGGGGAAGAGAAGTTACGGCACGTAATCGACACGATGCCCACCTTGGCTTGGTGCAATTTACCCAATGGCACTAATGAGTTCCTCAATAAGAATTGGCATGAGTATACGGGTCTCTCGCCTGAAGAGTCGCATGGCTGGGGTTGGCAGACTGCCTTCCATCCGGAAGACTTGCCGCATTTAATGGAAAAATGGAAAGCAATGCTGGTCTCAGGAGAACCGGATGAGATCGAGGCTCGTCTTCGCCGCAATGACGGAGTATATCGCTGGTTCCTCATTCGAGCCGAGCCTTTCCGCGATGAGTCGGGCGAGATCCTCTGCTGGTACGGTACAAGCACTGATATCGACGATCGGAAGCTCGCCGAAGAGAAGTTGCGCCGCAGCGAGGCATTTCTTGCCGAAGGCCAGCGTCTCAGTTTGACCGGCAGCTTTTCCTGGAAAATGGCGACCGGCGAGATTACATGGTCAGAGCAGCTTTATCGCCTATACGAATTTGAGATTGGCCTGCCGGTGACACCCGAACTGATCCGTACTCGTGTTCATCCTGAAGACCACACCGTGTTGGAGAAGATGGTTGAGCAGGCGCGAAACGGCGAGAACGACTTTGAATGGCACTATCGGCTGCTGATGCCGGATAAGTCGGTTAAATATCTCCATGCTGTCGCTCATGCAAGACGAGATCAGAACAGCCAGCTGGAGTACATCGCCTTGATCCAGGATGTGACGCAGCGCCGCGCGTCGGAAGAAGCTTTGGTGAAAGCCCGATCGGAGCTTGCCCAGGTGGCCCGAGTCACGACCTTGACTACGCTAACTGCTTCGATTGCGCATGAGGTCAATCAGCCCTTGTCAGGTATTGTTACTAATGCCAGCACCTGCCTGCGCATGTTAAGCTCCGATCCCCCGAATATAGAAGGCGCGCGCGAAACTGCTCGGCGGACGATCCGCGACGGAAACCGGGCTTCAGATGTAATTACCAGGCTGCGCACCCTCTTCAGCAAAAAGGAGGCGACGTTCGAACTCCTTGATCTGAATGACGCTTTGCGGGAAGTAATCGCGCTTTGCCGTGGTGAGCTTCAGAGAAACCGCATAATTTTGCGAGCTGAATTGGCCGCTGACCTCCCTAGGGTGCGCGGTGATCGCGTGCAGCTTCAACAAGTCATCCTGAACCTGCTCCGTAACGGAGCCGAATCAATGCACGGGCTCGAGGACCGGGCCGGGGAATTGCTGATAAGTACCAGCCATGAGGCTCCCGATTCGGTGCTCGTTTCCGTAAAGGATGCCGGCGTCGGTTTCGATTCTGACGCTTTGGACAAGCTTTTCGAGCCCTTTTACACCAGTAAAGCTGACGGAATGGGAATCGGACTATCAATCAGCCGCTCGATCATTGAGGGGCATTATGGGCGTCTTTGGGCCGTTGGAAACGACGGTCCCGGCGCAACGTTTTGCTTTTCGATTCCTTGCATTTCGAAAAGCTCCTCCAGCAGCGGGGATAATGTCCGAACGGATGCGGCATAGAAAATTAGACTAGCATTGGCAGAAATGGGCCGATGGGGGCCAATACCAAAGCACAATGGACGCAGCCGATCAAATAGCGGATTCTTGCGTTATGGATTCTGGTCGAGAAGATGCCGACCGCGACCGGGCGCTTGTGGCTGTGGTCGATGACGATGAATCTGTCCGCGAGTCATTGCCGGATCTATTAACCGAGTTAGGTTATCGGACGCGGGCCTTCTCCTCCGCAGAAGAGTTTCTCTTATCCGGTAGTCTTGAACAAACAAGATGCCTGATTCTCGATGTCGTGATGCCATGCATGACCGGACTTGATCTTCAGCGGCAGTTGAACGATCGTGAGCGCAGAATTCCTATCATCTTTATAACGGCACAAAAAGACCGGGAGATTCAGGATCGGGCACTTCTGCAGGGAGCTGTATCATTCCTGTTAAAACCATTTAGTGACACAGCTCTGCTCGAGGCGCTCAATAAGGCGGTCCAGGATTAGTTGGAGAACGGCGCTACCTCGCTCCAGAGATATACTATGAACGCAATGCACGCATTTGGTCGTCAGCTCGGACGTCCTCCAGTGCCGACTACAAGGCCTATTGTATTTGTTGTTGATGACGATATCTCGGTGCGAGAATCGCTGGAACTGCTGATCGTCAGTGCAGGTTGGCGTCCCGAGTTATTCGCCTCAGCCCAGGAATTTCTTCAACGGCCGCGAGCCGTTGTTCCAAGCTGTTTAGTGCTCGACATCTCTCTGCCAGGCTTGAATGGCCTTGATCTGCAAAAACGTGTCGCGCACGAGCGAACGGATATGCCGATCATCTTCATTACCGGACACGGCAATGTGCCCATGACGGTTCAGGCAATGAAGGCGGGGGCTGTCGAGTTTCTAACAAAGCCATTCAGTGACGACGTGCTGTTGAGTGCCATTCGGCAGGCGCTTGAGCGCAGCCGCGCTGCTCTTGGGATTGAAGCGGAATTGCAATCTCTGCGCGATCGTTACAGCTTACTGACCCATCGCGAGCGCCAGGTCATGGCCCTAGTGGTCTCTGGCTTGCTGAATAAGCAAGTCGGCGGGGAACTCGGGATTAGCGAAATCACCGTCAAGGCGCACCGTGGGAAAGTGATGCAAAAGATGAAAGCCGACTCTCTTCCAGCGCTGGTGAAAATGGCCGCACAACTCCGGATTACATCTACAATTCAAGACTCATAGATCCGGCCCTGTGGTTTGCGCGGGGTTGAGCCGATACCATAGTCCAATTGTTCTAGCCGTCCTTACATCTGATAATCAGATGGACTGAGAAGTTCGTGAAATCAGTCTGTCTCGTATTGTCTATCACCGTCCCGATAGCGTAGTCTCTCGTTTGATTTTAAATCCGCAATTGCGGCCCAGATCTGTTGCGAAAGAGGTTCACAATGGCGACAAGTATAAGTCCAGCGCGGTCCGCCGGCAGCCCGCAAGCGGCCAATGGTCTGGCCTTGGTTCGTTTCACTGTCGGGGCAATGTTCGTGTGGGTTTTTTTTGAGAATCTCGGGAAAGGCCTTTACACCGCAGGCGGCTACTCGAGCCTGATTAATTACTACATTAAAATGAGCCATTCACCGGCTGCCTGGAAAGCGGTGATGGGATTAGCGGCGAGCCATGCCTCTCTGGCAGCTCCCATGCAGGCGATGACAGAAATCTCCCTCGGGATTCTGCTGGTCTTGGGATTGTTCACACGGCCTGCCGCTTTCGTGGCGTTTCTCTTCCTTGGTAGCCTCTGGATTTCTGAGTGGGGCACGTCCTGGATTTGGGAATTACTGGTTTCAGTACTTGCATGCCTTGGTCTTGCATTGGGACGAGCAGGGCGCGCCTGGGGCATCGACGCACTGCTGGCCCAGCGTAACCCGTCTTCGCCGTGGTGGTAACCTAGCGAATCTGCGTGCGAATAACCGTTATCATTCCCACCTACAACGAAGCAGAGGCCATTAGTCATGTGCTGGCCGATCTGCCGCGGGATCCTGTCACCGAGGTTATCGTTGTAGACAGCAATTCCAATGACGGTACGCCGGAGATTGCGGCCACGATGGGTGCTCGCGTTCTAAAAGAACCCCGCCGTGGATACGGGCGCGCATGCTTAACTGGACTGAACAATGCGACAAGTCCAGACGTGGTTGTTTTCCTCGATGGCGACTACAGTGACCGGCCATCGGAGTTGCCAGTTCTCCTAGCCCCCCTCATTGAGGGCCGTGCCGATATTACGATTGGTTCGCGGCTCGGGGCGCGGCGCAATTCACAAGCTTTACCGTGGCATCAATCTTTCGGCAATCACTTAGCCGCCAGCATGATCAGGCTTTTATATGGCCTGAAGATCAGTGATCTGGGGCCGTTTCGCGCAGCGCGTGCCGAGGTGCTTCGCGCTCTCGCGCTCGAAGAGGCGACCTACGGATGGGCTGTGGAGATGATCCTGAAAGGCGCTATTGCGGGATTCCGCATCATTGAAGTTCCGGTAAGCTATCACCCGCGTATCGGCAAGTCCAAAATCAGCGGTACGCTTAAGGGCACGCTGGGAGCCGCGTGGTTCATTCTGAGCCGGATTGTGCGCTATTATTTTCAGCGCCGAAAGGGACGCCCGGGGGAAGCGGCCTAGTAACAAACTTTCTATGGAATCCCACAACCAGACACTCGTGCTTCCCGCAAAGCACAGCCGGACGCTGGTCATTATGGCCAAAGCGCCACGGCCAGGAGCGGTCAAGACCCGGCTCAATCAGAGCCTTCCTCCGGCCGCGGTGGTCGCACTGTATCGCTGCCTTTTGCAGGACACAGTCGCATTGGCACGGTCATTGAATGATGTGGATGTCGCAGTGATGTGCCCTGAATCGGACAAAGAAGAATTGACGCATTTCCTTGATAATGCAGTACCGGTAGTGGCCCAGAACGGCGAGGGGCTTGCGGCAGGACTGGTCTCTGTGTTTGCCCACTTTACGGCGGCCGGTATACAGCACGTGATCGCCTTCAACAGTGACAGCCCACACCTCGCGCCTTCGATTCTGGAGAACGCTTTTCAGGCTCTCTCCGAATCCGATCTGGTAATCGGGCCGACACACGACGGAGGCTACTATCTTGTGGGCGCAAAGGATGCTTACCCAACGCTCTTTGAAAATGATGGGCTAGGAACAAGCAGCGCGCTTGAGAGATTAGTAGCACGGGCCAAAGCATTGAAGCTTTCCCGCAGCGTGACCGAGACCTTCTATGACATCGATGTTGCTGAGGACCTGATTCGACTCGCTCCGGAACTGGCGCTAGCACCGGCAAGGGCGCCGCGAACTGCAGCGTGGTTCGCGCAATGGGGCCATGCCCTCAGGCAAACGCATCGCATGGGAGACCAGTGACGCGTGCGCCCGCTCTGAGACTTCTGGCGCTAGGCTGCATTCTGCTGCTGGCTCTTACAATCTGCTCGCGCAACTTCAGCGACCGGGGCGCGCCCACTTTTCTTGTCTGGTTGGGGATCGCCGGCTTAGCATATTTACTGGCGGTTCGTGAGTTCTTCTCGACCCCGAACTTTCCCAGACGCGTTATCGTGATCGGGCTGGTATTGTCCACGGCATGGCACGTCTTTTTTCTACTGAAGCCCCCGGGTTTGGATGACGACATCCACCGTTATGTCTGGGATGGGCGGGTGCAGCGGCTCGGCTACAACCCGTATACGCTCGTCCCCAACGACCCCAAGGCTGCCGTTCTGCATACCTCTGAGACGCGCACGCTGAATCACCCCGATTTGCCGACTCCGTATCCGCCCGGGGCGGAGCTGTTCTTCCGGGCTGTAACGGCGATTCATGAGTCTGTCTTTGCGTTCAAAGTAGTATTCGTGCTTTGCGATTTCGCCATTGTCTTTGTGTTGCTCGACTTGTTGCGTCGTACCGGCAAAGGAGATCACTGGGTGCTGGCCTTCGCGTGGAATCCTCTGCTGGCGATAGAGGTTGCAGGCGGCGGCCACATTGATATTCTCGGCGCTCTGCTGCTGGTGATTTCGGCGGCTGCACTGTGGCGCAGTTGGCGTACCGTTGCCGCTGTGACATTGGCGCTGGCCATTGCAGTGAAGTTCCTTCCGATCGTATTGCTGCCACTTTACTGGAAGCGTGTTCGTCTGCGCGACGTCGCGCTGGCGGCAATCGTGACCGGGCTACTGTACTTTCCATTTCTTGACCACGGCCGCATTCCCTTAGGCTCATTCGGAACCTATGTGCAAAGTTTCCGTTTTAATGACCCGGCATTTGCGACGCTTGAGCAAATGATGGCTCCGCAGATTGTTGCTGGACTAGCCGTGCTCGCCGGCTTTCTTGTCGCGATCTGGATGAGAAGAAGATCCTCGCATTTGTCCGCCGATTCATTTGCCTGGCCGATGGCAGCATCGCTGTTTTTTGCCCCGGTCATATATCCGTGGTACCTGCTTTGGCTCCTGCCATTCTTGCGGTCTGCTTCGACCTTGCCGCTCATCGTCTGGACAGTGAGCATAATTCCCACTTACTATGTTTGGCACCTACGGACGCTGGGAGGGCCATGGCTGGTTCCTGGCTGGATCATGCTGCTGGAATACGGGGCCGTAGGAGTAGCCGGCGCGATGCTCGGGCTTCGCCATTGGAGTGGCTGTGAGCGTTCCAAGAGTTAGCTATTTCAGCGTGCATCAAAGAATCGATACCTTGGTATCAAACAATACTTTCGTTCAATAGATTCGAGCCTGCATTTTCTGGCTTAATGCCAATTTGGACAAAAAATAAAAACGAGGGACTGTCAAATGACAAGCTCAAACTGGGTTAAAAAGACTGGTCTTCTAGTCATGGCGATTCTGCTGCTTGCGGCAACCCCCCAGGCCCAGAATCCGCCTATTGCGGAACAGATCGCCAAGGCTTATGGCCTTGATTCGTGGGGGCAAATTGATGCGGTCCGCTACACCTTCAATCTTCCTATATTCAAAATCTCGCGGACGTGGACCTGGGAGCCTAAAGCCAACCGAGTCACCTTTGAAGGGAAGGGCAAAGACGGCAAGCCCGTAAAGGTTACATACGTGCGCTCAGAGATCAACAGCCAGCCCGATAATGTGAAGAAAGAAATCGATCCCGGTTTCATCAACGATCAGTATTGGCTGGTCTTTCCGTTTCATCTCGTCTGGGATGGCGCTCCCATAGAAGATAAGGGCATGCAAAAACTCAAGCTGGGCAAGGGCACCGCCAGGCAGGTGGTGGTGAAATATTCATCGGACGGCGGATATACGCCGGGTGACACTTGGATGCTTTACGTGGGCGCTGACAATATAGTAAAGGAGCTCGAGTTTCATCACGGCGGATCCGTAAAGCCGGGTGTGGTCATCGCGACCTGGGAGGGCTACAAGAAAGCAGGTCCTCTCGTTGTCTCAACCGATCACAAGGGAACAGCGGACGGCAAGCCGTTCACACTGTCCTTTACAAACGTGGCGGTTAAGCTGGCCGGTTCAGATACTTGGATAGAAGCGAAATAAGACGCGCAATTTGCAGCGGATCGCTTATTTCCAGAAACACCGAACGTAAGAAGGACAGGACTGGCGCAATAAACAAAGGCATTTGGCAACAGCCTGGTTAGAACTAGGCTGTGCCTGATCTATTGCCGTCAGTAGTAATCCGTTAAAGCGGTTTCTCAGTCGAGGCGCAGGCATTTCTGGCTATTTGGGCGCGGATTTCAGGGTAAAGACGAGAAAGTAGTCTTGCCCGTCTCCCTTCACAAAATCATACTGCTCCTGTAACTGATAACCGGCCTGGGCGGCTTCCTGTATAACCACATCACGAGAAACGCCGTGGTCATCGCCCTTGCCATTGCGATCAATAATGCCGACCTTTGCTCCATTGCGCAGCGAATTCCGCAAGTTCTGAAGCAAAAGCACGGGATGCGCGACCTCATGATAAGTTTTCAACAGAAGTACGGAATCAACGCTTTTCTTCGGCAATTTCGGATCATCCTCACTACTCAGGATCGGGTGAACATTGGCAATGCCCTCCTGTTTTATACGCCGATTTATATACGCGATGGCTTCCGGATTAATGTCCACCGTATAGACAATGCCATTGCTTCCCACACGCTTGGCTGCTCGTACAGTGAACCACCCCGAACCAGCCCCAATGTCAGCTACATGAGCGCCTTGCTGAATGCCCAGAATGTCCATCACACGTTGGACTTGTAACTTCTTGTCACGGTCTGCTTTTTCAAAAATAGATAGATCGCCGGTGTAAGGCTGGCTTGTCTTGCGCTGCCCAGACTGAGCATTGGCATTGGCACCTGTTTGGGCCCAAATCAGAGCGGGTGCGAAGTTGGGCAAAGTATAAGGTAATGACGCCAGAATGAAAATGATCACGGCGAAAGAGATGTTGGCCATTTTGCTTGAGCAAACAATACGTCTCATGCTCACCCTCTTGCCATCACGATTGTAGTGCAGGAGCTGCCGAGTTTGGGCAGATCGCGATTTGCGGCCATGTGTATCTGGAGCGGTGGCCGCTCTTTGCGAATGATTGGGCAATAAAGATCCGGCTGTTGTAGGGATTTTTGTAATTGCCGCCGTCCAGCACATCCTCCATGGCATGTATCGCGGAATTCACAGAACTGGCACGCTTCAGGAAGTATGCGAGCAAGATCGAAGGGTTCGGAGTTGAGAATTTCATCTCCGGCTGAAAGCAAGTTCATGAGCGGCTCGCCGGCTCCCGGCCAATAGACGCAGGGCTGCGTGGTAGCGCGCGGCGTGACTCGTACGGTACTTACGCCACACCCTCCGGCCAGTGGCGGCAACCCGGCCATTGCTCTGACAAGTGGCTCGCCAATGGCAATCACGTCAGTGTTCTCAAACAGGCGTTGAAATCCCTTCCAGTACTCTTCATATGTGAGGGCGTACAAGTCCGACCGCACTGCCTGATAGACGTTCACGCGCAACGGAGCGCCAAAGCGTTTCGCTACTCGTGCGACGTCAGCAAGACGCAAATAGTTCGGCTTCATCATCACCGCGATGATTGTCACCGGGACACCCAGCCGCACACACCGCGCGGCCTGATCATGGATCAGCTCCCAATTTCCGGCGCCGCGCTGTGCATCCTGCTCCGGTTGCGTGGGGTAGTCGAGAGAAAACTCGATGTCGTGGAAGCCGCGAAGTTCTTCGTCTTCCAAAACAGCCACGCTATGGCCGTTCGAAGTGATGGTGAGCTTGACTCTCCGTGTTCGCAGGTAAGCCAGGATTGCTTTGAAGTCAGGATGCATGCCGTTCTCGCCGGTGCCCAGATTTACCGAGCGCACCGGCAGCCGCTCCATCACTGACTTAACCTGATCCAGCGAGAGGCGATCTGTGCGAGCAGGATCACGGTAGCAGAAGGCGCAGGCGAGATTGCACTCATTTGTCAGTCCGAGTCCGAGCGCGATGCCGGCTTCACCAGATGGCATGTTCGATGCAGCTGAGCAAGCTGATGCCTCGGTTTTGTTCATGCGTGATCCTTCAGTGAGCCTGCCAGAACCTGGATGTAGCGAGCAGATGCTACAAATTCCGGACGGGTTCCTAATTTACGTTCCAGTTCGAAGATCCGCGCATACTCTTCGCTACGAGACACTTTGGGTGGCAGATAATCGGCAACGACGCGCACGCCCCGTTCGGCGATGATGTTGAGCGAAGCCGCCTTGAGCAGCTCTCGTATCTTTTCCAACGTAAACATCCGGACCTTGCCGCCGTATAGAGATTCCTGTCCCCACTCGGAAGTTAGCGCACCCTCGACTGCTACCAGATTGCCGGTTTGAATTGCGGCTTTCATCACCTCGCCAGCCTGGCTGCGCACCAGGAAGGACAGTACGGACGATGAATTTCGTAACAGGCGAGCAGCGTCGCACAACACCGCACCGGGATCATCGACATATTCCAACACATTGTGGCAAAGGATTACATCGAATGATCGCGGAGCGAATAGATCCCGCAGCGTGGTAGCATCGCCATTTTTAAGCGTGAGCTGGCCGCCAACACCGGCCGCAACCGCCGCATGCTGCGCGATGTCCAGCATTGCCTGAGAAGAATCGAGCAACGTGACCTGAAAACCTTGCTGAGCGATTCGAACCGCAATAGCTCCAGTCCCGCACCCCAGATCAAGCGAACACAGAGCATTGCTGCCGTCCTTCATAGGCAGGAACTCCTGCAGGTTGGCAAATGCCAGATCCAGACGCAAACGTCCCTCCGGCGTCTGGAGATAGGCGGCATACTTGCCGGCGTCGCTCTGAAAACGGTCGTCAGTTTGGCTGGCTGTCTTCATGCAAGCCTTAAAACGTGATTCAACCTTGCAATTACCGCAAGTTCAGTGCTCATTCCTAAGGAGGATAGCACCGGTACATGATTTTCGAGACATCAAAGGCACAATTCGCATGCGCTACAATCTTTTATCTATAGGAAAAACAAAAACTTACCTCTTATAGGAACACCACCGTTCGGAAAGGTTTAGCCTTCTCTTTGAAATGATTTTGTGAGCCCTCGTGCCATAGCGATGCGACTAAAAGGGCGGCAATCCCGGAGATGGTCGATGACAAAGTACAAGGCGGCGGAGCGCTTCTTCTTCGGAAATTTCATATTCGACGCACTCGACAGTTGGACGTCCCTGCAAACGCGCTATTTCCAGGCGCGCATAGCCATCGATGACAATGCTATTCGACGTGACCATCAGTGGGAAGAGAAAGCGTCTTCACCCGCCTCAAGCATCGCGTTGAGCC
>Ga0070683_100003281_pt1 | contig 13085 bp, 10 predicted proteins | sample KBSC713LmetaG_FD_64662 | JGI IMG/M metagenome (GOLD analysis project Ga0070683, IMG submission 64662) | Corn rhizosphere microbial communities from Kellogg Biological Station, Michigan, USA - KBS C7.1-3L metaG | ecosystem: Host-associated > Plants > Roots > Rhizosphere ...
CGGTGCCGACCGACGGCGACGGCGAGACGTCGCTCGGCGGCGGGGACACCGGCGTCTTGTCCAGCTTGCCGATGAACACCGTGACCTGCGTGTTCTTCTTGTACGGCTGGCCGACCTTCTGGTCCGTGTTTTGCACCACGCCATCCTGGTCCGGGTCGGTGACCGTGGTGTTGACGAACTTCGGGTTGCTGGTGAAACCGGCCTCGCGGAGCTTGGCGATCGCGTCGTTGCGCGTCAGCCCCTTGAGGTCGGGCAGCGGGATCAGGTTGCCGTTGCCCACCTGGATGACGACCGTGTCACCCGGGTTGACCGGCGTATTGACCGGCGGGTCGGTGCCCACGACCTTGTCCTTGTCCTTGTCGACCGAGTCGACCGTGGCGACGCGGGACTCGAGACCCTTGTCCTTCAGAGTCTGTTTGGCGTCGTCGACGCTGAGGCCGATCAGCGGGGGCACCGTCACCTGGTTGGGGGCCGTGCATATCGAGTAGTCGACGGCGCTGCCCTTGTCCACGACCTGGCCGAACTTCGGGGTCTGGTCGATGACCTGCCCACTCGTGCAGCCGTCCTTGGTCACCGGATGGGCGTCACCGCGCAGCCCCTGGGCGGCGAGCGCGGCGTCCGCCTGCGCGGCCGTTTTCCCGGTGAGATCCGGGACCTGCACGGACGGCGTCTGGTTGACCAGGTAGAGACCGATGGACAGGGCGGCGACCGCGAGGACGCCGAGCAGGACGAGCACGACCACGATCGCGGCCGAGCTCTTGCGCTTGTTGCGCTGGGCGGCCCGCGCCGGCTGGCGGGACGGCGGCCCGGACGGCCGGTAGCCGACCTGCGCCTGCATCATCGTCGCCATCTCGTCCTCGGTCATGACCGGCGGAGCCGAGACGGGCCGGCCGGCGGCTGCGCGCATGACGTCCGCACGCATCTCACCAGCGCTCTGATAGCGGTTGATCGGGTTCTTGGCGAGCGCCTTGAGCACGACCGCGTCGATGTCGGGGGTGACATCGCGGTTGGACGAGCTCGGCGGCCGCGGGTCCTCCCGCACGTGCTGGTAGGCCACGCTCACCGGGTTGTCGCCGACGAACGGCGGGTGCCCGCAGAGCAGCTCGAAGAGCACGCACCCGGTCGCGTAGACGTCGCTGCGGGCGTCGACCGCCTCGCCGCGGGCCTGCTCCGGCGACAGGTACTGCGCCGTGCCGATCACCGCCGACGTCTGAGTCATCGTGGTCGCGCCGCTGGCCAGCGCCCGGGCGATGCCGAAGTCCATGACCTTGACCTGGCCGGTCTGGGTCAGCATTACGTTGCCCGGCTTGATGTCGCGGTGGATGATGCCGTGCCGGTGGCTGAAGTCCAGGGCCGAACAGATGTCGCTGACGATCTCCAGGGCCCGCCGGGGCATCAGCCGGCCCTCGGCCGCGAGCACCTCCTTGAGGGTGCGGCCGTTTACGAACTCCATGACGATGTAGGGCAGCTCTTCGCCGGCCGAACCGCGCTCCTCGCCGGTGTCGTAGACCGCGACGATCGCCGGGTGGTTCAGCTGTGCCGCGTTCTGCGCCTCCCGGCGGAATCGCAGCTGGAACGTCGCGTCTCTGGCGAGATCGTGACGAAGCGTCTTAATTGCCACATCTCGACCGAGCCGCAGGTCACGCCCGCGGTGCACCTCTGCCATGCCGCCATAGCCGAGCAACTCGCCAACCTGGTAGCGGCCCCCGAGGAGCCGCGGCTGGGCGGTCATGTCGTGTCGTCCTTCGGTCATCGGCTCTTACCTTGCCACGTCCGTTCTGTGCCGGAGCAAGCGCACTGAGATCAACGCCGTGTCACATCAGTTCGGGAGGCACAGGTTCGTGCCGGGCACCGGGTTGTCGCACGTGGGAGAGCTCGAGGGTCCGGCCGGTCCACCCGGGCTCTGATCACCGCCCGGCTGGCTGTTTCCATTGGACGGGAAGCCCGGATTACCCCCCGGATCGATCGCGCTCTTGACGACCTTGAGCGTGATGGTCGAGCCCTTGGGCTGCTGGCCGCAGGGGCTGATGTCCGCCACATTGTTAGGTATCGGGCCGGTCACCTGTTGCGTTACGACCCTGAAGCCGCGTTGCTCCAGATTGCGCTGCACGACGAACAGTTGCTTGTTGCGCAGGCTGTCACACGGCACGTTGACCAGCTCACCGGTCGGCTTCGGGGCCCCGGTGGTGGTGTCCGCGGTCGGCGTCGCGGTGCCGTTGCCGCCGCCGTCGCCCGAGCCCTTGGTCAGGAACCAGATGACACCGCCGCCGAAGACGAGCACGACGAGCACCGCAAGGACGACCGCGATGATCACGAGGTTGTTGCGGCCCTTGCCGGCCGGTGGGCGGCCGGGTGGCCCGGCGGGTCGCAAGGGCGTCGGTGGCGGTGGTGGCGGCGCGCCGAGTCCGCCGCCTGCTCCATAGGTGTACATGGTGTCGCTCGCCGACGGCGGTGGCGGCACGCCGGCCGCGCCTCGGGCCCCGTGCTGGCTGCTGGGCGGGCCGGAGATCGGCGGACCCGACGGAGTCACGCCGGGCATGATCCGGGTGCCGCCGGCCGCGACCGGCCCGGCCGGCAGGCCCGGTCCCACCGGCGACCCGGGCGGGACCATGGGCGAGATCGGCGGCGGCATCGGGTATTGCCGGGAGACCGGCGATCCGGGCGGTCCAAGCGGGCCCGCCGAGACGGGCGACACCGGCGCGACCGGCGAGCCGGGTCCGGTCGGTGCGGCCAGATTGGCCATGCCGGACGCGCTCGTGCTGCCCCCGGCCAGCTGGGCGGCCGTGCGCCGGGCGACCTGGGCGAGTGCGGCGGCGTTGGGCCAGCGAGCGGCCGGGTCCTTGGCCATCGCCCGGTCGACGACCTGCCGGACGACCGGCGGGATGTCGGCCGGCAACGGCGGCGGCGCATCGCGGACGTGGCGCATCGCGATCTCGAGCGGGTTGTCGCCCTCGAACGGCCGGTGCCCGGACAGGCACTGGTAGGCGACCACACCCAGCGCGTAGACGTCGGAAAGGGCCGTCGCGGTCGCGCCGGACGCCTGCTCCGGGGAGATGTAGGAGGCGGTGCCGAGCACCGAGCCGGCCGCCGTCAGCTGGCCGACCATGGCCGAGCGGGCGATCCCGAAGTCGGTGAGCACGAGCGTGCCGTTGGGGCGCACCAGCAGGTTGCCGGGCTTCACGTCGCGGTGGATGACGCCCTTGTCGTGCGCGGCGTGCAGCGCGTCGGCGGCCTGGGCCAGCAGCGCCATGGTGCGGGCCGGGGTGAGCCGGCCGACCCGCGAGAGCGTACGGGAAAGCGCGTCGCCCTCGATGTACTCCATGATCAGGAAGGCGGTGCCGTTCTCGCTGCCGTAGTCGTAGACGTCGACGACGCCCGGGTGGTTGATCGTTGCCATCGTGCGAGCCTCGCCACGGAAGCGCTCGGCGAAGCCGGGCTCCTCCAGCAGGGCCGGCAGCAGCACCTTGATGGCGACGGTGCGGCCGAGCACCTCGTCGGTGCCGCGCCACACATCGCCCATGCCACCACCGGCGATGCGCTCATCGAGGCGGTAGCGCCCGCCCAGCGTGGTGCCGGGACTCAGCATGTCGGCCACCCCATTACTTGCTGCCCTTTTCGTCGATGTACGCCTTCATGATGAGCCCGCCGATGCGCGCCGCCTCGGCGCTTCCGCCCCGGCCGGCCTGGTTCAGGAAGACCGCGACGGCGGCCAGTGGGCGGCCGTTTTTCATCGTGAAGCCGATGAACCAGCCGTGCTCCTGGGCGGCCTCGCCGTTTTCCGCGGTTCCGGTCTTGCCGCCCACCTCGTAGCCGTCGATCTGCGCGTTCTTGCCCGTACCGCTCTGGACAACGCTGAACATCATGTCCTGCATGTCGCTTGCGACCTGCGCGTTGATCGGCTCGCGGGCGACCTTGGGCTGGGTCTTGCCGCCCACCCGGTTCAGATCGGCTGCGGTCAGCGAATCGATCACGTAGGGCTGCATCTGCTTGCCGCCGTTGGCCACGGTCGCCGCCATCAGCGCGCCCTGCAGCGGCGACATGGCCACGTTGCGCTGGCCGATCGCCGACTGAGCGAGGGCCGGCGGGTCGACCTTGCCGTCCGGCCCGGTGATCTTGCCGGTCGTGCTGACGGCGCAGCCCATCAGGTTGTCATCGTCGTCGGTGAACTGCGGGCGCGACTCGAACCCCCAGGCCTTGGCCATGGTCTGCAGCCGGTCCAGGCCGATCTGCTCGACGACCAGCTGCATGAAGGCCGTGTTGCAGGAGATGGTCAGGGCTTCCTTCATGGTGATCTGGTCGGGGCAGACCTCACCGGTGGAGTTCTTGAACACCTGGCTCGACTGCGGCAGCTTGTAGTTGTCGCCGCCCTTGATCACGCTGGACCCGGTCAACCCGAGGTAGGTCTCGGCCGCCGCCGAGTCGATGACCTTGAACGTCGAGCCGGGCGGGTAGACCTCACCGAGCGCCCGGTTCTGCAGCGGCTTCTTGGGGTCCTTCTCGAGCTTGGCGTAGGCGGCCGTGGCGGCGTTGGTGTCGTGGGTCGACAGCAGGTTGGGGTCGTAGCTCGGCATCGACACCGAGGCGAGGAGCGCCCCGGTCGACGGGTCGAGCAGCACGGCCGCGCCCTGGTCGGAGCCCTTGCGGTTTCTGTTGAGCTCCTTCCAGGCCGTCTCCTGGGCGGCCTTGGACAGGGTCAGCTGCACGTTGCCGCCGGCCGGCTGCTTGCCGGTGAACATGGCGGTGATCCGGTCGCCGATCTGCGACTCGTCCTCGCCGGCCAGGAACAGGTTTTGCAGCCGCTCGATGTCGGTCGCCGCCAGGTTGACCGGCTTGTAGCCGACGATCTGCGCGTATGGTTCCTTGAACGGGTAGACCCGCAGGTATTTGAGCGAGTCGTTGGTCGCCACGCTCTGCGCGATCGCCTCACCCTGAGCGTTGATGATCTTTCCGCGGGACCGCTGGTACTCGGTGACCTGCAGCCGCCCGTTGTGCTCGTTGTTGCGGTAGTCGTCGGCCTTGTAGGCCTGCCGGTAGTTGAGGTTGGCGAACAGCAGAGCGAAGAGCACGAGGATGACGACGCCGACCCGGCGCAGCGGGGCGTTCATCGCATGACCTCCGTGGGCATCTCCTGCAGCTTGTCCGGTCCGCTACCGATCTTGACCCCACCCAGGCGCACGGACGCCGTGGAGCCGGCCGGGCGGCGCCCGGCATCGGAGATGCGCAGCAGGAGGGCGATCAGGATCCAGTTGGCGATCAGCGACGAACCACCCGCCGAGAGGAACGGCGTGGTCTGTCCGGTCAACGGGATCAGCTGGCTCACCCCGCCAACAATGACGAATACCTGCAACCCCAGGGTGAACGAGAGGCCGCCGGCGAACAGCTTGCCGAACGAGTCGCGCACCCCGATCGCCGCGCGCAGCCCGCGCTCGACGATGAGCAGGTAAAACACCAGCAGCGCGGTGAGCCCGAAGAGCCCGAGCTCCTCGCCCATGCCGGCGAAGATGAAGTCGTTGCGGACCTCGGGCACCTTGGTCGGCTGGCCGGCTCCGGGGCCGGCCCCGAAGAGCCCGCCGGTGCCCAGCCCGAGCAGCGACTGGACGAGCTGGAAGCCCTTGTCGTTGGGGTCCTTGAACGGGTCGAGCCAGATGTCGGCCCGCTGGGAGAAGTTGAGGAACGGCCCGCCGACCGACTTGCCCAGGAAGTAGGCCAGGAAGGCGCCGCCGAAGAACAGCAGCAGGCCGATGATCAGCCAGCTGACCCGCTCGGTCGCCACGTAGAGCGTCACCACGAACATGCCGAAGTACAGCAGCGAGGTGCCGAGGTCCTTCTCGAACACGAGGACCATCAGCGACAGCGCCCAGACCAGGAGCACGGGGCCGAGGTCGCGGCCGCGCGGGAAGTCGATGCCCAAGACCCGCTTGCTGGCCAGGGACAGCACCTCACGCTTGCGGACCAGGTAGTACGCGAAGAAGACGAGGAGGGCGATCTTGGCGAACTCGCCGGGCTGGATCGAGAACGCGCTGCCGAATTTGATCCACAGCTTGGCGCCGTTGATCGAGGAGAACCTGGCCGGCAGCACGGCCGGGATGAGCACCAGCACAATACCGGCGAAGCCCAGCGTGTAGGCGTATCGGGAGAGCGCCCGGTGGTCGCGCACGATGGCCAGCAGCGCGATGGCCAGCACGACCGCGATGAGTGTCCAGCCGAGCTGGCGGAAGCCGTCGCCGGCGAACACCGAATAGTCGGCGCGGGCGGCCGGCTTGGCCCGGGCGAGGTCGATGCGGCGCAGGAAGAGCACGCCGAGCCCGTTGATGAGGGCCACGGTCGGCAGGAGCACCGGGTCGGCGTAGGGCGCGAGGAACCGGATCGCCATGTGCAACACGAAGAAGATCGCCGCCAGCATCGCGACCGGCACCCAGAAGTCGGGGGTCAGCTTGCCGGCCACGTTGGCCTCGACGACACCGGTGTAGACCAGGGTCAGGGCCATCGCGAAGATCAGCAGGCCGAGCTCGACGTTGCGACGGGTGCGGGGGCGGGCCGACTGCCCGGCGCCCGCGTTGGCGGGCGTCGGGACCGGAGCGGCGGGGGCGGTCACGGCAGATCCTCTAAACCATCGCTAGCAGTTTGCGGTCGGTGACGGGCTCGTCGACACCGGCACGCTGTCCGGGCCGGTCGGCGTCAGCGAGGAGTTCGGTGACGCGGGTGCGGTCGGACTGGTCGGGGGAGGGCTCGGTGGATTGCTGGCCACCGGCGGTGACGGCGAACCGCTGGTCGAGGCGACCGGACTGCTCGAGCAGCGCGACTTGCGAGCCGAGCTGTTGGGGTCGGTGAGCGTGGCCAGCGACCGGCGGGCGTCGTCGGCGCTGTCGAACTCGATGCCCTGCTTGACGTCGTCCTGCGCGCTCGGCGTGAGTTCGTCCAGGCGCAGGTCGCTCTTCTCGTACACCTTGGAAAGGTCGAGCCAGGCGATCTTGCCGGGCACCCCCTTGAAGATGGCGACGTTGCCGTCGTCGGTCGCGCCGATGTAGAAGCGCGACTGGGTGACGCTCCACGCATACCAGAGGCCGCCGCCGAGCAGGCCGAGCAGCACGACCAGGATCAGCACCGTGCGCAGCGGATGCCGGCGGGCCCGCTCGTCGTCCTCTTCCCGGCGCCCGCCGGCGGTCAGCCCGACCGTCTCCTCTTCGCTGTCCTCCGGGGCCGGCGGACGCGGCGCGACCAGCGCGGCCCCGCGGGCCGAGGACATCGACTGGTCGGCCGAGGTGGCCATGCCGCGGTCGCTGGCCGCGGCGCCGCCCACGATCGGCTGATCTTCGAGGATGTTCTCGTCGGTGACGTCGGCGACGATCACCGTGATGTTGTCCGGGCCGCCACCGCGCAGGGCCAGCTCGATGAGCCGGGACGCGCACTGGTTGGGGTCGACGTATTCGCGCAGCGTCGACTCGATCGTGTCGGCGCTGACCACACCGGACAGGCCGTCGCTGCACAGCAGGTAGCGGTCGCCGGTCTTGACCTGGCGGACCGAGTATTCGGGGTCGGCGTCACGGCCGTCGAGCGCCCGGGTGAGCAACGAGCGCTGCGGGTGGCTGTTGGCCTCCTCGAGGCTGATCCGGCCCTCGTCGACCAGCATCTGAACGTAAGTGTCGTCCTTGGTGACCTGGGCGAACTCGCCGTCACGCAGGACGTAGGCCCGCGAGTCGCCGATGTGGACCATGCCCATCTTGCTGCCCGAGAACAGCATCGCGGTGAGCGTGGTGCCCATGCCTTCCATCGCCGGGTTGGCCTCGACCGCGTCGCGGATCTGCTGGTTGGCCAGGTCGACCGCGCTCCGGAGCGTGTCGATCATGGCGTTGCCCGGCACGTCCTCGTCGAGGGGGGCCATCGTGGCGATGACGATGTTGCTGGCGACGTCACCGGCGGCCATGCCACCCATGCCGTCGGCCACGGCAAGCAGCCGCGGTCCGGCGTACACGGAGTCCTGGTTGCCACTCCGGATCAGACCGCGGTCGCTGCGAGCCGCGTAGCGCAAGGTGAGGGTCATGGCCGTAACTCGAGTGAAGTGCGGCCGATGCGGATCGGCACGCCAAGGGGGACGGGGGTGGGTGCGCTGACCTTAGCGCGGTCGAGATAGGTGCCATTGGTGGAGCCGAGGTCCTCCAGGTACCACTGACCCGCGCGCGGCACGAGGCGTGCATGCCGAGCTGACGCGTAGTCGTCGGTGATGACCAGCGTCGAGTCTTCGGCCCGGCCGATCGTGATCGGCGCCTCCCCAAGAGTGATTCGCGTGCCGGCCAACGCCCCCGCCGTGACGACCAGCACGTGCGCGGTCTTTCCGCGCTTCACCTTCGCCGGACGTCCCGGCGACGTCGCTGCGCCGACCCCCCTGGGCGCGGCGACGATCCGGCTCGACCGCGAGCCGGCAAACAAGTCCCGACGGATCACCCCGACCACTGTGAACGCAAAGATCCACAGAAGCACGAGGAACCCGTAGCGGGCGACGGTAAAGACAAACTCCATCTACAACCAATCACGGACCACTTGGCGTCGAGTTAACCGTCCACACGGAACGTCAGTGTCGTGGTGCCGAGTTGGATCATGTCACCCGGGTTCAATGCGACCGCGGAGACGCGCTGACCGTTGACCATAGTGCCGTTGGTCGAGCCGAGGTCGGTGAGCACGACTTGGGCGCCGTCGAAGTCCAGACGGGCGTGCCGGCGCGAGATCCCGACGTCGGGCAGCCGCAGGTTGGCCTGGTCGCCCCGGCCGATCACGGTCGAGCCGATCGACAGCGGATAGCTGCGCCCGTCGCCGGACACCAGGCGCACGTTGCGCGCCGGGCCACCCGGGCCACCGGGCGGGCCCTGGTGGTAGCCGCCGCCCTGGTCGTAGCCCTGGTAGGCGGGTGGCGCGTCGTAGGACGGCTGGGGCGCGACGTCACCACCGGTGTAGACCTCGGCGGTCACCCGGAACATGCCGGTGTCCAGGCCCTCGCCGCGCTCGATCTCCACGATGACGTCGCCGTAGACGGTCCACCCCTGCTCGCCGATGAACTCGGCCTGTGACTGGGCCAGCTCCTGGGCCAGCGCCGCCGCGTAGGGCGCCAGGCGGCTGTGGTCATAGGGCGAAAGGTCGATCACGTAGCGATTCGGGACGAGCGTGCGCCCGCCAGCCAAGATCGCCTTGTGGGCCTCCGCCTCACGTTGCATGGCGTTGAGGATCTCCACGGGGTGGACGACCCCCTTGAAGACCTTGGCAAAGGCCCCTTCCACCAGGCCTTCGAGGCGCTTCTCGAAGCGCTGCAGCACACTCACCGGTTCCTCCTCGGGTTCCGAGGTCATGATGGTATCCGGACGCCGCACACCCGTATGCAGGCTGACCGGTCAGCTCGTGCTACTCTTCCGTGGCGCCAAGGGCAGCGTAGTGCCTCCCCAGCCTTTCTGCTGAAGGGGGATCACGCAAACCGGCGCTTCCGGGGAAGTGGCGGAATGGCAGACGCGCACGGTTCAGGTCCGTGTGCCCGAAAGGGCGTGGGGGTTCAACTCCCCCCTTCCCCACCGGCAACAACCACGAGACCCGTCGATGCGGCGGGTCTCCTTGCTATTACCGTCGCATTTCAGACTGTTCTGAGCCGGTATGCTGCGGAGCGGTTCACGCCCGGATCCAGATCCAAGGGAGTCTTCACTCGTGAGCGTCGCTCTCGTGACCGGTTCGGCCGGCCTGATCGGCTCGGAGGCGGTGCGGCATTTCGCCTCGCTCGGGCTCGACGTCGTCGGCATCGACAACGACATGCGCCAGCGGTTCTTCGGGCCGGAGGCCTCGACCGCCTGGAACGTGGTGCGGCTGACCAGTGACCTGGGTGAGTCCTACACGCACTACGACACCGATATTCGGGACCGGGACGCGCTTTCCAAGATCTTCAGCCGGTACGGGCGGGACATCGCGGTGGTGATCCACACCGCGGCCCAGCCCAGCCACGACTGGGCGGTGCGCGACCCGTTCACCGACTTCGACGTCAACGCCGTGGGCACGCTCAACCTGTTGCAGAACGTGCGCGAGCAGTGCATCGCGGCGCCGTTCATCCACTGCTCGACCAACAAGGTCTACGGCGACCGGCCCAACCAGCTGCCGCTGGTCGAGCTGGAGACGCGGTGGGAGATCGAGCCGGGTCACCCGTACGAGAACGGCATCAAGGAGGACATGTCGATCGACGCCTGCCTGCACTCGGTGTTCGGGGCCTCCAAGGTCGCCGCCGACGTGATGGTGCAGGAGTACGGCCGGTACTTCGACATGCGCACCGCGTGCTTCCGGGGTGGGACCCTGACCGGGCCCGCGCACTCGGCCACCGAGCTGCACGGTTACCTGGCCTATGTGATGCGCTGCGCGATGGAGCAGCGCACCTACAAGATCTTCGGCTACAAGGGAAAGATGGTTCGCGACGCGATCCATTCGCACGACGTGGTTGCCGCGTTCGAGGCGTTCTTCCGGAACCCGCGCTCGGCGGCGGTCTACAACCTCGGCGGCGGCCGGCACTCCAACAGCAGCCACATCGAGGCGTTCCGGATCGCGGAGGAGTTGACCGGGCACCCGATGCAGACCGAATACCACGAGACCAACCGGGTCGGCGACCACATGTGGTGGATCGGCTCCAACGAGCGGTTCAGCGCCGACTACCCGGAGTGGAAGCAGGTCTACGACACGCCCATGATCATGCAGGAGATCTACGAGGCCAACGTCGGCAAGTGGGTCCCGGCCAAGTGATCGCCGATGATTGACCAAGGCAAACACAACGTCCTCGGGGTCCAGGTCAACGCCATCGACTACGCGGCGGCCGTCGACAAGATCCTCGCCGCCGCCCGCGAGCAGCGCCCGCTGGCGGTGACCGCCCTGGCCGTGCACGGCGTGATGACCGGCGTCCAGGACAAGGCCCACGGCGCCCGGCTCAACGCCTTCGACCTGGTGACCCCGGACGGGCAGCCGGTGCGGTGGGCGCTCAACAGCCTCTACCACGCCCAGTTGGCCGACCGGGTGTACGGCCCCGATCTCACCCTGAAAGTCCTCGAGGCGTGCGCTGAGGAGGGTCTGCCGGTCTATCTGTACGGCTCGACGGAGGCCACCCTGGAGCGGCTCAGCGGCAAGTTGCTCGACCGGCTGCCGGCCCTCAAGATCGCCGGCCGCGAGCCGTCCAAGTTCCGGCCGGCCACGCCGGGCGAGCCGGAGGAGATCGCGGCCCGGATCGAGGCCTCGGGGGCGCGGGTCGTGCTGGTCGGGCTCGGCTGCCCGCGCCAGGAGGTCTTCGTCTACGCGATGCGGGATCTGATCAACGCGCCGCTGCTGGCCGTGGGGGCGGCCTTCGACTACCACGCCGGGCAGTTGCGCAAGCCGCCGCCGTGGATGCAGAAGCGGGGCCTGGAGTGGCTCTGGCGGCTCGGCCTGGAGCCGGGTCGGCTGTGGAAGCGCTACCTGCTTCTCAACCCGGCCTACCTGGCCCGTCTGGGAGCACAGAAGACGCGCCTGTGGCGGGCTACCCCGCCGAGCCCGGCCACGGCCAAGCTCGAGTCGTTCGCCGTCTAGCGCCTGTCCTTACGCCTTGACGCGCCGGCGGAGCCGGCCGCGCTTGTCCAGCGCCCGCTCGGCCGGCAGCAACATCAGCGTGAGTGGCGCCGCGATGTACCACTTCTGGAGAAACGTGTAGGCCACGATGTTGAGCACGACGCCGACCGTGTAGAGCGCGATCAGCAAGTCCACCCGCTTGGCCGCGGGATTGCGCTTGTTGAACGCGTCGAGCACGCCGAACGCGCCGATGCTCAAGGCGAGCAGCCCAACGCCGCTCATCGTGCCGAAGATCGCCTCGTGCAGGTCCATGCCGCTCCCGTGCCTCCCACGCGTCAACCGCAGACAACGAGATCCAACCTAAGCAGACATTTCAGGGGCGGCCATCAACTTTGCGACATCCGATCGGACGGAACGTCGAGTCCGGTTCGTCCTATCGGCCAAATTTGTCGATCATGGATCGCAGTCGTTCGCGGGTCGGGTCGTCGCAGCACGCCCCGGCCAGCCCGGCGGTGAACGCGTCCAGCGCGCTGACCCCGAGCGCGGCGGCCACCTCGTACTCGTGACCGAGATCGGTCCCGAACATCGCCGGATCGTCGGTGTTGATCGAGCAGGGCACGCCGGCCGCGCGCAGCGCCGGCAAGGGATGCTGGTCCATCGACGGCACCACCCCGGTGCGCAGGTTCGAGGTCGGGCACACGTCCAGGACCAGGCCCCGGTCGACGAGCTCCGCCAGTACACCCGAATCTTCTATCGCCCGGATCCCGTGGCGGATGCGGACCGGCAGCAGCCCCAGAGCCTCGCGGATCGAGTCCGGTCCGGCCGCCTCGCCCGCGTGGGGCACGATCGCGAGACCACCCTCACGGGCGATTTCAAACGCCTTGGCGTAGGGCGCCGCCGGCCGCGTCTCGATCCCGCCCAGCCCCAGGCCGACCACGCCCCGGTCCCGGTAGCGCACGGCCCAGCGGGCGCACTCCTCGGCCATGTCGACCGGCGCGCCGCGGTAGAGGTCGGGCGTGAACCTGATCGTGATGCCCAACCGCTCGGCCGCCTCGACCGCCCCGTCGGTGTAACCCTCGAAGATCTCCTCGAAGGTCAGCCCCCGCTGCACGCGCTCGACCGGCGAGAAGATCCCCTCGACGTAGACCGCGCCGAACGAGGCCGCCTCGGCCGCGTAGTCGACCACCACCTGGCGGAAGTCCTCGGCCGTCCGCAGGCAGTTGGTGGTCAGGATCCAGACGTCGATGAAGTGCGCGAAGTCGGTGAACTCGTACAGCCGCTCGAGCCCTTCCACCGTGTCCGCGGGCAGCGATTCGCCGTTGCGCGCCGCGATGGCGAGCAGCGTGGCCGGGCGAATCGAACCCTCGAGATGGACGTGTAGCTCGATCTTGGGATTGGTCGCTATAGCTTGAGTGTCCACGTGTCGATGGTGCCGGAGTCGCCGGCGTACATGTCCTGCACCTTCAGTCGCCACGTCCCGTTGGCCGGCTTGGTCGAGAGGCTCACCCGGTAGACCGCGTCGACGTCGACCCCGT
>Ga0070683_100003282_pt1 | contig 13081 bp, 11 predicted proteins | sample KBSC713LmetaG_FD_64662 | JGI IMG/M metagenome (GOLD analysis project Ga0070683, IMG submission 64662) | Corn rhizosphere microbial communities from Kellogg Biological Station, Michigan, USA - KBS C7.1-3L metaG | ecosystem: Host-associated > Plants > Roots > Rhizosphere ...
GTGATCGGGATGGAAGGCGACGTCATCGTCACCCAGGAGCTGTTCAAGTTCGAATATCTCGACGAGACGGCCGACGGGAAGATCGTCGGCGAATATCGCTCGATGGGCCTGCGCCCCTACACGCTCGAGAAAGCCAAGCAGTTCGGCTTCGACCAGCCGTACCTGGAAGCGTGCCTCTAAAGACCGCGGTCGGCTTGCCGATCTCGGCCGCTAGGCCACCTTCTGCACCGCGGCGGCGCGCCAGGGCGGATCGGTCACGAACATTGCTTCCAGCATGTGCGCCTGCATCATGTACATGATCAGCTTGTTCGCCTTGCGCCGCAGCCGTGGAAGCCGAGCGGCAATGGACGCCAGCCGAAACGCGCGGTACGAAAAGATGCGCGAGCGATCGAACGCTTCCTTCGACAGATAGAGCCGTCGTAGCTCCCTCGTCGCCGCCCGGTCCGCCCCATAGAAATCGACTGCGTCGCTCGTGTGCATGAACCCGCGCTTCGGCCGAAAACGCAGATCGTCCGGGATCACGCCTTCGGCGGCATTGCGCAGGACGGCTTTCTCGATGCCGTTGCGCATCTTGAAATCGACTGGAATGGACTTCGCGACATCATAGAGCCTGTGGTCGAGGAACGGCAGCCGCGCCTCGAGCGAGTGAGCCATCTCTTCGCGGTCGCCGAGAAAGCAGAGGATGTCGAAAGGCATCGCTGCGATCCTGCCCTCCTGCACGGCGTTGATCAGCGGCTTCGAAGGCCTCCGCCGAACCACCGCTGCGCGCGCCCGCGCCGACACCAGCCGCTTGCGATGGCGCTTGTCGAACAGCTTCAGTGACAGCGCCTCGCCGACAGCGCCGACCTTGAGCCGCCTTCGCTGCGCCGACGCGGCGCTGCCGCCTGAGCGCGTATCGCGGATCGCGTCCCGGAAGAATGCGCGATAGCCGAGGAACACTTCGTCGGCGCCTTCTCCCGTCAGCACGACGGTCACATGCCGCCGCGCCAGCTCCGACAGCAGATACTTGCCGACGGGCGCGAGCGTCACGAACGGAACCTCCGAAAACCAGAGGCAGCGCTCCAGATTGTCCCACAGCTTCTGTTTCGTCACGGCGAGCTCATGGTGATTGGTGCCGATGACCTCGGCCGCCCGTGCGGCGAACTCCTGCTCGTTCGCGCCGCTCTCGACGAATGCGATGGAAAAGGAATGCAGCGCGGCATTGACGTTCCGCGCCATCAGCGCACCGATGAATGACGAGTCGATGCCGCCGCTAAGATACAGTCCCACGGGCACGTCCGCCCGCAGGCGCAAGCGCACCGCCTCCTCGAGCTCCTCCAGCACCGAACGGGCCGCTTCCGCCGCCTTCCCGCCCGACGGCTCGACTACCGGCTCGGCAACTTCGGCCGGAATGTCCGCAGACCAGTAGCGGGTCGTCTGCGCTTCCGCTGTTTCCAGTTCGACCGAGACGAAGCAGCCCGGCGGAACATGCTCGATCTTTTCGAACGGGAAGCGGGCGCTTTCCCGATCCTGCTCGACCAACGGATCCAGCGCTTCGACGTTGAGCTTCGCCGTTACCAGTCCGCTCGCGAAGATCGCCTTCATTTCGGAAGCGAAGACGAAGCCCTCGGCCAGCCGCGAGAAATAGAGCGGCTTGATTCCGAACCGGTCCCGCGCCGCGATCAGCAGCCGCTTCGATCTGTCATAAAGGACGAAGGCGAACTCGCCCCGCAGGTGTTCGAAACAGCCGAGTCCGAATTCCTTGTAGAGATAGATGATGACTTCGGAATCGCTCCTCGTTTGGAAGCGGTATCCCTTCGCCTCGAGCGCGCTCCGAATACGCTCGAAATCGTAGATCTCTCCATTGGCCGCGAGGGTGATGTTGCCGTCGTCGCTCTGCATCGGCTGCTCGCCCGTCGCGAGATCGATCACGGCCAGGCGCGTATGGGCGATGGTCAGCTGCACCGCATCGTCGACGAAGATTCCGTCGCCGTCGGGACCGCGGTGCCGCAACGATTTCAGGACATTCTCGAGCTGCGCGGGGTCGAGACGAGCGCCGACTGCAGCAAAAATCCCGCACATGCGGCCTGTTCTACTGTGGCCCCCGCGGGCTCACCCGTTACACTTTTGTCATGCAGGTTCAGCTGTGGTTATAGGAGCGTAATGAAGAGCCGCGTCGGCTAGCCGACTCCAGCTAAACGGACCTCCCGATGCTCCTCATCCTCCTCGCCTACCTCGGCGGGATCCTGACCATCCTAAGCCCGTGCATCCTGCCGGTGCTTCCGTTCGTATTCGCCCGCGCCGGGCGGAGCTTCGCTCGTTCGACGCTGCCGATGCTCGCCGGGATGGCCGGCACCTTTGCGATCGTCGCCACGCTCGCGGCAGTCGGCGGCGGCTGGGCGGTGCGGGCGAACGCGATCGGCCGCTGGGCGGCACTGGTCCTGCTCGCCTTGTTCGGCCTCGCGCTGGTCTTCCCGAGCGTTTCCGACCGCCTGACCCGCCCCGTCGTCGCCCTCGGCTCGCGCCTCACCGAGCGTCAGGGGCAGAAGGAAAGCGTCTGGTCCTCACTCGTCCTCGGAGTCGCCACGGGCCTGCTGTGGGCGCCCTGCGCCGGGCCGATCCTCGGCATCATCTTCACCGCCGCGGCGCTTCAGGGTGCGAGCTTCAGCACCACTTTGCTCCTCCTCGCTTATGCGCTCGGCGCCGCCACCTCGCTCGCGCTTGCCCTGCTCGTAGGCGGCAAGCTCTTCGCGCGGATGAAGAAGTCGCTTGGCGCGAGCGAGCGCATCCGCCAGCTGCTCGGCGTGCTTGTCCTCGCCGGCGTCGCCGCGATCGCCTTCGGCGTCGACACACGAGTCCTTGCCAAGCTGTCGAGCGCGCAGACCGCCAGCCTCGAATCCAGCCTCGCCCGCCGCCTTGGCGCCACGCAAACGATGACCGACACTGCCGCGCGCACCAACGCCGCGGGCGAGCTCGTCCTGCCGGTCCTCGGCAAGCTCCCGAGCCTCGACGGCCTCGGCCCCTGGTTCAACAGCCCGCCGCTCACAAACGCGCAGCTGAAGGGCAAGGTCGTCCTGGTCGATTTCTGGACCTACAGCTGCATCAATTGCCTCCGCACCCTCCCCTACCTCGAGGCATGGGATTCGAAATATCGCAAGGACGGGCTGGTGATCATCGGCGTCCACGCTCCGGAGTTCGCCTTCGAGCGCGACCCGGCCAACGTCGCCAAGGCCGTCCACGACCTCGGCGTCCGCTACCCCGTCGCGCTCGATAACAAATACGTCCTGTGGAACGCCCTGCATAACCAGTACTGGCCCGCGCATTACTTCGTCGATGCCGAGGGGCGCATCCGCTACTTCCACCATGGCGAAGGCGAATATGCGATGTCGGAACGCGTGATCCGCCAGCTCCTCGCCGAAGCCGGCCATGCGCCCGCGAGCGGAATGGCGCAGGCCAAGGCGACCGGCGCCGAAGCCGCCGCCGCGTTCAATGAGATCGGCTCGCCCGAAACCTATATCGGCTATGCCCGCGCCGACCGCTTCGCCTCGCCCGGCGGGCTGCTCCACGACCGGCTGAAGACCTATGCAGCCGCGCCGCTGGCGCTCAATCAATGGTCGCTCGAAGGGCAATGGATCGACCAGCGCCAGAGCGCCCGCTCGCTCGCGCCGAGCGCGAAAATCGCCTTCCGCTTCCATGCCCGTGACCTTCATCTGGTCCTCGGCTCGGCGAGCGGGAAGCCGATCCGTTTTCGCGTCCTGCTCGACGGCGCCGCGCCCGGCTCGGACGCGGGCGTGGACGTGAATCCGGACGGCTCGGGCACAATGACCGGCCAGCGCCTCTATCAGCTCGTCCGCCAGAAAGGCCCGGTGCGCGACCGCACCTTCACCATCACCTTCGTCGAGCCCGGCGCCGAGGCGTTCAGCTTCACGTTCGGCTAAGCCAAGCCGCTGATGTGCGAAGGAAAAATGGTGGGCGTGGCAAGGATTGAACTTGCGACCCCTGCGATGTCAACACAGTGCTCTACCACTGAGCTACACGCCCACCCGGGTCAGCCGATGTGGCTTGGAGAGGCGGCATTTAGGGAGCAGATGCGCGGGGCGCAACCGGCTTTTCGGACCGCCCTACAGCCGCCCGTGCTGGTCCTCGGTCTGGAACATGCGGTCGACCTCCATGACGAGGTCCTTGAGATGGAACGGCTTGGACAGAAGCTTGGCTTCCGGCGCCGTCCTCCCGCCCTGCAGCGCCACGGCGGCAAATCCGGTGATGAACATCACCCGGATCGATGGGTCGATCGCGCTCGCCTTCTGCGCGAGCTCGATTCCGTCCATTTCGGGCATGACGATGTCGGTCAAAAGCAGGTCGAACCGCTCGCATTCGAGCAGCGGCATCGCCTCGGTACCGCAGCCGACGGCCTCGACCTCATAGCCGACGCGCTGCAGCGCGCGCTGCAGATATTCGCGCATCGAGGTATCGTCTTCGGCTAGGAGGATGCGTGCCATTGCCACTTTATGCGCTCACCGTTTTCCTTTTGCCAGAAGCGAATGACGCGTTCGTGCGTTGCAGCGCCTCAACGCGAGTCCTATTCCGGCACAAGAATTAACCTTCATCATGACGACGCTCCCGCCGCTTCCACCGCCAATCGTCCACGAGGCTCGAGGTTCCTTGCCCGTGCTCCTGTCCGTGCCCCATTCGGGCCGGGACTATCCCGATTGGCTGCTCGACAGCGCGTCGGCGGGCAGGCCGGCGCTGACCAGCCTCGAGGACCCGCTGGTGGACCGGCTGGTGTGGCGAGCGCTCCAGCGCGGCTGCGGCGCCGTCGTCGCCCGGACTCCGCGGGCCGCGGTCGATTGCAACCGCGCCGAAGACGATATCGACCCGTCCGTGGTCGATGGAGCGCGGCGCGGGCGGGTGACCGCGCGGGCGCGCGGTGGCCTGGGCATCGTGCCGTCGCGGACTCAAGCGCACGGCTTCCTGTGGCGGCGGCCGATCACTCCGGCGCAGCTCGGCGACCGGCTCGACCAGGCGCATCGCCCATATCACCAGGCGATCGAGCGCCAGCTGTCGCTACTGATGGACCGCTTCGGCTGCGCTCTGTTGATCGACTGCCATTCGATGCCGCCGCCGCCCGCCGGCACGCCGCCGATCGTGTTCGGCGACGGACGGGGCCGAACCGCCGACGGCTGGCTCAGCCGAGAGGCGGCCGAGATCGCTCGCCGCTGCGGCTTCGATGCGGCGCTCAACGATCCCTTCGCCGGCGGCCATGTGATCGAGCGCCACGCTTGGCCCGCGCGCGGCGTCCACGCACTCCAGCTCGAAGTCGACCGCCGCTGCTACCTGGACGAGCGTCTGATCGACCCCGGTCCCGGCTTCGACCGCACGGCAGCGTTCATCGAGACGCTCGCGATCGACCTCGGCGAAGCGCTGATCGGCCGGCAGTACGCAACTGCGGCTGAGTGATTCTTAAGCGTCCGCGTCAGCGGGTTGCGGCACCGGCACGGGCGCCTTGCCCTGCTGCATCTGGCGCCCGAACACGTTGCGCATCTCGGTCAGCGAGAAGAGGTGGGCGTAGATGAGCGGAAGGATTCCGTTCTGGTTGATCCGCCGAAGCTCGTCGCCGCGCAGGTTCCTCAGCTTCTCCTCGTCGACCATTCGGAAGCCGCGGTAGACGAACGGCTGCTGGAAACCTTCGGGCTGAATCGCGACTTCGCCGTCCATCAGGAGATCGGCCTTCTTCAGTTCCTCGACGAAGCCGGCGGTCCGCTGCCCGGCGGTCTCGAACTGCTCGCAGAACTGGAGGATCGCCTTGGTCGCCTCGGTCGGACTCTCCCCGTCGAACAGGGCCTCGCCCTCCTCGAAGTCGCCGACCGCGTTGGCAGTGGGGTCGAAGCACAAGGATAGCTCGTCGCTGTCGGGCCTGAGCCGAGCGAGCAGGAACGGATAGCGGCGGACGTAAGCCGGAATGTAGATGGTCGGGTCGATCGGGCGCCCATCCTCCTCGAGGAAGACGTTGACGCCCTCATTCAAGCCCATCAGCGCAATCGGGATCGAATTGTCGCCGATCGAGAAAACGATCGGATAGTGCCGCTGGGCGAGCGTGAACTCGTCGACCGTGATCGGGATCGCGTGGGTTTTCGCGATCTGCGGCATCTGAAGGATCGGGCGGACCTTCATCTTGCCGTGCTGGGTCGCATTGAGCGGTTCGAGGCTATTGTAGAACAGCGGCAAGTTCTGGGTCGGGGCGGCAGTCGCCATCGAATGTCTCTCCTGGGGCCCGGGCATCGGCTCTGGTCGGCCAGCCCTCCGGCAAAATGGTCGACGCGCCTCTATTGGGCTTGTCCCGGTTAGGCAAGCCGCAGCGTTGCCGAAGGCTGCTGCAGCCGCTGCTAGTTCATTGAACATTCAACGCTTCGCTGCGAATCCCCCGCGAATGGCGGCGGGCTGCAGATGATCCCGGGGACGATCCTCAACTTCGTGCCGCTCCTGCTCGGCATTTTTGCGGCGCAGCCCGGGGTGGTCCAGCAATCCGTCACCCGTCTCGTCATCCAGGACGAGGTGATCCTTCGCGTTCCGGTCGTTCCGCACCCGCCGCTCGCCAGCGTGGATTGGGAAGAGCGCAAGGGTCCGAAATGCATCCCCACGGGAGCGATCCAGCGTGCGCTCCTGTCGGGATCCGAACAGGTCGATTTCGTCCTCGCCGGGCGCGGGCGGATGCGCGCGCAGCTCGACGAGGACTGCCCTGCGCTCGACTTCTACGGTGGGTTTTATCTCCAGCCCGAGGACCAGCAGATCTGCGCCGGCCGGGATTCAATCCATTCGCGCATGGGCGGAAGCTGCACGATCGCGCAGTTCAAGCATTTGATCCCGCACGTGCGCCGCTAAGGCTGGTTGCGCGGACCGCCGCCGGCGAGGAGCTGGGGAATTGAGGGACCTGCGTCGGTCCGCGCTTCCGATCGCGGCTCTAGCGAGCGAGGCCTGACCGAACCCCGTTCGGCGCGTTACAAAAGTGAAAGATCGCCGGCGCGGCGAAGCGTCAGGACCACCCTGAGGCCGGGCCCATTGTCGAGCAGCTCGATGTCGCCGCCGTGGAGGCGAGCGACGGCGCGGGCGAGCGCAAGGCCGAGGCCGCTTCCCTCCGTCGTTCGAGCTTCTTCCAGGCGCCGGTATTTGCCGAGCGCCTGCTCGCGCAGCTCGGTCGGGATTCCCGGGCCGCGATCCGCGATCCACAACTCGACGGACTCGCCTTTGTCCGCTGCACCGATATCGATCGGTCCGTCGCCATATTTGACGGCGTTGTCGACGAGGTTCGCGACGGCCCGGCCGATCGACTGGCGATTGCCCCTGTAGAGGAGGGTCGGCGGGCCTTCGGTCACGATGCGGACGCCGCGTTCCTCCGCCATCGGATTGTAGATCTCCGCGATGTCGCGCAGCAGCTGCGCGAGATCGACGCTCTCGAAGTGCTCCTTCCCCGCTCCTGCCTCCGCGCTGCTGATCTCGAGGGTCGCGGAGATGATCCGAAGCATCCGGTCGATGTCGAGCGACACGGCCTCGAGCGCCTGCTGCCGGCGGTGACCGACGCCGCCGGTCGCTGCTCGCTCGAGGTTCGCGCGCATGCGGGTCAGCGGCGAGCGAAGGTCATGGGCCAGGGAATCGGTGACGAGCCGCAGCTGCTCGACCAGCTCTTCGATCCGTTCCAGCATCGCATTGATGGCCGCGGCAAGCATTGCGAACTCTTCGCCGCCCGTGGCTTCGTCGAGTCGGTGGCTGAAGTCTCCGCCCGCGATTCGCGCCGCGACATTGCCGATCGCCCGCGCCCGCCGCTCGGCGATCTTGAGGATCACCCATCCGCCGATCAGCCCCAGCGGCACCGCCAGGAGCAAGGCGCCGAGCAGCGCTTCGACCAGCGCCGCGCGCATCCGCTCGCGCTCCCCGATGGTCGTGCCGACGAGCAGGCGCCGGCCGTCGCCGAGCGCCAGAGTCCGGATCGCGAACAGGTCGGGCCTGACCTGGCCTTCGGGATAAAGGCGGATCTCGTTCCATTCGGAGGGAGTCGGCAGCACCGGCGGCCATCCCGCGAGATTGCCGGCGAGCTTGTGACCCCGCGCATCGACCAGCAGCGCGACGCCGCCGCGAAGCTCGCCGGTCCTCAGCGCCTGGTCCATCAACCCCGGGAGCGCAGCCGCACCGGAGCTCGAATCGGCAAACAACACGTCGCGCACGTCGTCGTCGAGCCGATCGTGGATCCGATCCTCGAACAGGCTGTCGGTCTGGTGATAGACGAACAACAGCACCGGCAGCGTGATCACCAGGCTGAATGCCAGTGAGATCAGCGCGATTCGGATCGGCGCCGGCAGGCGCAGACGGAGCGCCGAAAGTATGCTCAAGCGCTATCGCTCAGCATGTAGCCGACGCCGCGCACGGTATGGAGGAGCGGCTCGCGGCCGCTGTCGTCGATCTTCTTCCGAAGCCGGCTGATGTGGACGTCGATGACGTTCGTGCCCGGATCGAAATGATAGTCCCACACTTCCTCGAGCATCATCGTGCGCGTGACCACCTGGCCCTGGTTGCGCAGCAGCAGCTCGAGCAGCCGGAACTCGCGCGGCTGGAGCTCGACACGCGTGCCGTTGCGTTCGACCCGCCGCGCGAGCAGGTCCATCGCGAGATCGGCGCAGCGCAGAGTCGTCACCACCGGCTGCGCTCCGGACGGACCGCGCCGCTGCAGCGCCTCGACGCGGGCGATCAGCTCGGAGAAGGCGAACGGCTTGGTGAGATAATCGTCCGACCCGCTTTTCAGGCCTTTGACCCGCTCGTCGGTCGAGCCGAGCGCCGAAAGCACGATTACCGGCGTATCGATGCCCGCCGCGCGCAGCGCGCCGAGGACCGCGAGGCCGTCCATCCCGGGCAGCATCCGGTCGAGAACGATCGCCGCATATTTCCCGTCGGTGGCGTGGAACAGGCCGTCGCGGCCATCCCTCGCCACGTCGACAACGTAGCCGTTCTGCTCGAACCCCTTGGCGACATAGTCGGCCGTGGTCGCATCATCTTCGACGACGAGGATCTTCTTCGTCACGGCCCGCTTCTCCCCTTGCCGCAGCGTCACGCGTGCGAAGTCGCCCCGGCGGCCGGAACGTTCAGCATAACACGGCTCCCGTGCCGGTTGACCAGGATATTGGTCGGGTCCGTGGATATCGCGTCGATCGCCGCTTCGAGGTCCTGCGGATCCTTGCCGTCGACCTCCTCGACGACATCGCCGACGCGAAGCCCGGCAACCGAAGCGCGGCCGCCCGCGGCAACGCTGGTGACGACCATCTCGTCGACCTGGCTCCCCCCGCCGAGCATCCGCGCTGCGCGTGCGTCGAGCGGCTCGAGCGTCGCGCCGAGCGTGCTGTCGAGCTTGAGCAAGGTCCGCGCGTGGGGCGAGGCGGGGCTGTCCAAGCGCAGCTGGCGCGCCGCAATCACGAGCGTGCCGAACAGCAGCGCGCCGACGACGAACGCCAGCACTGTGTTCGCACGCGTTCGACGGTGATCGCTCGCAGCCATCCTCCTAATCAGGAGCCAATCGGCGGCGTACGCAATATGGCGCGAATGAAAAATCCGTAATGTCAGTCGCGCACGCTGCGCCAACGGCCCAAGTCCAGCACCTTGGAATCCGCCGTCAGAAGCCCCAGATTTCTTGACAAGTTCAAGGGCTTCGCACACGCGGATTGTCGAGCCCGCGCGCCACGCTGGGGTCCCATCTTCATCTGGACGAATAAATGACTTTTGCCGATCTCGGCCTTTCCGACGAATTGCTCCGTGCCGTTGATGACAGCGGCTATACCGAGCCGACGCCGATCCAGCGCGCTGCCATCCCGTCGGTGCTGATGGGCCGCGACCTCGTCGGTGTTGCGCAGACCGGAACCGGCAAGACGGCCGGCTTCGTCCTGCCGATGATCGACATCCTCCACGAAGGGCGCAGCCGCGCCCGGATGCCGCGCTCGCTGATCCTCGAGCCGACCCGCGAGCTTGCGATGCAGGTCGCCGAGAATTTCGAGAAATACGGCAAATACCACCCGCTCTCGATGGCGCTGCTGATGGGCGGCGTTCAGATGGGCGACCAGATCAAGGCGCTCGAAAAGGGTGTCGACGTGCTGATCGCCACGCCCGGGCGGCTGATGGACCTGTTCGGCCGCGGCAAGATCATGCTCACCGACTGCAAGCTGCTGGTGATCGATGAAGCCGACCGGATGCTCGACATGGGCTTCATTCCCGACATCGAGGAAATCTGCGCCAAGCTGCCGAAGAGCCGGCAGACGCTGCTGTTTTCGGCGACGATGCCGGCGCCGATCCAGAAGCTCTCGCAGAAGTTCCTCAACGATCCCAAGACCGTCGAGGTCGCTCGGCCCGCGACCGCGAACGTCAACATCGAGCAGCGGCTGGTCGAGGTCCGTGGCGACAAGAAGAAGGATGCGCTGCGCGACATCCTCCGTCACGAGGAATTCAAGAACGCGATCGTCTTTGCCAACCGCAAGACGACCGTCCGCGAGCTTTCATCGAGCCTGCGCCGCTCGGGCTTCGCCGCCGGGCAGATCCAGGGCGACATGGACCAGGCCGACCGAATCGCCGAATTCGAGCGGTTCAAGAATGACGAGATCACCATCCTCGTCGCCTCCGACGTCGCGGCGCGCGGACTCGACGTCAAAGGCGTCAGCCACGTCATCAACTTCGACGTTCCCTGGCAGCCCGACGATTATGTCCACCGCATCGGCCGGACCGGCCGCGCCGGAATGAAGGGGATCGCGATCACGCTCGCCACGCGCGAGGATTCCGAAGCGATCGCCCGGATCGAGAAGCTCATCGGCTACAAGATCCCGCGCGTCGGCGGCAAAGCCGTCGAGGCAAGCGCGCCGGTGGAAAAAGCACCCAAAGCTGCATCGAAGCCGGCACCCAAGGCCGAGCGGAAGAAAGAGGAGCCGCGGCCTCAGCCGAAGCGCGACGAGCCCGCCGACCGCTCACCGGTCGTCGAGGACATCAGCAACGACTGGAACGGCCCGCTTCCGAGCTTCCTGTCCAAGAGCGCCGGTTAGGCCACACTCCTGATACTGGAAAGCGCCGGACTCGGTTCCTAGCTGCAGCTTCGGGCTGGAGAAAAAAGGAACCGCAATGACCGAGTACGTGCCCCCGAAAGTATGGACGTGGGAACAGCCCAGCGGCGGCCAGTTCGCCAACGTCAACCGCCCTGTCGCCGGCCCCACGCACGACCAGCAACTGCCGGTCGGCAAGCATCCATTCCAGCTCTATTCGCTCGCCACGCCCAACGGGCAGAAGGTCTCGATCATGTTCGAGGAGCTGCTCGAGAAGGGGCACCGAAAGGCCGAGTATGACGCTTGGCCGATCCGCATCGGCGAGGGCGACCAGTTCGGCAGCGGCTTCGTCGACGTGAACCCGAACAGCAAGATTCCCGCGCTCGTCGACCGCAGCGGCCCTGAGCCGGTCCGCGTGTTCGAATCCGGCGCGATCCTCCTCTATCTTGCCGAAAAGTTCGGCGAGTTCCTCCCCGCCTCCGGCGCCGAGCGTGCCGAGACCCTGTCCTGGCTGTTCTGGCAGGTCGGCAGCGCGCCCTTCCTCGGCGGCGGCTTCGGCCATTTCTTCGTCTACGCACCGGAGAAATACGAATATCCGATCAACCGCTATTCGATGGAGGCGAAGCGGCAGTTCGACGTCCTCGACCGGCGCCTCGCGGAAAGTGAATATATCGCCGGTCCCGATTACACGATCGCCGACATCGCGATCTGGCCGTGGTACGCCGGGATCGCGCTCGGCCGGAGCTATGAAGGCGCCGCCGAGTTCCTCGCGACCCACGAATATGAGCATGTGATGCGCTGGGCGAAGCAGATCGACGCGCGTCCCGCGGTCAGGCGCGGCCGCAAGGTCAACAAGCTCACCGGCGATGCTTCCGAGCAGCTCCACGAACGCCACGACGCGAGCGATTTCGAGCTGCGAACCCAGGACAAGCTCCAGCCCATCGACGAAACCGAAGCGGTCAAGGACGACGCAATTTAGCTGCCGCGGTAGCGCTGCAGGTATTCGCTCGCGAAGCCCTGCAGCCGCTGCTCCGCGATCGCATCGCGCAGCGTCTGCATCAGCCGCTGATAAAACCAGAGGTTGTGCTGAGTCATCAGCATGGCGCCGAGGATCTCCCCCGACCTGACGAGATGATGGACGTAGGCGCGGCTGAACTGCGCGCATGCCGGGCACGGACAGCCGGGCTCGATCGGCTCTTCGTCCTCCGCAAAGCGCGCGTTGCGCAGGTTGAGCGGCCCGTCGGCTGTGAACGCCTGGCCGGTCCGGCCGGAGCGCGTCGGAAGCACGCAGTCGAACATGTCGATCCCGCGAACGACCGCCTCGACGATATCGTCCGGCTTTCCGACGCCCATCAGGTAGCGCGGCTTGTCGGGGGGCAGCATGCCGACCGCGAAGTCGAGGCAGCCGAGCATCGCCTCCTGCCCCTCCCCAACGGCCAGGCCGCCGACCGCGTAGCCGTCGAAGCCGATCTCGATCAGCGCCTCGGCCGAGGCGCGGCGGAGCCTCTCGTCAAGCCCACCCTGCTGGATGCCGAAGATCGCCGCCCGCGCCGCATGCTCGCCGCCGCGGTCGAACTCGTCGCGCGATCGCTTCGCCCAGCGCATGGAGCGCTCCATCGCTTCGCGTTGCCGCTCGACCGAGGAGGTGGTCGGGACGAGCTGGTCGAATGCCATGACGATGTCGGAGCCGAGCAGCCGCTGCACCTCGATCGACCGCTCAGGCGTCAGCATGTGTGTCGAACCGTCGAGATGGCTCTTGAACCGCACCCCCTCCTCGCTCGTCTTCGTGAGCTGCGACAGGCTCATCACCTGGTAGCCGCCGCTGTCGGTCAGGATCGGCCGCTTCCATCCCATGAATCGGTGCAGCCCGCCGAGCTTCGCCACTCGTTCGGCGCCGGGCCGGAGCATCAGATGATAGGTATTGCCGAGGATGATGTCGGCGCCGGACGCGCGCACTTCCTCGGGGCGCACCGCCTTCACCGTCGCCGCGGTGCCGACTGGCATGAAAGCCGGCGTCCGGACCTCGCCGCGGTCCATCGCGA
>Ga0070683_100003283_pt1 | contig 13077 bp, 14 predicted proteins | sample KBSC713LmetaG_FD_64662 | JGI IMG/M metagenome (GOLD analysis project Ga0070683, IMG submission 64662) | Corn rhizosphere microbial communities from Kellogg Biological Station, Michigan, USA - KBS C7.1-3L metaG | ecosystem: Host-associated > Plants > Roots > Rhizosphere ...
CCATCACCACCGGACGATCCGCCCTCGCCGCCCTCGCCGCCCTCGCCACCCACGCCGCCCTCGCCGCCTGCGCCCCCCTCGCCCGTCAGCCTGTCCCCTCCGTTGAACTTGATCTCCGCGACGTCGCAGCCCGCATTGAGCGCGCCGATGACCACGCCGTGCGACGCGATGACACCGTTGAAATTGCTCAACGTGACCTGGATGAATACCGACTGTCCCGTCGGATAACCGTTCGGGAACGTCACGTCGAGACCGCCCTCTTTCGCCCCGGACGGAATCCCCAGCACCGAGGTCGTCGTGTTGCCACCGCTGACCGTCACGTCCACCTGCTCGGTCGTGGCCGACGGGAACGGCCCGAGGTCGATGTGGACGAACACGGTGTCGGGCCGGCACGGCCGGTTCTGGCTGCACGCGACGCCCGCGAGGGCGAGCGCGAGCAGACCCGCGGCGGAGACCGTGCGTAGGGATCGGGCGCGCAACTAGTTGCCCCTCGCCGTCCCGAACGTCGCGTCGGGATACGTGTCGCTCCGGTTCACGAACAGGAACACCATCGCGCCCAGCAGCACCGCGCCCGCGCCGCACGAGACCCAGAACCAGCTCTCCTTCGTCATCGGCTTCTGGTCGCCCTCGGCGCCGGGCTCCGCGACCAGCGACGCGCTCGCTTCGTTCCCGGGTTGCGACGCAGCGGGAGCCGGCGGCGGCTTGGCCGGCGTCCCCGTCTCCTGCGGCGGGGGCATCGCGCGCGTCTGGGTGGGCTGCGGCGCCCCGGACGGTTGCGCCGCCGGCAGCGGTGTCACCGGTGCCGCCGGGGTCTTGATCGCGGGCGGCGGCGCCGGCTTCGGCGGGCGCACCAGCTCCGGGTGCGCCAGGTCCCAGTCGATCGCCTTCTGCAAGCTCGCGACGTGTGCGCGCGCGTCCGACGCGTTGGGGGCCAGGGGGTACAGCCGCAGGTAGTTGCGGTACAGCTCGATCGCGCGCGTCTTGATTCCCGCCAGCCGGTACGACTGCGCGGCGTTGTAAAGCAGCGCCGGATCGGGCCGCAGCGAGAACGCCCCTTCGTACTTCTCGGCGGCCTCGGCGTAGTGGCCCAGGCCGAACGCCGACGTGGCCTCCTGATACAGACGGCTGGCGTCCTTGTCGCCGACCGGGTTGCTCACGGGCTCGGCATGGGCCAGCGGCGCCAACACGACCGCCGCCGAGACGACGATGACCACCGCCGACCAGGACGATCCCCGCTGCATGAGTGCGCCCAGCGTAACATCGATCGGGGTGGTAGATTCACCATCCCAAGCATGCCTCCCCGCGTTGTCGAAACCCGCTCGCGCCGCCTGCGCGTCCTGGAAGCTGAACGAGGCGAGCCGTCCGACGCGCGCCCCCAGTTCCAGCCGAAGCCGCCCTGGATCCGGATGAAGATGCCCGCCGGCGAGGTCTTCTTCGACCTCAAGAAGCGTGTGGCCGAGCTGGGCCTGCACACTGTCTGCGAGAGCGCCTCCTGCCCCAACATCGGGGAATGCTGGAACCGCCAGTCGCTGACCATCATGATCCTGGGCGGTATCTGCACGCGGTCGTGCCAGTTCTGCGACGTCCCCACCGGACGGCCGCTGCCCCCCGACCCGAACGAGCCCGAGCACGTCGCGACGATGCTGGCCGAGCTGAGCCTCCGGCACACCGTGATCACCTGCGTCGACCGCGACGACCTCCCCGACGGCGGCGCCGCGCACTGGGCGGCGACCATCCGCGCCGTCAAGCGAACGACGCCCGACATGGTGCTGGAGGTGCTGACCGGCGACTTCAAGGGCGACACCGGCGCGGTCGACGTCGTGGTGGACGCCGCGCCCGACGTGTTCGCGCACAACCTCGAGACGGTGCCGCGGCTGTCGCGCCAGGTGCGCGTGCAGGCCAGCTACGCGCGGTCGTACGCGATCCTGCGCCACGCCAAGGCGCGCGGCGCGATCACGAAGACCGGGCTGATGCTGGGCCTGGGCGAGGAGCTGGACGAGGTGCGCACCGTCTTCCGCGAGCTGCGCGAGATCGGCGTCGACATCCTGACCCTGGGCCAGTACCTGCGCCCGTCGCCGAAGCACCTGCCGGTTGCCCGCTTCGCGACGCCCGACGAGTTCGCGATGCTGAAGCAGGAGGCGCTGGCCATGGGCTTCCCGCACGTGGAGTCGGGACCGATGGTCCGATCCAGCTATCACGCCGACGGCCAGCGCGACATCGTGCTCGCGCTGCGCAACCGATCGTAGCGGCGCGCATGATCCCCTACGGCACCGGGCACATCTTCAACCTGCCGAAGTGGTTGCCGGCGATCGGCGGGCTGCCGATTCACTGGTTCGGCGTGCTGGTCGCGCTGGGCGTGATCCTCGGGGATCGCATCGTCGTCACGCAGGGCCAGCGCCGCGGGCTGGACCCGAACGACGTCAAGTACATGAACGCGCGCATCGTCATCGGCGGGTTCATCGTCGCGCACCTGGTGTCCGTCATCTTCTATTACCCCGAGCGCATCGCCGAGGACTGGAAGGTGCTGATCAACCCGTTCGCGGGCCTGTCGTCGTTCGGCGGCTTCCTGGGCGCGTTCCTCGCGTTCATGTACTTCACGAAGAAGGCGGGGGTCGACCGCCTCCGCTACGCCGATTCGGTCGCGCTGGGTCTGGCGGTGGGCTGGATCTTCGGCCGCACCGGCTGCTCCACCGCACACGATCACCCGGGCCGCCACGTGCCGGCGTCGTTCTTCCTGTCGGTGAACTACCCCGACGGCCCGCGCATCGACCTCGGCATCTACGAGCTGCTGTTCACGATCGTGCTGACGGCGATCCTGTTCACGTTCAACCGCAGGCCGCGCCCCCGCGGCCGGGTGATCGCGCTTGCGATGATGATCTACGCGCCGGCGCGCTTCGCGCTGGACTTCCTGCGCGCCACGGACAGCGCGAGCCCTGACCGCCGCTACCTCTCGCTCACGCCCGCGCAGTGGGCGTGTCTCGCGACCGCCGCGCTCGGCGTCTACATCTGGACCCGGCGCGAGCTGCCGGCGTCGCCCGCCGCGCCCGATTCTGCAGCGCCGCCGGCGCCGTCTCCCACCGAGACCGACACCGCACCACGCGTCTGACCGCGGGCGCGCGTCTTCGAATTCCGAACGAGAACGTTGTGCGCTCTGTTACTTGCGCGTCCGCCGGAACAGCCAGAAGCTAGGCGCATGACTCAGACAAAGAACGTGGTGGCGATGGTTGTCCTTTCGGTGGCGCTGGCTCCGGCCCTCCTTTCGTGCGGCGGCAACGGCGCGCTCGCGAGCTGCGGAAAGGTCGCGGCCTGCGGCGGTAACGTCGTCGGCAACTACACGATCGCCGGGGCGTGCGTGAACGATTCGGCGCTGAACATGAACGTCGGGCTCGACTGCCCGGGCGCGACGGCGAAAGCCAGCGGCGTCAGCGCGAGCGGCAGCGCCAGCTTCAACGCCGACCTGACCTACACGATGACGCAGACGCTGACCGCGTCGGTCACGGAGACGATCCCGGCGTCGTGTCTCACGCAGAACGGGCTCACGCTGACCTGCGCGCAGGTCGACCAGCTGCTGCAGCAGCTCGTGCAGATGGATCCCACGACGTTCTCGTCGGCGCACTGTTCAGGCAGCTCGAGCTGCACGTGCAACTTCACGCTCGCGCCGCAGATGATGACCGAATCGGGCACGTACGTGGCCGCGGGCACGACGCTCACGCTGACGTCGAGCACGGGCAGCACGTCCGGCGGCAGCTACTGCGTCGAGGGCAACAATCTCCACCTCCTCAGCATGGACATGACCATGCCGATGGGGACGATCACCGGCGACACCGTCCTGACGAAGAAGTAGCCGCCGCGAATTACCTAGGGCATCTCGTCCTCGGCGAGAGAGAGCAGGTCCTCGTAGCGGCGGCGTTCCGCCACGAGGTCGCACTCGCCGAGGAACGCCGAGTAGCTCATGAACGCGGTCAGGTGCGACACGTCGCGCGCCCAGTCCGGCAGATAGTCCGGCGCGCTCACGATCCCCTCGCGCATCAGGCGCCCGAACAGCGGCACGTCCTCGACGTCGATCTTGCCGGTGAAGAACAGCGGCACGTAGTCCAGGTGCCCCTTCACCAGCGCGACGCGCAGGAAGTTGGTGACGCGCAGCAGGCCGTCCAGGTAGCAGACGTCCTTGGTGAACGGCGCCCCGCCCTCGACCAACCCGCCCCGGCAAACGCGGCGCGCGCATTCGTATGCGGCCGACTCGTCGTGGCCATGTGCGAGGAAGAACTGGTACAGCTCGCAGAAGTCGGCCCCGTCCTCCGCCATCTTGATCGCCAGCGTGCGGTCGGCGAGGCGCCGCATCCGCTCGAGGCTCATCGACTGGGTCAGGAACTCGGTCAGCACCGCCAGCCCTTCCTGCGTCCCGGTGGTGCGCGGCGAGGGGTAGCCGACGAACGACATCACCGGCTGGGCGCGGCCGTTCAGCGCGGTCGCCACGTGGACGTGGCCCTCGTGAAATTCCAGCTGCGCGAGATCGCGCCGCGAGAAGCGTCCGCCGCGCTTGATGCGGACGCCGTCGACGCCGGCGGCCGCCTTCGACGCGATGTCATCGACCACCTCGATGCGGATGTCCAGGCCGGGGAAGAAGCGCGCGAAGCGCTCCGCGAGCAGCGGCACGACCTCGGCGGCCGTGTAAACCAGCTCGTCCAGCGGGCTGGGGATCGGCGCGCGCCCGGCGACGCCGTCGACGACCTGGGTGAAGTGCTCGGCGAGATCGAGGTTCGTGGTCCTGCGATCCGCGGTCAGGCTGGCGGGACGGCCGTAGAGCTCGACGGCGTGGTGATAGAAGTCGCGCGTCCCGACCGCGGCGAGCATGCGCGCCGCGGTCGCGTACGCGTCGCAGGTGTCGCGCAGGAACGATTCGATCGCGTTGTGGCCGGGAACGGCCGCCTTCAGCTCGCGGAAGCGCAGGCCGGTGTCGGCGATGTTCGCCGGGACGCGGTACTCGGGCCGCGGCAGCTCGCGCCCCTTGCCCTCGAAGAAGGCCCGTTCGACACCGTCGTCCCAGGAGAGGACGCGCAGCACGCGGATCGGTCTCTGCGCCTCGAGGATCTGCGCCGAGATGTCGCGCAGGAGCTCGATGGTGCGCGGCGAGAGCGTCGGCGACTCCCTAGGTCCCTATCCCGACGCGCGTCCCGGGCGGGACCGAGAACGTGATCCACGCGTTGCCGCCCACGACGGCGCCCCGGCCGATCACCGTGTTGCCGCCCAGGATCGTCGCGTTGGCGTAGATGGTGACGTCGTCCTCGATGGTCGGATGGCGCTTGTTCTGCGCCTTGTCGGCGCGGCTGCGGTGCCGCACCGACAGCGCGCCCAGCGTGACGCCCTGGTACATGCGGACGCGATCGCCGATGTGGCTGGTCTCGCCGATGACGATGCCGGTGCCGTGATCGATGAAGAACGACGCGCCGATCGTCGCGCCCGGGTGGATGTCGATCCCGGTGCGGGCGTGCGCGTATTCGGTCAACATGCGCGGCACGACCTCCCCGCCCAGCGCGAGCAGCCGGTTGGCCACCCGATAGATCGCGATCGCGTACAGCCCAGGGTAGCAGGCGACGATCTCGTCGATGCCGCTGGCGGCGGGATCGGAATCGAACGCCGCGAGAACGTCCTTCGCCAGGCGCGCGCGCACATCGGGCAGCGCCGCTAGCAACTTGGCCGTCATCGCGGCGGCCTTCTTGCGGCAGCCGTCGGCCTTGTTCGCGCGGTGCTGGCGGTGGAGGCCGAGGTAGATCGCCGTCTCCAGACGCGGCTCCAGCGCGGAGATCGTCGCGGCGACATGACCCAGCAGGCCGCCGGCGTCGGTGCCCAGGCGATGCGACTCCGGAAACAGGACCTCCAGCAGTTCGTCGACCAGCGTGCGGATGTCGCGCCGCGACGGCAACGGCCCCTCGGCGGCCAGCCCGGCGCGCAGCCCGCCCGCGGCGGACAGCACCTTCTCGGCGAGGCGCGCGTGGGCGGCCTGGGCCGCCTGGATGGGCGCGCCGTTTTCCTGCCTGCGAACAGCCATGCTTGAGGTTACACCGACGGGCGGCGGCGTGCGATCTCCGCCGCCAGCTTGGACATGACCTCGCCGTGGCGCGCCTCCGGCACCGTCACGCGGGTCGGCATACCGCCACCCATGTCGAACAGCTTCACGAAGTCGTATCCCGACTCGAAGTCGGCGGCGATTGTCAGCGATCCCGAATCGCGCACGACCGCGACGGGCGCGCGTTCCTGACCGAGCAACAGGAGCTCGGTCTTGTCGTACGGCTTGCCGCCCGCCTCGACGTAGGCGACGCCGTCCAGCAGGCGAAACCCTTCGGCGAGCCGGCGGCTCTCGTCCAGCAGCGGATCGATCAGGCGCGCCGCCGCCTCGATCTCCTCCCACAGCACGGGCGCCTTGGTGCGCGCGACGAGATACTGGATCACGCGGTGCTTGAGCGTCTCGTCGCGAAAGCGCGCGCGCAAGGCGCGGTCGATGCGCGCGGCGACTGGGCCCGGCTCTCCCCGGCGCGTGTCGACGGCGCGCGCGTCGGCGTCCGCGCCCTCGTAGGGCTCGACGCCGCCCAGCACCCACTTTGCCCCGCTGTAGAGCCCGTCCAGATCGAGGTGCATCGCGACGGTGTCGACGGGCCCCGCCGCGTGAACCACCTCGGGTGTGACCAGCTCGGGGCAGGCGCCGTGCTGAGCCTTGGTCGTCAGGATGAAGCGCGGATCGCCGACGTAGTCCGCGTGCCGATCGTGGTCGTGGTGATCGACCCACGCGGCGAGCCGGCTGCCCAGGCCCTTGATGAACGGCAGCGTCGTCTTGTCGAAGGAAGCGCCGCCGCCTTCGCTGGCGAACGCGACGTCGAGCACCGCCACCCGCCCTTCCAGCTTGCTCGCCGGCGGAAGCGTCCGCGGCGTCAGGAACGCGAAGCGCGGCAGTGTCGGTGGCGGTTTACTGGACAAGGCGGAAGAAGATAGCCGACTTTCCCGGAGACGCCCGCCTCAAGGCGGGCAATAGCCGAACGTGCTCGCGCCGATCGACGTACAGGTCCCCGACGGACAGTCGTTGACGCCGACGGTGCAGTTCTTGAGGCACGTGGGCGCGGCGGTCCCGATGGTCACGCAGCGATAACCGGGAACACAGGAGTTGAGCACGCTGCACTCCGTGCCCGGCTGGTACCTGCCCCTGCAATCGCAGGTGGTCCCGACGCCGCTGTTGTCCACGTAGCAGCCGAGCGAGGCGTTGCCGCAGTCGGAGCCGTCGCCGGCCGGGTTGCACGCCTTTGTCGGCGGCGGGCATACGAACAGATCGGTCAGCGTCCCGTTCGCATCGTTCACGGGAAAATCGCAGTCCTGCCGGTTGTCGCACAGCTCGGGGTGTCGGGTGCTGCCCTTGCCGCAAAAACGGAAGCAGCGGCCGATCTTCGGATCGCAGTCCGTGAGACAGATGTTGCCCGGTTCGCAATCGTCGGCGGACGCATTGCAGATCTCGCCGCGCTTCTTCGTCCCGGGCGCGACGCAATTCAGCGCCGTTCCATCCAGGTTGCAGCGGCCGCAGTCACAGCGGCTCTGGCAGACGGGATCGCAGTCGTTGCCCGGATCCGGCACGCAGATCGCCGCGACGGGCGGCATCGACGGCTGACATTTCGGGGGCGCGCTGCCCTTCTTGCAACGGCCGTCGGCGGCGCAATGAAATCCGTCCGGACAAAGGCCGCCGTCGGCACACAACAAGCCGCCGTCGATGATCTTGGGGTTGAAGCAGCCCGCGCTACCGAGCCCGAGGAGAAGCGCAATGCCGATGCAATATCGGATGGCCATCGCGCCGGCTCACAACCTGCAGAAACCGAAGATCTGGTTGGTCTTGCCGTTTTCGGTCAGCGTGCGGCAGGTCCCGACGGGGCAGTCGTTCCCATTCAGACGGCAGACGCGCGTGCAGACCTTTGTCCCGAGCTGGTTGTCGACGCAGACGAGCCCGGCATTGCACTCGCGCGAACGGGTGCACACGTCGGTCTCGCCGATCCCAGGCGGGAACTGGCAGTCGCAGATCGTCTGGCTGACGTCGCTCGTCGCGATGTAGCAGATCAGGCCGGTCCCTGGACATCCCGTGTTGTTCGAGCCGGGCAGCGGCGTGCAGTTCACGAACGGCACGTCGCAATAGCGAAAGCCACCGCCCGCGTCGCGGTTGCAGGGCGCGTTCGTACACTCATTGTCAGCGCGGCAGAACTGGTAGCAGCGTCCGTTGGCTCCGCCGCTGCCGCAGGCGTCTTCGACGCAGACGAGGCCCGGGGCGCACTGGTCGCTCTGGTTCGCCGTGCCTGAGAGCAGTGCTTCGCAGGGCTGTTGGACGCCGCGCACCTGGCCGGGCGCGAGCATGTTGCAGGTGGCCGCGCCGGTCGTGTTCACCGAGCACTTCTCCTTGCAACCGCATCCGGTCTGGCAGAACGGATCGCAAGCGGCGGCGTCGGTCGGCGTGCAGTTGGGCCGCGCATCGAAGCACACCTCGGGCGGCTTTTCCGCCGGCACGTCGCCGGGCCCGTCGCCAACCTCGGACGCGGGCCGATCGACGCCGCCGTCGAGGTTGCGCCAGCAAGTCAGCGTCGCCGGGTCGCACTTGAACCCTTCGGGGCACGACTTGCCGACGCCCGCGTCCAGGTTGCACCGGAGGCCGCCGTCCTTGATGTTGGGCCTGTAGCAGGCGAGCTGCGCGACGCACGCCAGAATCGCAAGCGCGAACGGCCCCCCGAATCGCAACCCCGAACGAAAGGTCGAGCGCGGCGCGGGTGTCATGACGGCTAAAACTGCAGTCTCGCGCCGCCGCCGTACAGGCCCGCCGAGATCCACGGCGTCACCGTCAGGCGCGCAACCGGCGTTGCGGGTTTTTCTTCCGTCTGTTCGGACGAGCCCCCGGTGGCGAGCACGATGATGCCGGTGATCGCCAGCGCGGTGCCGCCGATGCCCAGCGCGATCGCCGCGATGTTCGCGTTCTTCCCGGCCGTCTCCAGCGATGGGTCGAACGTCTTCATCATCATCGAATCCTTCGTGAGCTGATCGCTCTTCTGCTTGGCGCGGTACGCCTCGTAGCCGGCCACCCCGTCCGCGATCACCCCGGCCGCGAGCAGCGACCAGCCGACGACCGCGCGCGCGTGCGAGGTCTCGGGCGGCGGCGGCGGCGGTGTCGGTGGCGTGGGCGGCGTGATGGTCGGCGGCGGCGGCGGCGGCTTCACCTCGACGATCGGCGGCGGCTTGGTCTGCACGGGCGGAGGCGGCGGCGGGACGGGTTCGACCTTCTTGCGCTGCTCCGCGAGCTTCTCCTGATCGGCGATCTTGCGCTCGACGTCCTCACGGTTGCGCGCGTTGGGCATCCGCTGCAGGAAGCGCCGGTAGTAACGCGCGGCCTCGCCGGGCTGATCGGCCAGCCGGTACGCCTGGGCGATGTTGTAAAGCATGGGCGGATCGCCGCTGATCTCGTACGCCTTCTGGTACTCGTCGATCGCCTCCGTGTATTTCTGGAGGTCGTAGGCGCGCGTCGCGCGCTGGTAGTGCAGCTTGACCTCATCCTTCTGCGCCTGCGTCATCTGCGCCCGAGCTGCGCGCGGCACGACGACGAGGAACGCGGCCAACAGCAGCGACGCGAGCGCAACGATCGCGTCCGGCGTGGTCCGCCCGAGGCGCATCGAAAAAACGCGAAATCCCCGCGTCGTAACAGTCAATTTGGCCTCTGGAGGTTAAGTGCTACGCCCGGCAAGCAGCGTCGTGGGCATACAATAACCTACCCGTGGCCCAGCCGTAAAGAATCGGCCCAACCCACTCATGGGTAGAGCCTCCAACGACGCGTTCTGGCTCGTCACGGAACGTCGAATCCCGAAAGGTTCCCCGGGCGCGGCAGGAAACCGGCGAGGACACCGAGCGCCACAAAAATGCTAGGGTGGCGCCGTCTTCACAGTCCAGGTTTCCACGTTGTTGCCACGTTCCAACGTTTTCACGTTGCCCGTTCCCAGGAGGTCCCGAATGCGAGCCCCCACCCTGCTGCGCAGCGTTGCCACGGTCCCCGCCTTTGGTCTGCTCGCGTTGCTGTCGCTTGCGTGTCCGCAGAAGAGCGAACAGTCCAGCGGCCCGACGACGTGCTGTGACCAGCCCAAGATTCCGCCGGGCGTTCCCGCGTTCACCGTCGTGCGCGACGAGACGACCGGTCCGACGGACGGCCAGGACGTGAAGCTGCACGTCGCGCTGAAGCAGAAGACGAAGCGCGACGACATCTACCCGACGCTGCAGTTCCTCTACCGCTACGCGATGACGCGGCGGACGTTCGAACCGACGACGTTCCTGGGCGCGGTCTACACCACCGAGGGCGAGGCGCAGACGGGCGGCAACCCGATCGCGAAGATCTGGCGCGAGCACGGCGACAAGGGCCCGAAGTGCGAGAACAACATCAAGCTCGAGTTCAACGAAGAGGTGCAGAAGGCGTTCGCGTACAGCTTGAACCGCGCCGAACCGGAGAATCTCGAAGACACCTGCCACCTGGAAGTGAAGAAGAAGGTGGCGCGCTTCGACGACAAGTTCACGCACAAGCCGGAGATGAAGGTCGACGACTCGAAGAAGGCCGTCGAGGTGAACTACCCGTACCTCGAGACCGGCAAGGACGAGTACGTCGCGACCCTGGGCTTCAACAGCGCCATGACCTACTGGGCGGAGTTCACGACGTCGATGTTCGGCAAGGCGCCCGAGCTGCAGTCGGTGACCTACAACGGCCTGCTCAACGATCAGCCGGTCCTCAAGATCACCACCACGCGCCAGCAGTACGACGCGAAGCTCTCGACGGTGCAGGAGACGATCGCGTCGTACTCGGCGATCACCTTCGCGAAGCTCGGCCTGCACAAGACCGACGACAAGGGCGCGAAGAAGGACCAGGAAGAGCACAAGACCAAGACCTACAAGGCCGCCCTGTCCTTCCTGCCGAAGGATCAGGTCATGGTCTCGCCCAAGCTGAAGTAGCGGGCGCGCGCGCCTAGAACCTGGGCATCTTCAGGATGCCCAGGCCGAACAGCAGCCCCGCGATCCCGAACGCGATCGAGAACAGCGCCGTGATCGTCGCGCGATTCACGAGCTTCTCGACCAGCGTCTCCTTGTCGCCGCGCGGGCGCACGAACACCTGCGCCACGCCCGCGATCAGCAGGATGACGCTGCAGATGACCATGAAGCGCGGAAACGCCGCCACGGCGTTCATTCGACACCCCGCCGTGCGAGCCCGTCGTACAGCGCCATCAGGCGCCTCGTCACCACGCCGGGCACGCCGGCACCGACCGGCCGCCCGTCGATCGTCGAGATCGGGAGAACGCCGCGCGTGGCGCTGGTCAGGAACGCCTCGTCGGCGCCACGCAGCTCGTCGGGCTGGATGCGGCGCTCGACGACGGTGATGCCGGCGCCGCGCGCCAGCTCCATGACCTTCGCGCGCGTGATGCCGTCCAGGATCCCGACCTCCTCGCCCGGTGTCCAGATCTGGCCGCGCACGACCACGAACACATTGCTGGTCGAGCCCTCCGCGACGCTGCCGTCGTCCGCGCACAGGATCGCCTCGTAGGCGCCGCTCGTGCGCCGCGCCTCGCCCAGCGCCAGGACGTTGTTCAGATAGTTGCCCGACTTCACCGCCGGATCGATCGCGCGCGGGCTGTTGCGCGCGATCGACACGATCGCGACCGCCACGCCCTTCTCGAACATCTCGGGCGTGGGCGCGCCCAGCGGAAACGCGATCACGACCAGGCGGCAGTCGTCGCAGCTGGCCGGGTCCAGATCCAGCTTCCCGACACCGCGGGTCAGCATCACGCGCACGCGCGTCTCGGGGTTGCCCGCGGCGGCGATTGTCGCCGCGATCGCCGATTCGATCTCCGCCCGTGGCGGCGCCTTGAGGCCGATCCGGGCGGCCGAGCGCTCGAGCCTGTCCAGGTGATCGCGCGCCGCAAACAGGCGACCGTACATCGTGCCGATCGTCTCGTAGACGCTGTCCCCGTAGAGAAATCCGCGATCGAGAACGGAGACCTTCGCCTCCTCAGGCAGCCGGACGGTCCCGTCGATATACACGCGGATCGGCATGGCGCGGATGCTTTACCACATAAAGACCACGGAACTCGCGAAGGGTTCCGCGAAGGGTTCCGGACGTTTCGGCTATTTCGCGCGCATGGGCTCGTGAGCTATTCTCCCGGCTGGGAGCCCCCGTGAACATTCTCCGCGTTCGCTGCCGGAACCTCGAGGAGTTCGAGGAGCATTACCTTCCCGACGTTCCGAACGGGGGGGTCTTCTGCCCCACCACGACCGAGCTTTCGGCCGGAACGCCCGTCGTGGTCGAGATGGCCTGCGACGGGCTTCCCAACAAGGTTCTGATCCGGGGCATCGTGACCGCGTGGCGCCCCGCGTTGCCGCGCATGCGCGTCCGCGCCGGCGCCACCGTCGCCTTCGAGGCCGACGAATCCGCGAAGCGCGACTTCGTCATCCAGACCCTGCGGGGCGAGCGCCCGAGCACGCGCCGCCGCAAGCACACCCGCATCCCCATTGGAATTCCATGCAAAATCCGGATCGCCGCCGGCCTGGAGGCGATCGAAGCCGAGTTGCGCGAGATCAGCGTGAGCGGCGGCCTTATCTTGGGGTCGTTGCAACCACCGATCGGAACCGACGTCGTCCTGGAGATCACCCCGCCCGGCAGCGAGGCGTCCTTCGATCTTTCGGGCCGCGTCGTCTACCATGCGGGCGAGCATCAAACGGGCGTTCGCTTCATCTATCGTGAAGGCGGGGGATCGCGGCGCCTCCGTGAGCTCGTGCGCCGTTTCAAGACGCTCTGACCACCTGGCTCTAGACAGACCTGGAGGAAGCTCCCATGTACAAGCGGTCATGCGCAGTTCTGATTGCGTCGACGTTGTTGGTGACGGCGCTCGTCGGTGTCGCGCGGGCGAGTCACTACGCGCTGGCCGACGTTCCCCGCCTGGTGAAACCGGGCGAGGTGGAAAAACTGAAAAAGGCGAACGTCAACACGACCGAGGAGCTGCTGGCCAAGGCCGCGAAGCCCAAGGATCGCAAGGC
>Ga0070683_100003292_pt1 | contig 13059 bp, 9 predicted proteins | sample KBSC713LmetaG_FD_64662 | JGI IMG/M metagenome (GOLD analysis project Ga0070683, IMG submission 64662) | Corn rhizosphere microbial communities from Kellogg Biological Station, Michigan, USA - KBS C7.1-3L metaG | ecosystem: Host-associated > Plants > Roots > Rhizosphere ...
TCCATGGCGCCCGAGCGCATATTGGCTGATCATGGTCCGGGATGGATGGACATCGGGCTTAAGGATATGCAGCGCCGCCAGCGCGAAGAGCGCCATCGCCGCCGCTCCGATGACACCGCGAGCGGCAAGTACGGAATACGTCATCACGCCGCGTTCGAGGAGCGCCCTTTTCGCGTCCTGCGTAAGACTTGCTTAGAGATCTACTCTGCCGTTACTCGCGCCGAGCTTATCGATCTCCGCGCCGCCCACGTGCGCGATGGCCAGCAGCAGGTTCGCTGTCGGCGTATCCTTCGCGACGATGTGACGGTTGCCTCTCATCCGGCCTTGGGCGCCGCCCACCAGGACTGCGGGCGGGTTGTTGCGGTCGTGAGCGTTGCCGTTGCTCATACCGCTGCCCCAATACAGAACCGCGTGATCCAGCAGCGTACCGTCGCCCTCTTTCGTGGCCTTCAGCTTGTCGAGGAAGTCCGCGAACTTCTGGATCTGGTACGTGGCGATCTTGGCGTACTTCGCCAGCTTCTCCGGATCGTTGCCATGATGCGAAATGGTGTGATGCTGTTCGGGAATGCCGATGAAAGCGTACGCGCGGTCACTGGCTTCATGACCGGTCATGAACGTGAAGACGCGGCTGATGTCGCCCTGATACGCCAGGTGCATCAGGTTATAGGTAATGGTCATGTGATCGTCGAACGCCTCCGGCAAGCCCACCGGCGCTTCCGGATTGTCGGTGATCGTTCCGAGGCGGCTTTCCATGCGTTCGAGCTGTTTCTCCACGTCACGAATGTTGCCGAGGTACTCGTCCAGGATGGCGCGATCGGGCGCACCCAGCGAGCGTTCCAGTTTCGCGGTTTCCTCGGTCACCGAGTCCAGCAGGCTCTGCTTTTGCTTCAGGCTGGCAAAGCGCCGCGCGGTCGAATCCGTCTCGCCGAACATCCGCTCAAAGGTAACGCGCGGATTGATCCCGACCGGCAGCGGGCTCTCATCGTCGCGCCACGCCAGCGTATTGAAGAACGTGCAGGCGAAGCCGTCGCAGGCCCCGACAGCGGTGCCCATGTCCTCGGTGCCGACCTCGATCGACCGCAGCGGTGTATCGCCGGCTACGTGATCGGCGATGAACTGGTCGACGGTTTTCTTCGATTCAATCTTTCCGAACGAGTCGCCCCTGCCATCGCGGTGGACGGCTGGCCCGACGCCGTTCAGGAACGCTGAGCTGGCCCCCAGGTGGACCGACTCGCCCCACGGCGCTTTCATCTTGCTGACGGTCACCAGTTGGTTGCGGAACGGTTCCAGCGGCTGCATAACCGGCTTGAACGCGAAGTTGCTCCCCTCGGCCTCGGGATGCCAGGTGTCGGGCCACACGCCGCACGGGAAGTAGACCGCGCCGAAGCGGAACGGCGACGTCGGCGCGGCTGAGAGGGCGGGAATCATGGCGTCCAGGAATGGCAATGCGACCGTGGCGCCCATAGTGCCCCGCACGAAAGCGCGGCGCGAGAGGTGCTTCTTCGTAATGAACATAGCTACTCCTTTTTTGATCGTACAACTTTTGCGGTGGTGGCTGGCCCCTGGCCGGTTTCAGCCGATTCCGGCGCCGCTTCCAACTTCGTGCGCATCTGGAAGGGCGCGCTCTCGACAATTCCCATGACGATCGAAGAGAGCCGGTAATCATTCTGCGCGGCTTTCTTCACGATCCGGCGAACCACTGGCATGTCGCTCGGCTCCAGGCCCCGGCCCAGCGCGTAGGTCAGCATTTTTTCGGTGACGACGGTTACGAAGGCGTCGGGGCGGCTCAGAATCGCCTCCCGCAGTGCCACCGGACCGTTGACTTGCGAGCCATCCGCGAGCGTGCCCGCGACGTCGAGCGGCGCGCCGTCGGCGCCTTTATCGCGCCACTGCCCCACCGGGTTAAAGTTCTCAAGCGCAAACCCGGGCGGATCGATCACGCGATGGCAACCCGCACAGGGCTGGTTCTTCCGGTGCAATTCCAGCTGAGCACGGACAGTTTTCGGAACCGCCGCCGCTACCTTGTTGCTTTCGTCGAGCGTGGGGACATTCGGCGGCGGAGGAGGCGGGGGCGTGTTGAGAAAGGTACTCAGTATGTACTTCCCGCGGAACACCGGCGAGGTTCTGTTCGCGACGGAAGTGATCGACAGAACGCTGCCTTGCCCCAGCAAGCCGCGGCGATTGGGATCGGTGAGCTTCACGCGCCGGAACTGCGGGCCATAAACGCCCTTGATACCGTAATTTCTGGCCAGCCGCTCGTCGACGAAAGTGTAGTCCGCGTTCAATAGTTCCAGAGTGCTGCGATCGTCGCGCAAAATGTACCCAAAGAAGAGTTCGGTCTCCTTGCGGAATCCTTTACGCGTGTTGTCGTCGAAATCCGGGAACATCAGGAGGTCGGGCACCACCTTCGCCTCCAGATTGCGAAGCTGCAGCCACTGTCCCGTGAAATTTTCGACCAGCGCGTCGGAGCGCTCGTCCCCGAGCATGCGGTGCACCTGTGCGGCAAATACTCCTGGCTCCCGCAGGCGCCCGGCTGCCGCCACGTCCAGCAGTTTTTCATCGGGGATGCTGCTCCACAAGAAGAAGGACAGGCGTGAGGCGAGTTCGATATCGCTCACCGGGTGCGCGACTCCGGGTCGGGCATTGGCCGGATCCTTCTCGATTCGATATAAGAAGTACGGGCTCGACAGAACGCGCGCCACACCGGCCCGAATGCCATCGTCGAAATTGCCCTTGTTCTCCCTCGTCAGCTTATAAAAGGACATCGGCGCCTCGATGTCGGCGGCGGTCACGGGACGCCGGTACGCCCGGCGCGCCAGATTCGAGAGAATTTTGGTCGCGCAGGCGGTTTCATCCAACGTCGCGGTGGGATGGCAGACATAGAGCCGTTCCCGGCTGGGCCCTTCGCCCACGCCGCGCACGTTGTACGGGCCATCGATCGACACCGTTCTGAGCTTCGGCAAGCCTGCCACCATGTGGACTTCCTGGCTGTCGCGCCGCGAAGGTTCCCAGACGTCCTGCAATTGGAACGGCCGCTCCTTCCACGTAAACCCGACATCGTGAGGACCGGCCGTGACCCGCACCCGTCCTGTCATCCTCTTATCGATAATGGGCTGCGCCGCGGCCAAATCGGCCGCTTGCATTTCGTCATCCTTGGGACCGCCAACCGGCGCCGTATATACTTCGGTGCCATCCACGGTTATCACGAAGGTGTAGGGCACTTCATTTCCTTCTACGCCGGCGTAGCCTTCCTGGACGCCGCGGACAAGCCGGCCCGACAGTTTATATTCGGCGTCCGCCGGAAAGACGTGATGGACTACGGTGCCGCCCACGGTTCCAAGCGGCAGGCCGTCGATGTATCCGTTCTGGCTGAATTCGCGGCTGATCGAGTGCTCGGTTGTCCCGGGCTTCACCTGGGGATCGCCCACCGCCATCGCGGCGACGCGCTGTGCGGCGGTCACGTAACCCTCCAGCAACAACGGCGAAGTTTTGAGCGACGTCGCAATGTTGTCGAACCCGAACTCCGCGCCGTCGGTCGGCAGCAGATCGGACACGTCGAGGTCGACAGCGAGGAGATCGCGGATCGCGTTCGCATACTCGGCGCGATTCAGACGATGGACCACGAAGCGGCCCGGCGTACTCTTGCCTTCCCAGGCATGGTCGAGCGACGCAGCCAGCCAGCCTGTAAAGCCCGCGTATTCGGCCTCCGTCGGACGGGGCATGCCGGGAGGCGGCATCGCCCGCACACTCAGTTTGCGGATGACTCTTTCCCACGTTCCGGCATGGCCCAAAAGATCGTCGAAAGCCGCCCCTTCGAGATTGACCGGATCCGCCGGATTGGCGGTGTGGGCGTTGTGGCACCCCAAGCAGTACTTATTCACCAACGCGCGATACTTGGCTGTATCCGCGCTAGCGCTTGGTTGCGGTGCGGCGGCAGACGTTCGCGTGACGCTCCCGGTCTGCGCTACCAGCGACGCACTGATGGTGAAGGCCAGCGAGGCTGCGACAACGACCTTGCTTGTTAAGTTTTCCTGCATGCTCATGGAGCGCCCGTCACTGCCGCTGCTTTGGGACTGTCCTTCTTTTCCTCTTTGGCCGGAAGCGGCGGAGGCTGCGGCGCCGGATCGTTGGGACCAAGGTGCATCAGTTCCCGCAGAGCCGCGACGATCTCCTCTTTCGAATTGCGCTTCGGCTTGTACACGTCCAAATCGCCCATGTCGGCGGGGTTCGGCTTCTTAGGAGCCTCGGCCAGAAGCAAGGGAGTCAGATTGTCCTTGTTGACGGCGTCCAGCTTCGCCCCGGCGGCGACCAGCGCACGAATCATCCCTACGTGCTCCTCTTGCACGGCCTGGTGGAGCGGCGTCGAGCCATCGCCCGCCTTCACGTTAGGATTGGCCCCGGCGGCCAGGAGCAGCTGGATAGCCTCGAGCGGATCGCGGCTGCCGGGCTCGCGGAACTGCGGCGGACCAATGCGGGTGAAACCGGGCCCCCCGGCGATCGGTGCGCCTTGGCCACCCTTTATGGCGGCCATCAGGGGCGTCTTGCCGGCGTTCGGGTTCGGCCGGGCAGGACCTTTGGCGTCCTTAGGCTTGACTTCGGCCGGGGTCCACTCGATCTTCGCCGCGTTCGCTGGGGAACGGGGCGCCAGCATCAGCTTCAGGACTTCGACGTCGGCTGCCGTCGCAGCGCGGTAAAACGGCGAGCTGTTGATCGCCGCGCCGCAGCATAGAGTGGTCGAGTGTAACGCGCCGACAAACGGCTTGTTCACGTCCGCACCGACGTCCAGGAGCACCTTAACCAGCCCCAGGGCGGTCAGATTGTTCGGATGGTTGGGCTGCAGCCGTGAGCCATCGTGTGCGCGCATGTCGATCGTGGCGTCGTGCATGTCAACGGCGAAGAACAAGGATCCGTCGTTGGGGTCCGCGCCGAGATCGAGCAAGGTTTTGGCCAGATCGAACCGGTCGTTGACGATGGCGATGACGGTCGCGGTCGCGCCATCGGCGTTGGTGAGCTTCGGATCGGCGCCGCCGGCGATCAGCGCCCTGGCAACGTCTTCGTGTCCGTTGCGAACGGCGAACATCAGCGCCGTAAAGCCGCCTGAAGGATGGTCCGCGTCTTTGCGCGTTGTTAGGGTGGAGACGTGCGCCTTTTGGTTCGGATCCGCGCCCGCCGCCAGCAGTGCCTTTACAACATCGAGTTGACCTTCGGCGGACGCCCACATGAGCGCGGTCTCTTCCTGATAAGGATCCGCGGCGTTGACGAACGAACCATGCGAAAGCAGTAATTTAACGGCGTCCACATGGCCGGTGCGCGACGCAGCCATCAGGGGCGTCTCGCCCTCAGCGTGCCATCGCGTCGGCTCCGCTCCCGCATCCAGCAGCACCTGAATTACCTGGGCATCGCCGTTGCGGCTCGCCTGCAGAAGCGGGGTAACGCCGTAATGATTCGCCGCATCAACCAAGGCTCCCGCCGCGAGAAGCGCCTTCGTCATTTCCACATTCGAGTGGTAGGCCGCCCACAAGAGCGCGGTGGAACCGTCGTTGGCGGGCGTATTCACATCCGCGTGTTCCTTGATCAGTTTGCGCACCGCAGGCAGATCATCAGCCTTCGCGGCGTCCGCCACAGCGGGTATGTTAGAAGCTGCATGCAGAAGTACGTTGGGTCGCATTAAGACGAACCCAAGCAGCAGCGGCAGGCACCACCATTCGCGCCACACGTGGCTTGCAGTCGCTCTTCTCGCCGATTGCATCGCTACTCCTCCCTATTCACTTGCATAATAAAGATATATCGAGGAGACGCAGAGTGCAAGGCACCCCATCTTGGGCAAGCCGGACATCACTAAAGACCAGCAAAGGTCCGGTTCAGTCCAATGTCAATCCAATATAGTCGCTGGCTGAAGATTGCATAGGCCGGAAAGGCACGCTAGTCTTGAGAACAACGGTCATGCCATACAATATCTTGCTCATGGGCGCGTCCTACGGCTCGCTCCTCGCCTCCAAAATGCTCTTTGGCAAGCACACGATTCATCTGGTCTGCCTGCCAGCGGAAGCCGATCTGATCAATGCAGAGGGCTTTCGCGTACGTTTACCGGTGCGCGGGCGCAAGGACCCGGTTGTGTTGGATTCCCGTAAGCTGCCCGGCAAGGTGACCGCCGGGCCGGCGGCCGGTGTCAATCCCAAGGACTACGACCTGGTGGGTTTGTGCATGCAGGAGCCGCAATATCGCACCGCGGGCGTGCGCGAATTGCTGGATGCAGTAGCAAGGTCGCGCGTGCCGTGCATGTCGATCATGAATATGCCGCCGCTGCCTTACATCAGGCGCATCCCTGGCCTGGACTATGACGCGCTGAAGCCCGCCTACACCGATCCGACGGTCTGGGATAATTTCGATCCCAAATGCATCACGCTGAACAGTCCCGACCCGCAGGCGATTCGCCCGCCGGACGAGCCAGTCAACGTCCTGATGGTTACGCTGCCGACCAACTTCAAAGTCGCGAGATTCGACGACGAAAAATCCACCGCAATTCTTCGCCAGATCGAGAAAGACATCGAAGGCGCGCGGTTCGATACACCGGAAGGCAAGATCGAGTTACCGGTGAAGCTGAAGGTGCACGATTCAATCTTCGTGCCGCTGGCGAAATGGGCGATGTTGCTCGCCGGCAACTATCGCTGCATTACCAAAGATGGCATACGCACGGCGCAGGAAGCGGTACACAGCGACCTGGAGACGTCGCGCTCGGTCTATGAGTTCGTCAACGATTTGTGCGTGAAGCTCGGAGCCAACCCTGGCGATCTCGTGCCGTTTGAGAAATACGCCGCGGCTGCACAGTCGCTGGTTCGTCCGGCTTCGGCAGCGCGCGCGCTCAGCAACGGAGCGCTTTATATCGAGCGCCCCGATATGCTGGTCCAGATGATTGCCAAGCAGAAGGGCCTAAGTCACCCCGTGATCGACGGAATTGTGGCGCTGGTTAACTCGCGACTGGATGCCAATCGCAAGAAGGCGGCGGTGTAGAGGCTTGAGAGCGCCCGCTCCGAAAGATCCCTAATCCAGTCCAGGCAGGTGACGGATGAACGATCTACAGGTGTGCTGGTGAATGGCGCGACCGGGCCGGTCTCAAGGCTAGGCAACTGATTTCGCAGTTGATATAAAGGACACGGGTCGCGGACTGATTTTGAGTCTTATCCTTGCCGCGCTGGGAGCCGCGCTGGGAACTGCTGCGCTTCTTGCGCTGACAGGCGCGCTCTATCAACGATCCGGCCGCGCCAGCGACCTGCGCCGCTTTCCTCCGCCCGGCCGCCTGATCGACGTCGGCGGTGCCAGCCTGCACGTTTATGCGAACCCGGAATATGCGGGCGCCGAAGGATCGCCGCCGGTGGTCTTCGAAGCTGGTATCGCGGCAACATCCCTGAGCTGGCAGCTGGTGCAGCCCGAGATCGCCAATTTCACGCAGACCGCAAGCTACGATCGCGCAGGATTGGGTTGGAGCGGCCCCGGCCTTCAGCCGCGAACGATCTGGAACGTAGCCGATGAGTGGCGTACTCTGATGGATCGCGCTGATATACCCAAGCCTCGTGTTTTGGTCGGGCATTCCTACGGCGCTCTAGTCGCGATCGCGTACGCCTTACGTCATCCATCGGAGATCGCCGGCATGGTTCTGGTGGATCCCGTGGCGACCTGCGAGTGGAGCGAGCCCTCCGCATCTCATCTGACAACCTTGCGGCGTGGCGTTCTGCTTTCAAGGCGCGGTACACTGTTGGCCCGGCTCGGCGTGGTGCGGCTGGCTCTGAGTTTGCTGGTAGCGGGATCACGGCGGCTGCCGAGAATGATCGCCCGCGCCAGCAGCGGCCAGGGCGCGGCGATCACCGATCAACTGGTGGGACAGGTCCGCAAGCTGCCGGTCGAATCGTGGCCAATGATTCAATCGCACTGGTGCGATCCGAAGTGCTTTGAAGGGATGGCCGGTTATTTGGAGGCTTTGCCGCAAAGCGCGGCTGTAGTGGCTCAGGAACTGGGGCACAGCGACGCGCTCCGCGATGTGCCATTGACCGTCCTTTCGGCCGGCAACGCGAGTCCAATCCAGCGCACCGAGCATGAGGCTCTGGCACGGCGCTCTTCACGCGGCCAGATCGAGGTTGTCTCCGGCAGCGGCCATTGGATTCAGGTGGACCGCCCGGACGTGGTAATTCGAGCCATTCGGGGGATGGTCGCCAGGAAGATGTGACCGCTTGTGCAAACCGCTTCTTCGCCGTCTGATCTCCTGGAAGAATGCCGCAATCGACTTTCCGTCTGAAACGGCCCCTTCACTAAAAGCTCTACAGAGTGGGACCGGCCGTTCACAGTTGAGCGGGAGACCGGCAAGATCAAGGAAAGAAAGGTATTTATAGGCATGAAGTCCATCCAATGGGGACTAGTCGGAATCGCGCTGACCACCTTTGCGGGGCAGGCAAGCGCGACTTTGATATTTGACGGTGTCATCCCGTCCACTGGAAATGGTATCGGCGCCGTTAATACTTCGCTGACGTTTCAGAACACTGGAACGGAATCGGGATGTGTGGCTTTCAATGGCACAATTGCTACCATCGGTGCTGGCTCTTGCACCGCCGGATTCGCTGGCGGAGATGAGAAGACCGGATCTTCCCAGACGAACGTCTTCACGGCGGCGCAACTCGGCTTTACCTCTACTAACAACTTCTCGGATCTGGTGGTCCTCTTTAATGGAAGCGAAGGCGGCAATGCCGGCGATCAAAGTATCACGTTAAACTCCTTGGGTCTAACACTCTATTCGGCCAATGGATCTCTTTTACAAACGTTCACCACCACGACTTCCATGGACTTTGCCGCCTTCCCGGGAGTAGGGAACGCAGGCTTTGGATTTGTCTTGGATGCGACGCAGGCTGCCCAGGCAAATGCGTGGCTGGTTTCTAATCCGCTGCTTCGGGTTGGAACAGAGGCGACCGCCAGCAACGCTCAAGGCGGTTTGGAAACCATTCAGCTCACGACGGTCACCGGCACCAGCGTGGTCCCCGAGCCTGGAACGGTTACTCTGCTTTCGCTAGGATTCCTGATGATCGGCCTAGGGGCTCGGAAACGAGTGCGCTCGTAACTCGATCAGCGCAGCCGAATTCCAGGGGCTTAGGGAACGTAGATTTCGCGCCATTCGCTCCGGGACCAGAGAAGCCCGGCAATAACTCCGCCGGCCAGGCCCACCAGGCCGCCTAGAGCTACGCGCGATCCACCACATCCAATACCCATGCAGTTGTTTGCGGCGGCCCCTCCTATCGCGATACCAGCCGCCGTTCCGATTCCCACGCCGATCAGCACCTTGCGCAAACGGCGATTTTTTTGCCGGGCTGAAAGGCCGCGAATGTCGGCCCGCGCGAAGGATCGCGGTCCAGTCTCCGACTGGATCGCGAGGTCATTGTCGGTGATGCTCCGGAGGCTCCCGCTAACAGGTTTCGAATTGCCCGCGGTGACGCGAATTTTCGTGCCGACAGCGATCATTTTCACGCGAGCCCAGTCGCCGGCCGGAGTTTGACCCCACGCCGGGAGACACAGAAAACTCACCATAACAACAGCGCGCGCCAACCGGCTGGGTTTAGGCATGGGGTGGCTACTATATCAGGATTTGATGCCCAAAGCCTTCTACAGCGATCGTCCCTGAACGCCGAACTTTCCGTATAGATGGCAAATCGGCGCAATCTGCCAGGCGCCGCCGTGGTGTTTGTTGTGGCCGCCGCCCTGCTGTGGTGGCTGGCCGGTCAGCGGCTGGTCTGGATTAACGACGAGGGCATTTATCTGGACGGGGCGCGCCGGATGCTCGCCGGCCAGGTGCCCTACCGCGATTTCTTCGTACTCACTGGACCCGGCGCTTTCTGGAACGTCGCCATCTTTTTCAAATTATTCGGCGTGTCTCTCGCCTCCGCCCGCATCCTGCTGATTGTGGATCTGGCGCTGATCGCGGCCTGCATATATTGGCTGGCGGCCGAGTTCCGTTCGCGCGCCCTGGGCTTCTGGCTGGCTTGGTTCTTTGTGGCTACTCTCACCAGCGATGTGGGTGTTCTGGTGGTGAACCACCGCTGGGACAGTGCGGCGTTGTCTGTGGCGGGAATCGCTTTGCTGGCCGCCGGCCTGCGCGTCGAAAACCACTCGAGTCGTTGGTTTGTCGTTGGAGCGGGTGCGGCAGCCGCCTATGCCGCCTGGGTGACGCCGCCAATTCTGCTGGTGCTGGCCCCGATGTTCGCCTGGGTGTTCTTCGCCCGGCGGTGGACTGGTGTTTTTTGCCTGGCTGCCGGAGTAACAGCCGTCTCCGCGCTGGCTGGAGGTGTCTTGTTGACCACCGGGGCCTTGGCGCCGATGGCGCACCACTTCATGTGGACCGCCTCGCAATATTCCTCGGCTAACCGCTTCCCATATGGCGGCATCATCGGAGGCTATGCAGCGCTCTTTTCGGACGCCGCGGGACCCGAGCTGTGGATCCGCGCCGTGCTCGTGTTCTTCATCATCATGCCCGCGGTGGCGCCGATCTGCGCGCTGCTGGCATTTTCCGCCACTCGGCGCGTGTGGAAGACTCCGCTGCTATTTGTTCTGGCCTGTGCGATCGCGGCAGTGCTGGCGACGGCGCCTCGGATGGACGTAACGCATCTCACCTATAGCGCGCCGCTTTCCTACGTCGCCGCCGCTTGCGCCTTGGCCAGCCTGCTGCCACGCCGCGTGCTCGCCCCGCTGGCGGTGGGACTAAGCTTCGTTCCCTGCACTATGCTGTGGAATGCAGTGAACATGCGGTTGCACCTGGAAACGGCGCAGACGCGCGCCGGGATTCTGGTGGGGGAGCCTGGAGATCTCCAGATGGACCGCGCGCTCGAAGCCTCGGTACAGAAGGGCGATTCATTCTTCGCTTTTCCCTACGCTCCCATCGCGTATTTTCTGACGCAGGGCGTCAATCCCACGCCGTATTCTTTCTTGCAGCCCGGCATGATGGCCGACTCCGATGAGGACCGGGCATTGGCCGGTCTGATCAGCGCGCCACCGGGCAAAGTATTTTACATAAACGTCCCCGAAGAGGCCTATCTGCGCCTGTTTCCGAGCAGCGATCCGCACCGGCTGAGGATGCGCAAGATCGAAACCTGGCTGCGGCAGAACTACGATCGCGATCCGCGGTTCGCCGTGAATCACCCCGGCTACGAACTGCTGATCCGGCGCGAAGCGGGGCAGCTATCGTCGCAGCTCACCCGCTGGTAACCAATGCCGGATCATGCCGGGCGGCTCTGCCGGGTTCATAATAAGCTTGGGTCACAGCCTTTAGTTTGAGGATTCCGTTGTCCGGGTTTGCAGGGGGATAGAAAGGAGGGGCACCGTGGATGCTTTCTCGGAAGTTTTGAGCACCCTGAAGCTGGAGGGCGCACTGTTTTTCAATGCCGAATTTTCCGCTCCGTGGGGTTTTTCGTCTCCACGCTCAGATTTCCTGGCGCCCCACCTGGTGCCCGGCGCCGAACCTCTGGTGATTTATCACTTTGTTCTGGAAGGGTCGGCCAGCATACGGACCGAGAGCGGAGAGGCCGTATCCTTGAGCGCCGGCGACATTGTTGTCTTCCCGCACGGCGATCCTCACCACATGGCCGGCGGCTCGCCGGCGGAGATCATGGACCACACCACTGTTTTGAAGCTGATGCTTCGGCGCAACCTGGGTCCCATGAGTGCCGGCGGGGGCGGCGAAATCACCCGCTTCGTATGCGGCTACATGGCCTGTGATCCGCGCCTGTGCCAACCCATTCTGGGTGGCCTACCCGCGGTGATCAAGGTCAACATTCGCGGCGACGCATCCGGCCACTGGCTCGAAAGTTTCATCCGGCATTTGGTCGTGGAAGCCAGCAGCTCCAGTCCGGGCAGCAGCGCCCTGCTGGCGAAGCTGTCCGAAGCGCTGTTTGTCGATATCCTGCGGCGCTACATCGCGGGTCTTCCCGCCGAACAGACGGGATGGCTGGCTGGAACACGGGACCCTATTGTCGGCAAAAGCCTGGCGCTCCTGCATCACCGGCCGAGCCACCCCTGGACGATCGCCGAGCTGGCCCGGGAAGCGGGCTTATCCCGCTCCGCGCTGGTCGAGCGGTTCAGTCGCTACTTGTCCCAGCCCCCCATGGCGTATCTGGGCCGCTGGCGGCTGCAACTGGCGGCCCGCGCGCTCGGTTCTACCGCGCATAGCATGGGGCAGATTGCCGCCGACGTCGGCTATGAATCGGAAGCAGCCTTCAACCGCGCGTTTAAACGAGAATTCGGCGTGCCTCCGGCGCGGTTCCGGAAAGACCGCAGGACCGATTCCGGCAAGGTCCATCCGGAAGCCGCGGTGACGTCACCGGCCAGGCTATAGCGTTTGACGAGACCCGTGGTACACTGAATACTTTGGTTTTCCCCTCAGAAGATCGTAGGTACATCCCCGTGGAGGATATTGCAAGTGTCTGAACGAATGCGACATATTTTCACGTCGGAATCTGTGACGGAAGGTCACCCCGACAAGATGGCCGACCAGATTTCCGACGCCGTGCTGGACGCGGCTCTGACCGTCGATCCCACTAGCCGCGTGGCCTGCGAAACATTGGTCACCACCGGAATCTGCATGGTGGCCGGCGAAATCACCACCAAGGCAATTCTCGATGTTCCCAGGCTGGCGCGCGAGGTCATCGCCGACATCGGATTCACCGATGCGAAGATGGGCTTCGATGCCAAAACCTGCGGAATTCTGAATGTGATCCAGACCCAGTCGCCCGACATCGCCATGGGAGTTGACACGGGCGGCGCCGGCGACCAAGGCCTGATGTTCGGCTACGCCTGCGACGAAACCACCGAATTGATGCCCCTGCCGATCCAGATGGCGCATCACCTGGTGAAGCAGTTGAGCGATATACGGCGCACCAGCAAACTTACCTATCTGCGTCCGGACGGCAAGAGCCAGGTCAGCGTCGAGTACGTGGACGGCCAGCCCAAGCGCATCGACGCCGTGGTCATCTCCACGCAGCACGATGACGACGTCACGACCGAGCAGCTGCGTGCCGATGTAAAGAAGTA
>Ga0070683_100003293_pt1 | contig 13051 bp, 11 predicted proteins | sample KBSC713LmetaG_FD_64662 | JGI IMG/M metagenome (GOLD analysis project Ga0070683, IMG submission 64662) | Corn rhizosphere microbial communities from Kellogg Biological Station, Michigan, USA - KBS C7.1-3L metaG | ecosystem: Host-associated > Plants > Roots > Rhizosphere ...
CCGATGCTTGCACTTGCGAATCACCGCGGCGCCCGCGGTTTCCTCATCTCTCTGGCGCTCGTCGCCTCCGGCCTGCTGCCACACGCTGCCTCCGCTGCCCGCGCCGTGCACGTTTATGAAGTCGATGTCAGTGGCCAATCTACAACGGCGCTCCAGGAAGCCATGCGCCAGGCGCTGGTGCGGGCGACAGGCCGTCGCGAATCGGCGAACGATCCGGCGCTGGCGAGCCTCATCGAGGACGCGCCAAAGTATGTTAAGTCCTACTCCCCCGGACCCCGTGGGGAAACGCAGGTCATCTTCGATCGGGTAGCCGTGGACCGCGCGATAGCGGCTGCCGGCCGCAGTGTCTGGGATCCGGAGCGTCCCTTCACGCTGGTTGTGCTTTATCCGCCGCCGGGTCGCGCGGACAGCGACGCCGCGCGAGCCGCTCTGGAGCAGGAAGCCGCTGCCCGAGGCCTGCTCATCAGCGTGATTCCCCTTGCCATTGTCGATGCCAATGGCACGGAGCTTGGGCGCGACGCTTTGTTGAACACGGCTCAGCGGTACGGCGGCGATGAAGTGCTGGTCGGCCGTTCCGATACCGGCGCTCCGGCTGGCCAGTACCAGTGGACGCTCTACACGAATTTTTCGAGCCAGAGCTGGAGCGGTTCGCTGGCTGGCGGTATCGACGGCGCCGTCGACCTCCTTGCCCCCGCGCAAGGAGCCTCTCTCGCGCAGACGGAGGCCAAGGTCCTAGTCGAGATCGACGGTGTCGGAAGTCTCACCGACTACGCGAATGTGCAGCGAATGCTGGAATCCGCACCGGGGGTTCGCGGAGCCAACATCGTGCGGGCGGCCGGAACCGCGGTGACCTTCGATATAACAGCGCGCGGTGGGGCCGAGGGGCTCGACCACGCTCTCTCGGGGTCTTCGCGTTTCGCGCGTGTCAATGGCAGCTCCGGCGCACCGCTCGTCTATCAATACCGCCCCCAGTAACCTACCTCCCACGCCCCCCCTAACCTACCTCCCACGTTCCGACGTGCGCCACCTGCCGAACCTGATCTGTCTGTTTCGCCTGGCGCTGATCTGGCCCGTAGCCGCGGCGTTGGCAGCGGGGCGGTACGCTCTCGCGCTCGGCTTGTTCGTGCTCGCCGCCTTTTCCGACGGACTCGACGGCTACCTCGCCAAGCGGTTCAACTGGACCTCGGAGCTCGGCAAGTTTCTCGATCCCATGGCCGACAAATTTCTGCTCATGACCTTGTTCGTCGAGGCGGCCTGGCTCGGCCTCGTTCCATGGTGGATCACGGCGGCCGCTATCGCGCGGGACTTCATGATCGGGTTGGGCGCGCTGGTCTTCCGCCTGTGGTTCGGACCGTTGCACGGGCGGCCCGCGGTCATCAGCAAAATCAACACCGCCGCGCAACTTCTGTATCTGGCAGGGGTGATGTTCAGCGCTGCGGTCGGTTTCCCGCCGCGTGAAGTACTGGATGCCTTCGCGCTGGTCACGCTGGTGACCATTGTGCTTTCGGGCTATCACTACGTGGCGACGTTTACCCGGCGCGTCTGGTCACCGCCGGTGCAGCCATCATCCTGACATCGTTCGGCCGGCACGGACATGAAACAGCTTCCGCTTGGCGTCCGACTGCCCGATCGCGCGGTGTTCATGAGCTTTCTGCCCGCGCGTAACGGTCAGGCCGTCGAGCATCTGCGGCGGGTGGCAGACGGTCGGATCGCTGGCACGAGTTGGTTATGCGGACCGCCGGGTGCGGGTAAGACGCATCTTCTGCAGGCGGTATCCGCGCAGGCGAGCACGACCATGCGGGCGGGGTACCTGCCGCTGAAGGATCTCGCGCGACTGGGCGTCGGCGTGCTCGAAGGTCTGCGGCAGATCGAATGCCTTTGCATCGACGACATCGACCAGGTTGTCGGTGATCGGGAGTGGGAGCGGGAGTTGTTCAGTGTGCTCCAGGGCATCGAGGAGAGCGGCGGCCGGCTCGTCGCCGCGGCGGAGTCGCCGCCGGCCCTGTTGCGATGGGCGCTGCCCGATCTGGGATCGCGATTTTCCGCCAGCGCAGTGTTTCAACTTCGGGTGTTGGATGAGGCTGAGCAGCAGGCGGCGCTCCAGCTGCGCGCCCACCTGCGAGGCTTCGACTTACCGGATGAGACCTCGCGCTGGTTGCAGCGGCGCTACCCGCGCGACATGAGGAAGCTCTACGATCTGCTCGATACCTTGGATGAGGCCGCTCTCGTGGCGCAGCGGCGTCTGACGATTCCATTCATCCGCGAAGTGCTGGGAAGCAGCGGCGATCAGGACTGACTGAGCTTCACTGCCAGCGCCGCAACTCTTTTCCCCAGCGCTTGCGCGAGCGCTCGCTCATGTTCCGTGAGCGCCGGCTCATCCAGAGGGCCGGCAACGTGGGACGCACCGTAAGGCGTGCCGCCACCGGCGGTCTCATTCAAAGCGCGCTCCGTGTAAGGAAGACCGACGAGATACATCCCATGATGCAGGAGCGGCAACATCATCGATAACAACGTCGCCTCCTGCCCCCCGTGGATGGTCTGTGTGGAGGTAAAGACGGCGGCCGGCTTTCCCGCCAATGCGCCGGAGACCCACAAGCTGGAAGTGCAATCCAGAAAGTATTTCAGCGGAGCCGCCATGTTGCCGAAGCGAGTTGGGCTGCCGAGGATGAGCCCATCCGCCTGCCGGAGGTCCTCCAAGGTTGCGTAGGGTGCGCCGCTTGCCGGCACGGGTTTCGCGGGCCCCTCGCTTTCCGCGGACACCGGAGGAACCGTACGCAGCTTGGCGACGGCTCCCGGCACGCCCTCGATACCGCGACAGACCTGGCGAGCCAGCTCGGCCGTCGAACCTTTGCGCGAATAATAGAGCACCAGAATTTCTGTCATGAGCCCTTCCCACGTTGCGACCCGGAGGCGGTGAAGCGTGCCCATCCGGGTCCGTGCCGCCGCTGGCGTATCGAAGTACGTCGCCACTGTCTGACTCCTTCCATGGTAGACGAAACACGCAGTCTGAGGCGTTCTGGAGTGGCTGCGCAGTCTCCAAATCGGGTGTCTTCGTGCAGAAATCGAGCGAGTCGAGCTACTATGCGCACCTGGATGTCTGGGAGCGTGTGTGAGAAATGCTGCGTCTACGGCGAGCATGACTCAGACAGGCTCCAGGGAGCGTGCGTGAGCTGTAAGCGGTGTTTAGTGGCAGGGCGGGTACAGGGGGTGTTTTATCGCGGCACAGCCCAGCGCCGTGCGCGCGAGCTCGGGATTCGCGGTTATGCGCGTAATCTCGCCGACGGTCGCGTGGAAGTCGTTGCATGTGGCGAGGAGGCCGCGGTGCAGACATTCGTGAGCTGGCTCTGGACCGGCTCGAGCGCATCCAAGGTAACTGCCGTCGAGGTGACCGATCTGCCGCCCGACTCCGTCCCGCCGTCCGCCGACTTCCTTACCTCGTAGCTATGCTCAACATCAAACTTCGCCTGGCACGCCTGGGCGGCGCGTTCGCGTTGCTGGTGCTTGTTGCACTGCCGGTGGAGGCGGACCTTCCCGGCCTGCATGTGCTCCATCGGCACCACAAGGCCGATCTGCACAAAGGCCCTGCCTTGGTGGTCGCCGCCAATCCACTGGCGGTGGATGCCGGGATCGAAATCCTCAAGAAGGGTGGCAAGGCCATTGACGCCGCGGTGGCCATCCAGGCCATGCTGGGCCTCGTCGAGCCGCAGAGCTCCGGCGTCGGCGGCGGTGCGTTTCTGTTGTACTACGAGGCGAGCACGGGCGTCGTAAGCGCGATCGATGGCCGTGAGACCGCTCCCGCGGGCGCGACACCCGACATGTTTCTGGACGAGCACGGGAAACCACTGCCGTTCTTCGAAGCCGTGCGCAGCGGACGATCCACAGGCGTACCGGGAGCGATCGCGATGCTCTCGGCAGCGCATGCGCGCCTTGGCGTGCGGCCCTGGAAAGAGCTGTTTCAGCCGGCCATTCGCAGCGCTACGCAAGGTTTCAAAGTTCCGGAGCGCCTCGCCTCCTACCTGGGCGAGGGCTCGCCATTTCCGCCTACGGCGGAAGTTCGGGCCTTGCTGTCCAAACCCAACGGTGAGCCGTTGAACGCCGGCGACATGTTCAAGAACCCGGCCTATGCGAAGACGCTCGAGCGTATTGCGAACGAAGGTCCGCGCGCTCTGTATGAAGGCAGTATCGCGGCTGAGATCGTAAAGGTGACCCAGCAGCCGCCGCTGCCGGGCACCATGACGCTGAAGGATCTGGCTGCGTACCGTTCGAACTGGTCCGAGCCGCTCTGCCGACCCTATCGGCAGTACACCGTGTGTGTGCCGCGGCCGCCCTCGAGCGGTGTGACCCTGCTCGAGATGTTGGGCATTCTCGAAAGAACGGATGTTGCTGAGCGTGGTCCGGCGGACCCGCAGGCCTGGTACCTGTTCGCGCAGGCGAGCCGCCTCATGTACGCGGACCGCGATTACTACGTCGGCGATCCGAAATTTGTCGCCGTGCCGACGGACCGGCTGCTCGATCCGGCATACCTGCGGCTGCGTGCGCAGCTCATTGGCGAGAAAGCCGGGCCTGCTCCGGCACCGGGTGTCATCGTCGTCCCACCTCACGGTAAAGACGCTACTCACGAATCCGAGGGCACGAGTCACTTTGTCGTGGTCGACGCCGCCGGCAATGTCGTATCGATGACGACTACCGTCGAGTCCGTGTTCGGCTCCAATCGCGTGGTCGGCGGCTTTGTCCTCAACAACCAACTCACCGACTTCTCACTGGTGCCCACCGACGCGAGCGGTCACGAGGTCGCCAACGCGATCAAGGGCGGCAAGCGACCGCGCTCCTCGATGTCACCTGTGATCGTGCTCGATCACGACGGCCAGTTCGTGGCCGCGCTCGGCTCGCCGGGCGGCTCTGCCATCCTCGACTACAACGCCAAGGCGCTGATCGCCTTACTTGCCTGGAAGTTATCGCTCAAGGCGGCAATCGAGCTGCCCAACCTCATTGCCCGCGGCGATGACTATTTCGGGGAGCTCGATCGGTTCGCGCCCGGGGTGTTGGCGGGCTTACGCGAGCGAGGCGTCGATGTCCGCTCCGGACGTGCGGAGAACTCGGGCTTCCACGGCGTCGTGCGGCGTCCTGACGGTACCTATGATGGGGCCGCCGACTCGCGTCGTGAGGGTGTTGTGAAGATGCTGCCGGCCGAAAAGTGAGCGGTGTCAGTGACGCTGTTGTGTTTTGGTCTGTAGGCCCGGAAAGCCGAGGTCGTCCGCCCCGTTCCAGCGCGTCCACGCGTTGATCACCTTGTCCGGATAGTCGCGCCGGCCAATGCTGCCGTTGTAGCGGGCCAATGCCTTGCGCACGTCGTTGTGCTCATAGTCGAGATAGAAACGCAGAATGGCGCAGCCCATGCGGATGTTGGGCTCGATGCGGACGAGCTCATATCGGCGCATCCCCAGGCGCTCAGGCCAGAACGGCATGACCTGCATGAGACCGACTGCCGCCGCGGAGGATACGGCGTAGCGGTCGAAGCGGCTCTCGACCTCGATGACACCCATGACGAGCCCCGGCGGCAGGCGGGTCTTTCCAGGCCGATGGGTCTCGCAGTAGATCTGTTTGAGAATGCTGAGCCGCTCGTCCTTGTCCTTCACGATCCGGCGCAGGCGCGGCTCCATGAGCGTGTACCAGACGGCGGAGTCGTAATGGTCGGTGAAGCACTCGGCCTGGCTGATCGCCTGTTGTACGACGGCCTTGAGCCCGGGGTCCTGCTGTTGGTCGGCATACGCGACGCCCGCCATCAGCACGCCCGCGAGGCAGGCGCCCGCGACCCTACTTAGCCATCCGCGAACGGATAAACGCGAGCGCATTGTCGGCTGGGAACTCGGTGCTCTCGGTATCGCGACGGCCGCGATACTCGAGTTTTCCCGACTCGAGGCCACGCTCGCCCACGACGAGCCTGTGGGGGATTCCGAGCAGCTCGGCATCGGCGAATTTGACGCCCGGGCGGGCATCGCGATCGTCGTAGAGGACCTCGATCCCTGCTTGGGTGAGCTCGGCATAGAGTCGGTCGGCAACCTCGCGCACCCGGGGCGCCTTGTGTTGGTTCAGGGGGACCAGCACCACGTGGAAGGGAGCGATCGGCTCCGGCCAGATGATGCCTTTGTCATCGTGATTCTGTTCAATCGCCGCGGCAACGATGCGCGTCACACCAATGCCATAGCACCCCATGTGCAGCACCATGTCCTGGCCCGACTCATCGAGCACGGTGGCCTTCATCGGAACGCTGTACTTCGTGCCGAGCTGGAAAATATGGCCGACCTCGATGCCGCGGGCCATCTTCAAACGACCCTTGCCCGAGGGGCTGGGATCGCCTTCCACGACATTGCGGATATCCGCGGCCGAGGCGCTCGGGACGTCGCGGTCCCAGTTGGCCCCGGTGTAATGCATGTCCTTTTCGTTCGCGCCTGTTACGAAGTCCGCCAGCGCGAGCGCAGAGTGATCGGCGTATACCTTGCAGGACAGTCCGATCACGCCGATGTAGCCCGGCTCGCTTCCCGTAACTTTCCGAATGCTTTCGGCGCTCGCCATCTTCAGCGGACTGACGACACCCGGGAGCTTCTGCGCCTTGATGGCGTTGAGCTCATGGTCGCCGCGGATCACGAGCGCCACGACGGTATCGTCCGTGCCTTCGACGAGAAGAGTCTTCAGGCATCGAGCGGGCTCGACTTTCAGGAAGCGTGACAGATCCTCGATCGTCTTCGCACCGGGGGTCGACACCTTCTTGAGCTGCTCTCGCGGCGCCGGGCGTGGCTCTGTTGGTGGCAGTGCGGCGGCGGCCTCGAGATTCGCGGCGTATTCATCCCCATCCGAAAACGTGATGGCGTCTTCGCCAGAGTCGGCAAGGACGTGAAACTCCTGCGACACGTCACCGCCGATCGCTCCCGAGTCGGCGCGCACAGCCCTGAACGTCAGGCCCGTGCGAGTGAAGATCCGTGTGTAGGCGTCATACATCGCCCGGTAACCTTGCTGCAGCGAGGCTTCGTCCGCATGAAACGAGTAAGCATCCTTCATGATGAACTCGCGGGCGCGCATCACGCCGAAGCGAGGCCGTACCTCGTCCCGGAACTTTGTCTGGATCTGGTAAAAATTCACGGGGAGCTGGCGGTAGCTCTTCAACTCGCGCCGTGCGATGTCGGTGATGACCTCTTCGTGGGTGGGGCCGGCCACCATGTCACGCTGGTGGCGGTCTTTGATGCGCAGCAATTCGGGGCCGTACTCCCTCCAGCGACCGGATTCCTGCCAGAGCTCGGCGGGCTGGATCACCGGCATGACCAGCTCGAATGCACCGGCTCGATCCATCTCCTCGCGCACGATGCGCTCGACTTTCCTGAGGGTCCGCAAGCCCATGGGCAGCCAGCTGTAGAGGCCGCCCGCAAGCCGGCGGATCAGGCCCGCACGCAGCATGAGCTGGTGGCTGATGATCTCCGCCTCGGCCGGCGTTTCCTTTACAGTGTTGATCGGGTACTGGGAAAGCCGCATCGCAGGTGCTTCAGCCTCGAGGATACAAAGGGTCCGGCATCTTACAGCAGGTCCGCCTGATAAGATGCCGCCCGTGTCCGCCTGACTCATTGACGGGAGCTCGGAAAACACAGTGGAGCCGGAAAACCAGGAGCCTATGGAGCTGGCCGCGCCCGAGGGCGCCAGGCCGCGCCGTAAAGGCATCTACCTGCTGCCGAACCTCATGACGACCGGGTGCCTGTTCTCGGGCTTCTACGGCATCGTGGCGGCCATCGACAAGCATTTCGACGCCGCCGGCAAGGCCGTGTTCGTGGCCATGATCTGCGACACCCTCGACGGCCGGCTCGCCCGCCTGACCAAGACCGAGAGCGCCTTCGGCAAGGAATACGACAGCCTGGCCGACATGGTCGCCTTCGGGCTGGCGCCTGCGATCATTGCCTACCAGTGGGGTGTCGTCCGGATCGCTGAATTCGGTCGCTACTGGGGACGATTCGGTTGGCTGGCCTGCTTCTTCTACGCCGCCGCCGCGGCCCTGCGGCTCGCGCGCTTCAACGCGCGCGCGGCCACGGCCGACAAACGTTATTTCGAGGGCCTGCCGAGCCCGTCCGCGGCGGCGATCGTCGCGGCATTCATCTGGTTCGCCAGCGCGTGGCCGGAGCCGGGGCTGAAGGGACTCATAGGGGCCTTTCTCGTGACCGCGAGCGCCGGCGCGCTCATGGTGAGCAGCTTCAGCTTCCCGAGTTTCAAGCAGTTCAACCTCGATCGGCGCATCCGCTTTGTCTACATACTGCTGGTGCCGCTGTTCTTCGTGCTGATCGCGCTCGAGCCCTCCACGATGCTGTTGTCCATGTTTGGGACCTATGCGTTGTCGGCGCCGGTGTTGTGGATCGGGCGCCGCCTGCGCCGCATCGCTCGCGGCGCTCCGACGCCGGGCCCGAGCTAGCTCCCGGTGGACGCGTCTCACCGCAACAGGTACTTGGAGGCGATCGGCGTCGATGTCTGGGTGCGACGCCCCGGCGGCCCGTTGGGAGCGTTGGAGATCCCCGAGCGAGCGCAGGCGCTAGCACCGCAACCGGCACCGGCGGTGCCGACGCTGGAGGTCGCCGAGGCAACGGAGCCGGTTTCAGACCTCGCGGAACCCTGGCAGGCGCTCCGCACTGAAATCCTGGGCTGCACCCGGTGCGGTCTTCACAAAACCCGCACACAGGGTGTCGTCGGTGTAGGCCCGCAGCGAACCGACTGGATGGTCATCGGCGAGGCTCCCGGTGCCGAAGAGGACCGTAGGGGTGAGCCCTTCGTGGGCCGCGCGGGACACCTGCTGGACGCGATGTTACGGGCGATCGGCCTCGATCGGCGGACCAACGTCTATATCGCCAACGTCCTGAAAAGCCGGCCGCCGAACAACCGCGATCCCAAGCCCGAGGAGGTCGCCGCCTGCCTGCCTTACCTGATGCGCCAGATTGCATTGCTACAGCCCCGGCTCATGCTGGCCGTAGGCCGGATCGCGGCTCAGAACCTGCTGAGTACGGATATGTCCCTCAGCCGGCTGCGCGGCAAAGTGCACCATTTTGGCGAGCTGAATACCCCGCTCATAGTGACGTATCATCCGGCCTATCTCCTGCGCACACCGGCGGACAAGCGGAAGGCGTGGGAGGACCTGAAGTTCGCGCGCAGCGTGTTCCGAGAACTGACGGATCGCGTAGGTATCGATGGCAACCTCCCCTGATCTGCTCCGGTCCGCGCCGGATGTCGTGATCCGCCCGATGACCGAGGCCGATGTCACCGGCGTGGTCACGCTCGAGCGGGCCTCCTACCAGTTCCCCTGGAGCGAGGGGATTTTCCGGGATTGCCTGCGGGTCGGTTACATCTGCCGGGTGGTAACCTCCGGCAACAAGCTCATCGGCTACGGTGTGATGAGCGTGGGCGCCGGTGAGGCCCACATCCTCAACCTCTGCGTCGATTCCGGCTTCCGGTGCCAAGGCATCGGCCGGCGGATGCTCGACTATCTCCTCGATCGGGGCGCCGCCGCGGGGATGACCGAGGCGTTCCTGGAAGTGCGTCCCTCGAACACCGCCGCCATTCGCCTGTACCTCTCTCTAGGCTTCGACCAGGTCGGTATGCGCCGCGGCTACTACCAGGCCGTCGGCGGCAGGGAAGACGCCGCCGTCCTGAAGCTCTCCTTGCGCGGCCGCCGCAGTCGCGGCACCTCCTGACGGGCGGCCGGCCGAAGCGAAGCGGAGGGAATCCCGAGAAGCGCCACCGGCGCGACGCAGGAGACTCCCGAAATCGCGCCGGGGGCAGGCGGTACAATGCCGCCCTCCCTTAGTTAGCGCTGAGCTCCCTTTCCGCTGATGGCCATCGACGAAATCTCCAACGAAATCAAGCGACGACGTACGTTCGCAATCATTTCCCACCCGGACGCCGGCAAGACCACACTGACTGAAAAGCTGCTGCTCTTCGGAGGGGCCATCCAGATGGCCGGTACGGTGAAAGGGCGCAAAGCGGCGCGGCATGCGACCTCCGACTGGATGCGCCTCGAGCAGCAGCGCGGAATCTCCATTACGTCCTCGGTGATGCAGTTCCCTTATCGGGACGGCATCGTGAACCTGCTCGATACACCGGGCCACGAGGACTTCTCGGAGGACACCTACCGCACGCTCACAGCGGTCGATTCGGCGTTGATGGTCATCGACTGCGCCAAGGGTGTCGAGGAGCGCACCATCAAGTTGATGGAAGTCTGCCGGTTGCGTGACACGCCGATCATGACGTTCATCAACAAGCTCGATCGCGATGGGCGCGCGCCGATCGAGTTGTTGGACGAGATCGAGAAGGTTCTGAAAATCCGCACGTCGCCCGTAACGTGGCCCATCGGCATGGGCCGCGATTTGCGCGGCATCTATCACCTGCTCGAGGACCGCATCTATGCCTACGAGGCGGCCGAGAAGGGTCGTGTCGGTGAGAACCGCACGATCCAGGGACTCGCCAGCGCCGAGGCACGCGAGTTTCTGGGTGACATGGCCGCGGTGTTTGATGACGAGATCGAGTTGGTGAAGGGTGCGACCGAGCCTTTCGATCCCGAAGCCTACCGCGCGGGCAGGCAGACCCCGGTGTTTTTCGGCTCCGCCATTCAGAACTTCGGCGTCGAGGAGCTGTTGGCTTCGTTCACGACTCACGCGCCGGCGCCGTTGCCGCGCGAGGCCCGCGAGCGGATGGTCAGTCCGCCGGAGCCGGCGCTTTCGGGTTTTGTCTTCAAGATCCAGGCCAACATGGATCCGGCGCATCGGGACCGGATTGCATTCCTGCGACTGTGCTCGGGAAAATACACGCGCGGTATGCGCCTCTTTCACGTGCGTCTCGGCAAGGAAGTGCGTGTCGCCGATGCGCTCACCTTCATGGCTTCGGATCGGGCCGCGGCCGAGGAAGCTTACGCGGGCGACATCATCGGCCTGCACAATCACGGCACGATCAATATCGGGGACACCTTCACCGAAGGCGAGCGCCTGAGCTTTACCGGCGTGCCGAATTTCGCACCGGAGTTGTTCCGGCGCGCGGTGCTCAAGGACCCTCTGAAGATGAAGGCGCTGCAGAAAGGGCTGTCGCAGCTTTGCGAGGAAGGCGCGACGCAGTTGTTCAAGCCCCTGAGGAACAACGACCTAATACTGGGGGCCGTCGGACAACTGCAGTTCGAGGTGGTCGCGTTCCGCTTGCAGGACGAATACGGCGTGCAATGCGTGTTCGATAACGTGAATGTTCACACGGCCCGGTGGATTGCCGGTGGTGATGAGCGGAAACTCGAGGAGTTCCGCGCCAAGGCGTATGACAACCTCGCGGTCGATCACAGCGGGGCGTTGGTTTATCTTGCGCCAGGCCGCGTGAACCTCGAGCTCACGATCGAACGGTGGCCTGACATCAACTTCCGTGAGACACGAGAGCTTGCCGCATAAGGGGGCGCGGGAGCCGCTACGGCGCCTTGGCGACGCTCAGTCGCGCGACATCGCGCTCAAACCTCGCGACCTCATCTGCTCGTGACTCCTCGCGGGGCGCGCCATACCGCAGCTCGGCGTAGCGAGTGAGCAGGCTCCGCACACCCCCCGCCAGGTCCGGCCGCCGCTCGCCCACGGCATCAGCGTACGCAAGGGGTCCCAGGTAGGGCGGTCGGGGCATCCCGACGCGCGCCAGCTTTCTGCACAGCCTCGCGTAGGCCCGAGCCAACCGATCGGGCCGTCGCTGCGGCGACCCGCGACCGAAGCGCCATGCGATCCATCCGAGCCACGCCAGAAGCACCAGTACGAACGCCCATCCGAGCATCGCCGCATCCGGCGACCGGAACCCCAGGCGCGAGAGCAGGTTCAACTGCGAGCGATAGTCAAACTTCAACACGTGGTCGTTCCACCACGTATTGATGGCATCCCACCGATGCAGCAACTCGACGAGCGCCGGTGAGGCTCTCACGAGGCGTGTCTGGGTCGATGCCGCTCCCGGCAGAAGATCCAACATGCCGCGGGTCAGGCGCTCCGGTTCCACGACGACGGTCGGATCCACACGGGTCCACCCCCGTTCGTCCAGCCACACCTCGGCCCATGAGTGGGCATCTGACTGCCGGACGATGAAATAGCCGCCGATCGGGTTCCATTCCCCGCCGAGGTATCCCGTCACAACACGCGCCGGGACGTCCGCCGCCCGCATGAGTGTGACAAACGCGGAGGCGTAGTGACCGCAGAATCCGCTCCGGGTATTGAAGAGAAAATCGTCGACCGAGTTGTAATCCAACAGGGGAGGGGTCAACGAGTACACAAAGCCGCCGGTGCGCAGATAGTCCAGGACCGTGCCGACGAATGCCCGGTCGGATCCGGCGCGCTCGCGCATTGCGCGCGCGAGCTGCACGGAACGTGTATTCCGGCCCGCCGGCAGCGCAGTCTCATTGTGCCGAGCCAGAGCTGACAGCGGCCTGGTTGGTCGCGTCTGCGTATGCGAGACAGCGTCATAGGTCGTCAGCGAGGTAACCGGGTCGGTGGCGATCAGCTCGTAGTCGTACGTAAAGGCAACCCGCCGGTCGGGCGAGCCGGTCGCGGTATCGAGAGTGAGCCACCAGCGCTGTTGGCTGGGCTCCAGCGAAACCCGGTAGCGATAGGCGGGCCCGAGATACTGAAGCGGTTGTGTGCGATAGGCGTCATCGAATTCCCGGCTCCAGGTGTAACCGTCGAACTTATGCAACACCGGCCCACGCCAGTAGCGCTCCGGCGGGGGCGGCGGTGAGCCCTGAAATTTGGCGCGGAATGCAATGTCATACGAGGAGGTGAGTTGGGAGATGCTCCCGGGACTCATTTTGTCGCTCAGCCCGGTCTCGGCATCCTCGGACCGGGGCAACGCCCAGAAGGCGCCGGGCAGACGTGGAAAAACCAGAAACAGAATTACGGCGAGCGGGAGCGAATAGAGCAGCGCACGCCCGGCAAGGAGAAAGGCCGCGCCGGTACCGAAGGATGGCGTGTCCTCCATCGCGACGCGTGCAGCGAGGCGTGTCTTCCCCGCCTGGCGCGCGGCGCCTGCT
>Ga0070683_100003297_pt1 | contig 13045 bp, 12 predicted proteins | sample KBSC713LmetaG_FD_64662 | JGI IMG/M metagenome (GOLD analysis project Ga0070683, IMG submission 64662) | Corn rhizosphere microbial communities from Kellogg Biological Station, Michigan, USA - KBS C7.1-3L metaG | ecosystem: Host-associated > Plants > Roots > Rhizosphere ...
GGTCGACGGCCGACGTCTGCTCCGAGACGACGATGCCGTCGCCGGCGCAGACGGGGCACTTCTTGGCGAGGATCTCGCGCGGCCCGTCGGTGACGTTCTGGCGTGTCATCTCGACGAGGCCGAGCGGCGAGATCTCGACGACGTACGTCTTCGTGCGGTCGCGCTCCAGCTCGCTGCGCAGCGCCTCCTCGACCGTCGCCCGGTTCTTCGGGTTCGCCATGTCGATGAAGTCGATGACGATGATCCCGCCGATGTCGCGCAGCCGCAGCTGGCGGACGACCTCCTTCACCGCCTCCAGGTTGTTCTTCGTGATCGTGTCCTCGAGCCGGCCGCCGGCGTTCTTGCCGCGGGAGCCGACGAAGCGCCCGGTGTTCACGTCGATGACCGTGAACGCCTCCGCGTAGTCGAAGATCAGATAGCCGCCGGATGGGAGGTCGACGCGCCGGGACAGCGTCGACTTGATCTCCTGCTCGACCCCGAACGCCTCCATCAGCGCCGGCGTGTCCTTGTAGCGGACGACCCGCTCGACCATGTGCGGGGACGTCTTCTTCAGGTAGCCGGTGATCCGCTTGTACGCCTGGTCGTTGTCGACGTACGCCTTCTCGAAGTCTCCGGTGAAGAGGTCGCGCGTCACGCGCAGCGGCAGCTCGGCCTCCTGGTAGACGAGCTCCGGCGCCTTCGCCTCCTTCGCCTTCGCCTGGATCGACTTCCACAGGCGCTGCAGGAAGACGAGGTCGCGCTCGATGTCCTCCTCGGACGCGCCCTCGGCCGCCGTGCGGACGATCACGCCGCCCTCCTTGACGTTCAGCTTCTTCAGGATGTCCTTCAGCCGCTGCCGCTCGTCGTCCTCGAGTCGGCGGGAGACGCCGAGGCCCTCGCCCTGCGGCACGAACACGACGAACCGGCCGGGGAGCGAGATCTGCGTCGTCAGCCGGGCGCCCTTCGTCTTCATCGGGTCCTTGACCGCCTGGACGAGGATCTGCTGTCCCTTGCTGATCAGGTCCTGGATCTTCCGGCCGTGGCCACGCTCCAGCTCCGGGCCGACGATCTCGTCCACGTAGAGGAAGCCGTTCTTCTCCAGCCCGATCTCGACGAACGCCGCCTCCATCCCGGGCAGGACGTTGTCGACCTGGCCGAGATAGATGTTTCCGGCGATCGAGCGGCGCTCGGGCCGCTCGAGGTAGACCTCGGCGACGCGGTCGTCCTCGAGGACGGCGACGCGCTGCTCGCCGACGTCGACCGAGACGACGAGCTCCCGCTTCGCGGCGGGCAGCGGCGCGCGCCGTTGCGGCTCGCGACGGCGGCGCGGCTCGTTGCGGCGCCGCTCCTGCCGTTGCGAGAGGTTCTTCTTCTCGGCCGGCTGGCGCTGCTTCTTCTCGGCGGCCGGCTTGGGCCTGGGTTTCGCGACGACGTCGGCCTCGGCCGCGGCCTTTTCGCCCGGCTTCTTCCGGTTACGACCGCCGCGGCTGCCGCGCCGCCGCTTCGGGCGGGTCGGGTCGGTGGATTCGGTCGGAGCGGCGCCGTCGGCGGCGGCCGGCTCCGGGGGGCTTAGGGTCTCGAGCCCCTGCTGGGGCTCGGGCTGAACGGCGGCAGGGGCTGCCGCGACGTCGGATGCGTCGTGCTTCCTTCGACGGAACCAGGGCAAGAATAAACTCCTTCGTGGGTGGGCGGCGCAGCGTCGAAATCGAACGCGCGGCCGCTATGAACGAAAAACGTCGGCATGGGCCTTGTCCCCAGGGTACCACCCACTCCGTCCGACCCCGGTCCGTCCGACCCCGGTCCTACGATCCCCGCCAGTTCACGACGCGGAGGTATTGACCGTGACCGGGAAGCGCGAAGCCGAGGAGCTGCTGCTGATCGAGGAGGCGGATGCCTGGTTCGAGTATCTCGAGGCGACCCGCGCCCAGTCGGAGACGCGCTACCGCGAGGTCGAGCCGTGGGCGTGGGCCCGGCTGTCGCAGCGCCTGCGGGCGATCCGCGCCCGCCGCGCCAAGCTGCGCCCCGCCGCCGCCTAGTGGCGGCCTGGCAGGGCTTCGAGCCGCCGGAGCGTGGCCTCACCGAGCGCGCGCGTGCCCGCATACGCAACGGCGCCCTGTACGGCCCACCCCGCTACAGGAACGAGGTCGAGCAGAGCACGGCCGGCGGCCCGCAGGCCGAGACCGGCGGCGACGGTGGCGGCGATCTCCGGCACGCGTTGGCGCGGATCGGGGTCGAGCCCGTACGCCTGCTCGAGCCGCAGCACCATGCGCACCTGGTTGCGGAGCAGCAGCGGGAAGTCGGCGCCGGGGATGAAGACCGCCGCGGCGAGGATCCCGTTCTTGCGGCTGAAAGCCGCGACGAGCCGCTCGCCGACCGCGCGGCGTAGCACCGGCAGCCGCGCGGCGAGCGGCGCCGCGTCCTCGCCGAGCCTGCCCGCGACCGCCCGCGCGATCGCCTCCACCGGGAAGCCCTCCCCACGCCGCACCCGGACGACGTCCGTGGCCAGCACGTAGGGGACGTCGTCGACGTCCTCCGGGGCGACCGCCACGATCGGGACGCGCGCCCGCCGTGCGCGCTTCAGCGCCGCCGTGTCGTCCGGCGAGCCCAGAACGTGCACGTAGACGGCCGCACCGCGGGGATCGTCGGAGCCGCCGCCCACGCCGAGCTCCTTGCGCAGCACGTCGGCGAGCGCGCCGCCCACGACGAGCGGCCGGTCGGCCTGCGCGGAGACCGAGAGCTCCTTGACGAGCGACCGGACGAACCCGACCGTGACCGGCAGGCTCACCGGCTGCGCCGGGGACTTCGCGCAACTCGTCCGCGTGCGTGGATCGCGAGCAGGATGCCCATCGCGGCGAGGTTGGCGATCATCGACGAGCCGCCCACGCTCACGAAGGGCAACGGGATGCCGGTGATCGGCGCGATCCCCATCGTCATGCCGATGTTCACGAAGATCTGGAAGAGCAGCGCGACGACGATCCCGCCCGCGACGATCGCGGAGTAGAGGTCGCGTGCGACGGTGACCACCCGCAGCCCGCGCCACAGGACGAGCAGGTAGAGCGCGAGCAGCAGCGACGCGCCGACGAAGCCACGCTGCTCGGCGAACGAGGCGAAGACGAAGTCAGTCCCGTGCTCGGGCAGGAAGTTCAGGCGCGTCTGCGTGGCGTTCTTCGGACCGCGGCCGTGGAACTCGCCCGAGCCGACCGCGGCGATCGACTGCTCGAGGTTGTAGCGCGCGTCCACCGTGCACTTCTGCGGATGCACGAAGCACGTCAGCCGCGACTTCTGGTAGCCGTGCAGCACGTTCACGCCGGCCGCCGGCCCGATCCAGAGCACGAAGGCGATCACGATCGCGACGAGCGAGCCGAGCGCGGCGAGCTGCCGCCACGGCGTCCCCGCGACGAACAGCATCGCGGCGAGCGCGGCCGCGTACACCAGCGCAGTGCCGAGGTCGGGCTGCGCGAACACGAAGAGGATCGGCACGAGGCCGAGGCCGATCGTGCGCAGCGTCGTCGTCGGGTCGGCCGCGGCGCGGGCGCGCTCCGCCACGAAGCCGGCGATCGCGAGGACGAACAGGAGCTTGCCGAACTCCGACGGCTGGAAGGTGAAGAAGCCGACGTCGATCCACCGCGTCGATCCGCGCGCGGCGCGGCCGACGACGAGCACGATCGCGATCAGGCCGATCGTCCCGAAGAAGATCGGGCGCCACAGCCTGCGGTACAGGTCGGGATCGAGCAGCAGCCCGATCGCGAGCGCGACGACGCCGACGCACACGTAGACGATCTGGCGCTTGACGTAGTAGTCCGGGTTGCCCGTCACGTCGAAGCGCGTGACGCCCGAGATCGCCCACAGCCCGACGGCGACGAGCCCGGCGACGCCGGCGACGAGCAGCCAGTCGAGCGAGCGCAGGACGCCGGCGAGCGCGACGCCCTCGTCGCGGTTCCGCTGCAGTCCGGTTCTCTGTGAGCCTGCGTACTCGAGCATCAGTCCATCGTGCCCATCAATCGGAGTGCTTGCTGACGGTGGCCTGGACCTTGACGTTGAAGAACTTCGCGAACACCTCGGCGGCGGCCGGCGCCGCGGCCGTGCCGCCGTGGCCGCCGTTCTCGATCACCGCGCAGACGACGAGCTTCGCGTCCTCGCTCGGCCCGTAGCCGCACCACCACGACTGGTCCTTGTTGCCCTGGTAGCCGGGGAGCGTGACGATCTTCTCCGCCGTGCCCGTCTTGCCGGAGATCGACACCGGGAACTTGCCGAAGACGGGATAGGACGTCCCGTCGGTCAGGTGCGCCCCGTCCCAGAGCCCCTGCTTGACCACCTGCAGCGCAGCGGGATCGACGTCGACCGTCTTCGGCGAGGGCAGCGCCGGCGTCGGCACCGGCGTGCCGTTCGGGTTCTCGACGTCGTAGAGCAGGTGCGGCGTCACGAGCTTGCCGCCGTTCGCGATCAGCGCGTAGAAGCGCGCCATCTGCAGCGGCGTCACGAGCAGGTCGCCCTGGCCGATCGCGAGCTGGATCGAGTTGCCCGGCTTCCACAGCTGGTCGACCTGCCAGCAGCACGGATCCTTCGCCTTCGAGAACCGCCGCTCGCGCCACGCCTTCGTCGGCACGAGGCCCGTCTCCTCCGGCCCGACGTCCACGCCGGTCGGACTGCCGAAGCCGAACGTCTTCGCCCACTCCTGGAGCGGCTGGCCGCGGTCGCCCGGCAGCTCGTAGAACGCGTTGCCGAGTTGGTAGAAGTACGTGTCGCACGAGTAGGCGAGCGCGGTCGGCATGTCCATCGCCTGGTTCACGTTGGGGTCCCAGTTCTGGAACGGATGGTGCGAGCGGTCGTCCGGCGAGACGTACGAGCCGGTGCACGGAAGCGTCGAGTACGGGGACACGAGATGCGTCTGCATCGCCGCGAGGGCGGTCACCGGCTTGAACGTCGAGCCTGGTGGATACGTCGCCATCGTCGCGCGGTTCAGGGAGGGATAGTTGGCGCCGGCTGCGGTCGCCGGGGTCAGCCCCTGCGCGGCGAGCGTCTTCGTCGTCACACGGCCCGCGTAGACGGACGGCTTGTACGTCGGCGACGACGCCATCGCGAGGATCGACCCGTCGTTCGGGTCGAGCGCGACGATCGCCCCGCCGTTCGCCGCCCACTGCCCGTCCTCGTGCGCGAACGCGATGCCGTCCTGCAGCGCCTGCTCCGCCGCCTTCTGCAGCGACAGCGAGAGCGTCAGGCGCACCGTGTGCCCCGGCTTCGGCTGCTGCGTCGGCTGCAGGCCGCTGCGAGCCCGGCCGAGCGCGTCCAGACGGCGCTTCGCCGTCCCGTCGACGCCGCGCAGATAGCGGTCGTACGTCGCCTCGATCCCCGCCTGCCCGATCTGGTCGTTCATGTCGTAGCCGCGGTGCGTCGTCAGCTCCTCCGGGCTGATCGCACCGACGTAGCCGAGCAGCTGCGCGGCGAGGGACTGGTAGGGGTAGTGCCGGATGTACGCCCGCCCCGTCGTCACGCCCGGGAACTCGGCGGCGTGCTCGGCGAGATAGGCGACGAGATGCTCGTTCGCGTCCGCGCGAACGGTCACCGGCGTCAGCGGGTCGTCGCGCTTGCGTACGATCGCGTGCGCGATCTCGCGGAGCGGCACGGCGGTCAGCTGCGAGAGGCGCCTCAGCTCGGGATACCGCGTCCTGGGCAGGTCGGAGGGCCAGATCTGGATCGCCGTCTCGGGGGCGTTCGTGACGAGCGGATGCCCGTCCCGGTCGAGGATCTGCCCGCGCGCCGCCGGCACCGGCACGGAGCGGAACGAGTTGGCCTGAGCCTGCTGGACGTACTTCGTCCCCGTCAGGACCTGCAACGCCCACAGCCGCAGGAAGAGCGCGGCGAAGACGACGAGCAGCAGCACGCCGAGGACGGCGGCGCGGCGGGTGATCCGGGTGTTGCGCCAGGGCGCGAGCGGCTCGGGCTGCACCTCCGGCTCGGGTGCCGGCAGGACGGGCGGGGCCTCGACGGTGCTAGCCAAGCAGCTGTACCTCGGTCGCGTAATCACCCCGGTCGAGGGGCCGCAGCAGCCGGCGGACGAGCCAGTACGTCGGCGCGGTCAGGATCAGGTTGAGGACGATCGACGGGAGGAGCCCGCGAAACACCGCGCCGGCCGGCGCCGGCTCGCCGAGCACGAAGTGCACGACGAGCACGCCGAACGAGTAGAGCGCGGTGATCGTCGCCACGGACAGGAACGGCGCATGGCGCCGGTCGCGCCCCGTCGTCTCGCCGTAGCGCCCGATCCAGTACCCGGCGACGGTCAGGACGAGCGACGACAGACCGAGCTTGGAGAGGGTCCCCGTGTCGAGGATCAGGCCGCCGAAGAAGCCGCCGCCGGCCCCGAAGAGCGAGCCGCGCAGCAGCGCCACCGCGACGAGGGTGACGAGCAGCAGGTCCGGCTCGCCGCCGAGCACGCGCGCCTGCGAGAAGATCGAGAGCTGGAGGATCGCCGCGACAAAGAGCAGGGCCGCGGCCTTGAGGCCGTCGACCGCGCTCACTTTCGCTTGGCCGGAACGAGCGCCGCGACCGCGTCGAGGGAGTCGAACTGCGCGAAGGGCGTGACCTGCACGGTGAGGAAGGTGGCGATGTCGCTCGGCGACGCCGACAGGACGGTGCCGACCTGGATGCCGCGTGGGTAATAGTCGGGATAGCGGCGGTCGACGGTGCCGCGCGTGACGATCAGGTCGCCCTTCTCGACGACCGCGTCCTTCGGCACGCGGTTGAGGATGAACGTGCCCTGCGGGCCGCGCTGGATCAAGCCGGTGACGCCGTGCGTGACGTCGATCGCGGGGACGGAGCTGGACGGGTCGGTGAGCAGCGTCACCTGCGCCGTCTTCGGGAACACGTTCGTGACGTGCCCGATCAGCCCGTCGGCGGTGACCACCGGCGTGTTCAACGCGATCCCGTCGTCCGAGCCGGCGGCGATCGTCACCTGCTTCGCGAACGTGCCCGGGAACGAGATGACGGTGGTGTTCACCGCGCGGTAGTCGTTCGGGAACGACTTCAGCCCCTCGTAGTGCATCAGCCGCTTCAGCTCGGCGAGCTGCTGCCGCGCGTCGGCGTTCGCCGTCGCGGTCGCCGTCGCGTCCCGCAACTGCTTGCGCAGCTTCTCGTTCTCGGACTTCGCGCTCGCGAGCCCGGCCGCCCAGTCGTACGCGTCGCCGAACGGGCGCGCGACGCGCTCGGCGGCGACCTGGAACGGGCGGAGAGCGGCGGCGCCCCACCCCTGCGCCGAGTGCAGCGCACCGCTCGTGGGCGAGCGGAAGGAGACGGTCAGGAGGACGAGCGCGAGCAGGACCAGCCCGACGAGCACGGCCCGGCGGAGCTGTGCGTTCCGTGCCCTCGAAGGGCGGCGTTCGTTCCTGGAGCGCTGGACCGACGTGCCCAGCACCGCCACGCGCGCGGTGCGGTCGCGGGAAGCCACCGCCGTAGGGTATCTCCCCGTCCGGCGCGCGGGGTCCTACCTCCCGAAAGGAGGGTCCTAGTACCGGCGGCCGTTGCGGCTGCGGGCGCGTGCCTTGTTCGAGCGGTGGATCGCCTCGAACTCCTCCAGGCTCCGTCCGGAGCCCACCGCGACGCAGGTCAGCGGGCTCTCGGCGAGGTGCACGGGCATCTGCGTCTCGTGGCGGAGCCGCTCGTCGAGCCCGGTGAGGAGCGAGCCGCCGCCGGCGAGCACGATCCCCCGGTCCATGATGTCCGCGGCGAGCTCGGGCGGCGTCTTGTCGAGCGTCGACTTGATCGCCTCGATGATCTGCGTGACCGGCTCGTCGAGCGCGCGGCGGATCTCCTCGCTCGTCAGGATGACCGTCTTCGGCAGGCCGGTCAGCATGTCACGGCCGCGCACCTCCGCCTGCAGCTCTTCCTTCATGTCCCAGGCGGATCCGATCTCGAGCTTGATCTCCTCGGCGGTCTGCTGCCCGATCAGCAGCTTGTAGTCGCGCTTGATGTGGTTGATGATCCCGTCGTCCATCTCGTCGCCGCCGACGCGCAGCGACTGCGAGACGACGATCCCGCCGAGCGAGATCACCGCCACCTCGGTTGTGCCGCCGCCGATGTCGACGATCATGTTCCCGGTCGGCTCGGCAACAGGCAGGCCTGCGCCGATCGCTGCGGCCATCGGCTCCTCGATCAGGTACGCCTGCCGGGCGCCGGCACTGAGCGTCGCCTCCTCGACCGCGCGCTTCTCGACGCCGGTGACGCCCGACGGCACGCACACGACCACGCGCGGGTGCGCGAAGCGGTGCTGGTGCACCTTCTGGATGAAGTGGCGCAGCATCTGCTCGGTCACGTCGAAGTCGGCGATCACGCCGTCCTTCAGCGGCCGGATCGCCTGGATCGTGCCCGGCGTGCGCCCGAGCATCCGCTTCGCCTCGACGCCGACGGCGTGCACCTCGCCCGAGCGCTGGTCGATCGCGACGACCGACGGCTCGGAGAGCACGATCCCGCGGCCGCGCACGTAGACGAGCGTGTTGGCGGTGCCCAAGTCCACGGCCATGTCGCGGCCGCCGAAGCCGTTGAAGTACCCGAGGAAGCCCATCGTCCCGCGCCGAGTCTAGTGAAACTTCGACAAAACGCGAGGACTACCCAAAACCGTAAACCCCTGCAAACCGCTCGGAGAGGATCTTGACCAGACGGGCAGCCGGAAGACCGACCACGTTCAGGTAGTCGCCCTCGATCCGCTCGACGAGCGATGCGCCGAGACCCTGGATCGCGTAGGCGCCGGCCCGCCCTTCCCACTCACCGCTCGCGACGTAGTGGGCGAGGTCACGCGCATCGAGAGAACGGAACGTGACCAGCGTCGTCTCGCCGTGGAGCTCCTCCCACGCCGCCGTTCGCAGGCACAACCCCGAGACGACCTCGTGCGTACGTCCCGAGAGCAGCTCCAGCATCGCCTCGGCCTCCCCCGGGCCGGCGGGCTTGCCGAGCGCCTCTCCGTCGACCACGACCTCGGTGTCGACGCCGAGCACGGGACTTCCTCCGCCGTCGACCGACCGTGCCTTGCCCGCGGCGAGCGCGACCGGGTCGCCACCGGACTCCTCGAAGTTCGGCGCGACGACCTCGAACGGGAGCCCGAGCTGCTCGAGGATCGCCCGCCGCTGGGGCGAGACCGAAGCGAGGATGAGCGGCGGAGTCGGCGGAGCGCTCACCCGCGCTTGCGGGCTTTCCAGATCTCCTCGGCGGGCCACTTGCGCGCCCATTCCGCCGAGACGAAGTCGTAGTAGCCGTGGGTCGCAGCGCTCTCGGGCGCCTGCAGCTCCCAGAGCCCCTCGATCTCGAACCCCTCCGCGCGCAGCAGCCGAATCCACTCGCCATGCGGGAGCTGGAAGTCCACCCCCTCGTCCTCGCCGGACCAGTCCATCCGGTGCAGGCCGAACTGCGGCCGGAGCAACCGGTCGCCGACCTTCCCGTTCGGATCGTCCGGAGCGCACAGCACGCACAACGTCGAGTTCCGGAGAAACACGAGCTCGCCGCCGGGCCGCAGGAGCCGCGCCGCCTCGGGAATCCAGCGATACGGATCGCACCAGATCGAGGCGCCGTACTCGGAGAGCACGAGGTCGAAGGATGCGTCCGGCAGCGGCACGTCCTCCGCGTTCGCCTCGATCAGCTCCATCGGAATGCCGAGCTCATCGCTGCACCGCCGGGCTGTCTCGAGCTGCGCCGGGGTGAGATCCACGCCGGTGACACGCGCGCCACGCTTTGCGAGCCAGGCGCCGAAGTACCCGGTGCCGCACCCGAGCTCGATCACGTCCTTGCCGGCCACGTCTCCGAGAACGCCGAGCGATGCCTCGGGAACGCTGAACATGCCCCAGTCGATCTCCTCCTGTCGCCAGGACTCCAGCGCCCTGGCGTCCGTGTACTCCGCGTTCGCCTTCGTCCAGACGCGGCGATTCCGCTCGAGGTAGTCAGTCAAACCAGAGGGCGATCTCGCGCGCGGCCGACTCCGGCGAGTCCGAGCCGTGGACGAGGTTGTCAGGCATCGAGAGGGCGAGGTCGCCGCGGATCGTCCCGGGACCGGCGTCGGCCGGGTTCGTCGCGCCCATCGTCGTGCGGACGGTCGCGATCGCCCCCTCCCCCTCGAGCACGAGTGCCAGGGTCGGCCCCGACGTGATGAACTCGACGAGCTCGCCGAAGAACGGCTTCTCCGCGTGCTCCGCGTAATGCTGCTCAGCCAGCTCGCGGTCGACGGTGAGCAGCCGCGCCTCGCGGATCTCGAGCCCGCGCAGCTCGAACCGCCGCAGGATCTCACCGGCCAGGCTGCGCCGAACCGCGTCGGGCTTGATCAGGACGAGGGTGCGCTCAGCCGCCATCGGCGGCGGACTCTACTCGGACCCGGTTTCCTGGCGCGGGGTCTCGGCTTCGAGCGGCGGGAAGTGGATCGGCGCCGTCGCCTGGATCGGCGTCTCGCAGTAGGGGCACACCTGCCAGAGCGGCTCGAGCGGCGCTTTGCAGTTGACGCACGCCTGCCTCAGGCGCGTCGTGCACACCGGACAGACGAGGAAGCTCTCGTCGACGTCCGCGCGGCAGACGGGGCAGCTCTGGTGCCGCCCGCGGCCGAGGCTCTCCTCCATCGCCTTGATCTCGAGCTCCCGCTCGCGCACGTCCTCGAGGTACTCGGGGGGCCGGAACAGCATGTAGATGAACGCGCCGACGAACGGCGGCACGAGGCCGAGAACGGTGGCAGCGCCGACGAGCCACGGATCCTCGATCCGGCGCCGCGCGTCCTTGAACACCCAGTAGCCGACCGCCAGCCAGAAGACGACGACCATGAAGATCCCGAGGTTGCGAAGCAGCGGCCATGAGCCCGAGTCGAAGAAGTCGTGAAGCGTCCCGAAGAACCCGGAATTTCCATTTGCTGCCAGCACTGTCTTCACTTCCGTTCCCCCGTTATAGGAGAAGTTGTCCCACGATGTAGCCCAAAGCGAACGCGATCCCCACAATCGAGGCCACGACGATGGCCGCGAATGCGAAGACGGTGATGCGTTCGCCAGCTTTCGTCAACGCGCGCCGTCTTCCTCTCGCGCGTGCAGGTCCGCGAGCAGATAGAGGGAGCCCGTGACGAGGAGCGGGCGCTCGTAGGTGCGGGCGCGTGCGAGAGCCTTGGCCGGATCTGCGACCGCGATCACGTCCGTGAAGTGCGCTTCGGCGCGCGCGGCGAGCTCCTTCGCCTCGAGTGCGCGGGGGTTGCTCGAGCTCGTCGCGATGAAGGTGCTGCCTGCACGACCGAGACGCTCGAGCAGCTCGTCGACCCGTTTCTCGCCGAGGATCGACACGCAGAGAACGTAGTTTCGAGCCGGGATCCGCGCCAGCAGCCAGTCGACCGCCTCGGGTGTGTGCGCCCCGTCCCAGATCTCGCCGTCGCGCCGCTCGAGGCGGCCGGCCAGCGAGACCTCCGCGTCGTGCTCGATCTTCCGGCCGAGGAATGCCTCGGCGGCCTCCCGGGCGCCTCCGGGCACGATTTCGGCGCTGTTCGGTACCAGGTTCTCGAACTCGTTGTCCGACATGACAACTACTCTGGCCGCATGGGCAACCGCGAGCTTCTCCTGCGCGATCTCCTCGCGCGTCTCGCCGAGCACCTCGGTGTGCTCCAGCGCGACGTTGGTCAGCACGACGACCTCCGCATCGACGACGTTCGTCGCATCGAGCCGACCGCCGAGCCCCGCCTCGACCACCGCCGCGTCGACACCCTGCTCCGCGAAGTCGAGCAGCGCCGCAGCCGTCAGGACCTCGAACTGCGTCGACCCGAGCTCCTCTGCGGGACCGCGAACGCGCGCGACGGCCCGCTCGAAGCCGGCCTCGTCACAATCCAATCGCTCGTGCCAGCCGGCGACGTGCGGCGAGGTGTACGCGCGCACGCGTCGACCTTCGCGCCGGAGTAGCTCGGCGATCGTGCGGGTTGCGGTCGACTTGCCGTTCGTGCCGACGACGTGGATCGCGGGATACGCATCCTGCGGATCGCCGAGACGCGCGAGCAGCGACCGCATCCCGTCGAGGCCGAACTCCTCGGGCCAGGGGCTGAGCGAGGCCACCCAGGCTGTCGCCGAGCCCGGACTAGTTGCTGATGGCATCGAGCTCACGGCGATAGCGCTCGAGCTTCTCGCGTTCGGCCTCGACGACGCCGGCGGGAGCCTTCGAGGTGAACCGCTCGTTGGCGAGCATGCCCTCGGCGCGCGCGATCTCCTTCTCGAGGCGCTCGATCTCGCCCGCGGCGCTGCCGTCGCCCTGGACGCGGTCTCGGCGGGTGACGACGTCGAAGATGCGCTGCTCGTCTCCGCTGAACTGCGGGCGCACACCACTGCGCACGTACACGGGACGGGCCTGCTGCACCCGGTCGAGCGCGTGGAGGTCGTTCGCGAAGCGATCGTCGGGCTGTGGCCACGAGGACGCGATCAGCCGTGACTCGCGCTCTGGCAGGTGCGACCAGATCTCCTCGGTCACGTGCGGCATCACCGGATGCAGGAGCGCAAGGAGCCGCTCGAGCGCGGCGACTGCCGTCGCGCCGACCTCGGGCTCACCGACACGCGGCTTGATCGCCTCGAGGTACCAATCGCAGAAGTCGTCGAAGGTGAGATGGTAGAGCCGGTCGACCGCGTGCGCGAAGTCGAACGCCGCGAGGTCGTCCTCGACCTCTCGGCGCGTTTGGTCGAGCCGCGCGTAGATCCAGCGCTCTTCGACCGCGTCCGGCCGCGGCTCGCCGTCGGAGGCCCCGGCTCCCAGCACGAGCCGGCTCGCGTTCCAGAGCTTGATCGCCAGCTTCCGCCCCTCCTCGATCGCGCCGATCGCGAAGCGCACGTCCTGGGAGGACGACATCTTCAGGAGCCCGTAGCGCGTCGCGTCCGCACCGTGCTCGGCCACGATGTCGAGCGGGTTCATCCCGGTTCCGAGGCTCTTCGACATCCGCCGCCCGTCCGGGGCGAGCAGCGTCGTATGGATGATCACGTGCGAGAACGGGATCTCGCCGACCAGCTCGAGCCCGGAGAAGATCATCCGGTTCTCCCAGAGGCGGATGATCTCGCGCGCGGTCGTGTTGAGCGTCCCGGGATACCAGGCG
>Ga0070683_100003300_pt1 | contig 13045 bp, 8 predicted proteins | sample KBSC713LmetaG_FD_64662 | JGI IMG/M metagenome (GOLD analysis project Ga0070683, IMG submission 64662) | Corn rhizosphere microbial communities from Kellogg Biological Station, Michigan, USA - KBS C7.1-3L metaG | ecosystem: Host-associated > Plants > Roots > Rhizosphere ...
AAAGCGGCGCATCTTCACACGGTAGCGTCGGCGACCTGCGAGGTCATCGACGGGGCCTGCCGCGTGACCTCCCGGTACCGCGACCGAATTGCGGTTGTCGTGGCCAGGATGCGGCTGCGACACTGGGCGGCCCCGACGTGCGGGCGTCGCCTTCGTGGAACTCCACATACCGTTCATGACATGAGGAGCTATTCCGGTTCTGCAACGCAGATTCTTGCCGACGGCGCACGCGTGGTCGGCACGGCTTCGCTCGGGACGAACGAGCGCGGCGACCTTACGGGTTGGAGCGGCACGTTCCGTCCGGACTCGGCCGGCACGGGTGTCCGCGAAGCGGGCGATGGGCTGTAACTGCAGTTGCCGTATAAGCAGCTCGGCGCGGTCGCCGTTCGCCCACGAGTACGGCCACGCCATCCAGGCCCGGCTCAACCTGACCGACCAGCGACGATCGTGTTGGAGCTCAGGCGGACTGCTTCGCCGGCAGCTGGATGGCCGACCCGGCGACCAAGCAGGACCCGACCTTCGGCGGCGAACAGCCGGACCAGCTGGACCGCACGGTGGCCGGCCTCCTGTCGATACGCGACCGGCCGGCGTTTCGGCCCAGGCGCCCCAGGGGCACGGCAACGTTTTCGACCGGATCCGGGCCCTGCAGGAAGGCTTCGAGCAGGGCGCCGCCCACTGCGCCGGCTACCGGGCCGACAACCTGCCGGTCACCGAAGTCCCATTCACCAACCCCCCGCGACGCGTCGACCGGCGGCGACCTGCTCTACGACGAAGCCGTCACGGACGTCAGCAGCGACATCCAAGGCTATTGGAGCCGGGCCTACCCCAGGCTTGCCGGCCACAGCTGGACCCGATTGCCGGTCACCCCCTTCGACCCGGCCGATCCGCCGCGATGCGCCGGTCGCCAGCTCACCCCGCAGAACGCCGCTGGTGCCGCGTACTAGTGCAAGAGCACCGACTCCATCGACTTCGACAACGTCCAACTGCGACCGACGCTCTACCGCAACATCGGCGACAATGCAGTCGGCATGCTGCTCGCCGAACTGTTCGCGAAGGCCACCCAGCAGCGCCGCGGCCAGCCCGTGCAAGGCCGCAGCGGCCAGTTGACCGTCGACTGCCTGGCCGGATCGTGGATCTACGACCTGCTGCACCGCGGCGCCGGCAGCGCCATCACACTGTCGCCCGGCGACCTCGACGAGGCCGTCGCCGCACCGCTGGTGCTGGGCCGCGCCGAGCAAACCGGCGACACCAGCGCGTTCGACCGGATCGCCGCCCCGCGCAACGGCGTCCTTGTCGGCCTGTCAAGGTGCACCTCACCGACCTCACCGACCTCACCGACCTCACCGAGCTGAGTTCCACGCTGGTCGAGGCGGGCACGCAATCCGTGCATCCATGGTCGACCGCCGACGGCCGTCTGATCATTTGCGCCGTCCGATTGCGCCCGTTTGCGCCTGCGTACCCGGTACTGCGGATGGCTATGACAGATGCGCGACGCACCGACCGCTGCCTCATGCACCCCACTCCGCCCACATCCGTCGGCCGACACACCTGCCATATGGGGACAAAACCGGCGGTGGGTGGTCCAGGCGTTGCAATGTCCGGCGGCCAAAGCTCCGGGGGGCCACGAGGGACAGTCAACGCAGCCGACCGTTCGGCCGGTCCGCGCTGGATGGCAAGCGGTACACCCGGGCGGGCAGCTGGGCCGGGAAGACTGAAGGTGGTCCGGCGGCTCGGCTGCACGGCGTCGGTGGCGGCGGCGACTGGCTCTGCCGGGGTCAACCGGGCCGAAAGGCGACGGCAACCGAGCTGCAACCGAACCGATAGTCGCAGATGGACCACCAGGTGCCGATGGGATGGACGACACGGTGCGTTGAGCACAGCTTCTTCGCCGCGTGACTTGGCGGCGTGCAGATGAGAGACGTGGGAAGGGCGCGAGCATTGCGAAGACTGGACAGCGCCCGTGCCGGACGCCACCGTTTTCGCACCGCCGTGGTCGGGAGGAGGTGGTGACGGCGGGCGCGGCCGCGTCGCCGGTGTCGGCCCCAGCGGGTGTTGCCGGCTTCGGCCTCGCCGGTATGGAGATCGGTGCGGAATTGGGTCGGGGCGCGCACGCAGTGGTCTTCCGGGCCCGGCGCGGGAATGCCGAGTACGCGGTGAAGATGTTGCGGGCCGACGGCGGGGGCCGCGAGGCGGCTGCCATGATGCGCCGGGAGGCTGGACTGCTCGCCTGTGTCGATCATCCGGCGGTGGCCCGGGTATTCGAGGTCGGTGAGGTCGGTGAGGCGCCGTATCTGGTGATGGAGCTCATCGAGGGCCAGCCGTTGGCATTGGTCCTCGAAGGGGGGCCGCTGCCGGTGCCGGTGGCGACGCGCATGGTGGCGGCGCTGGCCGGTGCGCTGGCGGCCGCGCATCGGGTCGGTGTCGTGCACCGCGATGTCAAACCGCAGAACGTCATGATTCTTCCTGATGGACAGCTCAAGCTGGTCGACTTCGGGCTGGCCAGCCATGGCGCGAACAGCGGCGAGCCGCCGCAGGTTGCCGGCACGTTCGAGTATGCCGCGCCTGAGCAGACCGGAATGCTGGCCCGTCCGGTGGACGGGCGAGCTGACCTGTACGCGTTGGGAGTCGTCCTCTTCGAGTGCCTCAGCGGTCGCCGACCCTTCGACGCCGCTGATGTTGGCGAGCTGGTCCGGCTGCATGCGGTCGCCGCGCCCCCGGACCTGTCGGCCCTTCGCGCCGAGGTTCCCGAGCAGCTCGCCGCGATCGTCAACCGGTTGTTGGCAAAGGACCCCGACGACCGCTACCCCAGCGGCGATCAGGTGGCCGCCGACCTGCACGCGGTTCTCGCCGTCGCCGACGGGCAGGACCCGGCCGTCGTGACCGCGGCGGGCCGGCCGCTGGTGGGACGGCAGCCCGAACTGGCTCGCTTGTGCTCACGGTGGGAGCAGGCGCGGCTGGGCGCGGGGGGCGTTGCCCGGATCATCGGACCGGCCGGTATCGGGAAAACTCGCCTGTCCGATGAGCTTCGTGACCGGGTCCACGCCGCCGGGTATCCGGTGCTGACCATGTCCTGTTCCGTCGACGCGGTGCCGCTGGGCGCACTGCGAACCGCGCTCGACCGGTACCTGCTGGACATCGAACGTATGCCGGACACCCAGCGAGCCGCCGCGCTGGACCGGGTCCGCGCGGCGGCCTCCGAGATCGCCTCGGTGCTGCAGTTGCTGTCACCGGCCCTGACCGCGGCGCTGCAAGCGCCCAGATTGGAAGACGAAGATCGCCAGGATCAGGTGACCACCGCCGTGGTGCAATTCCTGGCGGCGCTGGCGCACGCGGCCGGCGGCCTGTTGCTACGCATCGACGGCGCGCAATGGCTCGACGCCGGTTCGGCCGACATCCTCGGGCAGCTCATCGCCGGCGTCCGGGAGCATCCACTGCTCATCGTGACCACCGAACGGCAGCAGACCGGCGTCGCCGGCCCTCCCAGCTGGCTCAGCGACGGCACAGCCGTGGTCGACACCTATCTGGATCTCGCCCCGTTGCCGCCGGCCCATATCGCTGAACTTGCTGCCGGCCAGTTGGGCAACAGTGCGGTGAGCGCGCAGCTCGCCGCGCAGCTGAACGTCCGCAGCGCCGGCAACCCGCTGGCCGTGCTGGAGTATCTGCGCGCGATGCTCGACGCAGCGGTGATCCGCCCGTCCTGGGGTAGCTGGATACTCGACGAACAAGCCATGGACCAGCTCAATCTGCCCGCTGACGTCCTGGACCTGATGCTCAGCCGGATCAACGATCTGCGCGGTGACAGCCTGACGCTGCTACAGGCGGCAGCGGCACTCGGCACGTCCGTCCAGCCGCAGCTGCTGGCCCGGATCACGAAGGCGCCTATCGGCGGGGTGTTCGCCATGGTGGAGGAGGCGCTCACGCGCGGCGTGCTGGAGGTACATGGCGACGCGTACGCATTCCTGCATCAGCGGGCCCGCGAGGCGATCCTCGCCGAGCTGGACGAACCAGCGCGCCGCCGGCTCCATCAGCAGATCGCTGAGACGCTGGACCACGACGGCACCGCCGACCCGTACGCCGTCGCCCGCCACTACGCCGACGGCGAGCCGGGCCGCACACCGCAGCAGGCGTTCCGGGCCTGTCTGACCGCCGCCGAGGCCGCCCTATCCGACCAGTCACCCGCGCAGGCGCTGCACTACCTAAATCTGGCCCAGGCCGCGGCCGGTTACGGACGGCTGCCGCTCACCGCCGGGTACCACCGCAGCCGTGGGTTGGCGCAGCTGCGCGTCGGCCGCCTGGTCGATGCTCAGGAAAGCCTGGAACTGGCCGGCCAGGCGGAACAGGATCCGTTGCGTCGCGCGGAACTGCTTGGCCTGATCGCTGAGGCGCAGAACAGCAACTACGCCTCAGCCGACTCGGCGAAGACCGTGCAGCGGGCACTCAGCGAGATCGGGCATCCACTGCCGGCCAACCCGGTGCTCCTGCTCGGCACCGCACTGGCCATGTTCGTGGTCGGAGTCATGATCGGCTGGACCGGCCGGGGCTTCGGCACAGTCACCGGCCAGCATCGGCACCGGTACCGGGTCCAGGCGAACCTGTACCGGATCGGCGCGTTCGGCACCGCCGTCGCCATGGAGCACACCAGGTCGCTGGCCTACCACCTGCGCGCTTTGTACCTCGTCAACCGGCTCGGGCCTGGACCGGAGTACGCCCGGTTGCAGGCGGCGTTCGGGCTCATCGCCACCATCGCCCGCTGGCGCCGCATCGCCGGCCGCTGCTATGCCCGGGCGTACGCCGCCGCAGCTGCCAGCGGCGATCCCCGACTTACCGCGCAGGTTGCCTGGACCGAGGCGACGGCGAGCGACGCCGTGCCCGGCGTCGGCGCGCAAACAGGGATGTCCCTACAACGCGTGCTCGACGAGCACGGCCGATGGTTGGAACTGAGTGAGTACCTGTCCAGCGTCGGGTGCGTCGGGTCGATCCTGGCCTTCCGCGGCTACGCCCACGAAGCGGCCATCTGGCATTCCCGGGCGGTCGCCCGGATGGCCTCGACGGTCGCTGTCCCGGGAAACCCTACGGCGATGCTTGGGGTTCTGGTCGCCGCGGCCAGCGGTGACCGCGAACAGACCAAGGACCGCCTCAGCAGCATCCGGCAGTTGGTCGCCCGGGTTACCGGCGACCCGGGACAACAGATCAACCTACTCATCGCCGCCGCCCATGCCGCGGTCGAACTCGGCGGCGACGGCGCGGCCGAGGCGGTCGACGCCGTCGACGCCGAAGTGACCCGCCTCCGGTTGACCCCCCGCAAGGTGTGGGCCCAGCAACGCTCCCTCTGGCTCTACCTCGCCTGGGGCCGTCTCGCCCAATGCCGCAGCGCACCCGAGGAGCATCACGCTGCGCGCCTCAAGCAGGCGAAACAGGCGATCGCCAAACTCCGGCGGGCAGCCAACACCCCGGCGCTGCGCGCATACCACCACGCAGCCGTCGCCGATTACCTCCACCTCGCCGGCGCCCACGCCGCCGCGCTGCCGCACCTGGCTCGCGCCGACCTGCTCGGCACGCGCCTGGACCTGCCACTGCTGTCCTGCGAAGCCGCCACCGTGCGCGCCCGCACCCTGCGCGCGCTCGACCACCACGCCGAAGCCGGACGCCAGGCCCGGCAAGCACTTCGCCTGGCCGCCGACCACGGCTGGCAGCACCGCGCCCAAAGCCTACGGGCCGAATTCCGCGTCACCGAAAACTCGACCAGCAGCCGGCAAACCCGCAGCGCCAGCACCTCCAGCACCACACACAGCACCGCCCACCGACGCCTCACCGCCCTGCAGCAGATCAGCCTGGCCGCCGCCACCGTCGTCGACCCTGACGAACTCGCCCGGGCCGCCTTAGACGAAACGATCCGCATCTTCGCCGCCGAACGGGCGATCATCTTCCTTCCCGACCCGGACAACGGGCCTTTCCTCCCCCATCTCGGCCGGGACGCCAAGGGGGCAGACCTGCAAGACCTCACCGGCTACGGCGCCACCCTCATCGAGCAGGTTCGTCAGACCGGCCAGCCGCTCGTGGTCACCAGCGGGGAGCACGGCGCCGCCCTCGGCTCCCAAAGTGTCCTCGCCCACGGCCTCCGCAGCGTCATGGTGGCCCCCCTGCAAATTAAAGGTGACCTGTTGGGCGTGCTCTACCTCGACAGCCGGGTGGCCAAAGGCGTCTTCACCACCGATGACATCGACACCCTCGCCGCCATCACCAACCAGATCGCCGCGTCCATGACCACCGCACACGCCGCGCAACTCCAGGCCACCATCACCGCCGCGCAACGCCGCGGCGAATTGGCCGACACCATGCGCGCGGCCATGGCCCGCATCAACCAGAGCCTCGAGCCCCAGACCGTGTCGGATCGTCTCCTCGACACCATGGTCCAAACACTCGGTGCCGACCTCGGCCTGATCATCGACGCCGAATACGGCTGCCGCACCGCCAGCACGAGCCGGCCGGACACGACACCACACATGACCGACGCCGACGTCGCGCATCTCCTCGCCACCATCCAAACCCCCGACGTGACCAATGACAGCCAACCCCACCCGCTCCTGAGTCCCATCGCGCCGTGGGCACGCTCATGGCTCGCCATCCCGCTGGTCAGCCGTCAACACCCCGGCGGGCTGCTGCTACTCGCTTCCGGTACCCCTGACCGCTACACCGCCGACCAGCTGCGAGTCGGCGCGGCACTCATCGAACAAGGCATGGTCGCCTACGACAACGCCGTGTTGTTCAGCCGGGCCGAACGCCTCGCTCACACCGACCCGCTGACCGGCCTGCACAACCGCCGCCATTTCTTCGCCCTCAGCACCGACGCCCTCGACCAAGCGCGCAAATGCGGAACAGCCCTCGCCGCGATAATGCTGGACATCGACCACTTCAAACACGTCAACGACACCCACGGCCACGGCGCCGGTGACGACGTCATCCGCGAAGTCGCCACCCGACTCCGTGCCACACTGCGCGAAGGCGACCTGCTCGGACGCTACGGCGGCGAGGAATTCGCCGTCGTGCTGGGCGGCGCCCAACCGACGACAACCGCCGAACTCGCCGAACGCCTCCGCCGCGCCATCGCCGAGCAACCCGTGCCGACCCGCGCCGGTCCACTGCACATCACCATCAGCATCGGCACAACCCAACTCAACCCGGCCGACGCCGCCATCGACGACACACTCACCCGAGCGGACACCGCGCTGTATCACGCAAAGCAAGACGGCCGCAATCGCGTCGCCACGGCCAAGTAGCACCAGCGCCGCGGCCTGCTGAACGAGCACCACCGAGAGCGCCGAATCGTCGGCGAGCAACTTGCGGCAGATCACCGTGTACAGGGCACAAGCACCGACGCCGGCCACAGTCCACAGCACGCCCGGCACGACGCCGCCCACGCCCGACTGGACCACGATCAGCACGACACCGGCCATCGCGACGAGCATCGCCAACATGACCGGCCGACCGATCCGGTCGTGGAGCATCAAACCGGCCAGCAGCAGGATGAGCAGCGGCTCCGCGGCCCACAACAACACCGACATGCTGGCGCTGATATGCGCCAGGCCGAGCAGGCTCAACGCGTACGCCGCGCCGGGACTAGTGGGCCCAGCGCAGCCAACCGCCGCATCGCGGGCGACCACACCACCGGCCGCCGTAAGACCTGGACAAGAACGAGAAGGACCAGCACGCTCACCGCGAGCTGAACTGGCAGCAGGACGAGCGGCGGGATCTCGTTCACCGCCCGCTTACTGATGACCGTGGCGACACCTCATGCGGCGGCCGCGCTTGACAAGAAAATGGCAGGCTTGATCGAACGTAGACGTAGACCCATAACCGAAGCACTCCGCGCCGCGTGCATGCGGACAAGGTGGCCTGGATGCTGGCTGCCGCTGGCCTCCATCCCCGGCGCTAACGTTCGGGTCCGGTCCGTCGCGGGTTCGCGGCCGGGCTGCGTCGGGCACATCATCTTTGGCGGCGCAGAGCCCGCCGTCGAACTGCTCCGATTGCGGCGGTTCCCACGAACAACACGATCCCGATCATGGCCAGCCACAACAGTCCTTTGATGGCAAAGCCGACGATCGCCAGGATCAGCCAGAGCACAAGCAACACGATCAGAAGTACGAGCATGACGTCCTCCGGTGCGGTCAGTCGCGCCCGACACAGACACGAGCCGGCGACGGCGTCGCGTCGTCTATTCAGGATTCGTTCATTGCGAAACGGTGCCGTCGAGGTCCAGTCCGCCACCGGGGTCGTGGGTGGGTGTAACAACGGTACCCCCGCACTACCATGATCATTCATCACGATCTTGGCCTCAGTCGACGACGTTGGCGTGCTCCATTTTCGACGCCCACGGCGACCTGCGCCGGGGAGAGCCACGTGTCCGGGACCGAACAGGCGGACGATGAAATCGGCCCGGAACCGTGACATCCCGCCTTTGGGGTGCCCGCCACACCGGCTCACCCCGAAGGGAACGCCATGTCCAGCGCTGTTCACCATGCCCAAACTCTGCCGGCCGACCCGGCCACCGTTGCAGCGTCGGCTCAGGTGCCGGTCGCCTCACCCGCGATGGCGGCAGCTGGCCGGGTGTCGCGTGCCGGGACGGGCGCCCCGGATTTCGCGGTCGGCGCCGCGGCATTGCTGTTCGCGCTGCCCGTCGTGTTCATGTTGTTCGCGGTGCTGCTCATCCTCATGTTGTAGAACACCTGGAGCGTCGAGGTCGCCTTGCGTAGATGCACGGCAGCGGCCGCCCGCTGCGGGCGGCGGCGGCTGCTGGGCTACAGCGCCAGGTACCGAGGCGACTTCCTCGAGACAATCACGCTCACCGAGACACGGATGTACCCCCTGGCGATGAGCGAGCACAGCGGCAACACCCGCGGGAATGTCCGATCGTCGGCGTACCTGGCTTGGCGGATTTGGTTGGTGTTGCTCGGGACGATTGCTGGGTACCGTTGGGGCAGCGTTCGGCGTCAGGCCGGCGCGCGTACGACGGGAGCGAGGGTGCAGCGCCCAGGGTTTCCGGAGGGAGCCGACCGTGGCCGACAAGGTCGAACTGATCATGCGATTCCAGCCGGTGGGCGGTCAAGATGTCTCCGTGCTGACTGCCGATTTCAGTACGCCGGATGAGGCGCTGGAGACGATCGCCAGGGCTCTGGACGAGCGGCGCAGCCTGGTCCTGACCCACGCGAGATACAACCGCGAGGCTATCGAGAACGCCGTGGTCGTCAATCTTGCCAACGTGGTGTCCGTACGGGTGGCGAGAAACGACAGCGAGGCCTCGGGCCAGTATCTGTGAGGCCGGGTTCGGCGGGTCCAGCACCCGGTGCACATGGTCCCGGCGAGTCCCCGCGCGTTTTCGGGTACATCAATCGTCCCGGGCGTCCGCATCAGGTCGACGGTGTGCGACGAGGTCACCCGGGGGTGCGTCCGCCGAGGCGGACCGTCTCGACCCGGGCCGTCGCGGCCGATCGCGCGTCATCTCCGCGGCCTCGCCGCCTTCCGACCACCGGTCGCCCGTGTCACGGCGTTCGGCGTGGCGCTGGTCGCCACCCGTCCACCCGCTTCGTGATCGACCCGGCCACGCCAGACGGCCGGGCAACTGGCCGGGTGACAATCAGCCATGTGTGGGTACTGGGCACCGCAGAGGTCGGAAGGGGCTGCCATGAGGTGGATCGGGTCGGCGCGCGAGCGGACGCGTACGCGGTTGACGACCGCTCGGCAAGGCGGCTCTCTGCCGCCGTTCCGGATCGACAGCACGTTGGGCGCGACCACCGGGCGGCTGGTCGCCGAGCCGGTGCCGACCGTGGACGACGGTATCCCCCGCGGCGTGCGGGTCGCCGGGGCGTGGACGTGGCGGCTGATCTTGTTCGTCGGCGCCGTCTACCTGCTGTTCAAACTGATAGCGATCCTGCACATCGTGGTCATTCCGGTGGTGGTGGCGCTGCTGCTCGCCGCCCTGTTCGAGCCGGCCGTCCGATGGCTGCGCAACCGGGGAGTCAACCGGTCCCTGGCCGCCGCTACGGTGCTCGTCACCGGGCTGCTCGCCGTAGCAGGCGGCCTCACGCTGATCGTCGGGACGGTCATCTCCCAGTTCGACGACCTGTCCGCCCAGGTCCGCGACGGTCTGAACGAGGTACAGACATGGCTCGCGGGCGGCCCGCTGAATGTCTCCCAAGCACAGCTCAGCAGCGCGTTCGAACGGCTACAGCGGCAGATGTCGGACAACCAGGGCGCGATCACCTCCGGCGCGTTGAGCACCGCCACCACGCTCGGCGAGGTCCTCGCCGGGTTCTTCCTCGTGCTGTTCACCCTATTCTTCTTCCTCCGTGACGGAGCACAGATCTGGCAGTTCCTCTGCCGCCTGCTGCCGCTCCCGGCCCGCGTCCCGGCGGCCCGCGCCGGTCACTACTCCTGGCATACCTTGGGCTCGTACGTGCGCGCCACGGTGCTGGTGGCGTTCGTCGACGCCGTCGGGATCGGCATTGGGCTGGCCATATTGCGCATCCCCCTCGCGCTGCCGCTCGCCGCGCTGGTATTCCTGGGCGCATTCATCCCGGTCATCGGGGCCACCCTCACCGGCACGGTCGCCGTCCTGGTCGCGTTGGTCACCCACGGCCCGGTCACCGCGCTCATCGTCCTCGGTGTCGTCATCGGCGTGCAACAACTGGAAGGCCACGTCCTGCAGCCGCTCATCATGGGACGCGCCGTGTCCCTGCACCCACTCGCCGTCATCCTCGCCATCGCGACCGGCCTCGTCGTCGCCGGCATCGTCGGCGCGCTCGTGGCCGTACCGCTGCTGGCCGTGGCCAACACCGCCGTGCGCTACCTGACCGCACACCCGGAGGGCGAACCCACCCCCGACCGGGAACCACCCGGTACCCGACCCGCCGACGACGAGCAGGCCGAGGCCGAGCAGACCACCCAGCCGAGCGAGACCCGCGTCGGCCAGGAAGCGCCACCACCACCGGGTGCGGCCTCCGTCAATCCCGATCCGGGGGCACCGGTCGGTGGTGCGGCCGGCGCATGAACTCCGAAAGACGCGGCCGACTACCAGCCGCCCACCTCGTCGGAGCAGGTTTGCTCGTCACAGCCGTGGGATCCGGTGGAGGAACGTTCGCTGTGAGAAAGGCACCGTCTTGGATCCCGAGGGCGGGCCGGCTGACGGACTATGACCAACGGCTGGTTCCCGGTGGACGGCCGTCGTGGGCTGTCGTCGGCCCGGTTGGCGTTGGTGTCGGCGTTGCGCGTATGCGGAGAGGACCTCACCGATCGGCGGGCGGCTCGGGCGGTCGCGTGCCAGATCGACTGGAAGTAGGCGTTGGGGATGCGGCTGTCTCGCACCTTGCCCCTGGGCGTACTGCCGGACGGTTGAGGTTCGCGCCGCCGACACCGGTGTCGCGGACCGAGACGCGCTGGACCTCCTCAGCGGTCTCGACGTGACCGTGGGCGACGGAGGCGTGCGCGTGCTTGGCCGCGTTCGTCAGCGCCTCGTCGCGCTCAATCCGCCGGCGGGTCTCGTCGGCGATGACGACGAGACGTGCGCGACTCCCGCCAGTTCGCTGCACGCCTCCGCGTTCGCGATCGCCTGGGCGATGAGGTCGGTGAACTCGACGATGCACTGCTCGGTCAGAGGGAAGCCGCCGACGCCGCGACGCGGTCGCGCCCCAAATACGACCACCGACCGAGATCGAAACGTCAACCGTGGAGCGGACTCCTCCCGCCCGGACGGTCTCGGGCAGGCCCTCCCACGCCACGTTGTCCACGTCGAAGCGGGCAGCGCGGCCAGTTGCCGGACCGGCCCCGCCGCGTGGCTTGCTTGGGCCGTATGCGTGGGAACGTGCTCGTACGGTCCTGAAGGCCCCCGGTGCAGCAATGCGCCGGGGCTATCTGGCTGGTGACGGTGGGCGTGGGTCACCGGTAGTGCGGGTGGACCGGTCGGCGAGGTCGCTGACCTGACCGGTGTGACTGGTCGCGGTCAGCGCGGCGGCGAACAGGACGAGCTGGTTGACCACATTGAGGAACACCAGCAGCCCGACCGCGCCGGCCACGACCTGGTAGGTCGGGTTGGCCTGGGTGTGCTGCACGTAAAACCGGCCCAGGGTCTTGAGCAACTCCAGCCCCAGCGCGACCAGCAGCGCCGGACCCAGTACCCGGCGAACCGGCATCCGGAGCCGCGGCAGCCCGGTCAGCATCGCCATGGACAGCACGGTGTTCACCGCGACACCTACCAGGACGCCGACCGCGGCCAGCAGCCCCCGGGCCGGGCCGGCATCCACGTTGACCGTGGTGACCAGCCGGCCGGCAACAGCTGTGCTCACGAACGCCACCGCGAGTGAAACGACCAGCAGCAACCCGAGCCCGACCAGCACCAGCAGGTCAATGACGATCCGCATCAGCAACGCCCCGGGGTATTCGGGCAGCTGCCAGACCCTGCGGATCGATGAACGCAAGGCGTCCACCCAGAACCAGCCGGTGACCGGCAGCCCGACGAACGCGACGATCCCGGCCGTGCCCCGGGCATGGCGCAACGCCGCGACGTCCAGGCGCGGCAGGTTCAGCGTGAGATAACGCTGAACCAAGGCCGCCACCGACGGGTTGTCCAACATAAACCCGAACACCGCGAAGCCGAGCAGGGTCAACGCGAACGTGGCGAAGAACGCGTAATAGGTGATCGCCGCCGCCAGGCGCCCACCGTCGGCCTGGTCGTAACGGACCCCGGCGCGGACCAGGTGATCCAGCCAACCGCGACGGCGAACCCAGCGCCACACCGCCACCGCCCGCCTGATCAACACGGCACCCGTCACGCCTGCAGGCATACCCACCGCCAATCCCGGTACGCACCTCCGCACACGACGGCCGCCATCGGCATCAGCACGCCGCGAGTGGACACACACGACCGTAGGCACCCCGAGGCAGCCAGCCAAGGGACCGTCAACCGCTCCGCGGCCGGCCACCGACTGACCACGATCGGGTCTCAACGCGCAGCTAACATTCCGGGCGGCCCTGGCGTCGGCACCGCCAACGGCCC
>Ga0070683_100003303_pt1 | contig 13041 bp, 13 predicted proteins | sample KBSC713LmetaG_FD_64662 | JGI IMG/M metagenome (GOLD analysis project Ga0070683, IMG submission 64662) | Corn rhizosphere microbial communities from Kellogg Biological Station, Michigan, USA - KBS C7.1-3L metaG | ecosystem: Host-associated > Plants > Roots > Rhizosphere ...
TCGGCCGCCGACAGTACTGTTTCGGTGAGGAGGCCCTCGCGTCCGAACGGCGAAAGCCGTGCTTCGATATCGGCCAGCATGGCATCGACCCTTTCGCCGAGCGCGGCCGGTGAGGACGAGGAGAAGGTGAGCACGCGTTGCGCGAGGTCGCTCACGCTGACCTGGCGCGTGGTTTCGACCCTGATCTTCTCGCCGACGTGAAAACCGGTGCCCTCCAGCGCCGCGGCGAGTTCGCGGTGCGCGCGCTCGCCCTGTCGCGATTCAGACCACAGGCTTTCGTCCGACCAACGGCGCCTTGCCGTGTTGTATGCGTCGAGCCACGCGTTGCGGTTCCCCGGCGCGGAGAACGATGCGCAGACGACGATCGCGCCTTCCGGCTTGACCAGCCGTTCGAACATCGGGCCTAGCGCGCGCTGCTCCATCCAATGCAAGGCACGGCCGATGGTGACGAGGTCGAAGGGGCCGACGTCGGCAGGCAGGTCCTCGGCCCGGCCTTCGATCAAACGGACCGCATGCCCGGCGCGGGCAATGGCTCGCCGCGCGACCGCGAGCATGGCCGGCTCGGGATCGACGGCCGTGACCTGGCCGACATAGGGGGCAAACCCGATCGCCAACACTCCTGGTCCGGTACCGAGATCGATCAGCGCGTGCTGCTTCGACAATTGCAGCCGTTCGGCGACGGCGCGAAAGAACTCGGGTGGATAGGGCGGCCGGAATTGTTCGTACAGCTCGGCCGTGGAGGCGAAGCGTCCCATGGCAAAATCCTCATCAAGGGCCGCCCCGACCATGGCCGATCGTAGCGCGCAGCCGCAGTCGCTGCCAGCTCGCGAAGACCAAAAGGATGGCGCGATCGGTACAGCCGGCCGTTGTTCGGGTCGGCTTCAGTGCGAGAACAGCACGGGGACCGGAGGGTTCGCAAGAATGTCCCTCGTCGCTCCCCCGAGGATGAATTCACGGAAGCGCGAATGCCCGTAGGCGCCCATCACCAGCAGATCGGCATCGCCGGACGCGGCCTGCGTCCTGAGTATCCTCCCGATCGGCTGTCCCGCCGCATCGATCTTGTCGAGCACGACGTCGATCCCATGATGGGCCAGGTTCCTGGCGAGTTCCGCGGACGAGCGATTGCTGTCGATGGCCTTCTCGTTCATCACCGTCAGGATGTGCACCCGCTTCGCCTTCTCCAGCAGCGGAATGGCGTCGGCGACGGCTCGAGCGGCCGGCCGGGAGAAATCCCAGGCGACGATGACATGATCGAGCCTGGGCGGCTTGGGGCGCGAGATCTCAGGCAAGACCAGGGTCGGCCTGCCGGACCCGAAGATGATCGCTTCTGCCAGCCATTGAACATGGGCGGCCGGCGCCGGCACGATGGTGAGGTCGCGCATGCGTGCATACTCCACGAAGCGGTGCGGCATCTCGGATGTCAGGCATTTCTCGAAGATGGTCTCGCGCAGCACGCCGGCCTTTTGTGCTGCCGCGTCAAAGGCGGCGAGTTGGGCTTGGGCGCTCTCCCGGCTTTTGTGCGCTTCGCCGGCGGCGAGCCCTTCGGCGATGCCAAAAGAGATGAAGGTGCCGGGCACCTGCACATGCGCCTCGCATGAGATTGCCGCGATGTGGGCGTCGAGGCCGGCGGCCAGCGCGATCGCGTTGCCGATCACGGAAACGGGGGTTGGGTCGGGATAGCTGGTGAAGGCGAGCAGGATATCTCGGACGGCCATGGAAATACTCCGGTCGAAACCGTCGCGAGGCTAGCGGGGTGCGATCGGGGAGGGTTTGATCTATCTCAGTCCCGCTTCCGGTCGGCCGTTCTATTGATCTCATGGTTGGAGCCGTGCCGAGGGGCCCGGCGCAAGCATGGAGTCGGGAGCGTGCCCGAGGCGCAAAGCCAGTCGACGTCGGGCCTGCGCAGGCGGCTTGGGCTGCCGCTGCTCGTTCTTTACGGCGTCGGAATCACCATCGGCGCCGGCATCTATGTGTTGATCGGCGCCGTCGCCGGGCGCTCGGGGATCCATTCGCACTGGGCCTTTGTGATCGCTGCGGTCGTGATGGCGCTGACGGTCGCTTCCTATGCCGAAATGGCGACGAGATATCCCGTCAGTGCCGGCGAGGCCGCTTACGTCAGGGCAGCGTTCCATTCGCGGACGTTGTCGACCGCAACGGGCCTGCTGTCGCTGGTGACTGGCATCGTCGCGGCTGCCGCGGTCACGCTCGGCGGTGTCGGTTATGTCAGGCAGGTCATGGCGCTGCCCCGGGCCTATCTCGCCGTAGCGATCGTCCTGATCTTGGGCGTTGTTGCCGCGTGGGGCATTCTCGAGTCGGTCGTGCTGGCGGGGCTGTTTACGCTGATCGAAACCGGCGGACTGGTGCTGCTGATCGCTGCCGCCGTCCACTCCGACATCTCGTTCGCCCCCATGCTGCTTTCGGTGCCGCCGATCTCGGCGCCCGTCCTGTCCGGGATCGCCTTCTCCAGTCTGCTCGCTTTCTTTGCCTTTGTGGGATTCGAGGACCTCGCCAATATCGTGGAGGAGGCGAAGCTTCCGCATCGGGACGTTCCGCTGGCCATGCTGCTCACGCTGCTGATCACGTCCGTGCTCTACGTTCTGGTGGCTGCAGTTGCGGTCAGCGCGGTAGCCCCGGCCGAATTGGCGGGTTCGGCGGCGCCGCTGAGCCTTGTGTTCCGCAAGGTGGCGGGCATCAGCCCGGCCACCTTCAATGCAATCGCGGTCGTCGCCACGCTGAACACGATCCTGGCGCAGATGACGATGGCGGCCCGCGTCGTTTACGGCATGGCGCGCCAAGGCGACCTGCCCAAGATGCTGGGGCGCGTCGATGCCCGGACCGGTACGCCGTTGATTGCCACCGCGCTCGTGATGGCGATGGTGATGGTATTGGCGCTTGCCTTCCCGCTGGAACGGCTGGCCGAAGGGACATCGATTGCAACGCTCGCAACGTTTGCACTCGTCAATCTGTCCCTGCTGCGCATCAAGGCGCGCGGGATTGTTTCGGACGCGCCACACATACGGGTAGGTGCCTGGGTGCCCGCGCTGGGCTTGGCCACTTGTCTCCTGATGATTGCAACGTCGCTCCTGGGCTGAGAGCGACGCCGCGCGCGCAGCCTTCGCGCCTAGTGGGACAACAGGCAGCAGATCGGCGTCGCCTCGAGCATGTCTCGCGTCATTCCGCCGAAGATCCATTCGCCGAGCCGGCTGTGCCCGTAGGCTCCCATGACGAGCAGATCGGCCTTCTGACGCAGCGCAAACTGGATCAGATCGTCCGCATCCGAACCCTCGCGGTGGCGGATGCCGTGGGCCTCCGCGGCAATGCGGTGCCGCGCCAGATAGCGGACCAGGTCGTTAACGTCGGCAGGCGCGGCATGGACTTTCTCCCTGTGAACTTCGACGATCGACACGCGTGCGGCCTTGCGAAGGAATGGCAGCGCATCGACAACCGCGCGCCGCGCTTCGCGGGTGTTCTTCCAGCCGATGACGACGTGGTCGGCACCGAGTGTCGCGACCCCGTCCGGGACGTACAGCACGGGACGTCCCGCGTTCAGGACCAGCTTGCCGGGCGCCAGCAGGCCATAGGGAACGTGCGAGGTTTTGACCTTGCCGATGACGAGGAGGTCGGCTGCGCGCGCTTCGGAGGCGAGTGCCTCGGTCGGAAAATCGAGTTGCCACCGCCATTCCGCATCCGGCCGTCCCGAAATGCCGCGAAACCATGCTCCCTTCGCAGCCAGTGCAGCTTTCAACCGGGCGATATCGGCCTCCGTTGCCTCCTCGATGACGACGCCCTCCGAGACGAAAGACGGCGGCGTGGCCCGGCCGGAAAAGCCGATCAACGCGGCGTCGAATCTCGCTGAGAGTTCCGAGGCGATCCTGACCCGCTGCTCGGGCAGGCCGTCGATATCAACGTAAACCATGATGGCCGCATAGGACATGCATCCGCTCCGTTCTGTGAACGTAGAGAGACTATTCCCGGCGCGGTGCGCTGAATTGACCTGCCTCAACGGCCTTCCAGTGGTGCCCGATTGACGCAGATCAAGCGGGTCCGAGGCGTCCCGGCCTATGCTTTTATGAAGAGGCCACGATGCGGCTGTTGAACTCCCAAACACGTTATGGCGCGATTGCGCTGGCGCTTCACTGGAGCGCGGTCGCGCTGGTGGTGCTCGCCTGGGCCCTCGGATTGTTCATCGATGAACTGCCGCGCGGCTCTGCCCGCATCCTTGGGCTGCAGGTGCACATGCTTGCTGGACTGCTGGTGGTAGTGATCACCGGCTTTCGCCTGCTGTGGCGCCTCATGGATCCGTCGCCGCCGCCCGAGCCGACAAGGTTCGGTGCGTGGTTGTTCGCCGACTGGATTCCGGTGATGGCAAGGCTGGTGCATGCGGGCCTCTACCTGCTGATGATCGCGGTGCCGGTCGCCGGCATCGTCCTGCAGTTCGCGCGTGGCGAGAGCCTCGATCTGTTCGGGATCATGGAGATCGCATCGCCCTGGACGCGGGATCGGGCCTTCGTTGAAAAGGTGGCCGAAGTCCACGAACTCCTCGCCCATGCCCTGATCGGGCTCGCCGGCTTCCATGCTGCGGCGGCCCTGCTGCATCACTGGGTTTTTGGCGATCGGACATTGACCCGCATGCTGCCTCGTTCGTGAACGGGCAGGCCTGTCACCTGCGACAGCGCCCTAAACGTGCTGGCCACCGTTGATATGGATCTCCGCGCCATTCACATAGGAGCCGGTTTCCGTGCACAGCACGTAGATGATACGCGCGACTTCATCCGGCGTGCCGAGCCTGTGCATCGGGATCTGCTGCTCGACGATCTTCTCGGTGCCCGGTGACAGGATCGAGGTGTCGATCTCGCCGGGCGCGATCGAGTTGACGCGCACCCCGAGGCGGCCGAAGTCGGAGGCCATCTCACGCGTCAGCGCCGCCAATGCCGCCTTCGAGGTCGCGTAGGCCGCGCCCGCGAACGGATGCACGCGCGAACCCGCGATCGAGGTGACGTTGACGACCGAACCCTTCACCGCCTTCAACTCCTCCATCAGCCCGCGCGCCATCATGATCGGCGCGAAGAAGTTGACGCGGAAGACGTGATTCCAGGTGTCGAGGTCGGTGTCGACGGTGCCGAGCCGCGAGCCGCCGTCGCCCTTGGGCGAGATCGCGGCGTTGTTGACCAGCGCATGCAGCGCGCCGCCGTCGAGACGCTCGCGGATTTCGGCGATGCCGCGCGCGGTGTCGCCGGGGTCGGCGAGGTCGATCTGGATGTGATCCTCAGGGCCGGCGCCCCACGGGCATTCCTCCGGAAACGGATGGCGTGAGCAGGTCAGCACGCGCCAGCCGGCGGAGGAAAAGCGGATCACCGTCGCGTGCCCGATGCCGCGGCTGGCGCCGGTCAAAAGCAGCGTGCGCCGTGGCGTGTTGGCGGAGCTCGGCATGTGGTTCTCTTGTTCTCCATCATTCCGGGATGGTGCGTTCGCGCCAGACCCGGAATCTCGAGCTTCTCAGGTACGCAATTGCGTACCATAGTTCGCGCTACGCGCGCCCCGGAATGACTGGTTCAGTTAGGGATACAGCCGCGTTTTGATCCACGCCGCCTCAGGCGTGTCGCGCGAAAATTCGATGCGGTCGTGCAGGCGGAACGGGCGGTCGTGCCAGAACTCGAACCGCGCTGGCGCGATGCGCCAGCCGCTCCAGCCCGGCGGACGCGGCACCGCGCCGATCACGTGCTTGGCCGCCACTTTCGCAATGGCCTGCTCGAAGGCGAAGCGGCTTTCCAGCGGCTGCGACTGCTTCGAGGCCCAGGCGCCGATCTGCGCCTGCTTCGGGCGGGTGGCGAAATACTCGTCCGCCTCGGCATCGGTGACCGGCGACACGTTGCCGCGGATGCGCACCTGCCGTCGCAGCGACTTCCAGTGAAACAGTAACGCGGCCTTAGGATTTGCGGCGAGCTCGCGGCCCTTCTGGCTCGCAATGTGGCTGTAAAACACAAAACCCTGGGCGTCATAGCCTTTCATCAGCACCATGCGCACATCCGGCAGGCCGTCCGCGTCGACGGTCGCCAGCGACATCGCATTCGGGTCGTTCGGCTCGGCCTTGCAGGCCTCCGCAAACCATTCTGCAAACAGGGCAAAGGGTTCCTCAGCCTGCGTGAAATCACCTGTTGTTAAGGGGGTCGGGTGTTTGATGGAGGTCGTGTCCGTCATGCCTGGAGTCCGAGTTGCGTCCGCCTGCGTCACAATGTGCGCTGTTGAGCCGAGCCCTATATAGGGCATGGGGACGCGTTGGCCTATCGGCGTTCGCCCCGAAAGGGGCCGCCCTTGCAATGATTCTGATCGGGCTTTCAGCGGGCGGCTGCAGCTTCCCCTCCCTCGGCAATGGGCCTTTCGCCAGGATCACCGACAAGGACGTCACGGGCTCGCTCAGGCAGCCCGACCCCGTGCCAGCGCCGACCGAGGCCGATCTCGCCTTCGCCCGAACCGCCGCCTCCGACGTGCTGACCAAGGGCGACAAGGATTCGAGCCAGCCTTGGCAGAACCCCGAGACCGGCGCGCGGGGTTCGGTGACCCCGCTGGCGCAGGCCTATGCCTCCGACGATGGACGCACTTGCCGCGATTTCCTCGCAAGCTACGTCAACGGCAAGACCGAGAACTGGCTGCAGGGTTCGGCCTGCCACAGCGGCAACGGCCGCTGGGAAATCCATACGCTGAAGCCCTGGCGGCAGAGTTGATGGGGGCTCCTGCCCCCGTTGCAAAAATACAACGGGCACCCCAGATGAAACCAAAAGCGGGCAGCCTGCCCTTGGTTTATGATCTGATTTTCCCTGAAGGAGACGTGACGGATGCGCGACCCCTATGAGGTCTTGGGGGTGCCGCGGGGCGCCAGCGCTGCGGCCATCAAGAGCGCCTATCGCAAACTCGCCAAGAAACATCACCCGGACAGCAACAAGAACGATCCGAAGGCGGCGGAGCGTTTTGCCGAGCTCAACACGGCCAACGAGATCCTCGGCGACGAGGACAAGCGCAAGCAGTTCGACCGCGGCGAGATCGACGGCGAGGGCAAGCCCCGTTTCACGGGCTTTCCCGGCGGCGGCGCGGGCGGCCGTGCCGGCGGTCCCGGCGGCTTCGAGAGCTACACCTTCCGGTCCGGCGGCGCTGGCGGTGGCGGCGCGGGCGGTTTCGAGGATATCCTCAACAGCATGTTCGCCAATGCCGGCCGCGGTGCGCGCGGCGGCGCGGGCAGGGCAAGCCCGTTTGAATTCGACACCGGCGGGATCGGCCTCGATCTCGATCTCTCGGTCGCCATGTCCGTCTCGCTGGAAGAGGCGGTCAGGGGTGGCGAGAAGCGGGTGCGGCTGCCGACCGGCAAGGAGCTCAACGTCAAGATTCCCCCCGGCGTCAGCGAGGGCCAGCAGATCCGGCTGCGCGGGCAGGGCGAGACCGCGCAGGGCCACCCGCCAGGCGACCTCCTGATCACGGTGCAGATCGCGCCGCATCCGTTCTTCAAGGTCGACGGCAGCGACCTCCGCGTCGACCTGCCGATCACGCTCTATGAGGCGGTGCTGGGCAGCAGGGTCAGGGTGCCGACGCTTGGTGGCGCCGTGGATCTCTCGATCCCGAAGAACACATCGAGCGGCCGGACCTTCCGGCTTAAGGGGAAGGGGTTGCCGAAGCCGACTGGAACTTCCGGCGATCTCTTCGTGACCACGCGCATCATGCTACCAGACGGGAACGATTCCGAGCTGGAGGCATTGATGCAGAAATGGCGCGAAGGACACCCCTACAATCCTCGAAATGATCTCACCTGACTGAAACCAAATCAAAGTTCGATCGTAGCTGGATTTTTTTGGGCCTTTTGGCCCGAGAAACGGGTGCGGCCTCGAGAGGGGGACCAGCGCGGTACAAAACCCCAACTCGAGGCCGCGTGCGTCGATCGGCGGATCGAACGCTCCTCATTTTTTCGTGACCATCCGGTGCGATAATGAGACGCACCCATGACTTGATTCCAGAATTTCAATGTCCGAATTGGGACACCGAAGGTGACCTTTCCGCGTAGGACGGCAACATTTCCCGCTGAGATGGCTTGAAAAAGCTCGCCCCGCGATCGATGCGGGGCGTTTAAAGCTGTTATGCAAGAGATTATAGTCAACGGAACGACAATTCTGCGAAAAGTCGCCGCAATCTAGCCGCCCTTTTTCTCGGTCTGGTCGTAGACCAGCCGGGCCACCTGGGCGAGGCGGTCGCGGTCGCTGGTGCCGGAGACGACATAGCCGACGCCACGGTCGGCCCAGAACAGCGCGCCATCCTTGGCGCCGTTGCGGTCCTGGGTGGTGTAGCGCATCTGGGCCGTCTCGGTCGACGCCTTGGCGGTATAGACCGTGAAGCGCTCGCCGGAGGCGCTCTCATACATCAGGAACGAGGCCGGTCCGGTCGGGCCGGGCAGAAGTCGCCCGCCCACCAGCTTCAACCCGGTCGAGCCGAGTTCGGGGGCGAAGACGTCCCAGCCGCAGCGTTTGGTCAGCCATTGCTGCAGATGGGTGCGCTCGCTGCCGGGCACTTCGACCGGATGGCGCACTTCCACGACATAGAGCCGGTGCGCATCCAGAGCGTCCGCCGTGAAGGCCTGGAACGTCGAGGGCGTCGCGGCCGCGCCATGCACCAGCCAGCCGGTGCCGCCGCCGGCGATGAAGGCGAGCAGCGAGGCGGCGATGGCGCCATAGACCCATTTGCGCGGCGGCTGCATCAGCCGGTCGAGCTCGAGCCGTCGCGGCACCGACTCGTTGGCAACCGAATCATAACGGGCATGCAGAGCCTCGGCCATCGCGCGCCAGGATTGCACGCGCTCGGCATCCTCGGGATGCGTGGCAAGCCACGCCTCGACATCGCCGCGGCGCTCCGCCGGCAGCTCATTGTCGACGTAAGCGTGCAGCTCGTCTTCGGTTACGGGAATTTTCGGATCGGTCATTGTCGTCGTCTCTGTCCAATTCCTGTCGGAAAATATCTATGCATAAGCCACGCCACTGTCGGCTATTTCACACGGCGCAGCGCGGGCCGCTCGCCTTCGAGCGAAGCCTTTACATGTGCGCGGGCCCGCGCAAGCCGGGACATTACGGTGCCGATCGGCACGCCCTGGATGTCGGCCACCTCGCGGTAGCTCAGGCCCTCCAGCATGACCAGCAGCAAGACCGCGCGCTGCTCCTCGACCAGGGTCGAAAGCGCGCGCGCGATGTCGCGGCCCTCGGCCTCGGTGCCGCTCGCGTCCGGATTGTTTTCCAGCAGCGGCATGAATTGCGGACGGCGCGCGAGCGACCGGCGCCGGTTCTTGTTGAGGTTGGTCAGGATCGTATAGAGCCAGCTCCTGACGTCGCCTCCGAGAAACAGCCGCTCCGAGCGCAAGGCGCGCACCAGCGTGTCCTGCACCAGGTCGTCGGCGATATCGGCGTCGCGCGCAAGCGCGCGCGCATAGCGGCGCAGCGCCGGAATCATGGCTTCAACACTCTGTCGAAACGCGCTCATGCAGGCCCGATTGTGTAGTGAACGCTTACCCCAAGCATAACACCCAATTCATCCGCCTATTCCGCAAGTTGGCGTTTGAGGTAAACGGCCGCACCGGATACCGATAGGGACTGTACCGCCGCGGAGGGCTGGTGTACCCAGATTCCCTTAAGCTTGGTGGATGGTCTTATGGCGCAACATTTGGGTCTTATGCATGGCAAGCGCGGGGTCGTGCTCGGCGTTGCCAATAACCGCTCGATCGCCTGGGGCATTGCGAAGGCGTGCCACGCGGCAGGCGCCGAGATCGCGCTGACCTGGCAGGGCGACGCGCTGAAGAAGCGGGTCGAGCCGCTGGCAAAGGAGTTGAACGGCCTCCTGCTCGGTCATTGCGACGTCACCGAGCCCGCCACCATCGATGCGGCGTTCGACGTGTTGAAGCAGAAGTGGGGCAAGATCGATTTCGTCGTGCACGCGATCGCCTTCTCCGACAAGGATCAGCTCGACGGCCGCTATCTCGAAACCACCGCCGACAATTTTTCCAAGACCATGCTGATCTCCTGCTACTCGCTGACCGCGATCGCGCAGCGCGCCGAAAAGCTGCTCGTCGACGGCGGTTCGATCCTGACGCTCACTTATTACGGCGCCGAGAAATGGATGCCGCACTACAACGTCATGGGCGTCGCCAAGGCCGCGCTGGAAGCGAGCGTGCGCTATCTCGCCGCCGATCTCGGCGAGAAGAACATCCGCGTCAATGCGATCTCGGCGGGTCCGATCAAGACGCTGGCGGCGTCGGGTATCGGCGACTTCCGCTATATCCTGAAGTGGAACGAATACAACGCGCCGATGCGCCGCACGGTCACGATCGAGGAAGTCGGCGACAGCGCGCTCTATCTGCTCTCCGATCTGTCGCGCGGCGTCACCGGCGAGGTGCATCATGTCGATTCCGGCTACCATGTCGTCGGCATGAAGCGGCCGGACGCGCCCGACATCACGCTGGCAAAGGAATAGCCGGCGACATTCCATGCCCGTGCCGACCATTTATTATATTCGTCACGGCGAAACCCAGTGGAATGCGGATGGCCGGCTGCAGGGCGTGCAGGACACCGCGCTCAACGACCTCGGCCGCAGGCAGGCGTCACAAGCCGGCCATATCCTCGCCGATCTGCTGGCGCGGGACAGCCGCGACAAGTCGCGAATTCCGTTCGTGTCGAGCCCGCTGATGCGCGCGCGCACGACCATGGAGCTCGTGCGCGGCGCGCTGCAACTGCCGCCGCAGAACTATGCGACCGACGATCGGCTGCGCGAGATCGGCTATGGCCGATGGGAGGGCTCGACGCTGGCGGAGATGCAGGCCGCCGATCCCGTCTTCTTTGCCCGGCGGCTCGCCGACAAGTGGCGGGTGGCCCCCGAAGGCGGGGAGACCTACGAGGCCGTGCAGCAGCGCATGAGCGACTGGTACGCGCACCTTAAGGCCGACACCGTGGTGGTGGCGCATGGCGGCACGGCAAGGGCGCTGATGGTCGCGCTCGGCTTCGAGACGCCGCAAAGCGCCGCCGACCTGCCGATCGCCCAGGGCGCGGTCTATTTGTTCGGCGACGGCGGGCTGAGCAGGTATAGTTAACCGTTTTCGCCGTCATTCCGGGTTCGCCCTTCGGGTGCCCGGGAATGACGACCAGACGTTTGACCGCCATGCGCCCGCGCGTTACGACACGTCATGTCCCACAACACCTTCGGCCATCTGTTCCGCGTCACGACCTTCGGTGAGAGCCACGGGGTTGCGATCGGCTGCGTGGTCGATGGCTGCCCGCCGCTGATCCCGCTGACCGAAGCCGACATCCAGCGCGACCTCGATCGCCGCCGGCCGGGCCAGTCGCGCTTCACCACGCAGCGGCAGGAACCGGACACGGTGAAGATCCTGTCCGGCGTGATGGCGCATCCCGAAACCGGCGTACAGGTGACGACGGGCACGCCGATTGCGCTCCTGATCGAGAACACCGACCAGCGCTCGAAGGATTATTCCGACATCAAGGACAAGTTTCGCCCGGGCCATGCCGACTTTACCTATGAAGCCAAATACGGCCTGCGCGATTATCGCGGCGGCGGGCGCTCGTCGGCGCGCGAGACCGCGATGCGGGTCGCGGCCGGCGCGATCGCGCGCAAGGTCCTGCCCGAGGTGAACGTGCGTGGCGCGCTGGTGCAGATGGGCCCGCACAGGATCGACCGCGCCAAGTGGGACTGGGACGAGATCGCCAAGAATCCGTTCTTCTGTCCGGACAAGGACAAGGCCGCGTTCTTCGAGGATTATCTCGACGGTATCCGCAAGCAGGGCTCTTCCATCGGCGCCGTCATCGAGATCGCGGCCGAAGGCGTGCCGGCGGGGCTCGGCGCGCCGATCTATGCCAAGCTCGATGCCGACATCGCGGCTTCCTTCATGAGCATCAATGCGGTGAAGGGCGTCGAGATCGGCGCCGGCTTTGGCGCGGCCGAGCTCTCGGGCGAAGAGAACGCCGACGAGATGCGGATGGGCAACCAGGGCCCGAAGTTCCTGTCCAACCATGCCGGCGGCATTCTGGGCGGCATCTCCACGGGCCAGCCGGTGGTGGCGCGTTTTGCGGTGAAGCCGACCTCGTCGATCCTGAGCCCCCGCCGCACCGTCGACCGCGAGGGCGGCGAGACCGAGATCCTGACCAGGGGCCGTCATGACCCCTGCGTCGGCATCCGCGCCGTGCCGGTCGGCGAAGCCATGATGGCCTGCGTCCTCGCCGACCATTTTTTGCGCCATCGCGGGCAGGTCGGGCGCTAACCCCTAAGCCAGCGTCCCCATGATGTAGGGCTTCAGCAGCGCGTAGAGAATGTCGTGGGTCGGTGTCGGCACGCCGAGTTCGCGGCCGAGCTCGACGACCTTGCCCGAGAGCCAGGGCAGTTCCAGGCGGTTGCCGCGTTCGAGGTCGAGCGCCATCGACGCCTTCATCGCGGGTGGGGCGTGGCCGAGGAAGTCGAGCGTCTTTCCCAGTGCGTCGGCAGGGAGCGCGATCCCCTTGGCGCGGCCGACATCGATCACCTCGGTGATGCAGGCGAGGAAGATGGCCTTGATGTCGGGATCGTCCCTGAGCTTGCCGATCGGCAGACGCGTCGCTGCCGTCATGCTGGCATTGGTGGCGAGCGGGATGAACTTCATCCAGAGCTCGGTCTGGATCTGATCGCTGAGCGTGGCGTCGAAGCCGGCCTTCTGGCAGAGCGCCAGGAAATCCTCGGCCCGTTTGCTGCGCTTGCCGTCGAACTCGCCAAAGATCATGCGCATGAAGGTGCCGACCTGCCGGATCGCGCCGGGCTTGATGATCGACGCGCTGATCTGCGCCACGCCGCCCATCACGGCCCCGCGCCCGAGGATCGGGGTCAACCGCTCGGCGGCATCGATGCCGTTCTGCAGCGGGATGACGGCCGTGCCGGGACCGACCACGGGCTTGATGTGCTCGCCGGCGCTTTCGAGGTCCCACAGCTTGACGCAGAACAGCACGATATCGACCCTGCCGACGGCCTTGGGATCGTCGGTCG
>Ga0070683_100003304_pt1 | contig 13040 bp, 19 predicted proteins | sample KBSC713LmetaG_FD_64662 | JGI IMG/M metagenome (GOLD analysis project Ga0070683, IMG submission 64662) | Corn rhizosphere microbial communities from Kellogg Biological Station, Michigan, USA - KBS C7.1-3L metaG | ecosystem: Host-associated > Plants > Roots > Rhizosphere ...
CTCGCGAAGTATCCCGATTTTCATATCGTCCTTGTCCTTATGAAGCCCGGCTCGAAAATGAATGAGCATCATGTAGATGGCCGGGTGTCGATTCAGTTGCTTCAGGGCAGAGCTCGAGTACGTCTGCCCGATCAAAAGGTTGAGATCTGTGCTGGCGATCTGTTGGCGCTGGAATACGGACTCCTCCATCACGTCGAAGCGCTAGAGGAAAGTGCCTTTCTGATCTCCATCTCCTGGCCCGGAGGAACAAAAGAGCAGCGGCACGCGCGATACGCCGTTTGATAAATACTATTAAATCTGTCCCACGGAGGTTTGCACATGCCCATTTGTGAAGTTTGTGGCAACGAGTACGACAAGGCTTTCGAGGTGACGGCAGCCGGTGTACGTCATGTTTTCGACAGCTTCGAGTGCGCGATCCAGGCGATGGCCCCGATTTGCGAGCACTGCAAATGCCGGGTCATCGGCCACGGCGTGGAGGTCAAGGGTCACTTCTTTTGTTGCGCCCACTGCGCTCGCTCCACAACGTCAGCTGACGTGAAGGATCGTGCGGCTTAGTACACGATGTTGAAAAAGAAAACATGGTGCTATAGCTGCCGTATCATTCGGAATGCGACGGTAGGGGCTCCGACTCGAACGTCAGATCAGAGATCAGCTTTCGGCTTCTCTCATGCTCCTGAACGAGAACTGCAACTCACCGGGACTCCCTTTCTCTCGAGAAACTTGAAGAGATAAGCCTCCTCCTTACCATGGTGGCACATGTCCCAAAGGTCTGAAGAAATTCGGATAAATCGGTGAATACGATTGCTCGACTTCCCGACCCGTTCGAGCTTTTCGACGAGCACAGCCATGCTACCTACAACCTGATCAATGATGCGGTGTTCGTCTTGCGTTGCCTTTGCGTTCATCCCTCGACTGCTCCTCCTAAGGATGTTTCGGTCTTGCTCAGCGCGTATAATGCTTCGCATTGATTTCGCCGTACTGATTCCATTTTCCCGGCAGATCATCGAGGGCGAAGATCGCGGAAACAGGACAAACCGGCACACAAGCGCCGCAATCGATACATTCCACTGGATCGATGTACAGTTGAGTTTCCGTGGCAAACTCATCGTCGTTCTTCTTCGGATGAATGCAATCAACCGGGCAGGCATCTACGCATGCCGTATCTTTCGTTCCAATACAGGGTTCAGCAATTACATAAGCCATGAGAACCGAGCCCTCCTCGTCCTGAGATACCTTTCCGTCCAAACGTCACGCGGCTTGATCCATCGTTGCCGCAAGCCGATTTTGCGTGCTCTCCGCAAGACAGCAAATTTCTTCAATTGGCTCGATACTCAGCCCTCGAGCGGCATCGAAGCTCAAAGTCTTGGTTAACGCGCATTTTTCACACAACCAGAAGTAAACAGAAGCAACTCCCGATTTCATGCTGCGAACGGTTTCCGGTACATCGCGGCAGGAACTCGAAGGTAATTGCACCTCAAAACGAAACAGTCTGCCTCCGCGCAATCGATGAAATGACGCTGGGCAGGATGGGTTGGCGCATTTTGCTGTCATCAGCTTTTCTCCTCGTAAGTTCGTTTGTCTTGTCTATATTTCCGCACCTGGCACTCATCGGTTAAATGGTTCATTCGTACCGTTTGGGAAGGATGTCTGTCACAGGAGGCAAAGCCTTGTTCGAGAGAGACAAGTGTTCAAGCCAACGCAAATGTGATGGGGCAAACCCAAGTGGAGGTTCGGCCAATCAGTTCTTCGTTCACTGCCAGCAAATGCTGACCGTCGTCTTTGATGATTTTAAGAGTAAGGACGGTGGGCAGAGAACCGAAATCGTCCCGCACCAGGTTCTACTCTGACGTCTCCAAAGCCTGCGCACTCCAGCCTGGCTGGCAGTCTCGTGGGGTCGACAAGAACCATCGATCACGGGTGTTGGAAGATCCTCATCAGCAGTGATTGCAAGCTGTCTACCCTGCGAAAGTCCCGCCCGGCGACAACACTGTTCATTCGAGCGCTACCTGGGAGACCAGGCACTGTTGCCGCTTGCCGACCACCCTTCGGTCTCCCGAAAAAGGTTGCCACGCCATTTGAATCGCGTCATCGCGACGCGCCGACTGACGGTACGATGGCTGCTGATCGCGAGCAGATTCCAAACGCCGAGCAAGTCCCCTCAGCAGCATGAAAGCGCCGGTCGTGATGTAGAGAATCAGCAGGCGTGAGAGACTTTTCTCCCGCGCCCGCGAAATCTCGAAAATCTCCTCGACCGTTAGCGACCCCCTACCTGGTTCTCGATGCACGTTGCCGGTGCGAACAACTTGGGCTTGCTCCTTTCGGTGCGCTCGTTCCATCTCAATTGCCCGAGGAAATAGGAGGTTGTTTTCTAAATGAATGTGCTGGTGCTGGTCTTTCTCAAAGTCCGCTAGCCCGACTCTCGCGATTTCTTCCCTCGTGTATTTGCGGTGTGTACCGTTGATGTGGGAGACCAGATCCACTTCGTTGCAGCGAAGCAAACAATCTGTGAGCGGTTACTCTTCGTTTTCCATCTCCGCTTCCAAGGCTTTCGAGTCCCGGATAAGCACCGTGCGACCGTCTAGCTCGATTACGCCTTCAGCATGCCATAGTGGCGCGGAACCGTGCCTGCGGGACTTTCGCCAGCGTCTGAGCGTGATTGACCTTCGTTTCCGGCGTGGAGTTTATTGTGCGAAGCCATACTCGGAAGCGTAGGCGGCGGCTAGGCTAACGGACCGGAGCTGGAAATGGCGTGGGCATCGATGTCGGCCGGACTTTCGCGGCTAGATTCATCGTGCGCCATAGCTCGATGCCACCACGCAAACGGTGCCCTCAAGGAGTTCATCCTTTTCGCGTCGACGCCAGCCAGGATCGGAACCACGCGGGCAGAGACTCCCAGGATCATCATGCTGATAAAGCCGACGGTGAAGGCGTGCCGGTGAGATCCCATATACGTGTGCGCGAACACCTGGTGCGTGAGCGCTCCATAGAGCGGGAAGAACGGCATCATACCGCACGAAATCAGCAGCCCATGAAATCAGCAGCCAAATGTAAGCGGCACGAACGAACTTGAAGGTGCGATTCGATTGCGACGGCCTTCGGAAACACCCAACTGAATGGCCAGCAGGACAGCCCATAAGGGCATTAGCACGTACGCGAGTTCAAGACCAATGCCGAAATCGGAGACGTTAAAAAACCGGAGAGGCTAGACTATCGCGCAGGAGATCTGGCTTCAGCGCCCTTGGTAATCATAGGATGTTCTGGCTGCAACACAGAAGACCAATCATGCCACGCTTGTGAGGTGTACCTGTTTCACTTCAGGCATCGAGAGCGGTAGCTTGGCGGAGACGGTCGTCTCGCCATGATCGGATACGATTTCCAGACTCCCGCCAAGCTCATTCATGCGCTCACGCATGCCGGACAGTCCGACTCCCACGCCCGATCCATGCTCGCGAAACTGCCTTACGATCTCATGAGGGATTCCTCGACCGTAATCCCGAACCGTAAGGATCACTGCTTCTGCATCCATCGATATGCATCCTGAATCGGAGTCCATTCCCAACTTCCGATACGCCCGGCTACCCGCGCCAGTCTTAGTCGTGCTTCGCTCTCCCGGAATTCCTTTTCAGCTTTGTTCTTTGCATTGATCGTGTCTTCCAGCAACTGAAAGTTCTGCATCCTAAGGTGGATAAATACGGCGAGCAGCAAGAGAGCACCCATCCCAAATATGCGATTCGCCCAATCCACCCAGGAGAGAGGTGTAACCGGAGACGGGGATACCAGTAATCCCGGCAATGTCGCTGCCGCGAACACTGCTGCCGCCGTCCACAAGAAGGCCAGCGAACCGCTCCAGGAACACAGGACAATGACGAAGCAATAGAAGATGGCGATATCGAGGTCAGCGGAAACCGCCATATCGATTACGAATACCAGCAGCCCCAAGGCACAAACCAAAAGTTTCGCCTGAAGTGGTTTTAGGTGGAGATGGTTTTTTGACATGAGGAACCCAAAATTGAAGCCCTATAAAGTACGAGTCTAACCCAGATCAGCTGATCCATTAATCACATGATGTCAGGCGACCGCGAGCGTTGTTACCAGGACGGCCCTCGGCAATAGTGGGTAAACAGCTTTTCAGCGTGTCCCCTTCGAACGAGCTTCAAGTCACCACTGGCCGCCGATGAAACACATTGAGAAGCCAGTTTCACTGTCATGCGGGGCACATCGCCTTGAAGCATTCAACCGGGCGCTTCATCTCGAAAACAAAGACATCAGGGCATCAGGTCAATGTAACTGCGGCAAAGGCCTCTGTTGGTTTTCACGCAGTTCTCCTCAGGGTGCTCTGATAATCTTCCACAAACTTCTCGATCCCCTTCGTGGTGAGCTCGTGTGCGATGTCAAAATTCTCCCACGGCTGGTTTAGCTTCAGCACCCTGTAGGGCAGCTGGTTCAGGGGTTTACCACTTGCCCCGACAGCTTTGTAGGCAAAGTCACGATTTGGCATCGGAAAGCTCTTTGCTGCCCACTCTTCGAGGACCCGCGCTGGTACGGTGACAAGCTGCACTTCCAGGGCAAAAGCGCAGAGCAAGTGTTCTAGATGACGGATGCTGGCGGCCAGCACATGGACGTGCCCGTCGCTTGTTTGGTACATCGTCTTGATGTTCTTGACCAGATCCATGCCGTCTTCCCCGCGGTCATCCAGCCTTCCTATAAAAGGCGACACATACACAGGTTCAACCGATCCTTTGGTCGCGGCATACACCGCGGCCGCTTGCTCCTGCGAAAAACACAATGTCATGTTGACTCGAATTCGGTCTCGTACTGACATTTGCGCGGCTCGCAGACCTTCGTGCGTGCACGGGTACTTGATGTAGGCGTTGGGGATCCAGGTAAACATCTCTTTGGCTTGCGCAAACATCTGTTCCGCCGTAGTGCCGAGATCGGCAAATACCTCAATCGAAACTCCGGCTTCCCCGACGAGAGGAGAGATGCTTCGAACGATATTTCTGTACTCTTCCTTCTCTTCTTGGCCGCTCAATCGGCGGCCAGAGGCTACAAGCTTTCGAATCTCAGGGTTTTTCGCCACCAGCGACGGATTCGACGTCTGGCCATCGACAAATCCGAGCAGATCCTTGATCCGACGGGTTTCGGCAGGATCACCACCATCCACGAGAATTTTCGTTGTCGGCTTTTTGGCTAGCATGTTGTACCGCCTTTCTCGAGGCACAAGAAGCCTCGCAACACAGCTCCAGTTCTATGCACTTCATTATGCGGCTTTCGGTTTGGGAATAAATTCCGCAACAATGGCGCGCAATTCTTCGTCAGCATCCCCGCCGACGGCAGACTCGATCCAACTGAACTGCTCGACGAGTACTCCCTGATCCGTTTCAGACAGGAGATCATCCGCAAGTGGGAACAAGACGTGATCGGCCTTCCACATGTGCCCTGGATAAAAACCACCACGTCCCGCAGGGATCCAACGAGCGGTTCCGTACTCTGGTCGGCAGTGTCCAAGTATTCGTCGGCTGTTTTTCTGAGCCTGGCGAGAAGCACTTCGACGCAATGATGTTCTTGGTAGAAAGTCCGAACAGCGTACTCGTCAGAGCAGCCTCTTCGTGCACGTATCATGGAGAGCAGAAAATCTCCCTTCGTGTGATGCGACCTGCCCACGAAAGTTGCGAACGCGTGTGTGCCATTTCAAAGAGCTGGTGACGATCTAACGTATTGTCCTTCTCAAGTCTCTTGATAATGTCGGCCATAGCTATGAGCGCATTCTCGATCAGCTGATGTTCCTCGCGCAGTATGCGTGTGGACTTTTCGATCTCGTTCATGCCCAATCCCCTTTGCCACTGCCGGATCTTGAACGTTTGCCCGTCATGCAACCTTCCTGTTTTTTCGTGTTCTCGATTTCGAATGTGCCTGCTTGCCAACCCTTGCCTTTTTGGGTTTTCCGGATTGCTTTGCGACCCGCTCTCGAGTATGTGCGGACGCGAGGGGGATCGGAACAGATGCCTGCGATTGCCCTCTTAAGCTCGCGACTGCCTTGCCAAGATCAGTGGGCTGCATTTCACTTGACGGGCCCGCTGCCATAAAAACAAGTTCGCCTCCGTCAGCCCGCGCTCGCTGTTCCAACTGATTCCAGGCGTGCTGTAGCTCTTCAATGTCCTTGCTCTCGAACAGGCGTGACTGAAATACCGGAGGGCACTCTGTCTCCTGGGAGGCCGGACAGCCGTCGTGAAGTATGGTGTGGGAGAGCAGCACATCCCTGAGTGGCACCTGATAGGTGCTCCCGCAGGAACGGCAGGGCAGGCTAATGCCGACGGTGTCCAAAATGTTCATGACTACCACCTCGATTGTTGACCTTGGTTCTTAGGTCTTAACACTCGACTCGCAAGAGCTTCGCGAGTTCGAAATGGCCGTTTTGTGTTCCTGATATCCATGCCGCTCTCTGCTGAAGCGCCCTTCACTTCGTCCCGTTCATCCACCCCGCATCTCTGATGCGGGCCAGCAGCAGATGGAAGTAGATGAAACCCGCGTAGGGTTGCCACTTCGCGACGGCACGACGCACCCCCTCATAATCCAATGGCTTTCGCCGGTCCAGGAATCGCGCGAGATTGTTACGAGCTCCAACGTCATCACCAGGAAATACATTCAGGCGCCCAAGGCCGCGGAGCAGAACATATTCCGCTGTCCATCTGCCGATGCCGGGTAACTGTTCCAGAAATTCGACTGCTGTCTCGTCGTTGCAACATTCCAGCTTCTCGAGGTTCAGATTCCCATGGCGCTGCTTCGACGCCAATGCCAGCAAGAACTCGGCCTTATGACGGCTGAAGCCCAGTTCTTTTAGCGAATTGGAACGTGCGCCAGACAAGTCCTCTGGGCTGGCAAAAGAGCGCAATGCAACATCCGAGCTACCGATCGCTTGGCCATATTTACCTGCCAGGCGGCTGAGTAACAGAATGCCGACCAACAACGACAGCTGCTGGCAGGCGATGCCGTTGGCCACTGCTTCAAACACCGTAGGAAAACGTGGCGGCTTGAGTCCACGAAACTCTACAACGAGAGGTGCTATTTTCGGATCCTGCCTCGCCAGCCGATAGAAGGAAGAAAGATCCCGCCGCGAGCCCAACATTCGCTCCAGTTGACTCTTCACTTCCTCTTGTGCCGACCGCGGCAGGCGGTGTGCGGTCATGTTGACTAATAGGTGCGCCTTGTCAGCAGGTCCATCCTGCTGCACAGAAACCTCCACGGGTTCGCCATTGACTTCCAGCACACGTCGATATGTAGCTCCATCCCAGCAGTCAATTTGGTTTGTCGGCCGCCGGCGAAGAGCCCACACCGTAAGATCCAACCGGAAGGGCGGGACGGACATGAGCACAAAGCTGATCCGCTTCACAGACGCTCCTCTGCTCCTCGGTTTCCCACCAACTACAAGGAAGTTTTCATCATCGAAGACAGCACGCCACTAGCTTCCTCACATTTCATGCTGCACTTTTCGCGGGCGATCTGTCGTCGTTACGATTGTCTCGCGCTCTGGTACGAACCTTCCATTGTGAGGATATGCTGCAGCGCCTGATTATGGTGTCTTTGAAGGGAATTCTCTTCTCGCTCAACAGCTAGTATTTCTGTCGAGCGTAGTTTCTTTTCAGTGCAAGCTTAGGCGCATCGAGGTCGAAACGGTTACATGCCATGCTTCTGAACGATCAAGCAGAAAATCTTTGGGTTCTAGGCCTCTATTTCGTGGTGGTGCTATTCCTGGTTGCATCAATGCTAGCGGTGTCCTTCGTGTTGGGACAGCGGCATAACGAGCCAGCCACGGGATCGCCCTACGAATCTGGAATTCTCTCTGAAGGCTCCGCCCGAATCCGCCTAGCGGCAAAGTTCTATCTCACTGCACTGTTCTTTGTGATTTTCGACTTGGAAGCAGTTTTTATCTTTGCCTGGGCCGTTTCCGCCCGTGAACTGGGCTGGACTGGCTATGTCGAGCTTGCAGTCTTCGTCGCAATTCTCGTTGCAGCGTTGACTTACCTCTGGCGGCTGGGAGCGCTGGATTGGAGCCCACGATCTCGCCGCATCCGGCAGCTTGAGTAATTTATGCGCTGGTCGATTACTAAAACCGACTCCCACCCATCAACGGCGGAATCTGACCGCGCGCCCATGGAACAGGCAGTGCGTCGTAGCCTGATCCTCTCGCGTCTCGAGGACCTCCTTGCCTGGGGCCGAAAGAATTCCATTTGGCCATTCAACTTCGGCCTTTCTTGCTGCTATGTGGAAATGGCCACCAGCATCACCAGCAAGTACGACCTTGCCCGCTTCGGGGCGGAAGTGATTCGAGGGACGCCCCGGGAAGCAGATTTGATGGTGATTGCGGGAACGGTCTTCATCAAGATGGCGCCCGTGATCCAGCGATTGTACGAGCAGATGATGGAGCCGCGCTGGGTCATCTCCATGGGATCATGCGCGAATTCAGGCGGCATGTACGACATCTACAGCGTAGTGCAAGGCGTCGATAAGTTTCTTCCGGTCGATGTTTATGTTCCTGGCTGCCCGCCACGTCCTGACGCTTTCCTGGAAGGACTGACACTCCTGCAAAAGGCAGTGGGCAGAGAACGTCGACCATTGAGTTGGGTGGTTGGTCCTCAAGGAGTGGCGCGTCCCGAGATGCCGTCGATGCGCGACCTCAAGTGGGCAGAACGCGCGAAAGCCACCACGCTTCGCTCACCGGAGGATGTTTGATGATGCCGGCGATCGCCGAGCCCAGTATTCACGAAGATGTCCAAGGCAGGGTGCGTGATGGGCTGCTTGCGTCGCAAGCGACGCCGGACGGCATTCCAACCTTCTGGATAGACCAAGGGAGTGTTCACGATCTACTGCGCTATCTCAAGAGCGAAATTCCGCGTCCTTTCCGCATGCTCTACGACGTAACTGCCATTGACGAGCGGCCAAGAAAGTACCGCGAGGGCCAACCCGACAGTAACTTCACTGTCATTTATCACCTGCTCTCTCTCGAGCGCAACGAATACGTCCGCATCAAAGTTCCACTCAAAGGGGAACGCCCGAGCTTAGACACTATCACCGACATTTGGCCTGCGGCGAATTGGTATGAACGCGAAGTCTGGGACATGTTCGGCGTTTCATTCAAAGGCCATCCGCACCTGGCGCGGATCCTCATGCCCAAGACCTGGATCGGACATCCTCTGCGCAAGGACCATCCTGCACGCGCCACCGAGATGGAGCCTTTCCGCCTCCCTGAGGAGAAAGAAGAGGCCGAGCAGGAGGCACTGCGTTTCCGCCCCGAGGAATGGGGAATGAAGCGTGCCCACGAAGATACAGACTTCATCTTTCTCAATGTGGGTCCGCAGCATCCGGGAACGCACGGTGTGCTGCGCATAGTGCTGCAGTTGGACGGCGAGATGATTGTCGACACGGTACCGGAAATCGGTTTTCACCATCGCGGCGCCGAGAAGATGGGAGAGCGCCAGAGCTGGCACACCTACATTCCATACACCGATCGAGTCGACTATCTCGGCGGCGTGATGAACAATCTCGCCTACCTCATCGCTCTTGAAAAATTGGCTGGCATCGAAGTGCCGCCGCGAGGGCAGGTGATTCGGGTGATGATGGCAGAGCTGTTTCGCATCATCAGTCACCTGGTTTGGTACGGCACATTTGCCCAGGACCTGGGACAAATGTCACCCGTCTTCTTCACCTTCAATGATCGGGAGCGGGCCTTTGGCATCGTGGAGGCCGTGACCGGCGCTCGCATGCATCCCAACTGGTTCCGCATTGGAGGGGTAGCCCAGGACCTTCCCCTTGGTTGGGAGCACATGATCCGTGACTTCCTGAACTACTTTCCTCCTCGGCTGCGTGAGTATGACCGTATGGTGCTGCGCAACCGGATTTTCCAGGCTCGCACCAAGGGAGTGGGCAGCTTCACGACCGAAGAAGGAATCGAGTGGGGCGTTACTGGGCCAAACTTGCGGGCGACCGGTTTTGCCTGGGACTTTCGCAAGAAGCAGCCATATTCCGGCTATGACCAGCTTGACTTCGAGATTCCCACTGGACACAACGGTGATTGCTATGACCGAGCGTTGGTGCGTGTGGAAGAGATGCGCCAGAGCTTGCGAATTATCGAGCAGTGCCTCAAGAACATGCCCGATGGTCTATACAAATCTGCCGACCCGTTAGCCACCCCTCCGATCAAGGATCACACGATGCACGACATCGAGACCTTGATCACACACTTTCTGGGTGTGAGTTGGGGACCGGTCGTGCCGCCGGGCGAATCTCTCGGAGCGATTGAGGCGACTAAGGGAAATAACGGCTATTACTTGGTGAGTGATGGCAATACGGTTTCGTATCGCACTCGAATCCGTACCCCATCTTTTCCTCATATGCAAATGCTTCCCCTGATGTGCCGGGGTCTGATGATTCCCGACTTGCTCGCGATTCTTGGCAGCATTGATTTCGTCCTGGCCGACATAGACAGATGAAGGAAGTTGAACCATGTTGACAGTGGAAGAACGACAAGAGATCGAGGCCGAGTTTTCCCGGTATCCCAACAAGCGGGCGGTCTCAATTGACGCGCTGAAGATCATTCAACGGCATCGCGGATGGGTGTCAGACGAGAGTCTGCGCGATCTCGGCAAGTTGCTCGAGATGACGCCGGATGAACTTGACGGGGTGGCGACGTTCTACAACCTGGTGTTTCGCAAACCGGTAGGACGCCATGTCGTGTTGGTGTGTGACAGCGTGAGCTGCTGGATCATGGGCTGCGAGAGCCTGTGCAAACGCCTTGCCATGCAACTTGGAGTGAGTCTGGGCGGGACCACCTCCGACGGACGATTTACCGTCCTGCCTATTGTTTGCCTGGGAGCCTGTGATCATGCTCCAACACTGATGGTGGATAACGACCTGCACGGCGATGTTCAGCCTGAAAAACTCGACGAATTGCTTGAACGCTATAAGTAAGGCAGAAAAGTGGAAAAGCCCCTTACCAAAAACATTCCGTCCAACGGCGATGGGCCGCTGCTCCTGGCAGCGTACGAGAGCGCAGGCGGGTACGAAAGTGTGCGCAGGGCTCTGCAAACGACTCCGGCCACGATCACGGATCTGGTTACGAAGGCCAAGTTGAGGGGCCGCGGGGGTGCTGGATTTTCGACCGGCATGAAGTGGAGCTTCGTCCCCATGGGTAAGGATGCGCCCCGTCCCAAATACCTGCTCGCCAATGCAGATGAGATGGAGCCGGGCACCTTCAAAGACCGGTTGCTGTTGGAAGGAGACCCACACCAGCTGATTGAAGGCATGATCGTAGCGGCGTATGCCATCCAGGCGGACATCGCCTACATTTTCCTCCGAGCGGAATACACACTGGCTGCGAAACGACTGAGCAGAGCTATTGCTGAGGCTTACGAAAAACATTATCTGGGCAGGAATATTCTCGGTTCCGGCTACAGCCTCGAGATCTATCTCCACATCAGTGCGGGCCGCTACATGTGCGGTGAAGAAACTGGACTACTGAATGCCCTCGAAGGCAAACGTGCAAATCCTCGCTCCAAGCCGCCGTTTCCTCAAGTTTCGGGACTATGGGGAAAACCTACGATCGTGCAGAACGTAGAAACGCTGTGCAACCTGCCTCACATCGTGAATAACGGTCCCAACTGGTTCCAGAACCTCAGCCACACTGCCGATGGTGGAACGAAGCTCTATGGTGCAAGTGGTAAGGTCAAACGCCCAGGCCTATGGGAGCTGCCCATGGGTACAACGATCCGCGAAATCCTGGAAGAACATGCGGGAGGGATGCGCGATGGTGTGAAGCTTCGCGGTTTGCTTCCCGGTGGCGCTTCGACGGACTTCCTCACCGAGCAACATCTGGATGTGCGCATGGATTTCCAGGAAGTGCAGAAAGCGGGCAGCCGGCTGGGTACAGGGACCATGATTGTACTGGATGATCAGACATGTCCTGTCGGGATGGTCTGGAACCTGGAGCGCTTCTTCGCACAAGAGTCTTGCGGCTGGTGCACTCCCTGCTGGAGCGGGCTCAACTGGGCAGAACGGATTCTGCGCGCAATGGAGGAGGGCCGAGGACAGGCAGGAGACCTGGAGAAGTTGGAGTTTCAGACTAAGTTTAATGCTCCTGGACACACATTTTGTGCGCTCGCGCCGGGAGCCATGGAGCCGCTGCAGAGTGCCCTCAAGTATTTCCACGCGGACTTTGAGCAGCATATCCGCGAGCACCGTTGCCCCTGGAGATAGCATGGCGACGATTCATATTGAAGATCGGGCCCACCAAGCGGATCCCAAGCAGAACCTGCTGCATGCCTGTCTCTCGCTCGGACTCAACCTGCCCTACTTCTGCTGGCATCCGGCCATGGGCTCAGTGGGTGCCTGTCGGCAGTGCGCCATCAAGCAGTTCAAGGACGAGAAAGATACACGCGGAAGGATTGTGATGGCTTGCATGACGGCGGCTGCCGAGGGGACGAGGATCTCCATTCAGGATCCCGAAGCGGTCGCCTTCCGAGCTGGAATCATTGAGGGAATGATGATCAACCACCCGCACGATTGTCCGGTCTGCGACGAGGGTGGACACTGTCATCTTCAAGACATGACGGTGATGACTGGTCATGACTATCGCCGGTACTCCTTCCTCAAGCGCACTTTCCGCAATCAATATCTGGGGCCGCTGGTCAATCACGAAATGAACCGCTGCATCCAGTGCTACCGTTGCGTGCGTTTTTATCGTGAATATGCCGGAGGCAGGGACTTTGATGTGTTCGGCTTGCGCGACCAGGTCTATTTCGGTCGCCAAACCGACGGCGTGCTGGAGAACGAGTTCAGCGGCAATTTAGTGGAGGTCTGCCCGACGGGGGTTTTCACCGACAAAACTCTGAAGCAGCATTACACGCGAAAGTGGGATATGCAAATGGCGCCGTCAGTCTGCGTTCACTGCGGATTGGGCTGCAACACAACCCCGGGAGAACGATACGGCAAATTGCGCCAGATCGTGACTCGCTACAACCGTGAAGTAAATGGATACTTCCTTTGCG